>JACKQG010001500.1_pt1 | contig 32135 bp, 28 predicted proteins | sample 8237621 | NCBI WGS metagenome assembly JACKQG01 (sample SAMN15677084, study PRJNA649215) | marine metagenome | biome: marine; feature: Black Sea; material: saline water; isolation source: suspended particulate matter (SPM) from the Black Sea western gyre | collected 2013-06-09/2013-06-10 | depth...
GGGTGAGCTCGCGGAGCCTCCCCAACTCTATAACTTGGGCCGCCATTACATATTTTGCTGGTGACCAAGCCCCCTTGGGCAGTCTTTTTTTGACATAATGTAGGTGAAGCTCCATTGTTTAGTTAGCCATCCGGTTTAACCGGTGGCACATTTAACAGCAGTCTGCAATTAAGCAGCTGCAAAACAAAGGAGGAGCTTCACCATGAAAAAGAAAAACATTTATGTAAACCAAAGTCAAGAACTGCTTACCCTTTTTGAGGAAGCCGGAAACGGTGCAAAAGTTATGTGCGTGCCAATAGATTACGCCAAAAAGGACCATGTTGTAATGTTCTGTAACGGCCATGGCCATATCTTCAGAAAACCGTTTTCCATCAAAAACTCCCCCGAAGGTATCGAATACCTTACCGAACAGGTCATACGATCTTGCAGCCATCGTCGAATAGACCCTAAACATGTCTTCTTTGGCGGTGAAGATGTGGGCTCCTACGCGGAGAACTTTGTAAACACTTTACGATCTGGAGGATGGATCGTGGCCGGTGTCAACGCCCATGATGCCAAAGAACAACGAGCAAATTTGCAAGCCAGTACCGATCGTCTCGATTTAATGGGCATCGCTTCAATGTTGCTGAACCGCAGGGGCAACTGTTCTCCTGCCCAATCCGGTATTTATCGTAACCTCCGCACACTGGTCCGCCACAGAAGAAAGCTTGTTGTCATGTCAACGGAAGTGAAAAATCGAATTCATACGGTTGTTGATCGGCTCCTTCCTGGCTTTCTGAATGAGAAAAACAGTGGAATCTTGCCATTTTCAAAAAGCTCGTTGTTCTTAATGCAAGATCGATTCAGTCCATCCCAGATCCGACGTCGGAAACGACATAAGCTTATTGAAATCTTGCATCGATACGGCACAGCAACGCCTGAAAGTACTGCGGCTAAGCTTCAGGAATATGCTGCACGTGTGCTCAATACTCCAGATGAATACATCACCACCCTCCAAGTTTCATTGGCTCAGCATGTCAAGCATTTCAGATGCTTACAAGACAGTATTAACCATCTGAAAAATGAAATCGCTGTATGGCTTGCGCAAACACAGGGTGCATTTCTGACAACTCTTCGTGGTATCGGCATCGTTTTGGCTGCAGGAGTATCCGCGGAAACTGGGAACCCACATGAGCAAAAGCCATTGAACAATTTGGTGTCATACTCAGGCATTATCCCCAGGGTAAAACAAACCGGAGGTCCTGAGGGTAAAACCTATACCGGTAAAGTAGCAAAACGCTGCAATCGTATTCTTAAAGACTATGTAGTCCAGTCGGCCAATCACTTGGGTTTACATGGCCCGGAAGACTTGATGGCCGACTACAAACGTCGTGAGGCAGCCGAGCAACACGCTGACTTTGGCATTGGCCGTCGATATCTCCGTATGGGTATGTGTCTGATGCGGACCTCCCAAATATATATGCCGCAGCGACTCCGTAATACAGAAGTCAAACCGGAAGAACGGGCAGGTTATTATCTCATGATCTGGCCGTCCCTCCGGGAAAAATGGAATAAAGCAGACGCACTCGAAGCTGCTTTTGAGAAGGATCGCCCCTTAGGCCGATGGCGAAGCATGGTACAGGAGTTATATGAAATAAAGCTTAAACTGTAAGCCCAGATCCCACTGGACTTAATCTTTGCGCTTACGGTTTTCGCGGTTTCGGCGGACAGGATGGCTATTGTAAACTGTCGCAATGTGCTCATGATAGGAGAGCACGATTGACGGCTCAAATAAGAATGCCACCCTGTCCGTCCGAACTCCCTCATTATGGCTCCAAGGTGCTTTGATCCTTGCAAATGCAAGAGATCTAGTCATACCAGTTTGCCAAACTCGGACATCATGGGCAGGGTATTCCATCTGTAACGCCGGAATGGTGAACAACTAAAAGTGCATTGGTTATGCTCAGTCAATATCATTTTTAAAAACCGGATCTGATCGGAATGAAGGAGTTTTGCCTAAAATCTGTCAAACTTTTTGTCTTGATTTTTTCCTGGTGCTCTTATTGATTATCACAACCACATCTTCGGGGATCTCGCATGACAACCCATTTTCATTGAGCCACCCCCGGGCAAACTGGTGATTCTTAAATAAATGGTAAATCATCAAAAGCATATGGGATTTGCCGCTACCCTTCAGCCCCTCAAAAAGAAACAGACCTGAAGAATTCTTTGCGGATGAAAACCGAACATTGATTTCATCCAGGACCTTAATAACATCTGTAGTGGGATAGGTTAGCTGGAAAAAATCATCCGGCCGAGCCTCGATTTTGGTTTTGGACTCATCTTTCAAGTTCGCCAGATCGATAATTCCTTCGATCCCCTCTTCAGAAATCGCATCTTGCCTTGGTTTCAGGTATGCTGAGTAGCTCATTAAAAACCTCTTATTAGAACAAGTAGTTATACCAGATTATTTGGATGTCCACGGTTATTGTCTGTTGAGAGGACGTCCCTGTAAGCCATGCTTATCTACCAAAGATCCCAAGAGAAAAACCCTTATCTATCCTAAAAAAATGAGGCTCGTCTAAATCCACAATTCATAGCTTCTCCCACTTAGAGTTAAAGCAAAATAATAAAAACTATGTGTGGGAAGCGCTGGTAATAAAGTAAAAAATCAACGCATCAAGTCGTATCTATTCTACCGTGCGATGACCCTCCTTTTTCCACAGAAAACCCCACACCGTGGGAATGCCTTTCTAACGTCATGACCACTTCTCTAAGGGGCCTACCATCTTGGCATTGCTGACCTATTCCCACTTTGAATACCATGCATTTTTCCACGTGTATTCCCCAGGGACAAAAAATACAAAACCCCGCTCTCCATCTGTCCAGAGTAACGGGGTTTTTGGACGACCGTCTACCATTTCAAGTCCTCATTCCTTAGCAGGTTGAAAGAAGAAGCTTGGTTCGTACATAATGCTGCCTGTTTTTTATTCCTAACTCTTCCAAAAGTCAATGGAAATTGGTCATGTTAGCCACTGACTGAACCGTGACACACAGAGATGATAACAGAGGGGTTTGTCAAATACGGCCATCCCATTTCGGATCGCGGATTTCATGTTTTCGATGACCATTATAACAGACGACTTTGTCAAATACGGTCACAATCCAAGCATTTTTTAAAATTTGCAAATTTTTTGATTGAATCCAGGTTGATCCTCATTTTCTGGCCAACATCAGCGATTGGCGGGAGTCGTGACAGGGCCGGTGAAGCTTCGTGTGCCACAGGAGCTATCATGAGGATATGTGAAACATTGAGCACCACCTAAAAGTGGTGATATCTGCCATCTCGTTCAGTGTTTTCGATGCTAAAATATATCTGAATATCGGTTGGATACGTAATCATCTGGTAATGGTTGATGCCGGTGGGATTAGCGGGAATCGCACTTCCGATAGGAAAGGTGAGGCTGGTTTTGAAGTCACCGAAAAAGGCAACACTGCCAGAACAATAGCTGACCTATCAGGGCGTCAATACAATATTTTCAGACTGACAACAAGATTCCATGCATTGTTGCGTCATTCAAACCGCCGCTATGCTCTCCGTCCTCTCTGATTTCCATGCGCTGATCCTGCCCTCTTCATTTGAGACCCTCTGGCATGGCATGTTTACGAAAGGCCTGGAAATAGGAACCTACTTCCAGGGGTAGGGAGGTAAATCTGATTATGTAATGATTATCGCCTCGATCTGACCGTTCGATTATCTTTCCATAGAAATCTTTCGACTTCAAATCGTCTTCAACATCCGCCAGACTCATCTTAAGATTGGTCATCATGTCTGCCGAAACATTCATGGCCACCTCCGCACCCTTTCGCGAGAGACGCATAACCATACCTCTTGATCTCTCTTTTCGCACATGTTTACCGCCAAGGAATGAGTACAAAATCGGTATGTTACGCCTCAAAGACACCAGGTCGGTATCCTCCGTTTCAAGTACCAGGTTATATTGAGAGGCAATGCCGCCCACATCATATATCTTCAGGGGCGTTTCAGAGCCCTTGGGATAGACTTCTTGCTCGCCGTCAATACGCAGTCCATCTCCGACTTCTCTGAACACTGCATCAGAAATAAGAATCTGACCGCCTACGGTGTAGGATTCAATTCTGCTGGTCACATTCACCCCACTTCCGACCACCGTGTATTTACTCCGCTTGCTTGATCCGATATTTCCGACAATGACTTCGGCCTTGTTAATACCGATGCCCATCTCAAGATCGGGCAGGCCTCTTAAGCGATTTTCCCTGTTTACCCCCGCCATAGCGTTCTGCATCTCAATAGCGCATGCAATAGCCCTTTGGGTTTGATCAGGCATCTCTTGTGGCGCGCCGAATATAACAAGTAGCGCATCACCGATAATTTCATTGATGGTGCCGTTGTATTTCAAAACGGTCTCGACCATCACCTCAAAATAAGCATTGAGCATTTGAACGACTTCTTTTGGATCGAGTCGTTCCGATAGAGCGGTAAACCCGCGTAAGTCGGTCATCATGATTGTCAAGTCCCTTTGCTCGCCTCCCAGTTCGAGCAGGGAAGGGTTTTCTATAAGTGAGGACATGACTTCCGTAGAGAGGTAACGACCGAACATCTTTTTCAGTAAGTCAGCCAGCTCGGTTACCTCAGTTTCACGTTTACGCCACCTGCTAATAACGTATCCAAAAATGGAGAACATGAACGCCGCCACGAAAAAGCCGCTTCCAAGATTCCATGCCAACCAAACGATACCGATTTCCCCGCCTTTAAATGGCGGTTCGCTCAGCACCCATGCATAAGGGATCAGATGCATCTGTTCCGCAAAGAGATGAAACCCGTTGACCAATATCCATGAAATGGCCACACATAGCGAATAATATGGATCAAATAAGAGAAGGCCCACAAACGCAAGCAGGAAGAGGATCAAGAGGGTCTGAGGATTTGTTGCATGCCCTATCCCACAAAGAAAAATGGCATCATGTGCTGAAAGGAAAAGGGCGGTAACATATGCAACCCAACGATTGTTTGGATCAGATTTTCGAATCCACAAGCAAAAGGCAAACAGCACAACAAAAATCAGGATGAACCATTGATTAATCCTGAGGAAAATCATCATTCCTGTCCTGCTGAAATACTTTGGGTAGAGAGATGGATATCTGAAAGCAAGATAAATATAGATGATTAATGACAGGTACACCAGGATCTGGAGGGCCAATAAGACCAAAGTCTTGTTGACATAACGCCATTCAAGGGGATTCCCGATTCGATCCATAACGTGTTGTATTCCGGATATCTTTTTGACGTTGTTGTTTTTCATTGTCCACCTTGCCCTAAGCTCGATAGTCGAATCGCTTGCCACCGCCCCTATACCCTTCCTTTCAGAAGGGATATAAAAAGGCCTGCCATTAAGCCAACCAACCCTATAACATGTCTCTTTTAGGATCCATGGGTCAGGAGCGACCTTTTTCATCCTGCCGTCTTTTCGTTCAGGTAGTGGGCTATGCTCTCAGGGAGTGTCCCGTTTACATCTATGAGCTCAGTGCGAGGGAACCCTCCCCAGAGTGCGGCTGCCCTTGAAATGACCGGATCCGTTTGGACTGAACCGATGCGAACCCGGCTGTATGTCTCGGCACTCAAGAAGGCGCCGACGCCCCAGATGAGACCAACAAAGATTCGGTTCATCATGCCTGGATAGGTGACATGGGGGTCACGAAACCAAGTCAACTGCGCTGGTGGCGTGTTGTGCTCTCGGTTCCAAAATAGCCAGCCCAGACAGAACATATCGTGGGCGAGGAGGGACTCTGATCCGAATACGACACCGGGGTCAGGCTCGGCCGTAAAGCCTCGGTCCGGCCCGAAGGTCGTCTGCACCTTGGTTGCCACACTGAGCACCAGCCTTAATTTCTTTCTCAACACCTTTACGTCGTTGATCTCCGCTGTCTTTTCAAAGAAACTGCCGGCGTCTCTGTGGAGCTCGAGTCGACTGTCATCCCGAAGCCATCCTACTGCAGCTTTCAACCCGAGGGTGACTCCCGCCAGTGCATGTCGGCTAACACGGGGAAGGAGAATAATGTGATCGACCCGGTTCAAAATGTTCGGAAAAAGCAATTCCCCCTTCCAATGACTCGCATGCTCTGGAATGGCAGCAAAAAAGGCATCAAAACCTGCCTCTTCAAAGTAATGGACCTCGGCGCCTGATTCGATGGCGGCCTGCTGAAGACCGTTTCGGACCAGGACATCGCGGCTAGCCCCTCTTTGAACCGCTTTGTCGTGATAAACTGACTGCACACCCGGCTTATCTCCCACGATCACCCGCCCGGCACCTTTCTCAATGAGCAGGCGCACCATACCCCTTACGGCGAGGGGAGAGGTCGTGGCCGGGTATAGGTTTGCGGTGTTGGAGACGGGTTTGACGAAGACCGTATCACCTCGGGACAGCCAGGAAAAGTCTGTTGCTGCTTCCGCTACCCGTCTCACGGCAGCGACAACGGATTCTTCATTCGAGCCCCAGGGGACTGCACCAATAGCAACTTGCTCGCTTGATCCAGAAAATCCAGATAGAGGTCCTATCATCTCTTCCTTCCTTTTGTTGCAGTCGGATGCAAATATGCCTCTGTGAACCAAGCCAGCGATCTGAAGGAAACCCCGGCGATACGGATCCATATGGACTGGATCCAAGCGACGCTGATCGTCCACCCCCTGACTTCCATATACCCCAAATAATCCCAACATTGAAATCTGAAATGCCTAACTTTGAGAAATGGACGACTCAAGTGTAAACGGGTTTGTGACCAATTTACCACAGGGTCTGGGCAACTGCAAACCGTTTGATTGGAACTATGTCGATGGTTTTTTTGATTAATATGAGCGATTGGGTGGAGACGTGATAAGGTCTGATAAGCTTCGTGTGCACCCCAGGAGTACCATCTGGATATCTCATAGATTCAGCACCACCGGAAATTTGACATATCTGCCATAAAGCGCAACCAGAGCGGATAGTGTGATATGCCTTACTTATCCAATTAACTGGTAAGGCCTCTGAAGTCACAGCTGAAATTCTTACGACACAACATATAGTGCCGATCAATTTGCCTCTTATTCGGTTGCAGGAAAGGACTTACATCAATCTTGACTGCCAACAGCCTGATTTGCATTGAAGTTTTGGTTTTGCAGTCATAATTTTACATAATCTTACACGTGGAGGTCAATTCATCCCTTATTAACCCATGAAAATGAGGTATGGTGGGGTAGGGGGCGTGGGGTAGGGGATGTCCATAAAGTATTAAATTTCGTCAGAGAACAGGCAGATACGTCATAGCATTTTCAAGAAATCTTCCAATGAGATGTCATCAAGTTCTCGCCTCAACTGCTCATTGCCAACCGTTTCATCTTTTAAATCATTTAATGAGCGTGAATGAATCATTTTTAGAAGGCTTTCGTCATCCATATTCTCAAGCCATTCCCTGACGGACTGCACAGGGTTTCTGATCTCTTCCAATTCCTCCCACAAAGCATCCGCCACCTGCTTTGGATCGCCGGCGGCAAGGTGGGGGGCGGTAAAATACCTGTCAAGGATAACTGACAGGGGGGTATATACTTCCTTTTCGATGAGTCGCATCAGCTTCTGTTTGTAAGCCGTTTCGTATAGCGCGGCGGACATCTCTCCTTTTGCCATGTCTTTGTTAATGAGGACGCCATATTTACAGCGAAGGAACCTGTCGGACCGTAGAGACATCAGTCTCCCCCCATCATTCTGATGGACGGTCCTGGATTTCCAGCAAACGGCTGAATTCCTGGGGAAGGTCTCTTACCGCCTCCCGGATGGTCTGGACGGTGTTCAACAGCCGGGCGAACATCATGGCCAACCCGATATTTTCACCCGGGATCAGCAAAGAGTCCACATCACGTTCAGAAATATCCCATGGCTCATGGTGATACAACCGCAATACCCCGATCACTTCCTGGAGGAAGAAGATGGGCATGGATACAATGGCGGCCACGCCCTCCTGGACCGCTGCTTCCGGATACTGAAGTCGGTCCGACCGGGAGATGTCACTGATGAGGCGCTCGTGAATTTGTCGGTTCGGAAAACGCAGTTACCCGAGCGGGTTGAGAATGAAAAGGGTATTATTGGTCAGATCAATTTTTGTAACAACAATTATGGAGAAATTCCACTGGCGCGTCAAGTAAAAAGGACCCGCACGCCGCCACCCCGGTCTGATCCACCGAAAAATTTTTCTCTTGACAGGGCCTGGGAGAACGCCTATATTTGAACATATGTTCATATATTGATGGAGATTCATATGGGTTTTCGCAGGGCCACGCTTCTGGAAAAGGATGGTTGCAGGGTCAGGGTGGTTCATCTCGAGAGGGTCGCAAAGGCGAACAGAGATGCAGTCAGGGAGTCCGAACTTGATCGGCTGGCCCAAGCCTTTAAGGCGTTGGGTGATCCCACCCGCCTCAAGATTGTAATGGCGCTCTTGGGCGGTGAGATGTGCGTCTGTGACCTGTCTGCCTTTCTCCGATTGAGCGAGTCTGCGGTGTCTCACCAGCTCAGGCGTTTGAAGGATTTAGGATTAGTCAGGAACCGGCGTGACGGTCAAATACTCTACTATGCTCTCGATGATGAACACGTGACAGGTCTTCTAAGTTTAGGCCTGGATCATGCACGAGAATAGGGCCTCGGGGGAGTCTGACGAAAATGATTTATTTCCTTAACAGTGTGTTCGGCCAGGCCTGGTTGCTTCTCCTGGAATCCTCTGTCTACATCCTATTCGGCCTGCTGATAAGCGGTCTGCTCCGGGTGTTTCTCAGTCCCTCTTCGGTTGCCCGTCATTTTTCAAAGGGCCGTTTCAGATCGGTCATTAAGGCCGCCCTGTTAGGCATCCCCATGCCCCTCTGTTCATGCGGGGTCCTGCCGGCGGCTGTGGCTCTGAAAAAACAGGGCGCCAACAAAGGGGCCACTACCGCATTTCTTATCTCCACCCCGGAGTCAGGGGTAGATTCGATCGCAATAACCTACGCCCTGTTAGATCCTGTCATGACAGTGGCCAGGCCTGTTGCGGCGTTTGCAACGGCTACCGCAGCCGGCATCGCAGAAAATCTCATCAGCTACCGCAAGGGGGCAGACTCAGTTGCCCCCGACCTGTCCTGTCCTGTTGACGCCTGTTGCGATGGCCAGGACTGCTCACCAGACGAACATCAGCGTCACCACACCTTTGCACAGAAGATCATGGCCGGATTCCGGTTTGCGTTTACGGAAGTATGGGCCGATATGGCCGGGTGGTTTCTGCTCGGGCTAATCTTAGCAGGCCTCATCACCGCCATGATCCCAGATCATCTGATGACCCGTTACCTCGGGGGAGGGCTGTCCTCGATGCTTCTCATGTTAGCGGTTGGGATTCCCCTTTATATCTGCGCGACCGCCTCCACGCCCATTGCCGCGGCCTTGATACTCAAGGGGGTGAGCCCTGGTGCGGCCCTGGTCTTCCTCATGGCAGGCCCTGCCACGAATATCACATCCCTGACCGTGCTCCTGGGCACTATCGGGAAAAGGTCCACCGCTGTCTATCTGGCGACTATCGCTTTTTCATCGGTGCTCTTCGGGTTGGCCCTTGATCAGGCCTATGGGTATTTCGGAATTTCGGCCCGTGCCGTGGTCGGCCAGGCCGCTGAGTTTATCCCTTCATGGGCTCAATGGGGAGGGGGACTGATCATCCTTGCTCTTTCTGTGGAGCCGATTTGGCGGGTTTTGAGATCGTGGTTTGGGCTGAGGAAAAGCGTTGTCGGGACCATCCCTGTTAAGGGAGATCTTTCCGCTCCGGTGGGTGATGAGATCTCTTGCACCGGGCACACCTGAGACTGTTCCACCGGACCGGTCAGGTCCTGAAGGTTTTGGCGAAAGGGTTGTTGAAGGGGCCCGGCTCGATTTTCCCGGATTCCTGATGGGTTCCCGGTTTCATGGAAAGAGCGATTCGTTTTCTTTCCAGATCCACGTTCAGTACCCTGACCGTCACATGTTGATGGACCTTGACCACTTCATTGGGATCCTTGATAAACCGGTCCGCTAACTCGCTGATGTGAACCAACCCGTCCTGGTGCACCCCGATGTCAACAAACGCGCCAAAGGCGGTGACATTCGTGATCACCCCGGGGAGCCGCATGCCGGGCTGTACATCCTGGATCTTTTCAACCCCTTCCCTGAACTTGAAACTCTCGAACTGTTTGCGGGGATCGCGACCGGGTTTGGCTAATTCGGCAAGGATATCCGTCAGGGTGGGGAGGCCCACTTTATCCGTCACATACCGGTTCGGGTCGATTTTTTCCCTGAGGGCTTCCATTACAAGGAGATCCGTTACCCCAAAACCGAGATCGACCGCCATCGCCTCCACAATGCCATACGATTCGGGATGGACCGCACTCGCATCCAGAGGGCTCTCACCATCCCTTATCCGGAGAAAACCGGCTGCCTGCTCAAAGGCCTTCGGCCCAAGACGCGATACCTTCTTGAGGGTTTCCCTGGAGGAGAAGGCACCGCACGCATCGCGGTAAGCTACGATATTTTTAGCCAGGTGCGGGCCCAGACCTGACACATAGGTCAGAAGCTGTCGGCTTGCCGTATTAACATCCACTCCCACCGCATTGACGCAACTCATGACGACGTCATCGAGGCTACTCTTTAGGGCCAATTGGTTCACGTCGTGTTGGTATTGGCCGACGCCAATCGATTTGGGATCTATTTTCACCAGTTCGGCCAGAGGGTCCATGAGGCGCCTCCCGATGGACACCGCCCCCCGGTACGTCACATCGAGATCCGGGAATTCCTCCCTTGCCACCTCAGAGGCTGAATAGATAGAGGCGCCGCTCTCATTGACGAGTACCACCGTAATTTCAGAGGCAAAGGGAAGAGAACGAATAAATGCCTCGGTTTCCCTTCCGGCAGTACCGTTCCCGATTGCAATCGCCTCTACGTCATATGTATCCACCAGATCCTTCACCGTCTTGGCAGCGGACAATTTGGCCCCTTCCGACTTGAAAAGAAAGATGGTTTCTGTTTTGAGCAGCTTGCCCTGGGGGTCGAGACAGGCAACCTTGCAGCCCGTACGGATCCCCGGGTCTATGGCCATGACACGTTTCTGGCCGAGGGGCGGGGTAAGAAGGAGCTCCCTCAGATTCTGTGCAAATATCTTGATTGCCTCATCGTCAGCCCGCTTCTTGGTCTCAAGCCGCACGTCAGTTTCCATGGAAACAGACAAAAGCCTCCTGTAGCAATCGTGCACCGCGTCCTTTACCTGTTGAGACGCTGCACCCTCCCCCTTAACAAACATGGCCTCCAGCAGTACCAGCGCTTCATCCTGAAGGGGGCGAATTCGCAGATCGATGAACCCTTCCTTCTCTCCGCGGCGCATGGCAAGAATCCGGTGAGATGGCGCTTCAGATATCCGTTCTTCCCATGAGAAGTAATCTCTGAACTTGACGCCCTCTGCCTCTTTCCCTGGAATTATCTTTGAGTGTAAGACCCCTTTTTGTGTATAGAGTCCCCGCATCATCTGGCGGGCCGTCTGGTCTTCGTTTACCCATTCGGCGATGATATCCCGGCTGCCGGCAAGCGCGTCCTCTGCTGTTTCAACGCCCTTTTCAATGTCAATGTAGGTGGCTGCCTCTATTACCGGGTCGGTCCCATCCTTTTGGTCGAAGATGAGTTTTGCCAAGGGTTCAAGCCCTTTTTCCCTGGCTACCGTGGCCCGCGTCCGGCGTTTTGGCCTGTACGGGAGGTAGATGTCCTCCAAGATGGTGAGGGTCGCAGCGGAAACGATCTCTTTCTCCAGATCATCCGTGAGCAACTCCCGTTCCCTGAGCGATTTCAATATGCTCTCCCTTCGGTTGTCCAGGGCCTCCATCTGGGCCATTTTATCGCGGATCGCCGTGATGGCGACCTCGTCCAAAGAACCGGTAACCTCTTTTCGGTAACGGGCGATGAAGGGGACCGTGTCTCCCCCTTCAAGTAACCGGCCCGTGGCCGCTACTTGTCCAAGCGCGAGACTCAGTTCATCTGCTATCTTACTTAGATGTTTATCGTTCATATCTGCTCCTCATAACAAAACCTCCGCTTGTTACTATGGTTGCGCCATGACCGCCCGGATACCGGAAAATGACCGTTAAAGCAGGCCGGGCGTGAGTGAGATGCTGCGAAAGATAAGGGATATGCGGATTTGTGTCAACATCCAACCTTGATGCACTCGTAAAAACACTTTTGTCTCGCGCAAAGGCGCACAAGGACGCCAAGATAAAATGAATCATGTCAATATATTACCTCTGCGTTCTCTGAGGGCTCTGTGAGAAATCTGACTTTTTGTGAGACCATCATCTCTTAAGAACCGTCAAAAAACATTGCTTTTTTGATCCAGTCAGAACTATATAGACGGTGTCAGAAAAATGAATTCTCATAGGATCATGAAAACTCAACTTATATACACCCGGCGTATGTTTCAAAAGCATAGCCGGAGGGGGCAATGAGGATAAAAATGGCTTTTGACAATGAAAAATATATCAACGAGCAAACATCAGAAATCTTTAAAAGGGTTAGAAAATTTAAAAATAAGCTGTACCTTGAATTTGGTGGCAAGCTTTTGTACGACTACCATGCTTCCAGGGTTTTGCCGGGCTATGATCCCAACATAAAAATGAGGCTCCTTCAGGTGTTAAAGGATAAGGCAGATATTTTACTCTGCATTTATGCAGGAGATATTGAAAGGAAAAAGATAAGAGCGGATTTTGGTATCACCTATGATTCAGATGCCCTTAAACTCATCGACGATTTAAGGGGGTGGGGGATCAATGTCCTGGGCGTCGTCATTACCCGTTTTGAAAACCAGCCATCGGCTAATCAATTCAAAAACAAATTGGAAAGAAGAAAAATCAGGGTTTATATCCATCAGTATACAAAAGGATATCCTACGGATGTAGACCTGATCGTCAGCGATGAAGGTTATGGTGCAAATGAATATATCGAAACGGAAAAACCCCTTGTCGTGGTTACAGGTCCGGGCCCTGGGAGCGGGAAATTGGCAACCTGCCTTTCCCAGATATACCATGACTATAAAAGGGGGATTTATTCGGGATATGCCAAATTTGAAACCTTCCCTATTTGGAATTTGCCCCTGAGGCATCCGGTGAATGTGGCGTATGAAGCCGCGACTGCAGATATAAGGGATTTTAATATGATAGATCCGTTTCATCTGGAAGCTTATAACCAAAAGACGGTCAACTACAATCGTGATGTAGAGGTATTCCCGATTCTTAAAAGAATATTAAAAAAAATAATGGGTGGGGAATCATTTTACGAATCCCCCACGGATATGGGTGTTAATCGGGCCGGGTTTGCCATAACAGACGACGAAATAACCAAGGAAGCAGCCAAACAGGAACTGATCAGGCGGTATTTCCGATATAGATGTGAATATGTGATGGGATTAACGGATAAGGAAACGGTCCAGAGGGTGGAACTTCTTATCAAGGATTTTAACCTTGAGCTGGAATACCGGAGTGTCGTTGAGCCGGCGCGATGGGCCGCCTTGGAGGCGCAAAAGAGAGATAAAGGGAATGAAGGTATTTATTGCGGCGCGGCTATCGCCCTCAAGGACGGCACAATCGTGACCGGAAATAATTCGCCTCACCTTCATGCAGCCTCAAGCCTTATTTTACACGCAATTAAGCATTTAGCTGGAATCCCGGATAAGATTAAATTGCTCCCGCCGAATATCATCGAATCGGTCAGAAATCTTAAAACAAAGATCCTGAACGAAAAATCCCTCAGCCTGGATTTGGTTGAAGCGCTTATAGCCCTCAGCATTAGTTCGACAGCGAATCCCGCGGCCCAATTGGCCATGGAAAAATTAAACGAGCTCCAGGGTTGTGAAGTCCATATGACCCATATCCCTACGCCAGGAGACGAGGCAGGGTTAAGGCGGCTTGGGGTTAACCTCACAAGTGACCCCAATTTTTCTACGAAGGATCTTTTTGTTTCCTGAAGATTCTCCCCGTTTTGTCTATGAGCCTACCCTTCGAGCCTTTTGAGTGTGGGACCGGTTTGCACGAGTCTCGGATCAGTCTCTCCGGGGGCTGGATAGCTGTGCTGACTGATTTACGGTTTTCTGCGAAATCATCAGGAGTTGAATGATCAATAATTAGGTGACACAACCAAGCCCGGAAAAATGACAAATAATACGGCAATCATAATCGAACCCGATGCAATGAACCTGGCGCGCAAGGGAGCGGAGCTGTTTGCTCAGAACGCCCGGGGAAGCGCTCATCTGAGGGGACGCTTTGTCGTCGCCATATCAGGAGGGTCTACCCCACGGCTGATGCACCGATTGCTATGCAGGGAACCCCACCTTTCAAAAATCCCATGGAGCAAGACGCACATATTCTGGGTGGATGAGCGTTGCGTCCCACAGGATCATGAGGTCAGCAATTATGGTGCGGCCAGGGATGATTTTCTTTCGGGAGTATCCATACCTGAGGAACAGGTTCATCCGATGCCCGTGCATGTTTCCCCTGAGAAAGGGGCCCTGGCGTACCAGGGAGAACTGGTCCGTTTTTTTCAGCCGGGAAATATGAAAATCCCGGTACTCGATCTTATATTCCTTGGTTTGGGAACCGACGGGCACACGGCGTCCCTGTTCCCCGGGCAAAGCGCTTTGGCTGATGAGGAAAAACTAATCGTTTCCGTCAGAGGGGGTAAACCGGATGTCAGTCGCATGACCATGACCTTTCCCCTCTTGAACAGCGGCAGAGAGATTGTCTTCATGGTTTCGGGAAAAAATAAGGCAAGGGTTCTCAAGACTGTTTTTGATGAACCTGAAGCGCGGTTGCCTGTGCAGAAAATCCAGCTGCTGAACGGAAAACTGACATGGCTTCTGGATCGGGACGCTGCGTTATTACTTACATTGTAAGCCTCAAAAAGCGCCTCCAGATTTTTTCCTTGACCCCAAAAAGACTCCTCCATTTTGACATTCTGGTATGGGCCGCGCAAGTTGAAAATTCACGGCGAGCGCATTCCCCGTTGCTTGCAGCGGGGTTCTTCAATCAGGCTCCCATGGAAACGACTTGACCATTTCCATGGGAGCTTTTTATTTGTTGAAAAATGTTCCGGAGCGGTTCATCCTTGACCCCGGTTGATAGCTTTTCTATACTCTTTTAGCGCAGTTCTCATGCCTATAATCGAGCTTAACCACCGACACCCGGCTTTACCGAACCAAAGATAAGGGAGGGTATCATGTCCGACAATCTGTATATCACCTCAACTGAAGCAAGGAGCGGCAAATCCGCTGTTGCTCTGGGGATAATGGAGATGCTGCTGAGAAAAATTAATAAGGTCGCCTTTTTCCGTCCGATTATTCAAGACGTCAGCGAACCGGATGATCACATTCATCTGATTTCCTCATACTTCGGCCTTAGGATCCCGTATGATCAGATGTTCGGATTCACCTTGAACCAGGCAAGCAATCTGGTTTCAGTTGGTAAGGAGTCGGAACTGCTCGAAGAGATCATCAAGAAATACAACCGGCTAAAGGAAGACTATGATTTTGTCTTGTGCGAGGGTACCGATTTCGTAAGCTCCACTGCCGCTCTCGAGTTTGATATCAATGCGGAGATTAGCAAGAACCTCGGGTCACCGATCCTGCTGGTGGCCAACGCATACGGCGAGAGCATTGAAGATACGGTGCGGTCCGTGGAACTGACGCTTGAATCCCTGGATGAAAAAGGATGCCATACCATTGCCACCATCATTAACCGTATAAATCCCGGAGATGAGGAGACCGTTAAAACGCTTCTGAAGGGAAGCGATTTGACCAAACAGCAGTTGATTTATGCGATACCTGATGAAGAATCCCTCGGGAAACCCACGGTAGGTGAAATTGCGAAAATCTTAGAGGCGGAGGTGTTATACGGGGAAAAACAGTTAAACCGGCATGTGTACAGTTTTACCGTTGCGGCCATGCAACTCCAGAATTTCTTGACGAGAATCGGGTACGGATCACTCATTATCGTACCTGGAGACAGGGCGGATGTGATTGTGGGGTGCCTGGCCGCATTCTCCGCTGCCTCTAAAGAAAAGATATCCGGGATCCTGCTGACCGGGGGGTTGAAGCCGGAGAAGGCGATATGGGAATTGATTAAAGGATTTCCCCATATGGTACCCATTCTCAGTGTCGGGGAGAACACCTTCCCCACAGCCACAAATATCAACAATATCCACGCCACAATCTCTCCGGATGATGACCGGAAGGTAACAAGGGCCCTTGCGGTCTTTGAAAAGAACGTTGATGTCGCGCAATTGGGGGAAAAAGTTATTACAACAAGGAGTACAATTGTCACACCGAAGATGTTCGAATACGGGCTACTGCAGAAGGCGAAAGAAGACAAACAGCACATCGTGTTACCAGAGGGTGAGGAAGAAAGGATATTGAGGGCCACGGAAACACTGCTTCGGAGGGAGGCGGTGGATATCACCCTGATTGGAAAGGAAACAATCATCCGGGAAAAGATCGCTCAATTGGGACTGGGAAAGATCCATGCAGATATCATCGATCCTGTTGAATCCGAGTTCTTTGCCGAGTATGCCCAGACCTATTATGACCTGAGAAAACACAGAGGGGTCACAGAGGAAAACGCCCGTGATATCATGGGGGATCGAACCTATTTCGCCACCATGATGGTGTATAAAGGGCATGCCGACGGAATGGTTTCCGGCGCGGTCCACAGCACGGCATCGACCATTCGTCCGGCCCTTGAGATCATCAAGACAAAGCCTGGCTTTTCTATTGTTTCCAGCGTATTTTTTATGTGTTTGGGGGAGAAGGTGCTCGTCTACGGGGATTGTGCGGTGAATCCGGATCCGGACGCGAATCAGTTGGCTGAAATTGCCCTCAGCTCGGCACAAACTGCCAGGACCTTTGGTATTGACCCTGTTGTGGCGATGCTGTCCTATTCCACAGGGGAATCAGGAAAAGGCGCGGACGTGGACAAGGTTCGTGAGGCGACCAGGATTGCAAGAGAAAAGGCAGGGGAGTCTTTCCCCGGTTTAAAGATCGAAGGGCCGATCCAGTATGATGCGGCGATCGATCCTTCGGTAGCTAAGACCAAGATGCCTGACAGTGAGGTTGCAGGAAAGGCCACCACGTTTATATTTCCTGATCTGAATACAGGGAATAACACTTACAAGGCGGTGCAGAGGGCCTCAGGGGCAGTTGCCATCGGTCCTGTGCTTCAGGGACTCAAACACCCTGTAAATGATTTGAGCCGTGGATGCACGGTAACGGACATTGTCAATACCGTTGCCATTACCGCGATTCAGGCGCAATTTGGGAAAGGGTTGTTATGAAGATACTGGTTATCAACACAGGGAGTTCATCCATTAAGTATGAACTGTTTGACATGGAGCAGCATCAGGTCATGGCCTCGGGCATGGCTGAAAAGATCGGGGAAGACACAAGCCTCCTCACATACCGGAAAACCCTGCCCGACGGTGAGCCCCTTGAAAAAGTGGAGGAGGCGGTTATCCTGGACCATCGGAAAGGGATGAACCGTATCGTTGAATTCCTGATCGATCCGGAACATGGGGCCATCAGAGACAGGGACGAGATATCGGCGGTGGGCCACCGTGTTGTTCACGGCGGAGAGACGTTCCGGACCACCACCGTTATTGATGAAGCGGTCATAGCAGCAATCAGGGAAAACATCCCTTTGGCCCCGTTGCACAATCCCGCCAATCTGATAGGTATTGAGATCGCCGGGTCCGTCTTCCCGAATGCGCTGCAGGTTGCCGTATTTGATACTGCGTTTCACCAGACTCTCCCGATGAAGGCCTTTCTTTATGCGATCCCTTTTGAGATGTACGAAAAGGAAAAAGTCCGGCGGTATGGATTTCATGGGACCTCTCACGCCTATGTGGCGGAGAGGGCAGCAGATTACATGGGTTGTCCCCTGGCGGAATTGAATCTCATCACCATCCATTTAGGAAACGGGGCCAGCATGGCGGCCATAAGAAAAGGGAAGAGCGTGGATACGACCATGGGCATGACGCCCTTGGCAGGATTGGTCATGGGAACCCGTTCAGGCGATGTGGACCCCGCGCTTCCCTTTTTCCTGGCGGATCACTTGGGGATGTCTCTCAAGGACATCGAGGCGCTCTTGAATAAAGAGAGCGGGTTGAAGGGGATTTGCGGAACAAATGACATGAGAGACGTCATAAAGGAAATGGAGGCCGGAGATGATCGTGCAAAGATCGCCCTGGATATCTACGCGTACAGGATAAAAAAATATATCGGCGCCTATTTTGCGGTTCTGGGGAGGGTTGATGTCGTGGTGTTCACGGCGGGCATCGGGGAAAACGCACCCTATATCCGCAAACTCTGCTGCCGGGGCCTGGGCGGGTTCGGTATGGAGATTGATCCGGAAAGAAATACCAAGGCAGGGAACGGCATAAGGGAAATCAGTTTTCTAAACAGTAAAGTCAAAATCTTAGTCATACCCACCAATGAGGAGTTAAGGATCGCGCAGGAGACGAAAGCGGCGGTTGAACCACCATTCCCCGGGGCCTGAATAGAATTTAAAGAGGAGCCCCAGCGGCGTGACAAAAAGTAGGGGGATGAGGGTGTATCTGAAAGAAAGGGATTCTGCCACAGATGGGTCAGCACTCCCTAAATACAGGTTCAGGAAATGGGGTGGAAGTCAAATGTCTGAGGGTCTTGTTTTTCTGATAAGGGCTTACGGATTCGGAGATGGCCAAGCCATCGGTTGTCATCCTGCTCAGGGAAATCCTCACGGAAGTGGGCACCCCGGCTCTCCTCTCTTTTAAGCGCAGACTCTAAAATCAGAGTGGCAACACGGGCAGCATAACGAAGCTCCAGCCCGCGCTGCAACACCAGCGGATCATCCGCGGCAGGTAGCCCCATGGCCTCAGCGTGGATTTCCCTGACCGCGCTCAGGGCATGGGTGAGGCCTTCCCGGTCTCTGATAATCCCTCCTTTTTCCCACATGATGTGGCGGAGCCTCTTCTTGAATTCGGATATGCTTGAGGCTGTCCTTCCGGTTTTGGGCCCAAACAGAGGCAGGGTCAGTTCTTGTGTCAATTCCTTTCCCCTGCGGGCAGTGCTGTGCTGGACCCAGGCCGCGGCTGCTGCGCCGGCCCGCGCCCCAAAAACCTGGGTCTCGGTAAGGGCGTTTCCTCCCAGTCGGTTGGCCCCGTGGAGCCCGCCGGTCACCTCGCCGGCGGCAAAGAGCCCGGGCACGGAGGTGGCCCCATCCGTGTCAATGCAAACGCCTCCCATAACGTGGTGGGCCATGGGACTGATCCGGATCGGCCGATACCGGGCCCCGTAGCGTTTCCCCAAGACGTCCCATGTGGAGGCTGAAAAGGGGTCGCCGCACCACTCTTTTTTAGATATGCCCTGCAGGTCCAGCCACACGTCACGCTTATCCAGGATGATCTCCCTGAAAAGCGCCTGGGAAAGCCGGTCGCGGGCCCGCTCGGCGGCCGGCCGTTCCTTGATGTCGTATTTTTCTAAAATGTCTTCTTTATCACGGTTGAAAAGACGTCCCCGATCAGCCAGACGGGGCGGGATTACGAGGGGCGGGAATTTTGGCTCGGCTGACCCCAGGGGATAAAACTGGACAAACTCCATGTCCTGGAGCTGCGCGCCGGCATCCAATGCAATGGCATAGCCTTCGCCTATCATCCGCTGGGGATTGTCATGGCGAAGGTAAAGTGCCCCGGCGCCCCCTGTGGCAAGTATCACTGCCTTTGCGGTGAGTATCAGCCATTTGTCACGGACGGCCGAATTGGCCACAACGCCTGCCGCACCCTGCAGAAGTCTGAGGCTGGCTACCGCCATTCCGCCGATGAAACGGACACCCATCGCTTTTGCCCGGGTCAACAGACAAAGGACGATTGCCTCGCCCCAAACGGGCGGACGGCCTTTTGCGAAAAGATAGCCCCGGTGAAATTCGCCTTTTATTCCCCAGGCCATGAGCTCTTTAAGTCTTTTGGGGCCTTCCCTTGCTAAGATCTCCACAAGTTCTTTTTGATTGATTCCCCGGCCTGCCTGAAGGGTCCTTGCTATATGATCCTCCGGCCCATTCGCCTCTGGAACTCCGGCAAAAACCCCGCCGCTCAAGATGGTGCATGTTGCCTTCCCCGGGGTTCCTTTTGAGATCACACATACGTCCAGACCCGCTTCCCGTGCAGAAATTGCCGCCCTGAGACCTGCGGCACCGCTACCGACAATGAGGACATCGCATGATAGGTGTTCCATAAGATTAACACTCCCTGCAGTTCGTTAAGGACAACACGCTGTCGGGTGCATCCTGCTAAAGGTCTTCACATGCGGAACAAAGAAAATGAGAGCAAAAGCCGGTGGACCTGGATAAACAACCAAATCAAGACGTTCACCCACTGCCATACCGTCAGAGTATGTTGCCTCTATTACTACAGGAAATCTCAATTAAAAACAACAGCCTAAGCGAAAAATGGCGTTCGAGGCCCTTTCCCATAGCTTTCAGGGGAAGGCTGCCGCATGTAAGCTTCTGTTTTTTCGAATGGACTCCGTAAGAACTAATATAGCAGGTAGTCTTCCGTCATGCGGCGATGGCCTATCGGAGGGACGACCACAAGATGTAGTACCCATTTATTATAACATGTAATGTGTCTTGAATCATGCAGGGCGTTGAGTTTGAGCTCTTATCACAACATCTTCTTTGGTTGGGATTGATAGCAGATAGCACAGGTTTCGTATTATCGGAATTTGGTCCATAACCGTAACATGTTAGTATAGGAGTCGCATTCTTTATGGCCCCGGCGAATCCATCCGTTTCCGTTTTTTCATTCAAACTCAGATATCGGAGATCCCAAAGACCCCGGTCCTTCAAATCCGTTCCATTCGATTACCGGTGAATCTCCCAAGGTCGGGGCCAAGATTGAACCTTGACTTCTCGGTGTCAATGCACTTAACTCATTTCCATTCAAAAATCGCCCTGGGGGAAACGCTATATGATGCCTGGGACAAGAAACGGAAACATGGTTTTTCAGGAGACAGAGATAGTTGGAAGTGGGTTTGGAAAAAAGCAGGCAGAGGTCAACATCAAGGGCCGATGTGAAAGCCATTTTTTCGTTGACCCTTGTCCATTTCATAGGAGACTTCTACGCCTCCTTTGTCAACCCGCTCCTTCCCCTCTTTATGGAGAGGTTCTCCCTCACCCTCACCGAGGTGGGACTCATTACGGGAATCAGTCGAATCCTGGCCTTCATTGTCCAGCCGTCCGTGGGCTACATGGCCGATCGCTACCAAGGGCGCCTGTTTATTTTCGGCGGTCTTTTACTGGCCATTCTTTTCATTCCGCTGGTGGGCCTTGCCCCCTCTTTCCCGCTGCTTCTCCTCTTTATATCGTTGGGGTCCATCGGGGCATCCATGTACCATCCGCCCTGCGCCGGCATGGTTTCCACTTATGCAGGCAGACACCCTGGTCTGTCCATGTCCGTATTCATCTTGGGCGGCACCCTGGCCTTTGGCGTAGGGCCCCTATTCATCACCTACTATGTGCAGTTCCACGGCCTGGACGCGACCCCGCATACCATGATCTTGGGCCTTGGGGTCATGGTCTTTCTGCTCATAACTGTACCCAACCCCGGAAAGAAGGGGTTCATGAACCTCGGGTTCATTGGATCCATCCGAGATGTCTTGGGTGCGACATGGAAACCCATTGCGCTCCTCTGGGTCATCATGGTGCTGCGGGCCTTTGTGGGCCAGTCCTTCATGACCTTCATACCGGTGCTCTACGCCAGGGAACACTACTCCCTGGTTTCCATCGGGACCATTATCTCCCTCTTTACGGTGGGAGGGGCCATCAGTGGGCTTCTGGCCGGTCATTTGTCGGACAGGTTGGGTTACAAACCGATCTTTTTTCTCACCCACGGCCTGGCCACCTTTAGCCTCTATCTCCTGCTGGTTCTTCCGGGAAACTGGGTCTATTTCAATGCCTTTGTGGCTGGATTTCTGGTCTTGGCCACCCTGCCCCTCGGGGTAGCCATGGGCCAGGAGTTGGCTCCCAAAGGCAAATCCATGGTATCCAGCCTGATGATGGGTCTGGCCTTCGGGACGGGGGGATTGATGACTCCTCTGACAGGGAAGCTGGGGGATATGTTTTCCATCCGACCGGTCCTCATGGTCGTGGCCATGGTACCCCTGCTCACAACCGCCCTCATCGGACTACTTCCCGGAAAGGGCCTGAAAAAGGTCCCATGATTTACTTTCCATGGCCTCTCCGGTTTTTTGCCTTGTTGATTCCAATGTCCCTGTGATAATGAGGGGTAGGAATCCGGTCTGTGCGGACCGTGAAATCCACACCCGGCACAGATTAACGTGTCGCAGCTCAGCGGTACACTGCTTGTGGTCGGTGCACCCGATGTGGGAAAGAGTACATTCGCCCGATATCTCTATGGGAGGCTACGAGCTTCGTTGCCCTGCGTGGCTTACCTGGACGGCGATCCGGGCCAGTCCAGCCTTGGGCCGCCCACTACGATGACGCTGACCCTGATCAAGTCGAGCTGTTCAAGGCCTCTCAGGCACATTCGGCAAGTGGATGTCGGAGGTATGCACCTCTCTCCGGCGGCACAGCAACGAGATCCGCCGACACGTAAAGCTTACAGGGCCAGGCAGTTTGCTCAATACTTTGACAACGCGCAAACCATCACAGTGAACTGGTCATCTGTATCAGTCTTTCCGGAGCCCGTCTTCACTCTCAACCGCCTGGTGGCGATGGAAGATGCAGATGGGTTTACTCTTGGTCTCGGCATTGTGGGGCAGGCGGCAACGTTTGGCATGCATAAGGGGTTTTGATAACAATAAAAGGAGAGAAAAATGGGAAAAATCATTGTTATTTACCACAGCCAACAGTTCGGAGATACAAAGGCCCTCGCAGGATCGCTTGCGGAGGGAGCGCGCGAGGCCGGTGCAGAAGTTGAGCTTATTGGAACAAACGAGCGGCGCGTAAGGCTTGATGAGTTCTTGGCTGCCGACGCGGTTGCGCTCGGCACACCTGACTATTTCTCTTACCTCGCCGGCACGATGAAAAGCTTCTTCGATGATATATATCTGTGGGACAAATCGGGCGAGCCTGTCAAAGGAAAACCGGCAGTGTTGTTCTTTTCGCATGGTGGCGGTGGGAGGGTGAAAGAGCCTTTCGAATACCTTGCACGCAAATTCTTCGAGCAGTTGGGAGAGACAATTGAGAGCAAAAGACCAACTGGAGACGAGGCGAAAGAGAGGTGCCAAGCCCTCGGCGCCAAACTTGCAAAGAAAGTGGAGAAAAAAGAGATAGGGATCTAGGGATAGTAGTGAGATTTAATTGAAACGGGAAAAGGAAAGATGCTTTGCCAGGTCACAGCTCTGGCAAGGACTTGCCCATGGGCTACATCTTGGGGAGTTCGATCCCCCCTACACTTCCATTCCATAGCTACACCGCTCGGCATGGCAATTCACCAATGTCTCTATGCCTGATTTCACCTGACTCAAAATTCAATTGTCTAACAGAATCCTTTCAGTTTTTCAAAAGACAGGCGACGTTCCCAAAAAAGTGACAAACCCATGAAGATGGCGATAATGGTTAATCGGTAGGCCGTGGAAGAACACGGTGGGTCAGGGGAAGTTGAATGCCGATGAATCTTCCAAAAACGCGTGGAAAGGGGCATGACATGAAATCGAAGCTTATTAGATTCCTGATAACCCTAACAATCGCACTGAGCACTGCCACGGGTTCGTTTGGCGGGGTGGAATGGAATCTCCAAAAAACCTTGAAGATGGATCAGCCGCCGCTCGATGTGGCGGTATCCCTGGATGGGAGATACGTTTTTGTGCTTACGAGCGGTGGGGTCATTTTTATCTATACACAAGACGGCAAGCTTGAAGACAAGTTTGAAGTCGAAAACGACATCGATAAGATCCATATCGGCCCGAGAGGAGAGAGGCTTTTTCTAACCAGCCGGAAGGACAAGACCCTTCGCATCATCTCGCTCGATTTTATCGTAGACATTAACGTCTCGGGCTCCCCATACAAGGGTCCCAAAGATGCCCCGGTGGTCCCATGAGCGGGAAGCGGGTGAAGGGGAATGTTTTTTAGCTTCTACCGACCGTGTTGCTATAGATGCCGTGGGGGTGGCCGTCCTGAAAGTATTAAAGTATTAGGGAGCAACGATAGTGTCATGGGGCCAAAGATATTTGAACAGGAACAGATTGCCCGGGCAGTGGAACTCGGTCTGGGTTCATCCTCTCCTTCGGAAATCGATCTGATTGCTTCTGATAAAGAGAGCCGGGCGTATTGTGATCAGGTCCGGGAGGTGCTGATGCTGGGCGTCTCCAACCTGGTGCCGAATGAAGTTCCAAAAAGTCAAGTTCCAGATAACACTAGAAAAATAAGGATTTCAACTCAGTTTCAAGGCTGCTTTATAGACGGCTGATTCTGCAACACTTTTGCTGTTTCTTTCTTATGGAGAAGCTCGTTAAGGATTCTGTCTTGCCCATCCAATTTATAGAGAATATTGTCTGTTTTTTTCAAACAGCTTCAAAGCTGAAGCCAAGAGCCCATCTGACAACATCGGACATTGAGATACGGAATCAATATCTCAGGTTCACTCGATATAACTGAATTGAGGACATCACAGCTTTTTAACTTGCGGATATGTGTGACTTCTGGCAAGATAAAAGCATTAAAATGAGGCTGGGATTGTTTCGCATGCAAAGCAATCTCTTCTATCGAGGCACTTGTGCTTGATGCAAGAAGTCCTTTTCTGCAACCGAATAAGAGGCAAATTGATCGGCCCTATATGTTGTGGTCGTAAGAATTTCAGCTGTGACTTCAGAGGCCTTACCAGTCAATTGAATTGCGTAGTCATATCACAGCTTTTTGAGAACACGGATTCTATAGGATATGAAGAAACATATAACAGATTTTAGGTGGTTACGAGAATTTCAAAGATTGCATTTATCAACGTTGTACGATAGAATTGACTATGTTTTGTTGCCCCCAGGAGGCCTATGCAAGAATAGAGTACACACATATTCTGAACCGTCTTTATGAAACAAGTACGCATGAATTCTAACCGCACAAAGGATATCTCAAGTTTAGGTCTTAAGCCGCATGGAAGACCCAGGGATAAAAATTATTACAACCTATTGCCGGTCTCTATGGCACCGAACGCCCTCTTCGAACGGATCAAGGAACTGAACTGCCTGTATGGCATTTCCAACCTTCTTGAAAATCAAGATGTATCTTTATCATGGATCATGAAGCGCGCCGTTGAACTGATCCCGGCAGCCTGGCAGTATCCTGAAAACGCCTGTGCGCGTATCAGACTGGACGGCCAGGTGTATACCTCCAAAAATTACAAAACGACACGCTGGCGTCAGAATTCCAAAATCATACTGAATGACAAACATGTCGGCGACGTGGATGTCTGTTATATTCAGGCGCCTCCGGAGAGTGACGGTGGACCGTTTCTGGAAGAGGAAGACCGCCTTTTGAGGGCAATTGGCGAGCGTTTAGGCAAGGTCTTATGGCTAAAAAGTTCAGAAGAAGCGCTTAAAGAAAATGAAGAGCGGTATCGGGTGCTCACCGAACAGGTAGCCGAAGGCGTTGCCCTGGTGCAAAATGCCCGCTTCTGTTATGTAAATCCAGCATTTTGCAAAATGTTCAATGTCCATTCGGCACAAGCATTGTGCAATGGCCAGGTGCACCGCCCCCCTGCAGGTGATGCCGATGAGATCGCGCGGCTTTATGAATCAAGAGCCGATGGTATCATTGAGGCCAAGGTTGAAGATGTTCATCGCCTCACCCGGTCAGAAAAGACATTCTGGATACAGGTTTGCCACAGCCCGATTACTTTCAAGGGCGCACCCGCACTGCTGTCAACATTCAAGGACATCACCGAAATCAAAGAGCAGCAGATGGCCGCACAACGCATGGCGGATTTGTTAGACAATGAGAACAGGGTGTTGCGATCTTCATTGAAAGAACGGTATCGGCTTGGAGATATACTCGGCCGATCCCAAGCCATGCAGGAGGTGTACGAGCTCATTCTCAAGGCTGCTTCTACGGATGCCAGTGTTGCCGTATTTGGCGAATCGGGTTCCGGCAAGGAACTGGTTGCTCACGCCATCCATAACCATAGTGCCAGAAAAAACGAACGGTTTGTCGCGGTGAACTGTGGCGCCATCCAAGAGTCCCTTTTCGAGCGTGAATTTTTCGGGCATCGCAAAGGCTCGTTTTCCAGCGCCCATGCAGATGCTCCGGGCTATCTGGATATGGCCGATGGCGGGACCCTGTTTCTGGATGAAATTAGCGATTTAACCGTCAACATGCAGGCCAAACTGCTGAGGGCCATCGAAGGGGGCGGATACCGGCCGGTCGGCGGCACAGAGACCATCTCCGCCGATTTCCGTATTATATCGGCATCCAATGCCGCCCTAAGCGACAAAGTCGCCAGCGGACACATGCGCAAGGATTTCTTCTATCGCATCCAGGTGATCCAGATTCAATTGCCACCATTACGCCGGCGCAAGCAGGATATTCCGCTGATAGCAGAACACTTCCTGCGAAAGATGAAAGCCCCTGCAGGCACGGCAAGGATTCCAGGCCGTATGATGGATATTCTCATAGAGTACGAATGGCCCGGCAATGTCCGCGAACTGCGCAATGTATTGCAGCGGTACGTAACCCTTGGCCATCTCGAATTCCTTTCGCCCGGCTCAGATCACAGAACGACGCCAATTGCATCCGAACTAAACCTTCGCGAAGCGGTTCAGGACCTGGAAAAATCCCTCATCTCAAAGGCCCTGCGACAGACAGACGGGAACCGAACCCGGGCCGCCGCCCTTTTGGGTGTCTCCCGGCGAGCCCTTTTCCGGAAGATGCCCACGTCCCTAGTGCCAATATCGCCCACATAGGGCATTATCGCCCGACTTAAATTTACCTCCAATTTCATATCGTTATATCATTTCTGTATAATTCGTACGGGCGATTTTTTCCCGTTCCTAAGTTGTGCCCATCCCTCGTTTAATTAAATTACGTAGTCATATCAGATTGTTATATCCACACATTGGTTTTGGCACACATTTTGCTATGATGTTTTATTAGCCAACAGCGCATGGTGGAAACAGGAAAGGAGCAACTCGATGAAACATGACCCCTTCGGAAACCTCAGTGATTGGGGACCGGTTTTAGAGCTCATTGACGAACTGGCAGACAACGGACAGTTGGGGCCATGTCAGCCGGGTCTGATTCGGATACTGAGGCACAAAGGGAACTGGCGGCTCCGGGAGGCGGTACTGATGCGAGTTGGAGAAATTGAAACCCCATCCTCTGAACTGGTTCTCGAAGTGCTCAGTATACTGGCCGACGATAACATCTACTACGATGTCCGGATTCTCGCCGGCGACGTATTAACTCAATTGTTGAAAAACGTCCGAGATGGTTTCAATGGCAACATACGCATGTCAGCACAAAAGGTAGCCGAACGACTCAGGACGACACCACAACCCATCATTTTCGACAATGCATTAAAGAAGCTCTATTCAGAGATTGGTCTTGTAACCACGTTAGAAAATTGAACAGGTCGTTATTTATTTCAGAAAGGATACTATCAATGATTCAAGAACTGAATGCTCGAGGACTATGCGGTACATGTATTTACTGGGCAAATTGTCTTTCACTGAAAAATAGTCTGAAACAAGGAAAACCGGTTTTTCACTGTGAGGAATTCGATGATTCTGCATCCAAAAAAGAGGGAGAACGCCGGTTTTTTCCCAACACTTTTGTTCCCGTCCAGTGCTTCAGCATGAAAAATCTGATTCCAGGATGCGAGGCGTGAAAATCTGCACTTAAAACGGATGGGGGATACCAGGGACGGTAACGTCTCTGTCGCGGAGTGATGCGTCTCCGCCAAAGGGGTGGAGGGTCGCTTACGCGTTTGAACAGGTAAGAGCGATGGCAAAAAGCCATATATTCTATGACAAATACGCAAAGACAAAGAGAAGGCTTTTCCTATTATTTCTGGTTATGACATTTGTGTCGTTAGGCGCCGGGTTGGGGATTTTGAAGCTGAGCAACCTGAAAACGATCGGTTTGGGGCTTGAAAGTGTTTATGAAGATCGCGTTAAACCGTTACCACAGCTAAAAAGGCTCTCGGATATATACGGAATAGACATGGTTGATACGGCCAACAAGGTTCTGAACAATAATATATCGTGGGAGGAAGGAAGAAAACATCTCAGAGAAACAACAAAAGAAATCCCGGTTTTGTGGAACAGATACATGCAGACGCACCTTGTCGAGGAAGAAAAAAGGGGGGCGGACGAACTTCAATTGCTGTTTGAAGCTGCTGACAGGGCATCAGTGAAACTTGCGAAAATCCTCCTGAATGAAGATCAGAAGGCGCTCACGCGCTTTATCAAAGAGGACCTGTATCCAAGCATCGAGCCTGTTACAACCAAACTTGATGAATTGTTTCAAATTCAGGTCCGCATTGTGAAAGACATCAATGATAAAGAAAGGATTCGGTACAGATTCGGGCTAAGTGTCGGAACCGCAAGTATTTTGATGAGCGTGATTCTATTCATTCTTGTTGTGCTCCAATGGAAAAGGTGCCGGTCTCTGCTTGATTCATTATAGAAAAGCATCGCGGTCCAAAGCGCGCATATGAAGGCCGGATTGTTTAAATGGGCCATTTTTGGTTACAAGCAAAAAACTGACCCGGAGGAGATAAGAATGCCGGCAAAATGCGGCCTGATTGCATAGGACGAACAGCCAGTCCGAGATCTGATAGCAAAAGCACTAAAAAATGGTAACATTTTAGTCTACAATGGTTTGACTGCAAGAATAATCAAGAAACCGGATATTAGGGGTAGCAGTATTGTCAAAACTAAATCAGTTTTTTCACTTTTATCAGAACTTAGAAATTTTTGTAAAAAAGCATCAAGAGGCATTCTATCCCTCATGCGAAAACAAGTCTTTCTGTTTCAGATCACTTTCTTTGACCTTTCTTTACGCTGCAATGTAGAAATAAAATCGTCTGGCTTCATATCCTTTCGCCTAAGATTATAGATTCGGAAGATTCCCCTTTAGAAGAGGCTTGACTGAAGTCCAACAGAAATGACAGCTATCTATTAGAACCGGCTTTACGGTTCATTTTTTCTTTAAGATCCGACGAATATCTAAAGGTAACAACCCTCCTACCATCAAGAATCATATTATCGCCCGTTTGAGGATTCCTACCCCTCCTTGTCTTTTTATCTTTTACACAAAATTTTCCAAACCCGCTGATAAGAATATCCTCACCAGAAGCGAGCGTCTTTTTTATGTTTTCCAAAAGCGATTCCACAAGACGTGAGGCTTGGCTCTTAGGAAGGTCAAGCCTGTTGTGGATTGAGGATGTAAGATCGGTCTTAGTAACGGTCACGGAAACATCCCTCCTAAGGCAGAAAGGTTCAGTTTTCCAGAAACATAAGGTCAGAGCCAATAATTTTGTGAGGAAGCAGCAGTGAAAAGAGGTTTAGCTTGATCCATGAATTCATAATATGGTAGGCCAAATATTGTCAAGAAAGAAATATCCTTTAATTTCAAACCGATCAGGCACCCAAGACGCTAAGAAGCTTGAAAAAATGGACATCAGACGTTCGCTATTTACATGGGCATGTTAGGGGTTAGGCAGGGGGTAAGCGAAGAAACCTGGACCACCTCAGACGTCGAGGGTCCTATATGTGGGGCAGGTTATGAGTGTAATATTTTCCCACCAATTTGCATTCCTCATAAAATAGTAATATAATAAAATCAAGATGTTAAGCCGATTCTGGCAGATATCCTGTTCAAGGAATTTGATATTATCCTTTTTATAGGGAGGGCCTATCATGTATTATGACGACGATTTTGATAATGATTATGACAGCGATCCTGATAATTCAGGTTCTGGTTTCGATTTGTCTAATGACCAGGGTGAGGCTGAAAGGAATCTTGATCCGTTGAATTTGCGCGACCCAGAGAGCTCCTATCTGTTTCTTAGTGATGATGCTCAAGATGAATTGACGAATCCCCAAAATCGGAAGCTAAAATGCCTGTTATGCCAACACGAATTCCTGGGGCGGGATCTGGATGATCTTGAGAGGCTCAAGGCCGATTACGGACTGTAAGCGCGAGAGACAGCTTTTCCCATATCTTGTGGTTTCTATCGATCAAGAAAAAGTGAGGTTTATATTACCCAGCTGTTTGATTTTACAGGCAAAAAGTGAAAGATTGATCTGGTAGCCTTGCGCGGATTTGGCGGATGTGCTATGAGGACTTATGCACGTTATGTTGTCCCGAGGTCGGTGCCAATATCAAGAAATCTTGACCTTTCTCAGGCCGTCCTTTTTGAGCCGTCATCAATAAGCATTCGCCACTGACAACTATGGCATAAATACCTTAATTGGGGTGGCAATGCCATACCATTCTCTCCTGAACTTGCGGCCGCAGCAAGGGTTCCAGGGGAAAGCTCTACAATGAATCGATGTCCTAAATCTTCGTCCGTGAGAAAGGGAGGTGTTTAACCGGCTGAAATTGAATGAAGTTACAAAAAAGTCATTTAGCTTTTCTGTAAACCACGTCTGGGGCCTCGCTTTAGGTCTCCGGGTATACAAGACAGCCACTTCTTTGGCATAAAAAGTGCAGCAATGGCAGGAGAGCAAAAAAGAGCGGAAAAAAGCAAAAACAAGGAGGACACTGATGATTTTCAAAGGGATATGGGTGATTCTCGCATTCGCCCTCGCTGTCTGGTGTACCGGCTGCTCTGGAAGTGATAATTCCTCGGAAGAAGTCGTCGAAGGTAAAAATGTTAAATTCATCGAATCTGTGTTCCCCACGGATGAATCCTGGGCGGAGGCTTTTCCGATCGCTGCGACCAATCCGAGCTGCACCGGGGCGGCCACGTTGAGCCGAGCCCATTTCCTCAGCGCAGCTGCTGGCTTTCCCGCTTTCTGCGGCAGCGAGTCAGCCGAGAAGAACGAGCAGGAACTGGCGGCTTTTCTTGCCAATGTGTCCCTTGAAACCAACGGCGCGGCAAAGGGCGGAACAGATGGCGGCTTGTGTTTCGACAGCGAAGTGGGTTGTGTCTATCCCGGGTGTACGCCCGGCACGAACTGCTGCGACTACTGTTCGGATTTGGCGCCGCCTTACGATAACTATCACGCCTGTCCCTACGGGTATTTCGGTCGTGGAGCCCTGCAGATTACTAACCCGGTGAACTATGAAGAAGCGGGCCAGGCTCTGCATGATTTTGATCCTATCACGTTCCCGGACCCCAATTTCCTCGTCATGGAGCCTGTGAAAATTCTCGAGGGAGATACGGCGTGGAGAGCGTCCCTGAACTTCTGGATGAATCACGCGGGCGGTTTCGAGACGTCGGGGACATCCGTTGGCGGGAAAATGACCTGTCACGAGGCCATGGTTGACCACAACGATTTCGGCAAGACCGTGGAGATTATCAACGGTAATCTGGAATGCAGGAACCCTTCGGAACCTTTCCAGAAGAAGACCCAATGGAGAATTGACTATTACGAACACTACGTCAGATACCTCTTTGACCCTCCGGTCCAACCCACGAAGCATGTCAAATGTGCGGGGTCGTCAGGACCCTCCGATCCGACATCGCGCTGTGGAAAGGGCTGGGCCGATGCCAACAGTAATTGCCGGACCTGTTGTAGCGTGGACGCGGACTGTCCGGATGAGTATCCGAAGTGCTATGCACAGCTCGCCAACCCCACACCCGCTGAAGCGGAATGTTCCTGCGGGACCGGGAGCAATTTAAACGGAAGTATGAATTGAAAGCCAGGGGGGTCCGAAACTTCAGGGAAGGAGAACACCATGGTGAGCGGAGAATACACGATCGTCGACCTGAACGAGCACCACATGCCCGATGTTTTGAGGATCTGCCGACAGGGACTCGGACCCGATTATCATTCCGAGGCCGACTTCAGGAAATGTCTGGGAAGCAGTAGGGAACACTTCTGCAAGGTGATATTGGATGATGAGGGGGCGGTATGCGGTTTCT
>JACKQG010001407.1_pt1 | contig 32122 bp, 32 predicted proteins | sample 8237621 | NCBI WGS metagenome assembly JACKQG01 (sample SAMN15677084, study PRJNA649215) | marine metagenome | biome: marine; feature: Black Sea; material: saline water; isolation source: suspended particulate matter (SPM) from the Black Sea western gyre | collected 2013-06-09/2013-06-10 | depth...
GCTGAAATAATTACCGGAATTACCAGGGAAGATGCCATCGGCAGCACTTGCCGTGATGTCTTTCATTCTAATATTTGCGATAGCAACTGTCTCTTAAGGCAAAGTATCAGGGACGACAAACCGATTACAAACAGATCAATTTACATCGTAAACTCAAATGAAGATCAAATACCAATAAGTATAAGCGCGGCGCCATTAAAAGATGAAGATGGTAACATAATTGGCGGGATAGAAACATTTCGTGATCAAACAGAGGTTACCGAGTTAAGAAAACAATTAAAAAAACAATATTCTTATCAAGACATCATTAGCAAAAGTCCATCAATACAAAAAATATTTGATATTCTTCCCGACATTGCAGTTAGCGATAGTACCGTACTAATTCAAGGTAACAGCGGCACTGGCAAAGAATTGTTTGCGCGTGCGATACATAATTTGAGTAATCGAAAAGATAAACCGCTGGTAGTGGTGAATAGTGGCGCGCTTCCGGACACACTGTTAGAGTCCGAGTTGTTTGGGTATAAGGCGGGCGCTTTCACAGATGCGAAAAAAGACAAACTGGGAAGATTTGCTTTGGCAGAAGGCGGTACAGCTTTTTTAGATGAGATAGGTGATGTTTCGCCAGCGCTTCAAATACGATTATTGCGGGTGCTTCAGGAAAAAACTTACGAGCCTTTGGGAGCAACCGAGTCAATTAAGTCAAATGTTCGAATCGTTACAGCAACGAATAAAAATTTAAAAACATTGGTAAAGAAAGGTCTATTTCGGGAAGATTTATATTATCGGCTAAATGTAGTTTCAATTCAATTGCCAACGCTCAAAGAAAGAAAAGAAGATATTCCATTGTTAATTGATCATTTCATAAATCGTTTTAATAAACTAAAAAACAAAAATGTAACAGGTATTTCAGATGAGGTTTTGACGATCTTGATGAACCATGATTTTCCAGGCAATATTCGTGAATTGGAAAATATCATTGAGTACTCTTTTATTTTGTGCCGCGACCAAACTATTCAGGTTTCGCACCTACCGGAACCGTTCAAAGAAAAATATATTAGTCTGGCTGATAATACATCCGCAGGTTTAACGCTTACCGCAATACAAAAACGAGCAATTGAAGGTGCGTTGATCAGAAATAACTGGAAAAAAATGGCAACGGCTCGTGAACTGAATGTTGATAAGGGCACATTAAGACGAATGATTAAGCGATTGGAGATTAAAGAACCATAGTACGCTAAAGCGCAAATAACAAATCACAAAAACCAAATTCCAAAACTTGTCCTGATTTTTTCCGTCGGGATAAATCTCAAATTCCAAATCTTAAGGGAGCAATTCCATAATTTCGGATCATTTTAAAAATAGCAGAATAATTTTTAGCAGAATAATAAAAAACAAAAAAATGATTAGTATTATATTGTCAAAATCCAAGTTGACAGATGAAATAACCGATTAGAATGCTCAAATGCTAACCTATAGTGTTTTTAGAACTTACATCATTAATAAAAATTATTCTGCTACAAATCATTCTGCGATAATAACAATCTCCCGGTTATGTCTATAATTAGATTGTCCGAAATTATGGATTTGCACCCATTTGTTTTTAGCATAAATTTATGATTTTAAGTCATTTTTTATTTTGTTGTTTGTGATTTTTTGAAAGTGCTTACATTCTAAACTTATTGACATTAATGTGCGATTATTTTTTTGAGGAAACAATGCTGAAACGATATTTTTCAAATATAATTTTCCTTCTTTTATTCTTGTTCACAACGCCAATTATTTGGGGACAGGTATCACCTGAAGGTCAGTCGCCGAAAAAGTTAACTGGCAATTGGAACGGAGTCAGAACAGCGCTTGTGAATAAGGGCGTTATTTTAGAAACAATTTATACTGGTGAATTTGTTTCTAATTTGTCCGGAGGAATTAGCAATGGTTCAGAATATCTTGATATTGTAGACTTAATATTTGATATTGATTTTGAAGAACTAATTCACTGGAAAGGCGCCAATTTTCACACGGACATTTTAGGAATTCACGGCGGGAATCCCAGCGATTATGTCGGAGATTTTCAGGGCGTTAGTAATATTGCTGCCAGTAATAGCTGGAAAATTTACGAAACCTGGTTACAGCAAAATTTGTGGGAAAACAAATTTTCTGTTTTATTGGGAATGTATGATCTGAATTCAGAGTTCGATGTATTAGAAAGCGCTGGATTATTTATAAATAGTTCTTTTGGAATGGGGGCAGAATTAGCACAGAGCGGAAAAAATGGGCCGTCAACATTTCCATCAACAGCCCTGGCGCTGCGTTTAAAAACTCAAATCAATGAGCAGTTCTGTTTTCAAACCGCGATTTTGGATGGTGTGCCTGATGATAAAAAGAATAGCTGTGGATTAAACTGTGTTATTAATAAACATGATGGCGCATTACTGACCTCGGAGATTATTTTTACTCATGAAAACAAAACAGTGAAACGTTTTCAAAATTTTTCCAGGCGAAAACAATATCTTCGGCGGGGATTGAGATTTAACAAAAATAGAAAATTTTTGGGCAGATCAAATCAGTCGAATAGACGAAATAATAAAACAGGTCGTCGCTACAAACGACAAACTGTAACTCCGCTTAATACAACGAAACAGGTGTACAGCAAAATGGCAATCGGCGGGTGGTATTACACATCTGATTTTAATTATATTGAGTCGGAGAATTTTTTACGATACCAGGGAAGCTGGGGAATTTATAGTCTTTTGGAAAAAAGTGTTTTCACAATAAAAGAAAATATTCAACAAGGATTAAGTGTGTTTTTGCGCCTGGGAATTTCAGACGGACACACAAACCAGGTTGACACATATTGCGGCAGCGGTATTGTGTATTCAGGAATTTTTACAAAATTTTTTCAGGATCAAATTGGATTAGCAGTGGCAGCAGCTCATATTAGCGATAATTTTAAAAACAATATTTTAGAAAACGGGGAAACGCTGGATAGTTGGGAAGTTAATTTTGAATTGTTGTATCGGGCTGAAATTAATGAGTGGTGTTCAATCCAGCCTGATGTGCAATATATTTTCAATCCGGGATTTAATCCAACTTTAAAAAATGCAATTAGTTTTGGAACGCAGTTGGAAATTTGTTTTTAATAATTGAGTCTATTCTAAAAAGCCTTAAAAGGCTTTGTGGATGATTTTGATATTCTTATCCACGCCATAAATAACGTGGCTATTCAATTGAATACACAAAAGTTAGAGTCTATGAATTGCCCTGACATTTATGTCGGGGAATAGAATTTTAACACTAAATCTGGGGCTTTAGCCCCTTTTTAGATGGAACATTGATACCTTTACCGTTAATAAATCATTAAAGATAGGGAATCCAAACTATGCTCAATTTAAAATTTAGATTCAGGGGCTTCACGTCTCTGCTTATGGTTTTTTCTTTTCTCATCTCATTAATTTCAGGAATTTTACTTTATTTTACGCCACAGGGAAAAGTCGCCCACTGGACCAACTGGACAATTTTAGGATTGGATAAGGAAATGTGGGGAGCATTGCACATAAATTCTTCATTGGTATTATTTATCATTTTCTTTTTTCATTTTTATTACAACTGGAAAGTTTTAATTAGGTATATCAAAAAGAAAGCAATGATGGCATTTAATTTAAAATATGAATTTTTTGTCGCTTCAATTATTTCAATTTTTATAATCGTGGCAACGCTTTTTAATCTTGAACCGTTTAAAACTATCATTAAATGGAATGATGATATAAAACAATATTGGGCAGGACAAGCCCAGGCGCAACCGCCTGTTCCACATGCTGAAGATATGACCGTTACTGAATTTTGTAAAAACTTTAACATTTCATTAGAATCTTTTGAACAAAAATTAAATCTAAAAAGATGGACGTTTAAAGATGAGAATGAGACGATTAAAAATATTGCCAGCCGCAATAGAATCAGTCCTGCTGATATTTACAGGTATTTTAAACCGTCGGTTTACAATAACCAGGGAAGGGGGAAAGGTCAGGTACAAGGGCAAGTAGGAAGTCAACTACAAGGTCAGGGGCAAGGCTGGGGACGCAAAACTTTGCAGGATGTTTGCAATTCGGCAAATAAAGATGTTGATGCGGTAATAGCCAAATTGTCGGCGAATGGTATTAAAGCGTCAAAGAATGAATTAATTAGAAATATTGCAAATAATAATAATCTTCGACCGATTGAAATTATTAATATGATTAATGAAGGTGGGAAGTGATTGCAGTCGCCATGATTTAAATAAATTACTTTGACAGGATTACAGGATAACAAGGATTAACTGGATAATTTTTTTTTAAAGCTTTTATGATTTTTTCCAGACTTCGCTGTAAAAAAAAGGGAGTAATGGAGTGCTGGAGTTTTCATTGCTCCAATATTCCATCACTCCAATAATCCTTTAATTCTCAAACATGGACAATCGAAATATCGACAATCCGCTGGCGGATCGATGTTGGTTTATAAGAGCCTAATTTTCAAACTTTTTTAAATCCTGTAAATCTTGAAAATCCTGTTATCCTGTCAAAAAAAAACAATGTATTGGAGAAAAAATGAAAATAGCAGTATCAGCAAAAGGCGGTTCTTTAAACGCTCAAATGGATGAACGCTTTGGACGATGTGAATATTTTGTTATAGTAGATTCTGAAACCAATAGATTCAATGCTGTATTTAATCCCAGCTTTGATGCTTCGGGAGGCGCAGGCCCATCAGCAGCCAAAAAAATTGCCGAGCATGACGCTGAAGTTTTAATAACAGGCAGTGTCGGTGTTAATGCGCAACAGGCATTGGATGCGGCAGGAATAAAAGTTGTAACTGGCGCTTTGGGAACAGTGAAAGATGTTGAGGAAAACTATTTAAAAAACAAATAAATTATGGAAACAGTTTCAACCGAATTCAACGAAAAAATATTAGATCATTTTACCAATCCCAGGAATGTCGGCGAAATAAAAAACGCGGATGGTTATGCCAAAGTTGGGGATCCAGGCTGCGGTGATTTTATTAAGGTTTGGATTAACATTAAAGATGAAAGAATAACTGATTTTAAATACAAGGTGTTTGGCTGCTGGGGCGCAATCTCCACAACCAGTGTGACCTCGGAATTAGCCATTGGCAAAACGATAAAAGAAGCCATTAAGCTGACAGATGATGATGTGATCAAAGAGTTGGGAGGCATTCCCAAAAACAAACAGCACTGTTCTTTATTGGGAATTCAGGGATTGCGCACTGCCATTGCTGATTTTTTAGTGAAAGAAAATCACAAGAAATATACTGCACGAATTGATCTGTATCGTTCCCATGGATACGACATTCCAACATTAAGAGAAAAAATGGTGCAGCAATTGAATGGACTGCCCAAAGATGCGGCAATTTTGGACATTGGTGCTGGCAAAGGGCATTTATCATTGGCAATAACAAAATCAGGAAAACGATGCACCGCGGTTGATAATTCTTCGGAAGAAATCTATTTGTTAAGACTGAATGCGATCTACTTTGCCCTTGATGACCTGATTGATTTTCAGGAACAGGATGCGCGGCAATTAAAATTTGCAGCCGATTCCTTTGATGCAATATTATCAGCAGCATTTTTTCATCACGTCATTCATCCTGAATTGGTATTAAACGAGATGCTGCGCGTTTGTAAATCCAACGGCAGGATAATTATTTCAGATTTGAATGAGAAAGGGCAACAGACTTTATCCATGGTTTTAAAAAAGGAGGGAAAAGATCATGTGATGATAGGCCGGTCTTTGAAAAAAATTAAAAACTGGTTTGAAAATAAAAAGTTTGAGGTAAAATTAATTCATGAAGATTGTGAAGATATGATTATTGTATTTATTTAATTGGAGGCAATAAATGGAAAAAATTAAGACGGTGGGAATAAATGACCGACAGCAGCAACAGCAATTGCAGGATCAGATGATTAAAGAAAACATGGCGAAAATCAAACATAAAATTATTATTATGAGCGGCAAAGGCGGTGTAGGTAAAAGTACAGTAGCCACCAGCCTGGCTTTTGAACTGGCAAAAAATGGAAGAAAAGTTGGTATTTTGGATACGGACGTTCATGGCCCATCTTTGGGAAAAATGTTGGGAATAGAAGGTCAGTTTATAATGCCGTCAGAAAAAGGAAATACGCTTATTCCTATTGAAGCTTATGGTATTAAAATTGTGACAATGGCTTCGTTACTGCAGGATTCGGACGCACCCGTAATCTGGCGGGGACCGCTTAAAATGGGCGCTATCAAACAATTTCTTGGTGAAATAGAATGGGGTGAGTTGGATTATCTGATCATTGACTCTCCCCCGGGAACAGGAGATGAACCATTAAGTGTATGCCAGCTTATTCCTGAAGCGGATGGCTCGATAATCGTAACCACGCCTCAGGATGTTGCTTTGATCGACTCACGAAAAACAGTGCGGTTTTCTGAAGCATTAAAAATTCCTGTGCTGGGCATAGTGGAAAATATGGCTGGTTTAAAATGCCCCCATTGCGGAGAGCCGATTAATCTTTTCAAAATTGGCGGCGGAGAAAAAGCAGCCGAGAACATGCAGTTGACGTTTTTAGGGCGCATTCCCATCGAGCCGGAAATTGTCGAATCCTGTGATAATGGTAACGCCTATGTTTATGATTTTGCAGACCAGGAAGCGGCGAAAAGTTTGCACGAGATCGCTAATAAAATAATGGAAAAAGTGGAAAAGAAAAACGTATCCGTTTGACAAAATGCAATAAACCTATTACAAACCAGGTTTGTTCAAAAAACCTGGTTTGTTTAAATCCAAATAATAAAATAAATAAAAGGAATTACAAATGAAAGTTGCTGTATCAACAGAAAATGGAAATGTATCACCGCACTTTGGCAGGTGTCCCGAATTTACATTGGTTGAAATTGATGGTGATAAAGTCGTAAAAAAAGAGATTATCCCCAATCCAGGACACGCTCCAGGATTTTTGCCGCAATATTTTGGTGAAATGGGCATTGAAGCTGTCATTGCAGGCGGTGCGGGTCAACGAGCGCAAATGCTGTTCGCCGAGAAAAATATCCAATTAATTCTTGGCGCAACTGGCGATATAGATGGCGTTTTGGAACTCCTGTGCAAAGGAGAGCTTGAAGGCGGCGAGAGTCTCTGTAGTCATGCGGATGGCGGTGGTCATGGGGATGGTACGCATAGTTGTGGGAAGCATGATGAATAAAAAAAATCCAAAAATCAAGCTCCTAATAGCAAATAAATCTTGCAGTTACTAAATTTTTGGTAATAGTTCACCTACCTTTTTATTATTATGTGAAAAAAAGATTTACGAATAAAGATTAACGATTTTTGATTTATGATGGAATGGTGAGTAAAAAACAGAAGTCATTAAATCAACAATACTTCGAAAATCGTAAATCCCCCGATAAATCGGGATTTTCAATCTGTTCTGAAATCAAAAGAAGGAACAGTATAGGTGGTGAACTATTACAATTTTTGAAATATTACCTGGCTTTTTTGATGAGAGTTGCTGTTAATTGATTGGAATAAGACCATGCTTCGGAGAAAGTTCTCCAGTACCATTCGGACACAGACAGCTAAACAGCTAGACTTGAACTCCTGCTGGTAATGAGGTATTTTTAAGTAAATTTTCAACACGATTTTTAATTTCCTTTATTGACTGTGGCTCTTTTAACTCAATATTACCATTGTCTATTTGAACCAGAAGTTCACCAATTGTACCTAATGTTCCAACAGAGGGCAATGTGTAGATAATCGGCAGGCGCCAATAGATATGTTTTTCCATCCAGAGTTCTGGCTGCCCTGCGGAGACTAATTCACCCAGGTGCATTAAAAGGTACAGATTAGCTTTCTGACGAGCCACAAAAGCCGATATATTGAAAGTTGAATCGACCTCGATTTTGAAGGAAATTTTTGCTTTTTCAGGTATTGGAATGGTCTTTGACCGCAACGATAGAGGAAATTCATCGCCATGCTCTTGATATGACTCAATTATTTTTCTAGTAACATCTTGAGCTATTTCAAGAGTTTCCGTAATAGTACGACCCTGGGCAACTAAACCAGGAACTTCATCGCTGGTTGCTAAAAAGTCACCATTTTCTAATTCATCTAAATTCATTTTAACAAAAATTTCAGACATAATATTGGACTCTATCAATGTTCATATTTTGCAGTTTGAATTAGCTTTTCTTGCAACCATAAATTAATAAGTGTCTGGGTAGAAATTCCTTTCTTGTGGGCTTATGCGGTTATTTTTTTGGAGAGATTCCGTTTTATTCTAAAATAGTTCCGTGTTAATTCTATTTTAACATTACTAACCTCTTTAGTTAAATCAAAATAATAAGTAACATCATGAGAATCCCAAAAATCTGCCGCAGCTTCGATGCTATCGAATTTTTCAGGGATATTTTCCTTTAGATTATTTTCTTTTTTGATATTCAATTTAAATCCATTTTTCAGATAATATGAATAATAAAATCTTGTCACTATTCAGATTCAAAAAGGCAAGACTATTTGGGGCAAAACAATTGATTTTTTAAAAAAAATGTAACTATTCAGTTTGTTCAGCTAAAACTACTTCTGCCAATATTGTACGATAAAAAAAATTCGCAGAATAATTTATAGCAGAATGATGTTTTCTATTTATTATTATTCTGCTATTAATAATTCTGCCACAATTTTTAATTCTATGTTTTTAGTTAATCACATCCCTTGCTGAATAGTTACAAAAAAAAAATAACAAATATCTATAAATCCAACGAATAGTTTTTTAATAGTTTCCGCCAAAAAGAAGGCGGACAGGTTGCCCAAAATAGTTCTGCCAATTCTTGTTGTGATAGCTGCATAGTTATAAAATCATTTTTAAGATATATAAATGAATTCAAATAGTCAAGCAGAAAATTTATTGACACGTATCAACATATTAGCAAAGGAATTAACAAATGATAATCAGTATCGCCAGTGGAAAAGGCGGAACAGGTAAAACAACAATCGCGGTGAATCTTGCAAAATCTTTAGACGCAGATGTGCAATTGTTAGATTGCGATGTTGAAGAACCCAACGCGCATATTTTTGTAAAGCCAGAGATTTCACAAGTAAAAAAAGTGAATATGCCTATTCCAGAAGTAGATTTAAGTAAGTGTACCTTTTGCGGTAAATGTGAAAAAATATGTCAATTTAACGCCATTGTCGTAATTAAAAATAATGTTCTCGTATTTCCTGAATTGTGCCACTCCTGCGCGGGATGCTGGCTGGTTTGTCCCGAGCAGTGTATCGCTCAAAAAGACAGACCAATCGGGGAGATGGAAATTGGGAAAACAGGAGCGATTGATTTTGCCCATGGTCGGTTGAATATTGGTGAAGCGCTTTCACCGCCGATTATTCGCGAAGTAAAGAAACAAATTAATGCGGAAAAAATTACAATCATCGATGCGCCGCCTGGCACTTCCTGCCCTGTAATTGAAGCCGTGAAAGGCAGCGATTTTATCCTGCTGGCAACCGAACCAACGCCTTTCGGATTGAACGATCTCATCCTGGCTGTGGAAATGGTTCGAATTTTAAAAATTCCTTTTGGTGTGATAATAAATCGCGCCGACGTTGGGGATAAAAAAGTCTGGGAATATTGTCAGAAAGAAAACATTCCCATCTTAATGGAGATTCCCAATGACCGAAAAATTGCCGAAGCCTATTCAACAGGGAAAATTATCATCGATGTTTACCCTGAATATATTCAAAAATTTCAGGCGTTATACAAGGAAATCGAGAGGAGGGCAGCGGCATGAAGGAATTAGTAATTATCAGCGGAAAAGGCGGCACAGGAAAAACAAGCATCACCGCTTCATTTGCAGCGCTGGCTAAAAACAAAGTTCTGGCGGACTGCGATGTTGATGCGGCTGACCTTCATTTAATCTTAAAACCTGAAATAAAACATCGGGAAGATTTTTATGGTGGGAAAATAGCCTACATTAATAATGACGCCTGCACCGAATGCGGAAAATGTCGCGAAGTCTGTCAATTCGACGCCATTAGTGAAGACTACGTTGTTGATGAAGTTTCCTGTGAGGGATGTTCTGTGTGCGTGGAGTTTTGTCCTGTTGATGCCATTGATTTTAACGATCACTTGAACGGCGAATGGTTCATTTCTGAAACAAGATTCGGTACAATGGTACACGCCAAAATGGGTGTGGCTGAAGAAAATTCAGGGAAATTAGTGTCCCTGGTTCGGCAGCAGGCGAAATTGTTAGCTGAAGAAAAAGAGATGGATTTTGTCATTATCGACGGCGCACCAGGCGTTGGTTGCCCTGTGATCTCTTCAATTACAGGCGCTGATGCTGTGTTAATAGTAACCGAGCCAACGCTTTCGGGACTGCATGATTTGGAACGTGTCGGCGCTTTATCAGCAGATCATTTTGGAATACCCACTTTTGTATGTGTAAATAAATATGATTTGAATTCTGAAATTACAGATCAAATTGAAACCTACTGCCGAGCTAAAAACATAAATTTTGTCGGTAAAATTCCTTATGATAATGTCGTGACAGAAGCGATGGTTCAGAGCAAATCAGTGGTTGAGTTTTCTGATGGCGCGGTGGCACAAGAGATTAAAAATATTTGGGAACACCTGGCGCGGCAAAGCTGAAAAAATTATTTACCGCAAAGACGCAAAGAACGAGGAGTGATCGAAGAGTGCAAAGTTAAAGATTATTGATCAATAGATCAAATTAACAGATTTTTTTCTTTGGTTTTTTTTCTTCAATTTTTTGTTTTCTGTGCGGGCTTAGCGTCTTTGCGGTGCTAAAAATTTTTGCTCAAAAAACAAAGATTTGATCTGTAATACAATAGAGGATAAATTTGCTTATGTCGTCAAATTTTGATCAATTCGTTGATGAATTAGACAAAGCCGTTATGGAAGAAATGCGGCGGGATTATTCTGCTAAAGTTGTGGAGATTTTCTTGAATCCCGCAAATGTTGGAAAAATGGATAATCCTGACTTTTATGGAAAAGTAACAGGCTCTTGTGGTGACACGATGGAAATATTCCTAAAAACAGAAAAAAATTTGATAACTGATTCAAAATTTACCACCGATGGTTGCGGGCCATCCCTGGTTTGCGGATCCATGATTACCCAATTAGTTAAAGGTAAATATATTAATGAAGCTGGTGGAATCACTGCCGAAAAAGTGCTGGATGCATTGGGCGGGCTTCCTGAAGCAGATCAACACTGCGCCCAGTTGGCTGCAGATACTTTGCAGAAAGCCATTACTACTTACTTGAAAATGAAAAAAGGGCAAGTGTAACATGCCAATTTATGAATACAAATGCTCTAAATGTGACCATGTTTTTGAGGAATTTCAGCCCATAGGTGCAGATGGCTCCGAATTGAACTGTCCAGTCTGCAAAGCAGCAAAACCAAAGAAATTATTTTCTTCATTTGCTTCTGCTGGTGGTTACTCGGTTTCTAGCAGTTTTGCAAATTGTTCAACGAGTGGATCCACTTGAGCGATATAAATTGCCCGGGCTGGATGCCCAGGCTAAACTGATTCCTACGCTTGTCCTTTTGTAGATCCAGAAAATTGGCTCAAGGTGGAAAATCGTGCTGGTGAGAAAAATTACTCTGTGAAAAAAGGAGATAGGAGGAAATAATGACTAATAATATCTCTGAAGAATATATTCGCAGGGAAGTGGCGAATGTAGAACATCCGACTATAAATTGCAGTTTGGTTGAGCTGGGAATAGTTAAGAGTATAGATATTACAAATGAAAAGGTCATCATCACGATGGCATTTCCATTTCCTAATATTCCTATCGAAGATTATCTTGTCGATAATGTGAGAGAGTCTATCGAGGAGATTGACGCAGCGGTAGAAATTGAAACCGTTGTAATGACTAAAAAAGAACTGCAAAATTTTTTGGCTTTAGAAAAGAAAAATTGGAAAAGTGGTGTTTAGACAAAAGGAGACATTATGAGCAAGGTAATAGAAGTTACTGATCAAAATTTTGAGCAAGAAGTTCTTAATTCAGATGTACCCACTGAAGTGGATTTTTGGGCGCCCTGGTGCAGTCCATGTCTGATTGTATCTCCTATATATGACAAACTTGCAGAGGAATATGGGAATTTTAAATTCTGCAAGATCAACGTAGATGATAATCCCGAGATACCAACAAGATATCAAGTACAGGCTATTCCGATGCAAATGTTTTTTGCCAACGGAAAGAGGGTCGATGAACTGCTCGGGGCTGTTCCTGAACAGGTGATCAGGTCAAAAGTTGCTGATGTTTTACGCAGGTTTCCAGTAGAATAGATATTTACAATGAAACTAAACAGCCAGACATCACAACACAATTATTATTCATTTTTATGGCATGCGGTGTTTCTTGCATTAGCGATAAATTTCATGGATATGGACACCATTATTCCAGCCATGATGCTCGATGCGGGCGGCAGTGCGCTGCAGCTTGGAATATTGACAGCTATTATGTTGGGCGGCGGAAAAGTGGCGCAACTATTCTTTGCTCCCTTTTTGAATAATCAACCATCAAAAAAAGGATATTTATTAGGCGGAATTAACGGTCGTATTCTTTCGCTCGGCGCTATGGCGCTGTTGTTTTGTTTTTCATCTCAAATCAATAATAATTTAATTATCTGGTTAATATTCATTTTGATTTCCCTGTTTTCATTTGGCGGCGCTTTTGCAGGCATCAATTATGTTGACATTTTTGGAAAATCCATTCTGGAGAATAAGCGGAAACAGTTTTTTTCCATCAAACATGTTTTATCCAATATCTTTGTTTTTCTATCTGCTTTTCTTGCCAGGAAAATCTTGACCGCTTACGGTTATCCCATAAATTATGCTTCATTATTTTTAATTGCTGCCGTGCTGCTGGGAGTCGCTTCGCTGGGTTTCTGGAAAGTTAAAGAAATTCCCGTATCCCATACCAAAATCGATGGGCTGAAAAATTTCTTACACGTCATTATTCATGAAATCCGCAGCAATAAAAAGTTGAGAAATTATTTGTTTTTGATTAACACGCAGGGAATTTTTGTCGCATTGATGCCTTTTTTAATTCTTTATGCCAGGAAAATGTTTGCTGCAGGAAGTCAGGATATTGGTAACTTTTTAATCCTGAAAGTAATTGGCGGTATTTTAACAGGCAGTGTACTTTTCTATTATTCAAAAAAAATAAAATACCACTACATGCTGTACATTGCTTCCACTCTTGCTATATTCATTCCTTTGCTAATTATAATGCTGCCAGGCTCCCTGCTTTTTCCTTACATCTTTTTGTTGGGCGGAATCGTTTTTACGATTCACACTATTTCCATGAATGGCATTTTATTGGAAGTCACCACGAATGAGAACAGAGCGCTGTACGCGGGTTTGTCTGGCGCTGGCGGCATTCTTCCTGTTCTATTGCCATTTTTAGGCGGCTGGATAATTACAGCATTTGGCTTTACACAATTTTTTGTTTTATTCATGCTTATAATTTTTTCGTCATTTTATTTTATCTATAAAATTGATTGTCAGAAATAACAACAACGAAAAAAGGAAAACTGAAACTCTTTTATAAAAAGGAGATTCATACAAAAAAAAGTTACTCTTTCAATCTATCTTATTGCTATAACCATTATTTCGGTTTTTTTAAAAATTTTTTGAAATTAGCATTATGGTATGTATTAATTATGAAAACAGTTAAAAATATTTTCCTATTCAATTGTGTGTCCATAAAAAATAAAATATTAAAAATTAGATATTTTGCTTGACTTTTTTATAAAATAAGGTTAATTTGATAAGTGTCAAAAACAATTTTAAAAAATTTTTAAAAAAAGCGAATGTAGCTCAGTTGGTAGAGCACTGGCTTCCCAAGCCAGTTGTCGCGGGTTCGAACCCCGTCATTCGCTCTATTTTTTTTGTGGATGTGATAATAATCACCATAGGAAATAGTACAAGTTATATATTTAATCTATAAATTAATTTGAAAACAGGAGGCGAATGGACAAAATAATTTGCAGCAGCTTTACCATTTAATCACAAAAGAATTAAGTACATTGAGAAACAAAAAAAATTAAGTCAAGAAATAATCTTTAATCCAAATCATTCATAAAACAAAGGAGCAAATTATGAAAGTGTCACGAATTTTATTAATTACACTCGTGCTTTTTTTGAGTTTTGCTTTAACAATTCAGGCGCAAGTATCACAAAATTTTGGACAGAATCAATCAGTTGATTGGTCGAGCCAAACTGTAAAAGCTACGGGAATTGGCAGTCCCAATCCCAATCTTCCACTATCAGCCCAGCGAGCAGGCGCTATCCGCGCTGCTAAATTAGATGCCTGGCGAAATCTCCTAGAGACGGTTAAAGGGGTTTATCTGTCTTCAGAGACCACTGTTCGTAATGCCATGGTTGAGAGCGATTTTATTAAAACCCGCGTTGAAGGCATGCTTAAAAATTTCAGACAAGTTGGCGAGCCTCGATATATGTCAGACGGTACTGCAGAACTTACTGTGGAAATGGCGTTGACCGGTCAGTTGTCAGATGCTTTGCTTCCCGGTCAATTTGGCGGTGGTAATTTTTATACAGGTGGTCAAATGCTATGTCCTGCTTGCGGACGACCATGGCCCCAGGGAAAACCGGTTCCCCCGGGTGTAAATGTACAGCAAGTCGGCGGCTCCACACCGGGCGCATCAAGCGCTGTTTATACGGGACTGGTTGTTGATTGTAAAGGACTCGGTGTACGTCCGGCAATGGCGCCAAAAATTGTGGACGAAAACGGAAACGAAATCTACGGATCAAAATTTGTCAGTCGTAAATGGGCAGTTGAAATTGGCATGGTTGGCTATGATAAAGACGTTAACCGAGCCAGAAGAAACGACCGCGTTACAGCCAATCCACTTGTTGTAAAAGGTGTTAAAACTTCAGGTCAAAATAAAACAGATGTTGTTATTTCTGCGGCAGATGCAGCGGCGATTCATCAAGCAGCAGCTAACCAGAATTTTTTGGATAAATGTAAAGTGATGTTTATCGTTAACTAAAAAGAAAAATCAAGCAGCCGATTACAGGAGTTAAATATGATCAAGAAATATGGTCACAGAAATAGAACAGGTCACAGAAAATCCTTCTTATTTATTTTTTCTGTGGCGTGTTCGTTTCTGTGGACAAATTTTTATTTTGAATTTATCCCCTTTGATCAGTTAGAAAATAAATATTGAATTGAATAAAAATAATAAACGGTAATATTTACAAAATAGTCAATTGACTAAAAGGAGTAAAAAAATGAATAAAAATATTTTTCAAATATTTGGCATGCTTCTTTTTTTGGCTTTAATGCTCAGCTTTATCGGATGTGGCACAAAGCCGATTAAAAAAGAATCAGTATTAGATACGCCTGGAAATCACTTCAATCGAGGCATGGTAGAATTTGACAAGGGCAATTTAAAAGCTGCTTTAGCAGAATTCCAGCGAGCAAAAGCGCTCAACCCGGATTATGCCCAGGCTTTTTCCGGAATGGCTTTAGTTCATGCAAAACAGGGCGATTTCAAAAAGGCTTATGATTTTGCTAATAAAGGGATTGATAAAAACAGCAAATCCATTGATTGTCGAATCATTAAAGGACGCGTAATTACTATTGAGCGCAAGGGCGATGATTGGGTCAAAAAAGCAGCCAAGGAGTTTGATCGTGCCATTAAACTTAATCCCAACAGCAGTAAGGCATGGTATTACCTCGGAATTACATATAAAGAAGGCTTTCAATTCGGCAACTCTGTTGATGCGTTTCGTAAAGTTGTTGCATTAAAGGGCGCATTCTCAACCGAAGCCAATGCAGAGTGGGAATTAGTGCAAAAGATTGAACGCGCTAAACCTGGCAGTAAAATCGGCGCAAAAATTGCATTAATTTCAAAAATTGATCGTGCTGATTTAGCTGTGTTGTTAATGGAAGAATTAAAGTTAATGACACTGCTCGAGAAAAAACGTCCCAAAGTTTATGACACACAATTCCGCGCTCCGGATGATCCGACAAAACTTGATGCCACAAAAGTAACACAAATGGCAGCAGCTACGGATGTTAAAGGTCACTGGGCCGCTAGTTGGATAAAAGATATGATCAAAGCGCAGGTGTCCGGATTGGAACCATACCCTGATCATACTTTCCGACCGGATGAGAATATCACTCGTGCGAATTATGCACAGGTCATGCAAGGCATAATGATCATGGTGACCGGAGACGAAAGCCTGGCAACAAAATATATCGGAGAAAATTCACGATTCCCGGATGTCCCGGGCACGCACTTCGCTTACAACTCAATGGCGTTAATGGTTGATCGCGGTATTATGGCTGCTGATAAAATTAGCGGCGCTTTTGAATTAAATAAAAACATGTCTGGCGCTGATGCGCTGTTGGCGATCAGGGATTTTCAAAATGCCTTAAGAATTACATTTTAAAACTTGAATGAATAAAAAGACCGGTGAAATGCCGGTCTTTTTATCTTTTTAAAAGTTTCAATGTTCGAAACGATAAAATGGATAAGGGATCCGGCTTGCCCCTTTTACATATTAATAATGTTCAACAATTTTTGTTAAGGAAAACGGGTCCGCGCACCCGTTTTTTTATTCTTAATTTAGCTTTCCTAAACCTATTGTAAAAAAAGATAGTGCAAAATGAAAGTAATGATTTTTTTTAATAAAATTTGATACAATTGAAATAAGATTTAGTAAAGCTCTCTTGAAGTTAAAAATTCTTTTTGATAATATAAAATTAAACCGGAGGAATAAATTTTGAAAAACCTTAAATTTATTACTGTCGTATTTCTAGTTTTTGCTGTTTTTACTTGTGTTACATTGCCAGTACAAGCGCAACGCGCTACACAAGTTGTGATGAGTAAAGGCGTGGCAGGTATTTTTAGCAATGATATTGGTTTGGCGCGTGACCAAGCGATTGATGATGCGCTGCGGAAAGCAGTTGAACAGACACTTGGCACGTTTGTCCAATCTTCAACTATAGTGGAAAATAATATGCTGGTTGAAGACAATATTTTGAGTTGGTCAAATGGATACGTTCGCACACATAAAGTGGTCAGGGAAGGAAAGGCAGATGCCCAGACTTACGAAGTAACGGTTCAGGCAGAAGTTGAGATGGCGAATTTAAGAAACGATTGGGATGGCTTGCAAAATCTGTTGAATAAAATGGGCAACCCGCGCGTCATGTTTATGATCGATGAACAAAATATTGGCGATTCGAGAAATCGTTATCAATATCTTTCTATTGACATGAATATCACTGAAAATACACTATTGAATAAATTCATCGAAAACGGGTTTGAATGTGTTGACCCGGCAACTGTTCGGCAAAATTTGCAACAAGACCAGGCTATGGCAGTATTACAGGGCAATACTAAAATGGCAGCAGCGATTGCTAAAAAACTTGGTGCGGAAGTAGTTATTACTGGGAAGACGATTGCAAAAGTCGCCACCGGATTTAATCTCGGCGGGATGAAATCATGCCAGGCAAATATTACCGCGCGTGTCATTAAAGCAGATATTGCAACGATTATTGCAACCGGTACGGCACATTCAGCTTATCCGCACATCGACGAAGTTACCGGCGGAACAGAAGCCATCAAAAAAGCAACCAACAAACTTTCCGGCGAACTGATAAATAAAATCACGCAAAAATGGAAAGATGAATTTTACAAATCAACCACTGTAAAAGTGGTCGTTCACGGAATAAAATCTTTCACTCAAGTTAATGATTTCAAAAATACTGTCAAATATCTCATTCGCGGCGTAAAGGATATTTACAACAGAAACATAGCCGGCAGCATGGCTGAATTGGATGTAAAATTGACAGGCAACGCCAATCAGTTGGCAAGAGAATTAGAGAAAAAAGACCTGGATAAGTTTGAAGTCAAAATTCTCGGTTTAACCATGAACAAGATTACGCTTCAGTTAACTGAAAAAATGTAAACCAGCTAACTAAACCTTGAATAATTATCCCATCCCGCTTTTGTGGGAAACTCCCACAGAAATGAAATTTAAATTCTTTTTCTGTGACAGTTCTCCTTCGGCGAATCAATGCGCCAGAAAAGAAGGCGCACCTTCGATCAATAGTAGAAATCTGCCAAAGAAGATTCTATTTCTGTGGGAGATATTAATTTTTTTACTGATGTTTGGATCTGAATTGTTACAGTCTAAATAAGGAGTAAACCATGAAACGTATTCAAACTTTTTCAATAATGATAATTTTATCTTTGGCACTTTTAAATCAATCAACTCTAATGGCCCAAAAAAAGCGAATTGCTGTTTTCGAATTTGATGATAAGACTGATCACAGGGTTCACTGGTGGTCGGGTCAATCGGTTGGTCGCGGTATGTCAGACATGCTGGTAACTGCATTGGTGAAATCCGGAAAATATCAAGTTATGGAACGATCAGCGCTTGATAAAATTATGCAAGAACAAAAATTAGGTATGTCCGGAATGGTCACGCAACAGAGCGCTGCCCAGGTTGGAAAATTATTAGGCGTTCAAGTGGCTATTATTGGGAGTGTAACGGAATTTGGTCACTCCAAAGGCGGCACCGGCGGCAGAATAAAAAATGTAAGAATCGGCATTTCAAAACAATCAGCATCAGTAGCCATTGATGTTCGATTTATTGATGTGAACACCGGTGAAATCCTTCTTGCAGAAAATATTCGCAAACAAAAATCTAAATCGGGGCTCTCTTTAGGCACTCCTAAATTCAGTTTCAATAATAAAAATAAATTTGATCAATCCATTGTCGGAAAAGCAACGAGAGAAGCTGTTGAAGGTATTTTGAAATTGCTGGATAAACAAAGCATCGCTCCTGCGAAGTTTGAGGGGAAAGTCATTAAGGTTTCAGGCGGTCAGGTTTACATCAACCGCGGCGCCAAAGCAGGAGTAAATAATGGCGATGTGTTTGTTATCTATGCCAAGGGCGAAGAATTGATCGATCCGGATACCGGGCTTTCACTTGGATCCGAGGATACAAAAATTGGCAAAATAAAAGTCACCAATAATGGCGTTGGTGAGGGCAAGGCTTCGATATGTGTTGTTATTCAAGGTTCCGGATTTGAGAGAGGGAATTTGGTTAGGAAGAAGTGATATATATTTTTATATACTTGTTATGGATTAAAATGTAACATTCGATCAATCAGGTAAGAGTAATTGTACCTGATAAGTAGCAGTTGCAGTAGCAGTGGTTTCTGTGCTATGTTTATTGTGGAACTACTGCAACTTTGTCAAAAACCATGAAAGTTGTGTCAGAAAAATCAGTCAAGCAATGTTATAAACTACACCTTAACAAGAATATTTAAATTGTCTATTTTGAATTATTTTCAGACGAGGAACAAACTATGGGTACAGCAAAAGCGTATGAAAAAATTATTGATTTTATTGCTGCCGGTACAACTCCGGATGATGTGATCGACTATCAACCTTCAAACGCTATAAAACAGCGTGTGGAAGAATTGATTTATTACGAAAAAGTAGCGGTCTTTCAACTGAAGAAAAATTCGAATTAGATCATTATATGCAATTAGAGCATATTATGAGACTGGCAAAAGCACGCGCCCGTAAGTATATTGCCCATGAGTAGATATATCAGTAATAATCTTCGGGAGTTAGTTGCTTTACGGGCTTCATTTCACTATTAAAACAAATGAATTTAATTTTATTAAGAAAGGTGTAAATCGAATCATGTCAATTGATAAATATCAATTAGCAGAAAAAACATTAGTACGTTATGAAAAATTGTATGGTCCGAATTTTCGTAAAGTATTTTCTGTGGCTAATGGATATATTTCAAGAGAATTAACCGATGGAATGGTTGCTGGAATTCCCCAAAAAACGTTGTTGAAGCAAAAAGAGCTTTGGGTTGTTCCCATTGTTTTGACAAAAAAGGCTGGTGGGTATGGTGAAATTGGTGCGATTCTTATTGACGATTTATCCCATGCAATAGTAGGTGCATCTGCCAAGGAAGAAGTTTTGCAAAAAGCTGAGTTACTTTTCAATGAAAAAGCCAAAGCTGCATAGACAAGAGACAAGCTATTCATGTATGGTCGCGTGTCTTAACATGGTACTTGATTTTTATGGCATTGAAGAAGATGAAAGCAGCCTCCGAAAAAAATCAAAAACAAAGTTCTATGGCACACATCCAATTAATATTGTTGAATGTGCTAAATCGTTTGGATTTGAAGCTTATGTGAATTCCTTTGATTTTAATAAACTTCAGGTACTGTTACGTCAGAATTTACCAGTGATTACAAATATTATTAAACATGATGGTGATGAATTTTACATTCATTCGGTTGTCGTGTATCGAATAGAAAGAAACAGCATTTACCTTTTAGATCCAGAGGATGGCGAAATAAAAACCAGTTGTAAAAAGTTTGAAACACTCTGGGGACAAAATGATTATATTGGAATAGTAATTTCAAAAAAGGATAAATAGGGCATAAATCTTACCCAATAATGTTTTAAAAAATAATACTAAGCCGATCCAAGACTAATTCAAGCCACAGGAGGCAGCAATATGAACAAAAAAAACATCACCATTGTTGTTTTGATTGTGATATTCACGTCAATGTTTTTAGGATTTTCCCAAACAAGAAACAAGTCAATCGGCAGGATCAACTTTATTCTGGGTGACAAACAGGATATAAGAGTGCATCACCCCGGTTTTAGAAACTGGTTAGGCGCCCGGTTATATTCTCCTGTCTATGATGGTGATCGATTAAAAACTTTGAGCGAATCCCGTTGTGAAATAAAAATGAACCAAAAGGGAGTCATTCGTATCGGCGAAAATGCTGATTTTACTTTGAAGCCGGCAGCACCTGGTAGAAAAAGCAGTTCAGTATTGAGAAAAGGGCGGCTCTGGGCAAGTATCAAAGGACTCTTTAATAGAAGAAGATTTCAAATACGTACGCCGACTGCTGTCTGTTCAGTTCGGGGAACGATCTATCGCATTGATGCGGATTCATCAACAAAAGTGCTTGTTTACGATGGCTCAGTTGACGTTGGTCCGTTATCCTTTGCTGATGATGATTCAACCAAACAACAGCATCAACAACAACAACAGTCGCTTTTGCGAAAACCCACACAAGTACCCGGACCTACTCAAGTCCCGGGACCTTTTGAAGTTTCACTTGAAGATTGGGTAAGAATTGTCGCCGGTCAGCAGATTGAAGTGAGAGCCGACGGAAAATATTACAAATCAAAAATAAATAATAATGTTGACGCTGAGGACGAATGGGTAAAATGGAATAAATCCAGGGACAGAGTTGAGTAAATTTTAAATGAGTTATCAAGTTTGTATGCGCCGAAAATGGAATTTCTGATTTGAAAAGCAATACAAAAAATAGTTGAACTTTTGAAAAGCAATCTAATTAAAAAATTTTATAGATTGCTTTTTCTGTTTTGAAATAATTTAATTTTTTGTTTGAAAAAAACGATTGAAATTATTATATTACGAGTCGGAAAAATGGAACAATTAAAAAAATTGACTCGCTTCTAACCCTAATTATTCTGGAATTGTTATATTAGAAGGTATAACTCACTTTATAATAATTAATTGAAATCATATTGCTTTTAAAACTCAGTTTAAAAATTATTGGCAGAATAATTAAATCATAAAAAATCAATCATTCTGCCATATAATTATTCGGCCAAAAAATATTCCTTTGAATTATTCAGTCTAAAATTGGTGTTTGCATCTAAAAAGTTAATTTCTCCGCCAGTTGGCGAATGGACAAAAAATCAAAATGACAGAAAAATGAATGACATAAAAATGGTTTATTTTTTTGTCCTTCATTTTTCTGTCATAAGAATTCCGGCTTGTCCGGTTTAGGATAATTAAAAATCATGAAGCAGAAACCAATCAGCCTCAAAGGCATCTGGGAAAATAAAGGATTTGAAAAAATTAAAGACCTCGAAAAAGATTTGAAAGTAGTCAGAAAAGAATTGAATGATGCCATTCTTAAAAAGGAGTTCTAAACTTGCACTATTTATTAGACGCTGTAAAATACTAAACCAAAGAGGAAAACATGGCAAATAAAAACCCTTTTAATGCCCGCATGAAATTCACAACCGAAACAGGTGAAGTAAATTATTACCATCTATCAAAACTGGAACAAGACGGGATCGGCAAAGTCTCCCGATTACCCTTTTCTATTAAAATTGTTTTAGAATCACTATTGCGGAACTGCGATGATTACGTAGTCACCAAAGATCATGTCGCTGCATTAGCTTCCTGGCAGGCAACGTCGCCAAAGAAGTCTGAAATTCCTTATAAACCAGCCCGGGTAATCATGCAGGATTTTACCGGTGTGCCGGCAGTGGTTGACCTGGCAGCTCTGCGCTCGGCAATGGCAAGAGCAGGCGGAGATCCAAAAAAAATCAACCCGATAGTACCGGTTGATCTCGTGATTGACCATTCTGTACAGGTCGATGAATTTGGTCATCCCAGCGCTTTGCGAAAAAATATTGAGCTGGAGTTTGAAAGAAATCAGGAACGCTATGAATTCCTGCATTGGGGACAACAGGCGTTTGATAACTTTACAGTTGTCCCTCCTGCCAGCGGCATCATTCACCAGGTGAATTTGGAATACCTGGGCAAAGTGGTGCAGACAAAAAAGGAAAATGGAGAGACTGTTGCTTTCCCGGATACAGTGGTGGGAACTGACAGCCACACACCGATGATCAACGGACTGGGTGTTGTCGGTTGGGGAGTTGGCGGTATTGAAGCAGAAGCTGTAATGCTCGGTCAGCCCATCTATATGTTGATCCCGGAAGTTATCGGCTTCAAACTTAAAGGAGAATTACAGCCGGGCGTTACGGCAACAGATCTAACATTAACCATTGTTCAGAAACTTCGTGAAAAAGGTGTCGTGGGCAAGTTTGTTGAGTATTTTGGACCTGGAATCAGCAGTATGAGTTTACCGGACCGGGCGATGATTTCAAACATGGCGCCGGAATACGGGGCAACAATCGGCTTTTTTCCGGTTGATGAAGAGAGTCTCCGCTATATGCGTCTCACTGGAAGACCGGATTCTCTAATTTCATTAGTTGAAAAATATACCAAAGAACAGGATTTGTTCCGCACAAATGATACGCCTAACCCGGAATTTACCGACACATTAGAGCTGGATCTAAGTGATGTGGTGCCGAGTATTGCCGGACCAAAAAGACCCCAGGATCGGATTGAATTATCAAACGCAAAAGAAGCGTTTTCAGAATCTTTACAGGCGCCGGTTGAAAAACGCGGTTTTGCTTTGTCAGGTGACAGCCTGAGCAGCAAAGCGCCGGTCGCCATTAAAAATAAAAAAGATGAATTGAAACATGGTTCCGTAACAATCGCTTCCATCACCAGTTGCACTAACACGAGTAATCCTTCTGTTTTGTTAGGCGCTGGGATCGTTGCTAAAAAAGCAGTTGAGTTGGGATTAGAAGTTAAACCTTTTGTAAAAACCAGCTTGGCGCCAGGATCTCGTGTGGTAACCAAATATCTCGATGAAGCAGGCTTGACACCTTATTTGGAAAAGTTAGGATTTCATACTGTAGGTTATGGTTGTATGACGTGTATTGGTAACAGCGGACCGTTGCCGGAACCGGTTGTTGAAGCCATAACGACCGGTGATCTCGTTGTTGTCGGTGTGGTTAGCGGCAACAGAAATTTTGAAGGACGGATTCATCAATATGTAAAAGCAAATTATTTAGCCTCTCCCCCGCTCGTTGTTGCTTATGCACTGGCTGGCACCATGGATTTGGATTTGACAACCGAAGCTATCGGCACAGGCAAAGGTGGCAAAGCGGTTTATCTCAAAGATATTTGGCCCACAAAAGAAGAAATTGATGCCGTGATCGATAAAGCTTTTAACGCTGAAGTTTTCAAAGAAATCTATACCGGCATCGAAAAGAGTAATGAAAAGTGGAATGCGATACCTTCTGCGCAAAGTGATATTTACGAATGGGATCCCGAGTCAACGTATATTCAGGAACCGCCTTTCTTTCTCAATTTTTCTCCCGAAATTCAGCCCATTGAACCAATTGAAAACCTAAAGGTTCTGGTAAAGGTTGGGGATTCCATCACGACCGACCATATTTCCCCGGCGAGTGTTATTAGTAAAGATAGCCCGGCGGGACAATTTCTCATTGAAAAGGGCATCGAACAAAAAGATTTTAACAGCTATGGCTCGAGACGTGGAAATGATCGGGTGATGACACGAGGAACTTTTGCCAATATTCGTTTGAAAAACCAAATGGCTCCCGGCACTGAAGGAGGCTGGACAACTCATCTGCCAACAAACGAAGTTTTGTCCATGTATGAAGCTTCGCAGAAATACCTGGCTGACGATACGTCGCTGATGGTGTTAGCGGGCAAAGAATATGGCACTGGCTCCAGCCGTGATTGGGCAGCCAAAGGAACGCTGCTACTTGGCATAAAAACTGTTTTGGCTGAAAGCTTCGAAAGAATTCATCGCAGCAACCTGGTTGGCATGGGCGTACTGCCGCTTCAGTTCAAAGAAGGGGATAGCTTTGCTTCCCTGGGATTGACCGGTCAGGAAACGTTAACCATTCATATCGATGACAATCTCAAACCAGGGCAGGATGTTCAGGTAGATATTGTTGATGGTGCAAATAAAAAATCAATTACCGTTACTTGCCGTCTCGATACGCCAGTGGAGATTGATTATTACCGTAATGGTGGTATTTTGCATACGGTGTTGAGGAATTTTATGAAATAAGTCGTTGAATAACGATGCTGAAATTGTGAAACCAAATCGTATCAGCCAGAAATGGTTGATACGATTTTTTTGTTGACATTATGTTAAAGGTATTGTATATTTTATTAAATCGTGGATTTAAGATATTTCTAAAATTGAGGAGTTTGAAAAATTGTGAATATTTGATTTTCTCGTCATGCAAAAAGAAGGATGAAGCTTTATAATATTTCAGAAACAACTGTTATAGAAATTCTGAAGAATGCAAAAATGGCTCCGATTTGTAAACAATAAAAAATTATAAATGTACAAAATTTTAAATTACCATTAAAAATTGTACTCGAAACCGAAGATAAAAATATCACTATTATTACAGCATACCTATTAAAAAAAAGGTGAAGATATGAGAGTATTTTATGATAACGAAGTCGATGCTCTTTATTTAGAGATTAGCAAAGAAAAACCGGAAGGAGTTACGGAAATATCAGACGGTATAAATTTGGACGTTACCGAAAGTAAGAAATTAGTTGGCATAGAAATCCTTGATGCTTCAAAAAAATTTGATATTCAAACTTTTTTATCATACAACCTGGAATTAAATAAAAACATACTTTTACGGAAAACTGCATAATTATTTTAAAAATTTATGACTGGTAAAAAAAATTTGTAGTATGTATCAATGATTCTGATCCAGACCTGTAATTGCGAAAAATCTACCAGGTTTTTTCAGACATGCCCGCTGAACAAGATAATTATATCAGAATTATTGACGAATCCAGTGAGGACTACTTATACCCAAAAAGTCATTTTGTGTTTATTGAAGTGCCGGATGAAGCAGAACATGTTTTAGCTGTAGCTTCTTGAAATATGAAAATAGGTGTAAATCCGAGAATTAGGGATACAAAACCGAAACAGGATCTCTTGGTAATTAGAAATTCCTTCAATATTATAAGATAACGATTGATCGAATTTGTCAAGAAAAATCTCAATTCCAAGGGGTTGCTTCAACACAGGGAAAATTAAATTATCACAAGAAATTTTATTAAATGCAAGAGTTATAGCAAAAGGCAGGCGCATCCGTAATTTACAGCATTTGCTTGATAAACATGGAGGAATTGCATCTAAATGGGTGAAAAAGAGCAGCGCTCCCTTTGAAATAGAAGGAGATTTATATGAATATCATTGGTATAAACATCACGGAATTGGTCGTTTTGAAATAAAATTAAAGAAGGTGAAACAACTATGATTGTAAAATTGAAAAAGAAAAATAAGAATTATCCGGACTTAACAATAGCGCAACCTTATGTGGTAATAGGAATTGAAGCAGATGACTTTCGGATAATAAACAACTATGGGCGACCTTATCTTTATCCTCATGATATATTTAAAATTGAGGATGAACATGAACCCAGCGATTGGGTTAACGAATTTGGTGAAGACGGCGAAAGATATGCATATCATCCATTGTTGAACAGAGCCGGTTTCTTTGAAGATTTTTTCAACGGTGATGAAAATGCTGTCGCAGAGTTTTGGAGAGTTCTGAATCAACAGCTTGCAATTGCCGGATAAAAGTGGTTGAATGCAAACTTACCAGAATACTGGTATTTTCAAAGATTCACAACTATTCAAAGCGTAATACCATTTTTGAACTGCATTTAGTGAAAAAATGGATTGCATCTGTGCCCGGATACGCTATGCTTTGAAAGCTAATAATCTACTTCCCCGTCTTATGCGCTAATTGAATCAATATAATTCCTCCAATAATAGCCATCAATCCAATTGCTATTTTCAAGTCAATTTTTTGAGTGCCATTGATCAACCCGATGGCTGTCCCAGTAATTGGAGCCAGCGCAAATGCAACTGCTAAAGTTACGCCAAGATTCTCCGAAGTTGAAAGCGCGGCATAAAAACTCCACATCCCTAAGCTGCCGGCAATTATACCGCCGCCAATCAAAATCATCAACCAGGCTTTGAAATCAGCCGGGTTAGAAATATTTTTCCAGGCGGGCAGGGAAATCATTCCTAAAATAATTAATGCAACAAATGTTCTTACTGTGATTCCGACAATTGGCGGCATTTTCATTGATTGCAAACCAGCTTTTTCAAAATATCCTCCTAATCCCCATGCAACACCGGCAAGCATAGCGTATAAAATATATATTTTCATTTAAGGCACTCCAAGTTGAAAAAATAAGTTCATCAGAATATATTTTTTTTTAGTTGAGTAAAATATAAGGGTTCAACAAATTAAAGTCAATAAAAAGTGTTTGCATCACCGCCCTGGGTACGGGTAGAGCGGGATTCTTCTCAATTAACAACGGGAGTAATTCTGAAAATGCGATTCATGCCTCCACTATTGGCAGTGGTCGTGCTGGGTACTTTTTTATTGATAATGCCAGCAACAACTATCCGGCGCTTGAAGGTATAACCAATGGCGGTGGTATTGGGATAAAAGGCTACTCGAGTGGCGCTGGCGGAGCTGGCAACTTCACCATAAATAACGCCGGCAATTCAGCGCCCGCTCTTTCCGTAATTACAAACGGCTCTGGTCCGGCGATAGAAGCCGGCACAGAAGGCGATGGTAGTGCGGTGGTTGGTTTAACCACGGGAGCAGGTAAAGCAGGTGAATTCGCTATCGATAATGGCAGTAATAATCAACCTGTCATATCAGCAAGCACTATTGGTACTGGTCAGGCTGGTGTATTTACCATAAACAATCCCGGTAATTCGCAGGCGGCTCTCTATGTCAGCACCGACGGTTCTGGCCCGGCGATCAACTCTGACGGACTTTTGAAAACCAATAGTTTTAGACTTTCCGATTCTCCGACTGCGGGATATGTGTTGACTTCGGATGCTAATGGACTTGGCACCTGGCAAGCAGCAGCCAGTGGCGGCTTAACGCTGCCTTACTCAGATTCCTATTCCGGTAATTCAGCTGCGTTTGTGATCACAGCTACAGGTCCCGAAAGAGCAGGAATCTTTCAAATAAACAATCCTTCCAACGAACAGACAGCCCTGGAAGTCAACACAAATGGTTTAAGTACGGCTGGAATTTTTGGGATTGACAATGTTAGTAATACTGCTCCAGCATTGAACGTCGCTACCAATGGCTCCGGACCTGGGATAGAAGCGAATACCGATGGCAGTGGTAATGCAATTGTGGGTGTAACCACAGGTGCTGGCAAAGCCGGAGAATTTAATATCGACAATTCGGGTAGCAACAGTCATGCCCTTTATGGATCAACAAACGGCAGTGGTGATGCGTTACACGGCTCGACAAGCGGTAGCGGTAATGCTGTACAGGGTAACACCAGTGGCACAGGCAATGCCGGCTACTTTTCCATTAACAATTCCGGCAATAGCAATAATGCCATTGTGGGCGTAACAAATGGAAGTGGAAATGCAGTATCCGGTTATAATAACGGTACTGGCAGCGCTGCTAATTTTTACATTGGCAGTTCCGGAAATGGCGAGAATGCCTTAAACGTTTATACTGGTGGCACCGGCAGCGCAGGTTATTTTGAAGTTGGCAATAGTGCTGCTCATGAACCGGTGATCGTAGCCGGTACAGGTGGTCTGGGATCGGCTGGCGCCTTTTCCATCGACAATACAGGAAATTCCAGCCCCGCTCTTTCTGCCTCAACCAATGGTACCGGACCGGCAATTGAGTCAAACGGTCTGCTGAAAACATCCGGCTTTCAATTGACCTCAGCGCCGAGTGATGGGTACGTGCTTACTTCTGATGCTTCGGGTGTGGGTACGTGGCAGGCTTCCTCCGGTGGCAGTGATAGTGACTGGACAATTTCCGGTGATGATATGTATTCCGGAGTTTCTGGCAACGTCGGCATTGGTACTGTCATCCCTGCCGAAAAACTCGATGTGGCTGGCGCTGCAAAAATGACTGGCTTTCAAATGCCAACCGCTGCAGCAGACGGCTACGTTCTGACAACCGATGCCAGTGGAATTGGTACCTGGCAGGAAGTTAGTGAAGGATTTTCACTGCCTTTCTCTGACTCCTATTCCGGCAGTTCGGATGCGTTTTCTGTTACCACAACAGGTACGGGCAAGGCAGGTGAATTTATAATAGATAATACAAACAGTTCGACAGAAGCAATATACGCTAGCACTAATGGCTATGGTACAGCTGTATATTGTTTAAATACAGGTTTAGGAGAAGTAATTTACGGTGGATTATTTGAACTTCAAAACACAAGTAGTGGCGGCGCTGCACTAAAAGCAAGCACCAATAGCGATGGATCCGCCGGTTATTTTGAAATTAATAATGGCAGTGGTTCCGGGAATGCTCTTCATGTTACCACAAATGGCACTGGTAATGCTCTATTCAGTCGTACAACTGGAAGTGGTCATGCTGGCTCTTTTTTAATTAATAACATTAGTAATTCCAATCCTGCACTCTACGCAGTGACAAATGGTTCCGGGCCAGCAATCAAATCCGATGGACTCCTGGAAACCAGTTGATTTAAATTAACCGTTTCCCCATCCGCTGGGCGCGTATTAACTTCAGATGCGAATGGTGTTGGCACCTGGCAGCCGGCAGGTACAGGCGCTGATGCTGATTGGACGATTTCAGGTGATGACATGTACTCAGCAGTCTCTGGCAACGTAGGTATCGGGACGACAACACCAAATTCGGCTTTTAAGCTTCATATCAGAGATGATGTCAATCATGCTGGTATTTATCTTGATAAAAATGGTGAAGCAGGGGCAATCAGGAAAGCCGACGATGCGCTGTTGATAAACGCATCAATGACAACCACTCCCCGTGCAATACATTTTAACAAACATGGAACTGTTGATGCGACCACAATGACAATAGACCCAAACGGTAACGTCGGTATTGGGACGACGACTCCAAGCAACCCTCTGGAGATGGCTAGCGGAGCCCATGTTACCACAGGCGGAGTTTGGACCAACGCATCTTCGAGGGATTACAAGGAAAACATCCGCGACCTTACTGGAGAAGAGGCAATGTCTGCACTGCATGATTTGAAGCCATCACGGTACAATTATAAGGTAGATAAGGAAGAGGATTATGTTGGCTTTATAGCTGAAGATGTTCCCGATTTGGTAGCAAACAAAGACCGAAAGGGTCTTAGTTCAATGGATATCGTGGCTGTACTTACGAAGGTTGTGCAAGAACAGCAAAAAAGGATAGAAGAGCTTGAAGCAAAAATAAACAAATAGCTTTTCAAAAATAAACATAGATTCATTAAACTATAGTGTTGAATTTGATTATCCAAAACTTAAATAAGGAGAAGAACAATGAAAAAGAAAGTTCTTCATCCGGTGCGCTTTTGCTTGCACAAGAAAAAGACATTTACACAGCAGGCTTGGTATTTTATTGTGCTATCCCTGTTATTTCTGCTATTGCCTATTACGGATGTTCAGGCACAGGTGTCGCTCGATCTCGACCCCGGTTTAAAACTGGAGATGGAAGGAGCGCTTGTCCTGGAACTTGAAGGCGACTGGATAAATAACGGCAGTTTTTTGGCTGGTGACGGCACAGTAATTTTTAATGGTACTGAGATCCAGACCATTACCAATGCAGCGGGTGAAACGTTTAACAAACTTTTTGTAAATAAATCGAGTGGTGTTGTCCAGCTCAACAACAACATTACCATCATTGGGGAGCTTGCCTTAAACAGCGGCGATCTCGACCTCAATGGTCAGACTATCTTCCTGGAAGATGGCGCTGTGTTGATTGAAACACCGGGCAACACGATAATCGGCGAGTCCGGTTATATCGTGGCAACGCAAATTCTGGGCGCGCCCAGCAGCGTCGATGTGGGCGGTTTAGGATTTGTTTTAACTTCCACTGAGAATCTCGGCAGCACCGATGTCAATGTTGGACATGATGCGCAATCTGCCAATGGTCACCAAGGCATCCTGCGATATTGCGACGTAACGCCCACCAACAACAGCGGACTCGATGCTACGATCGTGTTACATTATGACGACTCCGAACTGAACGGTAACACCGAGTCGTTGCTTGAGTTATACCGCTCTACTGACGGTGGAGTTACCTGGACTGCCGAGGGCGGAACCGTTGATACAGAAAACAACACCATCACACTTAGCGGAGTCGATGCGTTGTCGCGCTGGACCGTTAGTAGTCAACCGTTGGTACAGCAACCTTATGTTACTGTTGAGCTCCGTGACAGCAATGATGAGCTTCTGCAAAACTCTGGCGCTGCGATTCTGTATCAACCCAAAAGCTCCGGCGCCTATATCAACTTTGGTGATGGCGTACTGGACGCAAACGGCATAGAAATTGCGGACATTGCAGAGGGTACGCACCGCTTCCGTCTTAGCTATCAAGGAGCGACGCAAACCATTCAGCAAAATGTCACTGCCGGTTCGGTTGTTACATTCCAAACCACCCTGACAGTGGTTGAGTTGCGCGACAGTAACAACAACTTGATTCAAAATTCCGGCGCCACTATTACCTGGCAATCCGGTAGTTCCGGCTCGTATGTTAACTTTGGTGACGGTAATCTGGATGGTGATGGCACGGAAAAGCTGGAAGTCCTGCCGCTGACGCACAGTTTCCGCCTGTCCTATCCCGGCGCCACCCAGACGAAACAGCAAAATGTCAGCAGCGATTCGGTAGTTGTATTTCAGACTGTGCTGGCTATAGTTGAGTTGCGGGATAGCGGTGGTGATCTGATCGAGAATTCAGAAGCAATTATTAAGTGGCAGCCCGGCAGCTCCGGTCGCTACGTTGACTTTGGCGATGGTACGCTGGATGCAGACGGCAGCGAAGAAGTCGAAGTAATGGGGCTGACCCACCGTTTCCGCCTGACTTATCAGGGTAAAACACTGACCAAGCAACAGAATGTCGATGTGGATCCGGTTGTGGTGTTTACATCTGCGAATGGTACATTATCAAAACGGAGCTTCTCAAAGGACCTCTCAATTTATGAGGGGGAAGGTGTTCCAGGTTTTTTTGCATTTCATGCGAACTATCCTAATCCATTCAATCCAAAAACCACGATTCGCTTTGATTTGCCTGAAGAAGTAAACGTCAAACTTGAAATCTACAATATGTTCGGTCAAAAAGTACGTACATTATTCAATAGTACAATACAAGCCGGATATTATAATGCCCAGTGGGATGCGACCAATGACTATGGTCAGGTGGTCGTAAGCGGTGTTTACATCTGCAGAATTCATGCAGGTAGTTTTGTTGATGCAAAAAGGCTGATCTTTGTGAAATAATCGATGTAATGACCAGCCGTGTGATAATCAGAAAGCCACAGGGCAAAAAACCTGTGGCTTTCTTTTATAAAATAAAAGATCAATCGTAGTAAGCCGGCTATTGAATCAGGCACTAAATTAACATCAGCAAACATG
>JACKQG010001501.1_pt1 | contig 32116 bp, 31 predicted proteins | sample 8237621 | NCBI WGS metagenome assembly JACKQG01 (sample SAMN15677084, study PRJNA649215) | marine metagenome | biome: marine; feature: Black Sea; material: saline water; isolation source: suspended particulate matter (SPM) from the Black Sea western gyre | collected 2013-06-09/2013-06-10 | depth...
TCCTTACCAAGGAAACGCTCTACCACTGAGCTACATCGGCTAAATACATAAAAATTATTGAAAAAAGAGCGGGAGACCGGGTTCGAACCGGCGACATTCAGCTTGGAAGGCTGATGCTCTACCAACTGAGCTACTCCCGCTTATTATTTTGACTTTTTAATGTGGGGAGAGCAGGATTCGAACCTGCGAAGTTAAAAACAGCAGATTTACAGTCTGCCCTCGTTGGCCGCTTGAGTATCTCCCCAAAAAAAAAATCACTATTTAAAAGAACCGAGCCGATGGAGGGACTCGAACCCACGACCTGCTGATTACAAATCAGCTGCTCTAGCCAGCTGAGCTACATCGGCTTATGCTATAAAAAAAGCCCGCCGTTAGAGCGGACAGCAAATGTAAATATTTATTTTTTCAAACAAAACAAAATAATAAGAATTTTAGAGGACTTATAAGATTGAAATCTATATTATTTATTCCTTGGATGAGTGTTTGAATAAACTTTCTTTATTTCTTCAATACTTCTGTTAGTATAAACTTGAGTAGCAGCTAAACTTGAATGACCCAACAGATCCTTTACCGCATTTAAGTCTGCCCCATTATTTAATAAATGAGTTGCAAATGAATGTCTTAAAATGTGTGGGCTTTTTTTAACTTTTGTAGATACATAATCAAAATACTTGTTGGTAATTCTATAAACTAAATTTTCATATATTTTTTCACCCTTAGATGTTAAAAATAAGAAGTCTTTACTTTTAATTCTATTTAATTCATTTCTATAATCCATATATTCATTTATTAATAAAATTGTAGATTTTAACATTGGTATAAATCTTTCCTTATTTCTTTTTCCTAAAACTTTTATTCTCTTACTTGAAAAGTCTATATCCTTTATCTTAAGACCAGTTAGTTCTATTCTTCTTATTCCAGTTGAATACAACATTTCTATAATTAGTCGATCCCTTTTTCCTTCAAAAGAATTTTGAAAATTATTTATATCTAAAGCACTTATTACTTCCTTTTCAGAAAATGGTAATTGAATAATTTTTTTTGTTTTTAATGCTCTATGATTATCAAGAGGGTTTTTCTCTATTTTCTCAATCTTTAATAAAAACTTATAATAAGTATTTAAAGAAGAAATCTTTCTGTTTATTGATCTATTTGAAATTTTAGATTCAACCAGTTTTACAATCCATGATCTTAGCTGAGAATAATCAACTTTGCTTATTGAAGATTGATCAAATTCATTTTTGTTATAATCTGAAAATGACATAATATCATTCTCATATGCTTTTATGGTATTAGGAGAATATTTTTTCTCTAATTGCAGATAATCTATAAAAGACTTTATACTCATAGCATATGAATCTAAAATCTAAAATTACTAAAAAAGCTATTGTTTAATCTTGAAGATTAGAAATAATATTATATTTCTTCTTGATCTCTTAATCGTTGAATATACTGGGCTTTTTGAATAACAGCTCTTCTTTTTACAGATGATTTTGTAAATTCCTTTCTAGTTTGAAGTGACTTTTTAGTTCCAGTCTTATCAAACTTTCTTTTAAAACGCTTAAGCGCTCTATCAATATTTTCTCCTTCTTTAATTGGAATTATTAGCATATTACAAACCCCCTTTCTTTAAAATGTGTTGCAAATATAAACTAATTCTAAACTAATAAAAGAGTTATATCAATAAAATTTAAGACTTTATCGCTTCTAAATATTTATTAAGTTGTTCCTTAACAACTGGGAATAAGAAAAACAGACCTATCATATTTGGAAATACCATTGCAAAAATCATTGCATCAGAAAAATCCCAAATGGAACTCATACTAGCCGCAGAACCTATTACCACAAACATGCAAAAAATTAACTTGTAAGTAAGATCTGCTATTCGTCCTCTTCCAAACAAATATTTCCAAGACTGAAGACCATAATAAGACCAAGATATCATAGTTGAAACAGCAAATAGAACAACTGCAATAGTTAAAAATACACCAGAGTATGGTATGTATTCAGCAAATGCTTTAGAAGTAATTCCTGCTCCTTCATAAGGTACACCATCAATTAAAACTATCCCCATACCATCACCGCCATATTCAAATGCTCCACCAAAATTAAAAATAATTATTACAAGAGCTGTCATTGTACAAATTACAACAGTATCAATAAAAGGTTCCAACAATGCTACTAATCCCTCAGAAGCAGAGTATTTTGTTTTTACTGCAGAGTGAGCTATTGAAGCTGATCCAACACCTGCTTCATTAGAAAAAGCAGCTCTTTTAAAACCTACCATTAAAACACCTATAAAACCTCCAACACCCATAGCTGTAGGATTAAATGCTTCTTTAATAATTAAAGCTATAGCATCATCAACCAATGAAAAATTTACAAGTAAAATATATAAACAAGCAATTAAATATAGGAGTGCCATAAAAGGAACTATTTTCTCAGTAACAGATGCTATTCTCTTAATTCCACCAATGATTATTATTCCAACTAAAATTGCCATGACAAGTCCTATGATTGCTCCAGCACTTGTACTTTCCAGTCCTAACAATTGTTTCAACACAATTGTTGCTTGATTTGATTGAGCTGCATTTCCACCACCAAAAGATCCTCCAATACAAAAAATTGCAAAAAACACAGCAGCTACTTTCCCTAAGGTTTTAAAGCCTTTTTCTTTTAACCCTTTTGTAAGATAATACATTGGTCCTCCATAAATTGTTCCATCATCTCCAACATCCCTATACTGTACTCCCAAAGTACATTCAACAAATTTTGATGACATTCCAATTAGACCACAAATAATCATCCAAAATGTGGCTCCTGGGCCTCCTAGAGCAATTGCAAGCGCAACACCTGCTATATTTCCATTGCCAACTGTACCTGACACTGCTGTAGCTAATGCTTGGAAGTGTGAAACCTCACCATCATTGGAGTCTGAATCACTTTTTTCAACATCATCATATTTTCCCCTAACTACATTTATTGCTGTTGAAAAATATCTTAGATTAGGGAAACCAAAATATAGTGTGAAAAAAGCAGCACTTCCAATTAACAGAAGTATAACAAAAGGATAACCGGCTATTTCAAAAAATACCTTTTCACTAACAAAGTTTGAAATTGGCGCAAATGCTTCATCAATTCGTTGATCTAAACCTTTTTCTTGTGCAAATGATAAAATCGGTATTAAAAACGTCAAAAATAGTAGTTGAATTTTTTTCATAATTATTTTGGTTAATATGGGAAGCTGCAATATGAGGAAAAAAAAAGATTATTAAAAATTTTATTTTAAATATCCCATTTCTTTCATCCATTCATCATTATAAATCTTATCAATATATCTACTTCCATGATCATGAAAAAGGACAACTACAATATCATCCTTAGTAAAATGTTCTGCTAGTTGTAATACTCCCTTAACAGCAGCACCGGCAGAATTTCCAAGAAACATTGCTTCTTTACTAACAAGTTCTCTGCAATATAAAGCGGCATCCTTGTCCGTAACCTTAGTAAATCCATCAATTATATCAAAATCTATATTTTCAGGGATCATATCCTCACCTATACCTTCAGTTTTATAAGGATAAATTTCATCCTTATCAAAAATACCTGTTTCATGGAATTTCTTAAGAACAGACCCATATGCATCAACACCCCAAACCTTTATACTGGGGTTCATCTCTTTTAAATATTTGCCAATTCCAGAGATTGAACCTCCAGTACCAACACCCACTACAAAATGAGTGATCTTACCTTCTGTTTGTTTCCATATTTCTGGTCCTGTAGACTCATAATGTGCTTTAGTATTGCTTGGATTATCGTATTGATTTACATACCATGAATTGGGGATTTCTTCTGACAATTTTTTAGAGACAGAGTAATATGACCTTTCATCTTCAGAATCTACATCTGTAGGACAAACAATTACTTTTGCTCCAAAAACCCTTAATGCATTAAGTTTTCCTTTGGACTGTTTGTCTGATGCTACAAATATGCACTTATATCCTTTATTAATAGCTACAATGGCTAATCCCATTCCCGTATTTCCTGAAGTTCCTTCAATTATAGTTCCTCCAGGTTTTAATAATCCTTTTTTTTCAGCATCATCAATCATTTTAAGAGCTATCCTATCTTTAACAGAATTCCCCGGATTAAAAGTCTCATATTTGGCAAGTACTGTACATGGAAGATCTTTTACAATATCATTTAATTTGATAAGAGGAGTGTTCCCAATAGTTTGTAAAATATTCTCAAAAAATTGCATTGAAATTTATTTTGTTCAAAGATATATCATGCATTTGATTATTATTGGTATTTAACAGCTTTTGTTGGTGAAATATTTGAAATTAATGAAGAAGGCAATATTATAACCAAAAAGCAGATTATAAATGTTATAATATTCAACAATATAATATAATAGAAATCAACATATACCGGTACACTTGAAACGTAGTAAATTTCAGAATCGAGAGAAATAAGTTCATATTTTTTTTGAAGATAAATTAAAATCAATCCTATTGAATTACCAATCAATAAGCCTACACCAACTATGTATAAGGAATTATATATAAAAAATTTTCTTAAACTATAATTTGTACTTCCTAGGCTCTTTAATATTCCTATCATATTTGTTCTCTCAAGTATTAGTACAATTAAAACTGTAATTATATTTATTGAAGCTACTATAATCATTATAACTATAATTGCAATCATATTTTTATCAAAAAGCTTTATCCAATCAAAAATTGAGTAATATTTATCTCTTACACTTTGAGCATTAATAGTTGAAGGTGTACTAGAATAAATTGTTTGCGTTAAAGAATCAAGATTTTCATAATTATCAATGAAAACTTCCAAGTTTCCTATTTGATTATCATTCCATTTATTGATTTTTTGTACATGTGAAATATCACCAATAATATATTTACTGTCCAATTCATTAAATCCAGATGAGAAAATACCAGTAATTTCAAATTTTCTAATAGCTGAAGATTCAGAGTTTCTAGAAAACAACATTTGAAAGCTATCCCCGACCTCCAAGTTTAATCTATTTGCCAATAATTTTGATATTAGTATTTGATTAGAAATTGAATTTGAAATATTTGGAAAATTGCCTTCGATTAAAAACTTTTGAATTCTTTCCCAATTATAATCTTGATCAACTCCTTTAAAAAACACACCATCAAAATCTTTTTTTGTTCGAACTAGTCCAAACTTAGTAGCAATTTTCTGAACACTAACTACCCCATTAGTATTACTAAGATTAGTATAGATATCTTCGTCAAAATCTAATGGAATAGATGAATCTTCATAATTTGTAGTTTGAAAATTATAAATTGAAATATCTCCATTAAATGCTGATATTTTATTCTTAATTTCATATTGCATGCCCAAACCTGTTGCAATAGAAATTAACATAACTATAACTCCTAAAGCAATGGCAATAATTCCGATTTTTATTATTGGGCCTGAAATACTACTTTTATAGGGCTTTGTAGTTATGATTCTTTTCGCTAAAAAATATTCGAAATTCAAAATTTAAATATGCAATTAATTTACTTTATAAGATACTTATTAATAGTAACAATATTTCAATCAAATATATGCAATATTCATTCGATTAACATAGAGAACAAGAATAAAAAAAGTGAAATTACTACTGGAGATATTATTGTTGGAGCCAATCAAATATCCAGATATATAGATTATATAAATAAAAAAAATATTGGCATTGTAGCCAATCATACAAGTGTCATTTTTAAAAAGGATAATAGCTATACCCATCTAGTTGATTCACTTCTTTCATTAAATATCAATATTTCAAAAATATTTACACCAGAACATGGATATAAAGGTGAAAATTATAATGGTGAAAACGTCACAGATAAAGTGGATCAAAATACAGGTCTAGAAATCATTTCACTTCACGGAAAGGATAGAGAATATGGGAAAATATCAGATAATGATTTAATTGATATTGATTTGATGATATTTGATATCCAAGATGTTGGTACGCGTTTCTATACACATATATCTACTTTACATTATGTAATGGAGGCCTGTGCACGAAATAATATTCCATTACTGGTTTTTGACAGGCCAAATCCAAACGGAAATTATATTGACGGGCCGGTACTTGAAAATGAAAATAAAAGTTTTGTTGGAATGCATCCTGTTCCTATAGTATATGGAATGACCATTGGAGAATATGCTCAAATGATAAATGGAGAAAGTTGGTTAAATACCAAGGTAAAATGCAATCTAAAAGTTATAAAAATCTTAAATTATGAACATGACTATAATTATAGCTTATTGATAAAACCTTCCCCAAATTTACCTAATGACAGATCAATATCTCTTTATCCATCTCTTTGCTTATTTGAGGGAACCAATGTAAGTGTAGGACGTGGCACGACAAATCAATTCCAAGTCATTGGGAGCCCATATTTAGATCAAAAAATTTATTCTTTTACATTTACCCCAAAACCAAACCAAGGTTCAAAATATCCTCCTCATAATAATAAAAAATGCTATGGATTAGACCTAAGAGATAATTTGTTAGAAAAGAAATTTAATCTAAGTTATATTATTGATGCATATAAAAACACAACAAATAAAAGTGAGTTCTTTAATGATTATTTTATAAAACTCTCCGGAACAAAAGATCTTAAAAATCAAATTATAAACAACACATCAGAGGAAATTATTAGAAAAAGCTGGAAAGATAAAATAGATGAATTCAAATTAATAAGAAAGAAATACTTAATTTATAAATAAATTTTTTAAATGGATAAACCAATTTTAGCACTAAATAATGTTTCAATTATTCAAGATGATAAGCAGGTACTAACCGAAGTTAATATTGAAATTAACAGTGGAGAATTTGTTTATATAATTGGTAGAACTGGTAGCGGAAAAACTAGTTTAATAAAAAGTTTATATGCAGATTTAAAGCTTAATGGCGGAACAGGATCAGTTGTTGATGTTGAGTTAAAGAATTTAGAAGACAATAAAATACCTTTACTTAGGAGGAAATTGGGAATTGTCTTTCAGGATTTTAAACTTCTTAGTGATAGAAGCGTAGCTGAAAATCTAAAATTCGTATTAAAAGCTACAGGATGGAATGATGAATCTAAAATAAATTCTAGAATAATAGAAGTTCTTGAAAAAGTTCACATTGAAAAATTAATAAATAAATTTACTAGTCAATTATCAGGAGGTGAGCAACAAAAAGTAGCAATTGCAAGAGCGCTTCTTAATAACCCAGAACTAATTATAGCTGATGAGCCTACTGGAAATCTTGATCCAAAAACTAGCATAGAAGTAATGGAAGTCTTAATGGAGCTAAATGAAAAAGGGAATACAATTTTAATGGCAACACACGATTTTATTTTAATTGACAAATTTCCAAATAGAACATATATATGTGAATCAGGTAAAATTGTTGAAATTGATATAAGAAATAAAAATATTAATACAATCTATAAATGATATCTGTCTTAATTCCATGCTATGATTTTAATGCTCTTCCACTTGTTAAAAGACTTGAAAAGGAAGCATTGACGCTAGGTATTGCTTATGAGATTGTATGTATAGATGATGGATCATTTTCACCCTTAAATGAAAAAAATCAACAAATAAATGCGTTAACAAATTGCCTGTTTATTGAAAGCAAAAAAAATATTGGAAGAATAGCAAACAGAAAATTACTTTCAGATAAAGCTCAGTATAATTCACTCCTATTTATTGATGTTGATACCATGCCAAAAAATGAAAAGTTTTTAGAAACCTATTTAAGTCATATAAATAAGACAGATGCTGTTTTTGGTGGGTTTTTTTACAATAAAGAAAGTTTTAGTCAGAATAATTCATTGAGATTTACTTTTGGCAAAAAAAGAGAACAAGTCCCCTCAAAAAAAAGAATGAGTAACCCTTATAAATATATTATCTCATCAAATTACATGATTAATAAATCAATTTTTGATGAGATAGAAGTTCCTGCAGATATTAATGGATATGGTCTAGACTATTTTTTTGGAGCTCAACTAAAGACAAATAATGTTCATATAACTCATATAGATAATGAAGTCTTTCATCTTGGATTAGATGATAATAATAAATTTCTAGAAAAAACTAGATCAGCCCTTGATAATTTAAAATATATGAACAGCAATAGTTATATTAAAAAACATGATATCTCAATCTTAAAAGCTTATAATTTTCTAAAAATATTATTATTAGAGAAAATGTATTATGCAATGGTTAAGACTATAAATACTAAAATCGAGACAAATTTAGTTAGCAAAAAGCCAAGTCTTTTTGCCTTCGACTTATATAGGTTAGCATATCTATGTAAAGACTAAATTTATTGTTTTTTGTAATTAAGAAAAGTATTGTAATCTCTGAAATAATCACTTTCATCAAAGAATTCTGAAGCTAAAACTAGACAAACTGATCCTGCTGAAAAATTATCCATTTCTCTCCATATACCACTCGGAATAAGAAGTCCCTGATTAGGTTTGTTTAACATAACCTTTTTATTATTTGACCCATCATCAATTTTAACTTCAAAGCTTCCACTCAATGCTATCATAAACTGAATTAAATTTTTATGAGCATGTCCTCCACGAAATGCATCACTAGGAACATCATATAGATAATACACCCTTTTTATTTCAAATGGAACTATTGATTTTTCTATAACAGAAAGTTTTCCCCTTCCCTCCTCGTCAATAATCTTAGGAATAGAAATTATTTCAACATCATCAATGAATCTGTTTTTCATAACATTGATTTATATTTTTTTATGCCTTTTAAACCAATTTTATATTTTAAAAAAATATCGCCAAAAACAATTGCTTTTATGTTTAACAATAATATTATATGGTGAAATAATTTTAGATATGACAAAGTACCATAATATTTATAAAATATAGCAGCTCGAGCAAAAATTATTTTATCTTTTCCTACAACCTGTCCAGAACTAATAGATTTATGTAAAAGTATAACTTTTGGACAATGAATAATGTTTAATTTTTTTTCTAGCGCATTCCTCAAAAAAATATATTCATCTCCAGTTTCAAAAGTTGAACCAAGCCCAAATTTAGAGTCAAATTGAATCTTATTTTTTATAATACTATCTCTTCTAAAAGCTATTAGAAATGAATTAATCATTGAAATTGATCTTTTATTATGAGTTTTTATCCTTGGATAATCTTTAAATGGCTCTCCTAGTTCATTACTTGCTTGGTATGTTATTATATCAGCATCCTTGTTTTTAGTAAATGAATTTTTAATTGTTTCAACAAAATCTGAACAATAGATTACATCATCATCAGAGAGTAAACAAATTTCTTCTTTTGAGTTATTAATTGCTAAATTCCTGCTGTTTGAAAGGCCAATTTCATTAGTACTTTTTACCCTACAGTTATTTTGTGGAAAATTTAATTTTTTTTTAGATTGATTAACAATTAATACTGGAAGTTTAATATCAGAACAATTTTTAAACATCCTATTAATAAAATCAGTATTATCCTGCCCCTTTGTAGATACTAAAATTTCTAAACTAGCGTTTTTATTGGCAGCGTTGTTCATTAATAATTATATTTAAAACAATTGCGCACAATATAATGAAAATCTTACTGATTGGGGAATATAGTAGACTGCACAACTCTTTAAAAGAGGGGCTACAAAAAAATGGTCATAAAGTTACATTATTAGGCTCTGGAGATGGTTTTAAAAATTATCCCGTAGATATAAAAATAGATTCAATTTTTTTCAATCTAAAATTATTTAAACTCTTCGCGAAATTAATTGACAGGCTCTTTAAAATTAGCTTAAATGAACTTGAAATGTATTATAAAGCAAATAAAATAATATCTGACCTCAAGGGCTATGATGTTGTACAGCTAATAAATGAGAATGCATTTAGAACACTACCTTCCCTAGAGATATTACTTATTAAAACATTAATGAAAAATAATGAAAAATTATTTTTGCTTTCATGTGGAGTCGACCAAAAGAGTGTAGAGCATAGTTTAAATAGTAAGTTTAAATATTCAATATTAACTCCCTATTTCGAAAACCCTAGTCTTAAAAAATCATTTAAACATATATTAAAATACAACACAAGAGAATATGTAAAACTTTATGAGTTTATATTAGCAAATGCTAATGGTGTAATTAGTTCAGACATAGATTATCATATCCCCTATATTAAAGAAAAAAAATATCTAGGGTTGATTCCTAACCCAATTAACCTTGATAAAATCAAATATAAAAAAATCAAATCTATAGATAAGATTAAGATATTACATGGGGTAAATTCAAAAAATTACATAAAAAAAGGAAATATTTTTTTTGATAAAGCACTAAAAGCAATAGAAAATAAATATGACAATAAAGTAGAAATTATAACTACAACAGATCTAGATTATAATGAGTACATAAAGTCAGTTGAAAATTGTCATATATTGCTTGATCAAGTTTATGCTTATGATCAAGGTTATAATGCACTTGAGGCCATGGCAATAGGAAAAGTTGTATTTACTGGTGCTGAAAAAGAGTGGTTGGAATTATATAATATAAAAGAAAATTCTGTAGCTATTAATGCTTTACCAGATCATACTAAAATTATAGAGTCCCTAGAATGGTTAATTAATAATCCCTCTAAGATTATGGAGATCTCAGCTAATGCTAGAGAGTTTATTGAAAAAAATCATAATTATATTTCAATTGCTGAGCACTATGAGAAAGTATGGAGTAAAAATTAATTAATATTATATTTGAATAGATACAAAAATTATGCTTCACTTTAAACCAAACTTATTTGTTCCAGGAGCAGCAAAATCAGGTACTACATCCTTGCATAATTTATTAAATCAACATCCAGAAATCTGCATGTCTTCAGTTAAAGAGCCAGGTTATTGGAAAAATGAAAAATTTAAAGATTTTAAAAATATAGAAAAAGAAAATTATTTAAATTTATTTATGAAATCTAAGCATAAAATTTTTGGAGAATCAACTACTGCCTATATGTATTATGATACTTTTATTAATAATATTAATAGCAATTATAACGTCTCTCCAAAATTTATTTTCATTCTTAGAAATCCTATTGACAGATTCAATTCACATTTTTGGTGGATAAAAGGACTTGGACTTGAAAAATCTAATTTTCAAGAAGCTCTTTCTAAAGATCAAAATAATGAATTTAAAGCATACAACTATTATCCAAAATATTACTTTCAATTTGGGTTATATGCAAAGTGGTTAAAACGATTTTATAATTGTTTTGACAGATCTAATATAAAAATTATAACATTTGAAGATTTAATAAATAATCAACTAAAAACAGCAAATTCATGCTTTGAATTTTTGGGTCTAAAAAAATTAAACAGCATTTCAAATCATACTTCAAACCAAACAGCATTATTAAAAAATCCTCAATTGTATCATTTCTTAAACAAATCGGCTATGGGTAAATATTCCTTTACTAAAATTGGCAAATATTTTCTTCCAAAAAAGACAATTAATTGGATTAAATTAAATATAAAAGATAACCTGAAAAATTGGAAAAAAGAAAACGTTAGTTATCCAAAAATATCTAAAGAAAATAGATCTGAGTTAAAAGCGTTATATTTTAAAGATGTGTCAGACCTTAAAAAGTTAACAGAATATAATTATAAAGAATGGACAGATTTTAATTCCCAAGAATGAATTTTATAAGAACATCGTTGTATTCAGGAGTAAGCACTGCTATTAGTTTATTAGTTCGGTTAATATCTAATAAAATAATAGCTGTTTACCTAGGAACTAGTGGTATTTTCTTGCTTGGCCAATTAAAGGATTTTCTAAGACTAAGTAATGTTTTTAGTGGTTTTGGCATAGAAAATGGAATAATAAAATATACATCAGAATTTCAAAATTCAAATAAAGAATTAAGAAAAATCCTCTCTACTAGTTTTAAAGTGCACATCCTCTTCTCACTGATTTTCTGCATTTTAATTTTATTTTTTAAAAATACTATTGCAGAATATTTATTAGTTGATTTTGACACAACATTTTATTTTCTAATTCTATCAATTTCAGTCATTTCCTTCTCCATTCATACACTTTTAATGTCAATTATTAATGGAATTAAAAAAATTAAGCTATATGTAACAATTAATGTTGTTTCAGTAGTTATTTCTGCTATTTTAATGATTACACTGGTATTAAAATATGCCATTATTGGTGCACTCTATGCCTTAATAATTAATCAAATTATAACCTTATTAGTTACTCTTATTCTTTTTTACATATATAAACCATTTAATTTTAGTCTACTATTTTCAAATTTTAACATTGAATACTTTAAGAAATTATCAAGTTTTTCTATAATGGCAATAACCGGACCAACATGTTTAATAGTATCAACATTTATTGTTAGGTATTATTTATCAGACAAATTTGATACTAATTTTGCTGGTTCGTGGGAGGCAATGTGGAGAATTTCCGCAATTTATTTACTCTTCTTAATAAGTACCTTCAAATTTTACTTGATACCAACATTCTCAAAATTAAATAGTGAAAATCTAAAAAAAGAAGTATTTAAAATATGGAAAGTAGTAATACCTATAATTATAGTAATAACTGCAGGGGTATATTTACTTAGAGATATTATTATTACTGTTTTATTATCAAATGAATTTTTTCTAATAAATGAAATTATATTTTTACATCTTTTAGGAGATATAATAAAAATAAATTGCTGGGTATTAGGAAATATATTAATCTCAAAAGCAGATACAAAGGCCTTTGTATTCTTTCAAATTGAATGGTCAGTAATTTTTGTGATTTTATCCTATTTTCTAATAAATGCATATGGCTTTTGGGGAGTTTCCCTAGCCTACTTTATAACTTATGTTATACACTTTTCATTGTTAAATTTTCATCTAAGAAAATTATTGTGGATAAAAAGATGATATTATGTTATTAAGTCCTTGAGAGCAGTATAATTTTTTGTCTGAATTTCATAGAAGTCTTGTGTTATAGATCGCGCACCAAAGCCTTCTTTCCAATATAGTAAGCCTTGGTTAACAAATTCACCATTATTCTCATTTGAAGTTCCAAAATCAAAATAATCTTTTTTATTAAAGACCTCCTCTATTAAATAAGTAAATAAATAATCTAAACTTCCTAGTTTATTTTTTTCTGCATTAGCAGAAATGTATTGAACATGGGCAGTGGTTTTCGTTTCAAATATAGTAGTTCCTGCAACAATTTTATCATCTAAGTATACATTAAACTGTCTTATTTTCTTTGGGAAAAATTCATTTAAAATAGTTATTTCTTCAAAAGAATGCACTGGCGCCACATTATGTTTCTTTTTTAAATTAGGAATTAAAAGAGTATTCCAAAATTCCTCAAAACTCGATGTCTCTTTTATAGTAAGTTTATTTTTTTTTCCTCTTTTGTTACCCTGAATCCTATCTCTTGAAAAGGAGCTATTGCCAAGTTTAATAACAGATAAAACATCTCTTCTAATTAATTTAGCCTTCATTCTATGTAATAGATAATTTACTTCACCACTTGGCAATGATTTATATATCTCAGGTATTTCCTTCATTATTAAGGTCGAATAATTAGTTTCATGTAAATGAGATAGAAGTAAGTTAAATATCTCAAAAACATCGGGAAATTTAATTTGTTTTGAAAGAATTAGTCCTCCATATGTCAGCCCTTGGTGAGAATATATCTTGTCATCTAGCTTATTAGCTGGCAAAACTGCAATAAGTTTATCCTGCTTATAAAATAATATAGAATAATCCTTAAACCTGTTTTTATGGTATTCTATAAAATTTCTATTAAATAAAAATGTTCCATTCTTAGATTCATTAATAAAATTATCCCATTGAGACTTTAAAGAAGAATTATATAGAGATAAAGAAAACATATTATAAGATTAAATAAAAAAACGGAATGTAAGAAGATTTAGTATTTTTCTAAACTAATATTAGAAAAAAAGGATAAAAAAAAAGGCCCTTGATCATAGGGCCTTTTTTTATTAATTTAATGGTTTAAATTACTTTGATCTAATTGGTAGAGATGGACTCTTAACCCAGTTAAATAAAGTATTTAATATGTTATAAAAGAAAGAATATAATGCCATTACAACATATAACTTAGCTAGAATAACAGCTACTTGAACAAATCCCCAAGCAGAAGCGACAACATCACCAGCCCAGGTGCCATCACCTGCTCTAGAAACATCCCACGCCCAGAAATCGTTAAGCACTCCGCCTACCCATTCTAAGCCTACCATGTTAGTAAATGCATCCATAGCTGAGCCTGGAAGTGCATAAGCATAGTCAAAGTTAGCCATATAGCCAACATCAACTCCGCCAGTCATATCAACAAACCCCGCTGAAACAGCAGATACAGCTGCTACGATTGCAGCAAATGTAGCTACTAGAGCTGTAATATATCCAACTGCTTTAATAGTTGCCATTGGTAAGTCATAAAATAAAAGGTTGACAGTATCTCCTTTTGAAGCCGCAACTTCCTCACCAGCGCCTCTTACGACCATAGCGATAGGAAAAGCAGCGTATACCCATACGGCCATACCCAGAAGACTTCCAACAATTGCAGCCCCTTCACCCATTCCTCCTGTCCACATAATAGACAGAGATGCGTAAACAGAACAAACCCAAGTTACAAAGGCACCGACTCTAAAAACGTCTCCTGCCCAACTTGCTAAATTACCTTCTGAATCACTCATACATGAGTTCCAGCAATTCCAAGGTAACATTCCGTTGACCTCACTAGGGAGATCAATTAAGCGATTTAATAATTTTTCCATAATACTTAATTAATTAATTAGTTAGTTAATCACCAAAAATACAAATTAATTTCTATTTAGGGAAATTTATAAGTTTATATGAGTAAAAACATGGTTTTAAACATAAATTATCATCAAAAATGCAAATATTTCCTTCTTTTCTAAGAATAATTTAAACGATTATAAGAATTACTGTTTATTTTTCAATGCTTTTATCTTAAAATAAGGTTAAAAAAGATAGTAATTGTGTAAATAATAATAACTTTACTCAAAATATTTCAAGGAAAATCATGAAATTAGAGAATATTCCCAGACTAAAACATAATACATCAAACAGTTTTTTCCTAATAGCAGGTCCCTGTGCAATAGAAGGAGATGAAATGGCTAATAGAATTGCTCAAGAAATATTAGCTATTACCAATAAACTTGAAATTCCTTTTATATTCAAAGGAAGTTTTAAGAAGGCTAATAGAAGCAAATTAGACAGTTTTACAGGTATAGGAGATGAGAAAGCCCTAGCTGTACTAAAAAATATTTCAGATTCTTATGACATTCCTGTATTAACTGATATTCATCAAATATCTGATGTAAAATTAGCTTCTAAATACGTTGACATCTTACAAGTACCTGCTTTTTTAGCAAGACAAACTGATCTACTTATAGCAGCTGCAAAAACAGGAAAAACTATCAACATTAAAAAAGGACAATTTATGAGTCCTGATAGCATGAAGCATGCGGTCGAAAAAATAATAAAATCAGGTAATAATAATGTAATGATAACTGATAGGGGGACCATGTTTGGATACCAGGATATGGTTGTAGATTTTAGAGGGATTCCAACAATGCAAGATATTGCCACTACAGTTTTGGATGTTACCCATTCTCTTCAAAAACCAAACCAATTATCTGGCGTAACAGGTGGACTACCTAAAATGATTGAAACAATAGCAAGAGCTGGAGTAGTAAATAATGTTGATGGTATCTTTATAGAAACACACTTTAACCCAGGAAATGCTAAAAGTGACGGTGAAAATATGCTAAATCTAAGCAATCTTGAAAAGTTATTAACAAATTTACTGGAAATTAGAAAAACAGTTAATAATCTTGATTAATCTTCCCTAACCTTACCTGTAAAAACACTTATTTTCTTACTAATTGGATTTCCGCTTGCCCTTCTAAATGCCACAATTTGTCCAGAATGCCACACTGCATCTTCAATTGGACCATTTAATTGATTCCAAAACGGATATTCAACTTTTTTAGAATCCCTTAGAAAAATAATGTTATGATTATCAAAATTTTTAGTTTTCTTAAATATATCAGATGCTTCTTTAAGATTGAATAAGGTTTTTTCTCTAATTTCTTTAAATTCCATTCCTTCAGTAGATTTTTTCTCAATAGGTAAATTTAAAGCAGTATTCAATATCATATTTGATAGATCATAAATGTGTACAACAGTCTCAATCGATGATCTACTATCATTTGGTAATCTAAAATTTAAATCTTTTTCTGTTAGACCTTCAGTTGCCCAGTAATATCTAAAACCCAGTCCATCAATCATTCTTCCAACTATTTCAGCTTCAGAATAAGACTCTGGATAATTTGAAATTTCATAAAAAGGAAGATTATCTTGTGAATTCATGTATAAAAAATTTAGTGATAGAACTAATATAAAAAAATACCTCATATTATAATTTTGGTTTTTTTACGATTCCATATTTATCTATCAGATATATTAAAGAGGTTATCGTTGCAGCACCCATCTCTAGTTCCCTTTTATTAATTGCATCAAAAGTATCACTTGCAGAATGGTGATGATCAAAATATCTTTGGGAATCAGGTTTCAGTCCACTTAATACATTCGTGGAAGTCTTTAATGGTCCTACATCTGCTCCACTACCACCCCTTTCAAAAAAATGTATTAAATAAGGCTTAAATAGCTCTTTCCATCCTAATATCTGATTAAAATTCTTATCATCACTATCAAAATAAAAGCCTCTAGGAGAAAAACCTCCAGCATCACTCTCAAGAGCAAAAATATGATTTTCACCTTTTTCTGCTACTACCTTAGCATATTTCATTGCTCCTCTCAAACCATTTTCCTCATTCATAAATAAAACCACACGGATGGTCCTTTTTGGTCTGATATCTGATAATTTTAATAATCTAATGACATCCATAGATTGAACGCATCCTGCCCCATCATCATGTGATCCATCACCTAAATCCCAAGAATCTAAATGACCTCCAACTAATATATATTCATTAGGATATTCACTTCCAGTTAATTCACCAATTACATTATAGGATAAAACATCCTTGAACTGCTTACAATTTTGTTTAAAATAGAATTTGATATTATTATCTAATTTTAACATTGTACTGAGTAATTCTGCGTCATTTGTGCTTATTGCAGCAGAAGGAATTCTGTCCTGAACAGGGACATTATCATAAGTCATGCTTCCTGTATGAGGCAAATCATCAAGTAATAAATTCATAGATCTAACAATTACTCCAACAGCACCATATTTGCTTGCATGTACAGCACCTTCATATCTTTGATTAACACAACCTCCATATGACCTGAATGTATCAATTAATGTTTTTTCCATTGGTCTATTATAGAAAACTATTTTCCCCTCAATATTTTCCCTGCCAAGTTGTTCTAATTCTTGAAAGTCTTTTACCTCGATAATATTTGCCTTCAAGCCACTAGCAGGTGTAGCTATAGATCCTCCAAGTGCACATATATTTACATTGGTTGTTTTTCCAGGCTTACTCTCAATATATGCAAATTCAGGCGTCCCTCTTACCCACTTTGGCACCATAACAGGCTGTAACCAAACCTTGTCTAAGCCTATTTTTTCAAGCTCAGATTTAGTCCAATAAACTGCCTTCTCAGCATTTAAGGACCCTGAAAGACGTCCACCAATCTGGTTAGAAAGATAATCTAGCCATTGATAACTCTTGCCATTTGTAAGAGAATTATTATATATAGCTCTAATAGTCTCTGTATCATTTTGAGAAAAAATATTAATAGATAAGAAAAATATAAATAAGATGTTTTTCATTGTAAAGTCAATTATTTAGCAAATTGTTTAACATTCTTTTCAGAAATTTCCTTTTCATCACCAAGAATAATTAGTCTCTCTACTACATTTCTTAATTCTCTAACATTACCAGTCCAATTCATTGATTTTAATAATTTTACTGCAGATTTAGAGAATTTCTTCTCTTTGGTTCCTTGAGCCTTTGATATATTAGTTGAAAAATAATTTATTAGCAATGGAATATCATTTCTTCTTTCTTTAAGAGAAGGAACATTTATAATAATTACCGCAAGTCGATGGAATAAATCTTCTCTAAATTTACCTTTTTCAATTTCTTTTTTTAAATCTTTATTAGTAGCTGCAATTACCCTAACATCAATTTTAATGTCTTTACCACCTCCTACTTTTTGAATACAATTATCTTGAAGAACTCTTAAGACCTTTGCTTGTGCAGAAAGACTCATATCACCAACTTCATCAAGAAAAATTGTTCCATTATTAGCTGCTTCAAACTTACCTGTTTTGTCCTTAATTGCTCCAGTAAAAGAACCTTTTACATGGCCAAAGAGCTCACTTTCAATTAATTCGCTAGGAATAGCAGCGCAATTAACTTCTATTAAAGGGTTATGAGCCCTATTACTTGTACTATGAATAGATCTAGCTACAAGCTCCTTTCCTGCTCCATTAGGACCAGTGATCAGTATTTTTGCATCAGTAATCGCAACTTTTTTTATAAGATCTCTGATTTTGTTTAATTCTTTGCTTTCTCCAATCATCTCGAAAGAACTAATAATTTTTCTCTTTAAAAGAGTATTTTCTAAAGTCAAATTTTTCTTATCAATTGCGTTTCTGACAGTGTTCAATAGTCTATTTAAATCAGGAGGTTTTGAGATGTAATCATATGCTCCTTTTCTCATTGAATCTACTGCTGTATCTAAGTCTCCATGGCCAGAGATCATAACTATAGGAATTTCTGGCTTAATTTTCTTTGTAAATTCTAATACTTCTATTCCATCCATTTTTGGCATTTTTATATCACAAAGAACAAGATCAAAATTTTCTTTTTTAATCTTGTTTAAGGCTATTAAACCATCTTCAGCCTCATATATTTCATGAGATTTATCTTCTTCTGATAGGATTTTGACTAAAACCCTTCTTATTGATGCCTCGTCTTCTACAATTAATATTTTTGACATACCTAAAATTAGTATTTAAGCCACTTAATTAACTCTTTATAGCTAGGTTTTTTTCCATACATGAGTATTCCAACTCTATAAATCTTGGCTGCAAGCCATATACATAATACAAAAGTTAAATATAAAATTATTATTGAAATAATTTGCTCATAAACTGGAACACCGTATGGAATTCTCATAAGCATAACAACTGGAGAGGTAAAAGGAATATGTGATAAAAGGATTGCAACTGTACCATTTGGATCTTCTGGAACAGTTAACATTCCGGCATAAAGAGCAAGAATTAAAACAATAGTAAGAGGCATTACAAATTGTTGGGCATCCGTTTGATTATCTACCGCTGCTCCAATTGCTGCGAACAATGAAGCGTATAATAAATACCCTCCAAGAAAATATAATAAAAAAGCGATTAATATATTTAGTATGGGAAGACTAATAAATGCGGAAATCATATCTAATGCTTCTTGATTCATTGTCATATTGCCTGATGAATTCAGCAATAACTCATTGTTTTGAGTAGTTGATTCTATACCAAAAGTTGATATCATAAGATATGAGAACATCATTAAAAGCAAGCCCCAAACTAAAAATTGAGTTAAACCAGCTAATGATGTGCCTAATATTTTTCCCATCATCAATTGAAATGGTTTTACAGAAGAAATCATTATTTCTACAATTCTGCTAGTCTTCTCTTCAATTACACTCATCATAATCATACTTCCGTATGCAAAAATGAATATATATAAAAGCAGACCTAAAAACATCCCAAAGGAAATTTTTATAAACCCGTCCATCTTTGTAGTTTCTTCACCTTCAAAACTCTCTTGATATAAATTTATATAGATCTTTGATTTATTGATCTTTTCAATATCTATCCCTACATTTTCAAAATTTTTGTTTGTTAAAAGCCTTTCTATTTTTCCTTCAATTCTTGAAATTATACTTATTGAAGGTGCATCTTCAGAAATAAACATAGTAGAATCTGCAATTTGGTTTAAATCATCATAATATGGAATAAATAACAATCCATAATCAGCTTTAGTTTTTGAAATTAACTTTGCCTCTTCTAGATCAAAATCATTAATAAATTCAAATTTTAAATCATCAGAACTAACTAATGAATTAGTAAAATAACCTGTGTTATCAACTACTGAAATAACCTTAACTGTATCGTTATTTACACTCATTAAATACACAAGAAGCATTATAAAACCCGTAATTATTAAAGGAGTTAAAAATGTAGCAAGAATAAAAGATTTGTTTGTAACCTTATTTAAATATTCTCTTTCAATAATTAGTCCAAGATGCCCCATAATCAATTCTCTTTAACAGATTTAATAAAAATGTCATTTGCACTAGGAATAACTTCCTTAAAATGTTGAACTTGTCCTTTGTTAAGTAAAAAACTTAGTAACTCTTCAGAAGTCTGAGCTTCTTTTAATTTGATGTTCATTTTTAGATTATTTCCTAATCCTTTAAAAGTTGGTTTTGAAGTATGAAAGTTATTTTTTATTTCATTTTCTATATTGAGTTTATTGCTTGTAGTCAAACCAATCTCGAATGTGTTTGTTTTATATTCTGTTTTTATCTCATCTAACTTGCCATCTAATATTTTATTTGACTTATTAAGTAGAGCAATATAGTCACAAAGCTCTTCTACTGACTCCATTCTGTGAGTTGAAAAAATAACAGTAGCGCCTTGATCCCTAAGATTTAGTATTTCATCTTTTATTAAATTTGCATTTATAGGATCAAAACCAGAGAATGGCTCATCAAATATCAATAATTTTGGTTGATGAAGAACAGTTACTATAAATTGTACTTTCTGTGCCATTCCTTTTGATAATTCCACTACTTTTTTACCCCACCATTCCCCTATATCAAATTTTTCAAACCAATGTTTTAATTGCTTTTTTGCATCTGATTTTGTCATTCCTTTTAGCTGGGCCAAATAAAGTGCTTGTTCACCAACTTTCATTTTAGGATATAACCCTCTTTCTTCTGGCAAATATCCGATATCCTTTATATGCGATTGCTTAAGCGGCTCATTATCTAGAAATACACTGCCAGAATCAGGCATAGTGATTTGATTAATAATTCTAATAAGGGTTGTTTTTCCAGCACCATTTGGTCCCAATAAACCAAAAATACTTTCTTTAGGAATACTAATTGAAACGTTATTTAATGCTTTGTGATTAGCAAAAGACTTTGATACTGAATCAACTACCAATAAATTTTTCATATTATACTAAAAAATTCTAGTCGGTAAAGATAATGGTCTCCAATTGAATTTTAATGATTATCTGAAAGAATTATGAAAAAATTGTGATTGAATATTTTATGCAAACATGTCCTTTACTCTATCAAAAAAAGACTTGTCAGAACTTTCTGGTTTAGGCTCAAAATGCTCATCATCCTTCATAGACTCAAAAAATTGTTTTTGTTTTTTATTTAGGGTTTTTGGTGTCCAAACATTGACATGTACTAAAAGATCTCCAGTTGCATAGCCATTTATATTAGGTATACCTTTGCCTCTTAATCTTAAAATTTTTCCAGATTGCATTCCTGGATCAATTTTTATTCTAACCTTACCAGTTACTGTCTTTATTTCTTTACCCGTTCCTAAAATTGCATCAGGCATACTTACATATAACTCATAATGAAGATTATCGCCTTCTCTCTGAAGTTTTTCATGCGGAATCTCATTAATAACTACTAAGAGATCTCCATTAATTCCGTTGCCAGGGGCCTCATTTCCTTTACCACTAACTTTTAATTGCATTTCATCTACAACACCTGCTGGAATAGGGATATTCACAGTTTCTTCCTTTATCATAAGACCATGGACGTCTGCATCTTTTGGTCTATTATCTAAAGTCTGCCCAGCCCCTCCACAGGATTCACATGTTGCAGAAGTCTGCATTCTTCCGAGAATTGTACTTGTGATTCTGGTAACCTGACCATTCCCATTACATGTTGGACATGTTTTAAAGGTTGATCCTGGAGCTTTTACCCTTCTCTTTACCTTAATCTTTTTGTCAACTCCTTTAGAAATTTCTTCTAATGTTAGGTTAACTCTTACACGTAAATTGCTTCCCCTTACAACTCTTTGTCTTTGTCCACCAAAACCGCCAAATCCACCTCCAAAGGCACTTCCAAAAATATCTCCAAACTGACTAAAGATATCTTCCATGTTCATTCCTCCACTAAATCCTGCTCCACCATTTTGAAAAGCTTGATGACCAAATTGATCATACTTAGCTTTCTTGTCAGCATTACTCAATACTTCATATGCCTCAGCAGCTTCCTTAAATTTATCCTCTGCAGCTTTATCATTTGGATTTTTATCAGGATGATATTTAATTGCCATCTTTCTATAGGCTTTTTTTATCTCTCCTGAGCTAGCACTTTTAGTAACTCCTAATGTTTTATAATAGTCTTCTTTCATTTTATTTACCTATAACTACTTTTGGGTATCTTATAATTTTTTCTCCCAATTTATATCCCTTTTCTATAACATCAATAATCTTGCCCTTAAGCTTAGCATTAGGTGCGTCGATTTGTGTAACAGCTTCATGATTATCTGCATTAAATTCATCTCCCTTTTTAACCTCTACTAAACTTAATCCCTTTGAAATTAAGATATCCTTAAACTTGTTCTGAATTAAAATGACTCCCTTAAATATTTCATTATCCTTATTCTTTTCAATTTCAGCACTAGCTCTGTCAAAATCATCTAAAATTGACAGCAAAGATGTCATAACCTCTTCGCTAGCAGTTGTGAAAAGTTCAATTCTCTCCCTTGCAGTTCTTTTCTTATAATTTTCAAATTCTGCAAAAAGTCTTAGAAATTTCTCTTTCTCTAATTGTAGTTCATCTATATCAGAATTATCTTCCAATTGTTGATTATCCTCTTTTTTTGTAGGATCTTCTTTTATTGGTTCTTCAATTTTTTTAGATCTTTTTTTACTCATATTAATAATAAATTATAATCATTTGATATACCCATAGCAAAAGTACTGCCAATATTAAATAAAATGTCAAATTGTCACCTTATTATATCTTTAATAGCATCCTTAAGATTTGCAAATTTAAAACTAAATCCTTCATCTTGAATTTTTCTTGATGAAATTTTATGACTTTTAAACAAAAGAACATGCATTTCTCCAAATAAAATTCTAAAAAATATTTTTGGAATTTTAATAATAATCATAGGTTTTCGATGGATTACTGAAATAATTCTGGTGAATTCTATATTTTTTACGGGATTATTAGATACACCATTATATACTCCATCTAAATTATTTTTCATAATAAATAAGAAAATTCTAGAGATATCTTCAATATGAATCCATGATTGCCATTGCTCTCCATGACCAAATACAATTCCAAAACCAAAGTTCATAGGCATAAGAGTTTCTTTTAAAACCCCTCCCTTTATCGATAAAACCAAGCCAATTCTAATAATTGAAACATTTATACCAATATTTTTAAATAAATTAGCTGCAACCTCCCAACTATTTATAACCTCTGCTAAAAATGAATCATCAAAAGTTTTTTCATTTTCCAAAAACTCTCTTTCTTTAGAATTAGGATAAAGGCTAATTCCACTTGCTGAAACTAATCTTTTTATCGAGATATTATTATCTATAATGGATTGTCTTAAAAAGTTTAGACTTTCTACTCTACTATCAAGAATTCTTCTTCTATTTCCACTAGTCCATAGCTTAAATATAGATGATCCTGATAGTGTTATTATTGAATTAACCTCCCTGAAACATTCTAAATCAATAATCTTTTTGTTAGGATCCCAATAGTACCCATTAACCAGATTTGATTTGGTTATTTTAGATTTTGAAGTAGTTAAAAAATTGACTTTTATATTAGATTTAATGCAATCTTCAATTATTTGAGAACCTATAAGGCCAGTAGCTCCAGTAATTAGCACTTTCATTGTTTAAAAATAAAGATGATAAATATATGATTTCAAAAATTGTTTCTTAATACATTAACACATTTTTTTAATTATAAATATGTAATTTTGCAAAAGTTTTTAATTCAGTACTATTGAGCTTAGATATACAAATTTCACAAGCAGATAAAAGTAAAATTGATCAAGTTGATTTTAGCAATTTTTCATTTGGGTCAGTATTTACTGATCATATGTTTGAATGTGATTATATAAATGGAAAATGGCAAAATCCAAGAATACTGCCCTATCAATCTATATCAATTGAACCTTCTGCAAGTGTTTTTCATTATGGTCAAGCTATTTTTGAGGGCATGAAAACTTATAAAGATTCAAATGATGAAATATGGCTATTTAGACCAAAAGAAAACTTTGATAGATTCAATAAATCATCAGTAAGATTAGCCATTCCTGAATTTCCAGAAGAACTATTTTTTGATGCTCTAAAAAAACTTTTAAATCTAGACAAGGAATGGGTAAAAAAAGATGAAGGAAGTGCATTATATGTTCGTCCTTTTGTCATTGGCAATGAATATGCAATACAGGCCTCTCCCTCAAAAAATTACAAATTTATGATTATATGTGCACCTGCAACACCCTATTACAAAGGAAAAGTTAAAGTTCTCATTGCTGATAAATACAGTAGAGCAGCAAGTGGTGGTATAGGTTTTGCAAAAGCAGCTGGAAATTATGCAGGACAGTTTTATCCTACTAATCTCGCAAAAGAAAAAGGATTTCAACAAATCATTTGGACAGATTCAAATCAGCATAAATATCTAGAAGAAGCTGGCACAATGAATGTTTTTTTTAGAATTGGTGAAAAGCTAATTACTGCTCCAACCACAGATACAATCCTTGATGGGGTGACAAGAAAAAGCATAATACAAATAGCAAAAGATCTAGGAATACATGTTGATGTTAGAAGAATCACAGTAGATGAAATAAAAGAAGCCTCTAGAAACAATTCATTAAAAGAAATTTTTGGTACAGGAACTGCAGCGGTAGTTAGTGAAATTTCAGAATTTGAGCATAAAGATGAACTTTTTACCCTACCTGAAATTGATGATTCCTATGCTAAGAAACTTAAAAAAAGTTTGGTAAACATTCAGACTAATAAAGCAGAAGACCCTCACAACTGGAGATATAAAGTTTAATTACCTATTTAATATTTCTGCAATCCTTGGCTTAAAATAATTCGGACCTTTTAATATCTTTCCATCGTCACGGTAAATAGGAGTGCCATCCTCTGATAACTTACTCATATTGCTTCTTTGAATTTCATCAAATACTTCCTCTATTTTATGCTCCATACCATGCTCTAGAATTGTTCCACATAAAATATATAACATATCCCCCAATGCATCAGCTACCTCAACTAAATCTCCATTATTTGCAGCTTCAAAATACTCATCATTTTCTTCTTTCATAAGTTTATGTCTAAGAGTATTTTTTTCAATTCCCAAATCTGCTTCCGGCGAATTTAAATATCCTATTTTAAAAGTCTCATGAAACTTTTTAACTGCTAAAATTTTATCTTTCATTTTTAAATATTTTATGTATTAATTTATTAGTTTCGCTAAAAAAATATATGTTTAGTGAAGGTCAAATAATATTTGCAATTTTATTTGTAATTGGTTTTTCTATACTACTGGCCATAGCTTATAAAAAAGACTATAAACTGCATCAAAAATACTATAAAGGCAGTATTTGGGTCTTACTAGCTTTTATATGTTTTATAGGTCTAATTGCTGCAATAAAGTACTTCTTCATATAAGTATTAATCCTCTACTAAAAAACCATAGTTCTCAGCATATTTCATCATCTGATACTCAAAAGAATTAACATACCTTACCTCAATGTCATTTATATTTCCTTCACTATCAGTTATAGGAGTCAATTCAGGATTTACAAACCCTCCATAAGCTGCGCCAGTAAATTGCTCATTCCTCTTTAATATTTCCGCATGAATTTCTTGATCAACTTTTACTCCATATCCTTCAACTAAATCCTGAGCAGCTTTATAATCTCCTTCAGATTTAATTCTTTGCGTTTCTCTTAAAAGCTCACCAAAAATCTCTCTCAGCTTTTCATAATCATTTATATTATAATATGTTTTTCCATCTCTTTTTACTTGTTCTATAACATTCTCTTCTTTTCCTCTTGCATAGCTCCAAGCACTTACCCATTGCCTGTTTCTCATATGAGCTTGCTCAACATCTGCTCCCAATTCAAGTCTAATTAACTGGGTCATTAGGCCATTTCTGATGTAACCATCGTATGCGGCCATTCCAACAGATTTCCAATCCTCAACTAAACCAAGCTCTTGTAGTTTTGGATGATATAAATAATATAATCCTAATAAATCAGCTCTACCTTCTTCCATTGTAGAACTATAATTTTTCAATGTTTCTTTTGGCTGACCAACTCCTGGGTTAAGCTGACCTGAAGCATGTCCTACAACCTCATGAAGAGCTGTGTGTAGTTTGTCTCCAAGTTGACCATGCTCTATTTCAAGATCATATTCCTGGTCATCATTTGCAAATTCTTTTAATCTTCCTGAAGATCCTGAATTATTATATGCATTAATTATATTTCCAAGAGAAACTGACTTGCTTCCAATAGAGGCTCTAATCCAATTAGCATTTGGCAGATTTACTCCAATAGGTGTGCTTGGAGAAGCATCTCCAGACTCTCCAGCAACATTAACTGTTTTATAGGTAACACCAACTACAGAATCTTTTTTATGCTCTTCCATAAGGGAAGAGTTATCCTCAAACCACTGGGCATTTTCTGAAAGAACTGACATCTTTCTAGACATATCAAAATCATTGATTTGTACAATATTCTCATACGAGCCTCGATAACCTAAAGGGTCATTATATACTTCAATAAAACTATTAATGTAGTCTATATTACCTTCAGTTGCTTTTGTCCAAGCCACATTATAATCATCCCATGTTTGCAAGTCTCCAGTTTTATAATATTCAATTAACAGTCTAAGAGCATCCCCCTGAGGTTCATTTTCAGCTACTCCAACAGCTAAATCTAACCAGTTAATAATCTCATCAATAGCTGCTCCATATAATCCTCCAGACTTATAGGTTATCTCCTTTAAAACACCATCTTCCTTTACAAGCTTAGAGTTTAATCCGTGCGAAAGGGGTTTTGTTGGATCCGGCGATGTAGCTTTAGCATAAAATGATTCTACATCATTAGATGTCACATCAGGACCATAAAAATTGACAGCTGAAAGCAGTACGTTATCAGCATCTTTAGCTTTATTTACTTTTTTAAAATCCTTATCATTAAAAATTACTTCAAACGCTTCTGCAACTAATTCTGTAGCTGTAGCTTCCATTAATCCACTTAAATAATCTGATGAGAACCCTGGTTTTAACTTATCATTAGAATAGTGATGATGGATGCCATTGCTGAACCAAACTCTTTTTAAATAGGTTTCAAATTTCATCCAATCATCAGAGGATCTATCTCCAGTATAGTTAGCGTATATATTCTCTAGAGCTGATCTAACAGCAAGGTTATGTCTATAGTTTTGATCATACATTATATCTCTTCCCGATAGACCTGCTTGAGTTAAATAATAAACTAATTTTTTTTCTTTTAGCGTTAATTCATCCCATCCTGGAATTTGATATCTTATTACTTTTAAATCAGCAAATTCATCTATTTTATACTCAAAATCATCCTCACTAGAAGGCGTGTAATAATCTCCCTTTTCAGTAGTACAATTCAATAGAAAAGCTGAAATAAAAATTGCAATTAATAACGATTTAATTCTCATAAGTTTTTAGTTTTTTTGTTGAAAATCTAATGTATAAATTTTTCTCAAGAGTAAATAATTTTAAAACCACTATTAACAGTATTTTAATAAATAAATTAATGCAGAAAAATTTAATATATTTGGGCGATGAAAAATTTTCTTTTAGTTTTCATAGGTGGTGGTTTCGGTAGTGGTCTTCGTTATATTATTGGCAGGTATTTAAATTCTAGTTTGGGTAGTTTTCCTGTTGGCACATTTACAGTAAACATTATAGGAAGTTTACTGATTGGTTTAATCCTTGGCTATGCTGCAAAAGAAAATTCATTGAATCAAAACCAAGTCCTTTTACTTGCTACAGGTTTTTGTGGCGGCTTTACTACTTTTTCAGCTTTTGCACATGAGAATTTTCAGCTTTTAAAAACAGGTGATATCATGCAGTTTTCAATTTATACAATAAGTAGTATTGTAGTTGGGTTAATCGCAGTATTTATTGGAATATACATTGCTAAAAATCTATAAATAATGGATACACTGAGTCATGCGCTATGGGGCAAAGGCCTTTTTGGATATAGAAAATACAGATGGTATTCTTTTTTGTTTGGAGCCCTTCCAGATTTATTTTCTTTTGGTATTTATTTCATTCACAGCATATTTTTCAGTTCATCTTCACTTATGGGAAGACCTACAAGGTCTGAAATACCAGAATGGGTCTATAGCCTATATGACATTTCACATAGCCTAGTTATAGCCTCAATTATTATTTTTATTGCTTATAAGATCAATAAAGAGTTTGCTTTTCCAATGCTTGCTTGGCCAGCACATATAATATTGGATTTTTTCACTCACAGCATTGAATTCTTCCCTACACCAATATTTTGGCCTCTATCGGATTATCAATTTGATGGCATTCCTTGGTCTAACCCAATCATCTTCTTTACAAATGTGCTTCTTATATTCTTGCTGTTTATATATAGAAGAAAATCTAATTCTTTGCAAAAGCCTTAACACCCGCGTTAATTTTTATTGACAAATAGTTATCTCTAGGAACAATTGGACAGGAATATTTCTCATCATATACGCAGTAAGGATTATAGGCGCTATTAAAATCAATTACTAAATTATTACCTTCAGGAATATCAAGATCAATATATCTCCCACCACCATAAGATTCAAATCCATTTGTATCATCTAAAAAAGGAAGAAATAAATATTCCCTATACCCTTCCTTATTTATATCTTCTAAATTTTTATAAATATTTAGACTATAACTTTTATTAAATAAATCAAAGGTTACAATTCCATATTTAATATATTCTGGAAGCCTGTCAGTTGTAGTTTTCATCTTGAAAGACTTCTCCTCTGGAGTTCTAGTCAAGTCAGCATTAACAACATAGCTAGAATCAAATGCAAAAAAATCTAATCCCTTGAAAGTTTTTAGATCCTTTTCTTTAAGTGGTGAAATAGAAGCATCCTTAAAGAATTCGTTCATTTCTTTTTGGAAAGGAGTAAAACTCTTGTCATACCTTTTTTTATTTTCACAATTTAGGATAAGCAACAAGCTAAATAAAACAAGAAGAAATCTATTCATTTTATAACATATATGTCAAAAATACTATACTTTTTAATTTTCAATTAAATTTAATTAGTATTTTTATCATTACCCCTAAAATTTAAATTTATGCAAATAAGAATATTTTTTCAATATGTATTACTAGTTTTTCTTTTTACTAATAGTATAAATAGTCAAGATTATTTTTTAGAAAATAATGGACCTTATGACAACTCAATTAGCAGCCCTGAAGAATTCCTAGGATATGAAATTGGGTTCCAACACACAAGACATGATCTAATTGTGGCTTACCTAAACTATCTTTCAAATACCTCTCCTAGAGCAAATTTGATAACCTATGGAAAGACTCATGAGGGAAGAAAATTAGTGTTGCTTTGTATTTCATCTGAAGATAATTTAACTAACATAGAATCAATAAGACAAGAACATTTAAAATATACAGATCCAACTGCAGAAGTCTCTAATAATAGTCTCCCTATTATTGTTAATCTTGGATATAATGTACACGGAAATGAACCTTCAAGTTCAGAAGCAGCTATGCTTACAGCCTATACGCTTGTTGCGTCAAAAAATAAAGCAATTAATACATTCAGAAATGAATCAGTAGTCTTTGTTGATCCTACAATTAATCCTGATGGAAGAGATAGGCATACGCAATGGGCAAATCAATTTAAATCTATAAATCTAGTTTCTGATGGAAATGATGCTGAGCATAACGAAACTTGGCCAAGGGGTAGAACCAATCACTACTGGTTTGATTTAAATCGTGATTGGCTTTTAGCTGTAAACCCTGAGAGTAAAGGAAAATTAACATGGTTTCACAGGTGGTATCCTAATGTCGTTACAGATTTTCATGAAATGGGAACAAATAGCAATTACTTTTTTGAGCCTATGAAAGACAATGCTTCTGATAAACCACTAATGCCAAAAGAAAACTATGAGGATTTAAATTCACTTTTTGCTACATACTATCAAAAAGCAATGGATAGTATAGGTACATTTTACTATACAAAAGAATCATTTGATGGCACATATCCTGGATATGGATCATCATACTTAGACTTACATGGTGGACTTGGAATACTATTTGAGCAGGCAAGTTCAAGAGGGCATTTGCAAGAAACTAATTATGGAACAATGTCATTTGGTTTTACTATACGAAATCAATATCTGTCAAGTATTGCAACGGTAAAAGCTTCTGTCGAGAATAAAACCACGCTAAGAGACTATCAAAAGGATTTCTTTAAATCTGCTCTTACAGATGTTGCAAAAGATAAAATTAAAGCATACGAATTCGGTGATCTATACGATCAGAATAGAAACAAGGCTTTTATAGAAAACTTGTTATTACACAAGATAAAGGTTTATGAAAAAGGTAACCGTTACGTTGTTCCTGTAGATCAAACTCAATCAAGAATGGTTAAGAATGTTTTCGAAACCTATAACAAGTATCGAGATAGTGTTTTTTATGATGCCTCAGCTTGGAGTGTTTCTAACTTCTATAATATGAAGCATAAAGGATTGAAGTCATATAGTCTAGGAAGTGAGATAGTAGATACAAAAGATGTTGTTAAGGTAAACCTTGTGAGTAAGTCAGATTATGCATATTTGATAGACTGGGATGATTATAACTCTCCAGCTACTCTAGCATATTTGCAATCAAAGGGAATTGTTGCATATTCTGCGTTTAAGCCATTGACAATTAATACAAATGAATCAATAAAATCGTTTAATTATGGAACAATCCTAATTCCTGTAAGTAAGCAGAAGGTTTCTTCTGATGAGTTATATACTATAGTTTTAAATTCACAGAAAAAATATAATGTTCCAATTTATCAGACCTCTACTGGATTTAGTATAAAAGGTATTGATTTAGGTAGTAATAATTTTAGAGTTGTAAAAAATGTAAAAGCAGCTCTTCTAGTTGGTGAAGGTGTTAATTCATATGAAGCAGGAGAAGTCTGGCATCTTTTAGATACAAGAGTTAATATGCCAATTACCAAAATTAGAATGAGCCAATTCGAAAGAACAAGTTTGGACAAATATAATTCCTTAGTTATTGTGTCAGCATATAGTCAGCTAGATTCAACAACTGTAAGTAAAATAAAGAGCTGGGTTTCAAAAGGTAACACACTTATTACCATAGCAAATGCTTCTAAATGGGCAATTGATAAAAAATTAGTTAATGAATCATTAGTAACGTATAAGGATTCATCAAAGAAAGAAAGAAGAAGATATGTTGATGCCAGGGAACATATTGGAAGGGAAAGATTAGGAGGAGCTATTTTTAAAGTAGATCTTGACAGGACCCATCCGCTTGCATTTGGATATAGAGATGATCAAATTCCAGTTTATAAAAACAACAATGTTTTTATAAAACCTTCAAAAAATCATTATTCTAATGTTGCTGTTTATACAAAAGATCCTCATATTGATGGATATATTTCCAAGAAAAATATGGAAAAATATTTGAAATCATCTGCATCTCTAATAGTTTCAAAAATTGGAAGTGGTAGAGTTGTTTTATTTGCTGATAATCCAAATTTTAGAGGATCTTGGTATGGAACCAACAAATTGTTTTTAAACGCACTATTTCTAGGAAGTAACATAAGTGTTCCTGGAGAATAATTAAACTAATAAATTATTAAACAAAATGAAAAAGATATTATTAATTACCCTAATCAATTTATTTTATTACAACTTTTCTATCAGCCAGATAGCAGAAGCTCCTG
>JACKQG010001504.1_pt1 | contig 32091 bp, 17 predicted proteins | sample 8237621 | NCBI WGS metagenome assembly JACKQG01 (sample SAMN15677084, study PRJNA649215) | marine metagenome | biome: marine; feature: Black Sea; material: saline water; isolation source: suspended particulate matter (SPM) from the Black Sea western gyre | collected 2013-06-09/2013-06-10 | depth...
GAAGTTGCAGCAAGCGTGGAGTGCTTCATGGGATCAGCGGAGCAAGCGCAGTTGGGTTTCATATGTAGTGCTTCAGGCGCTAGCGAAACAAGTGTGACTAGGAGGGCGAAGCAAGTGACCCTTTATGGGTCATCGATGGAGCCCGACGAAGTCACGCGAAGTTGCAGCAAGCGTGGAGTGCTTCAGATGGAACCCAGCTGCGCAAAAGAAAACCACGTCTCAGAGACGCGGTTTTCTCGTGTATACGCAAAATGTGTTAGGTGTTATTTACCTAGGATATCTCTACCTTTGATACCACCAGTAGTGTGCGTGTGACCTGACCAATTAACCCAGTCAGATCCACGGTCGTTGAAGTAACCGTTATCATCATCACCAGTTTCTCGGTGCCAAAGACCCATTCCGTTTGATTGGGCAACGAGTGCATCGTCACGATCTGCTTGTGCGACTTCGAAAGTCCCAACATGTCCATCAGCAAAAGCTGTGATAGGAGCAGATTTGTAGGAGTTATTAAAGTGGAATGGTTCACAACCGTCCCAACATCCATCTAAGTTGGTAAACCAACTGCCGTCCCAGTTCAAGCCACAGTCAGTTACTGGGTTTTGTAACCAGTAGTGTTCCATGAGCCAAGATTTAAGATTAGGAAATTGAGCTTGGTCAATAGTACTAGGTCGGAAACCAGTATTGATATCCATAGGATCTGTGAAAGTAACATCTGCATCTTGATCCCACGCGTACACCTGAGCGTTGTACATCATTGCTGGGGAAATGCAGTAACTTGATGGAGCTAAAATCATATTTGAGTTCCATTCTGCTGACCAACCCCAAATAGTTGCACCTCTACTTGATACACAATATGAACCGTTCAATGATTCACAGCCTTCAAGCGACCGAAGGGCAATTGTGTCTTTTGGAGAAAAATATGCCTTGTGGAGAGGAAGTCCATTCATGTATTCAGCACATTGAAGTGCGTTTGGATATCGCCATGTTCCAAAGCCCGGCATTGCTGGTCTACTACCAGAAGAGGTAGCGCCAGTATTCCCACTGTAAAAGAGGTAAGGTGCTACACCTTCTTGGTTGTTGAGGAAGAATACATATGTTTGGTCACCTTGTGAGTGTTCACCTAAACGAATTCCCAGTGGGGTTGATCCGCCAGCCACTTGACTAGTTGCTGCTGCAATTGTGAGTCCGCGGCGTGCTCCAGATGAAAGGTTTGGAGGTGCAGTGGTGTAGTGGTCACCATTCCAGTCAGCAGCGTAGTTTGACAGTGCAATTGTGACTTGGTGAAGATTACTCTTCGACTGTGTCATTTTTGCTGTGTCTCTCGCTTTGTTCACCGCGGGTACAAGAATACCCACAAGTAATGCGATGATCGAGATGACCACCAAGAGTTCAACGATGGTAAAACCATGTTTGTTGTTTTGTTTTTTGTTCATTGCACGATTCCTTTTTTTTGCGCTACAAATGTATACGGTATGCCCTACAGTCGGGTTCCTTTTTACCACAGATAAACACGCAAGAAAACGTAATTAAAGTGGCGTGAATACTATATGGTAGGCTAAATCACCCACCGCAGGGTGCAGATCGGAGACATGTGATCGAGATCTGCCAAACCACCTCAGACTGCGCTAGCCTGATCGATCAACCATAGCATTGTCGATAAATGCTCAATTGCCAAGAGGAAAATCCGAAAAAAAGCGATTTTCTTTTAAAAAAACGTTTTTTTATAGGCAGGAAAGCGAGTGTAAGTAGTTGTCAAAAAGAGAGTTAGGTACTGTTTTTGCCTGCATTAAGCCATTCGTGACCCTTAGAAGTTATCTGCCTGCCTTGGCGGGTTCTTGCGAGAAATCCAGCTTGAAGGAGATATGGCTCCACTACATCTTGCAATGTACCAGCATCTTCACCCATCGAAGCAGCGACAGCTTCGACCCCAACAGGACCACCGTCATAGATTGTTTCAATCGTTTCCATATATGTACGATCAAGCGAATCCATACCAACTTCATCGATCCCTTCGAGTGCGAGTGCAGCGTTTACAACCGCATCACTGAAGTCACCACCGCAACGAACTTCAGCATAGTCACGAACACGGCGGAGTAGACGCAATGCGATTCGAGGTGTGCCACGGCTTCGCGATGCAATTGTGCGTAGTGCATCTTTATGTACACACACGCCTTCAAGTTTTTTTGCAGCTTGTTCGAGAATATCAGTAAGTTCATCCACATTGTAAAAGCGAAGATTGTGCACGATGCCAAATCGACTTCGCAAAGCACCAGTGAGTAAACCTGCGCGTGTTGTTGCGCCAATTAATGTAAATGGTTTAAGTGAATAAGAAACTACACGTGCGTGCATCCCTGTGTCTAATGTGAAATCAATTTTGTAATCTTCCATTGCAGGGTAAATATATTCTTCAACTGAAGCAGGAAGCCTGTGAATTTCGTCAATGAACAGAACATCATTTGCTTCCATTCGTGTGAGCGTGCCAACAAGATCGCTGCCTTTTGTGAGCGCGGGTCCTGATGTTACCCATGCTCGAGTGCCTAGTTCATTTGCAATGACATGTGCAAGCGTGGTCTTACCAAGACCGGGAGGTCCGTACAACAGAACGTGTTCCATTGGATCGTCACGTTTTTTGGCGGCATCAAGCGCAATGCCAAGCCGTTGTAAGAGTTCAGATTGACCAAGGTATTCATCTAAACTTTTCGGTCTGACATTAACAGGGGATCCCGAAAAGAGATTGCTATCTTCAGAAGGAACATCTTCTTTTACTTCTTTTGGTGTGATGATACGTTCGCGAGCCATGAGTAGTTGCAGCGTACCAAATTATCAGCAGCAGACTGAATTAGCGTGCGAAATTGCTTCTTCCATTTGTTTCCACCGCTGCTCAATACCACCAGTCAATCCAATTGAGAATCGAACGAGTCCGGGTGAAATGCCCGCTTCTTGAAGGGCTTCTTCAGAAAGTTCACTCGAAGTTGATGCGCCAGAGCAAGACATGAGCGTGTCAAAATATCCAAGGCTGACAGCCATGTATCCAAACTGCCCTTCGTTTTGCAAGTGATTTAACAATGCAAAGGCTTTCTTCTCGCTTCCCATGTCCAATGTAAAGAGTCCTCCGTATCCATACTCTTGGTTGAGTTGGGAAGTGAACAGTGCGTGATCTTGATGTGATTCAAGTCCCGGATACGTTACGTCTAAATCCATTTTTTGCAATCGCCTTGCGAACTCCATCGCGCGGTAACTGTGTTCCTTCATTCTCGCTGCAAGGTGAGGCAATCGAAGTGAAAGCCGAAACGCAACGAGAGGATCCATTGTCGGTCCAAGGAGCATGAGTGAGCCAAGATGTAAATCCATCAGTTCATTAATGAACTCTTGGCTTGCACAGATAACACCGGCGATGACATCAGAAGCTCCGCTTAAAAATTTTGTTGCACTGTGTACAACCACATCGGCTCCAAGCTGCATCGGACTGACCATCATAGGCGTGAACGTATTGTCTACAACGAGCATGGCATCATACTTGTGTGCAATTTCTGCAAGGGCTGGGATGTTCGCTGCGCGTAATGTTGGATTTGAAAGTGATTCGGTGTAGAGAATCTTTGCTCCATTTTTCATAGCATCTTCAACAGCGTCGAGATCTTGAATATCAACAAAAGAAGTTTGAACATTGCAATTTTTTGGCAAGTACTCAGAAAGTAACGCCCATGTTCCACCGTAGAGTGTGTTGGAAGAAACAACGGTTCCACCACCACCACAGCGTTGGATGATGACTGCTGCAATTGCGGCAAGTCCACTTGCTGCGCAGTACCCTGCTTCAGCGCATTCCATTGCAGCGACCATTCTTCCTAAAACATAGACAGTTGGGTTGAAGTGGCGACCATACAAATAGCAACCGCCATCATCTGGTCCATGTAGCCCTTCGAAAATTTCTGGCATCATGTCCGGCGTCATGACAGTAAATGTCGTACTCGCTTCAATTGACATGTTGACACCGCCATGTTCGCCAAACTCGTGCCGCGCGTCAGCCATTGCTTGTTGGGGATCAAATGGAGTTGACATTATTTTTTTACCTTTGCAATAAATGTATTGTCTCTTGAAAATTGAAGTTCTTCTTCACCTTGCATAAATGCAGAAAAAGGCTGCATCACCTGTGAACGCCAGCCGGTTGTGAGTGGTGAACTTGGTGGCTGTGTATCTGCGCGAACAGCGAGGCACCAATCAGTAAAGGTTGCTCTACTTGCAACAAGGTTGGAAGAAAGTTCGTTGCCTACACACCAAGCACAAAAGAGCGACCAGAGCCCGTCAAGTTCTTGTCTGGTGTTTGCTTCTTTTTCAATTGGGTTTGGTTTACGTAAAGTTAGAGGTGTAAGATCTTGCGCGTCAACAATGGATTGAAGAATATTTTTACCAAATCGCATTGCAATATTTTTTGGAAAGCCCTTCAGGGAAGCAAGTTGCTCTGGTGTGTCCGATGGTTTTCTTGCAATGGCGATTAAACAGTCATCTGGAATAACAGATCGCGGCGGTTCATTTTCTTGTTGCGCGATGGAATCTCGTAGCGTCACGAGCGATTGAATTCGGAGGAGTTCTTTTTTTCGCGGGGTCTTGTTTTTACAAATGCGTTTGACCGTAGTTTGTAGATCGAATCCAAATTCGCTTGGTGAAGTGAGAGATTGACATTCCTCTTCAACCCACTCAAGCCTTCCAAGTGTATCTAATTTTTTCTGAATAATGTCATGGATGGCAAGCAAGTATCTCACGTCGTCTGCTGCATAAAACTTTTGCCTTTTGGTCAATGGCCTCGCATCCCATTGTGTGAGTGTGAAATGTCCACCAACATCATGCTGCAAAAGTACTTCAATGAGTTTTGTAAGTGCAATGGGCCATGGAAAACCAATTAGACCTGCAGCAAGTTGCGTGTCGAAAACATTGGCAGGGGGTTTCCCAAAGAGTCGCATGACTGGTTCAAAATCTTGCTTTCCAGCGTGTACAACCTTTGTGCACTCAGGATCGCAGAGTAATGTATAGAGAGGCGTAAGATTATCTGCCGCAAACGGATCGATGAGTGCAACCGTTTCTGCAGTACCAACTTGGATGAGGCAGGTTTTTGCAAAATACGAATCTTCTCCGATAAACTCAGTGTCGAATGTAAAAATTTTCGATGCTTTCAGTTCTTCGCAAATAGCAACGACACCATCATTCGTGTCTATCCATTGTGCTTCTTCGGTCGGGACAAGTGGATTCCCTTGAAGAACAGGCGTGATTTCGCCGTTTGCGTGAGATTCTTGGTGACTTTGCTGTCGGTAATTGCGGCGATGTGATCTTTTTTTTGCCATCTTTGGCGCATTGTATCGCAACCGCTTCGTGCAATGTGGCGAATGTCTTTTTGGAAGAGAAGGTGCGTGCCGATGATTGAGGGGATCACCGGTGCAAAATGAAACAGGGGAGCATCTTTCTTCGATGCTCCCCTGTACTCTTTTTAATTACCTATCGGTGAATCAGAAACCCATATCATCCATGCCACCGCCGCCGGCTGCTGGTTTCTTGTCGGCGATGTCAGTAATCGCACAATCTGTCGTCAAGAGTAAGCCGCTGATTGAAGCTGCGTTTTGAAGTGCAACGCGTTCAACTTTTGTTGGCACGATCACTCCAGCTTTTACAAGATCTTCATATTCTCCAGAAAGACCATTGAAACCGAAGGCATCGTCAGTTGCTTCTTCAACTTTTTGAGCAACAATTGAACCGTCTAGTCCGCAATTTACGGCGATTTGCTTGATTGGAGCCATAAGTGCTCGACCAAGAATATCAATGCCAAGTTTTTCATCGCCTTTTGCTTTCTTTCGTGCAGCGATGAGTGCTCGTCTTGCTCGGATGACAGCGACGCCTCCACCAGGCAAGATGCCTTCTTCGACTGCTGCTCGGCACGCATGAAGTGCATCTTCGACACGAGCTTTCTTTTCCTTCATTTCAACTTCGGTTGCAGCGCCAACGTTGATTTGTGCAACGCCGCCAGCAAGCTTTGCAAGTCGTTCTTGCAATTTTTCAGCATCGTAGTCAGATGAAGTATTATCAATTTGGGCGCGAATTTGATCGATGCGACCCTTGATGTCACTAGATTTTCCAGCGCCTTCGATGATGGTAGTCGCATCTTTATCAATCGTAATTTTCTTGGCGCGACCAAGGTTTGAAAGATCGATGTTTTCTATGTTGATACCGAGTTCTTCCATGATTGGATCAGCACCAGTAAGAATCGCGATGTCTTGCAACATTGCTTTTCGACGGTCGCCAAAACCGGGGGCTTTGACTGCTGCAATTTTGAGTACACCTCGAAGTCGGTTTACGACCAAAGTTGCGAGTGCTTCGCCGTCAATGTCTTCCGCAATAAGAAGTAGTGACTTTCCGCTTTCAGCAACTTTGCCAAGAATTGGTAGAAGGTCTTTTGCAGAATTAATTTTCTTCTCGTGGACAAGAACGTAGCAATCTTCAAGAACCGCTTCCATTGTTGTAGTATCTGTTACGAAGTGTGGGCTGAGGTAGCCCTTATCGAATTGCATGCCTTCAACAAGTTCAACGTCTGTTTCAAGGCTTTGGCCTTCTTCGACTGTGATGACGCCATCTTTGCCAACTTTGTCCATAGCTTTTGCAATGATTCGACCAATTTCTTGATCTTGATTTGCAGCGCACATCCCTACCTGTGCAATTTCGTTTGAATCTTTTACGTCATTTGACATTTTATGTAACTCAGCAACGATCGCGCCAACGCCTTGGTCGATTCCGCGGCGAACTTGGTTTGCGTGCGCGCCAGCAGTAATGTTCTTCAACCCTTCGGTAAAGATTGCTTCAGCGTATACAGTTGCAGTGGTCGTGCCGTCGCCTGCATCCTTTGAACACTTAGCAGCGACTTCTTTAACCATCTGAGCGCCCATGTTTTCCCATGCGTCTTCGAGTTCTATTTCTTTCGCAACGGTAACACCGTCTTTGGTAATCGTTGGTGCGCCGAATGATTTTTCAAGAATAACAACGCGGCCCGATGGTCCGAGTGTAGTCTTTACGGCTTTGGCTAGTTTCTGAATTCCATGGAGCATTTGCTCACGGGCTTCAACATCAAAAGCAATTTGTTTTGCAGTCATTTGTAGTATTTTCCTTTGTTTTAGTTGAGATCAGATCGCGCTTGCCATGCCGCAGAGACATGAGAACTGTCGATCCAAAGTGTATTTGCATTTGTCGTAACGCGAATTCCATGCGAACTATTGAGTTCTTCAACTCGTTCAACATTTCGGATTTCTAAAGGGGAATCTTCTCCCCAAAAAATGAGAGAGAGTTCTTTGTCGGTGTTGATCATATCGATCAAACATTCAATAAGTGGTCCTCGTTCCATTGGAAACTCCTTAGTCGACAATTCCGAGGATATCATCCTCAGTCATGATGAGATATTCATTGTCATCGATTTTAATTTCAGTGCCAGCGTATGAAGTAAAGATCACACGATCGCCTTTACTTACTGTAAAGGGAATTCTCTCGCCATTGTCATGGTTGAGTCTTCCATCACCAACTGCGATGACGGTGCCTTCTTTTGGTTTGTCAGTTGCGGATTCTGGTAGATAGATTCCGCTATCAGTTTGTGTTTGAGCTTCTGCTCTTTGGACAATTAACTTGTCTCCGAGTGGTTTTACGTTCATTTTGGGGACTCCTGTTTCTCTCTATGACCGCGAAGGTCGTTCCTGTTTCAAGCCTCGTTTCAGTACGAAGGCCATTCATTTCGATAACAGCGTCGCAACACGCGTCGCAATGCGTCAAGTATGGTTTCTAGCCTCGCAGGGCGATCAACCACCGTAAATGCTCCTTCTTGCATGGACCGTGCCAAACTTCGATCGGCAGCTCTTTGGCTTGCTTGTCGTGGGCGAAGGACGATGGTTGGTGGGGGTGAATCGAGCCTTCTGAGCAATTGGAGGATTCGCTCACCGGCGGGGGTTCCCTTGGTGCAACCAGCACGCAGAGGCAGCGAAAGATCAACGAGGGCAATGTGAATGACGTTATTTTCAATCACATCCGTGGCTTCTTCGCCGCTATTTGCCGTCAAACTGCATATTCCCATAGGTTCAAGCAAACTTGGTAGTTGCACAACTGTTGCATCCTCCCGCCATCCACCGCGTGTGAGCAGTAAATTGAGGCGGTGATTGCCCTTGTTGAAGTCGGATCTTGGATTGGAATTATGCGGTTGCATCACAAGATGATATGGAGCAAAAACTGTGCCGTTTTGATGGGGGTGGTTCGTGTCAAAGATCGCTATTTTTAGCCTTCATCTGCCGTCTTGGCAGGGGGTTGCCTGTTATTATTGCCCGACTTCAACAGGAGACAACACAATGGCTTTTGACCTTGGCACAACAACCCTTAAAGATATCCTTCTTGCCCCCGATCCAGAGCAAGTCATTGGCACCTCAGTTTCAGTGAGTGGCTGGGTTCGATCACGCCGTGATTCAAAGGCTGGGCTCTCTTTTATTCAACTTTCAGACGGCACGTGTTTTGATTTATTACAAATTGTTGCACCGAGCGATTTGGATAATTACGAATCTGAAGTATTGCAACTTACTACGGGCGCTTCAATTGTTGCAACTGGTGAACTCGTTGCCTCGCAAGGCAAAGGACAAGCAGTTGAAATGCAGGCGAAGAACATCGAAGTGGTGGGGCTTGTTGAAGATCCAGATACATATCCTGTTGCAGCGAAGCGCCATACGTTTGAATATTTACGAACGGTTTCACATCTCCGGCAACGAACAAATACATTTGCTGCAATCGCACGTGTTCGAGATTGTTTGTCTCAGGCAGTGCACCGTTATTTTTCAAGCAATCAATTTCTTTGGGTGCACACACCAATTATTACTGCGAGTGATTGTGAAGGCGCGGGTGAAATGTTTCGTGTTTCCACTCTTGATCAATTGAATGTTCCAAAAAGCGAAGAGGGTGGTGTTGATTTCGATCAGGACTTCTTTGGCAAGGAATCGTTTTTAACTGTTTCTGGTCAGATCAATGTTGAAACGTATGCGTGTGCATTGAGCCGAGTGTATACATTTGGGCCGACGTTTCGTGCAGAAAATTCCAATACTTCAAGGCATTTGTCTGAATTCTGGATGATCGAACCTGAAATTGCATTTGCTGATTTGAACGATGACGCAGATCTTGCTGAAGATTTTTTGAAAGCGATTTTTACTGATTTGTTAAACGAGCGCGGAGATGATATGGCGTTCTTTCAGCAACGAATTGATAAAGGGTGTATTGAACGTTTGGAAAACTTTGTATCTGCAAGTTTCGAACGGATGGAGTACACCGACGCTATCACGGCACTGAAAAATGCGCAAGATAGCGGAAAGAAGTTTGATTTTAATGTTGAGTGGGGATGCGATTTGCAATCTGAACATGAGAGGTGGCTCACTGAAGAGCATGTTGGTAGACCAGTTGTGCTGATGAATTATCCAAAAGATATCAAAGCGTTTTACATGCGATTAAACGATGATGAAAAAACTGTTGCAGCAATGGATGTCCTCGCTCCGGGAATTGGTGAGATCATCGGCGGCGCGCAACGTGAAGAGCGCCTTGATGTGCTTGATCGGCGTATTGCTGCCTGCGGACTTGATCCCGAACCATACTGGTGGTATCGGGATTTACGAAAATACGGGACGGTACCACACGCCGGTTTTGGTCTTGGTTTTGAGAGAACTATTCTGTATGCAACAGGCATGACAAATATTCGCGATGTGATTCCATTTCCTCGTGCCCCGAGGTCATGCGATTTCTAAGAAACAGTTCTGATGCTGTGTAAAACACGTCCGATAACAAGCACGTATACGTTCTGTCACTTCATAAATTTTCACTGATATCACTGTTTTAGGAAACTAAACCTCGCTTTTGCCCGAACATGTAGATACAGTTGTTACTACTTACATGAAATTGGAGCAAGATTAGATGATTCGATATATCAGTACCGTATTCGCCGTTGTGTGCATGGTTTTTGTGATGGCTGGATTCGCAGCAAAGCCAGATAAACCGCAGCAATATGATTACACCATTACCCTTGGCGAACAATCGTTTGATCCTCTCACTGAAATGGAGCCAATGTCACTCGGGTGGGGATACTCCTCTCAAACTGGTGATGATCTCCGACTCATCCAATTTGATGGACCCATCCAAGAATCTTGGGTAGAGGCGATGGAAGAGGCTGGTTTGAAACCAGTGCAGTACATCCATCCATTTACTTACATCACGTGGGCTACACCAGAAAGTAGAGACACTGCTTATCAAATCCCGCACACTCGGTGGTCGGGAGATTTTGTGAATGGGTATCGGGTCCTTCCAAAGTGGAGGAATCTCAGTGCTACACCAATCAATGCTCGCATCATGGCATACAAAGGTGTAGACGTTGATGAAGTGATCGGGCAACTACAAAGTGTTGGTGCAACTCGCATCGAACACCGTGCCATAGATTCGCGTTTTGAAATCGTTTCATTTATCACACCAGGAAATGCATTCAACGAAATTTCAAAAATACATGGTGTTTTTACTGTGCAACCAACACCAACCGATGGCGGTTTGCGAAGTGAAATGAGTAACCAAGTAAACGCAGGAAATGTTGATGCAGGAAACAATGCTTTTCCTGGATATCGAGATTGGCTCTTCGGTGTCGGCGTGGATGGCAATGGTGTGACCATCGCTATCGTTGATGGTGGCAGTGACCAAGATCATGCAGATCTAGCCGGACAGTTTGTTTCCTGTGCTGGACAAAGTTGTGGTGGCAGTGCATCAAGTTCACACGGTACGCATACCGGAGGCATTGTCGGTGCAACAGGCGCATCTGGGACTACAGATAGTGATGGCTTTTTACGTGGGCAAGGTGTAGCGCCTGGCGTTTCACTCGTAGAGCAAGTGTACTCACCAACCTATCAACAAGCTGGGGGCATGACACTGCTCATGACAGAATCGTATCGAAATGGCGCAACTGCTTCGAGTAATAGTTGGGGACCTTCTGGATCACCACAGGGGTATGACGTTGACACACTTGAAGTCGATGTTGCAATCCGAGACGCTGAACCAAACGAAGTAGGCAATCAACAATTTTCTTACGTCCTAGCGATTATGAACGGCAATGGGGGCACGAGTACCCAAGGATCGCCTGACGAAGCAAAGAATATTTTTACAATCGGATCAACCAAAATGCGAACATCAAGTGGCTCGCAAGACACACAAATTAACGATATTTCGAGCAACTCAGCACACGGTCCATGCCTAGATGGGCGAACAATCCCACACATGGTTGCACCAGGCTGCAACGTAGACTCTACAGTTCCCGGATCGCACGATTTAATGTGCGGTACATCTATGGCGTGTCCGCAAGTTGCAGGTGGTGTTGCACTTTTTGTTGAGCAATACAGAAACTCTCAAGGTGAAGATCCAACACCTGCAATGATTAAAGCGGCGTTTACCGCTGCCGCTTCTGACCTTGCGGGCAATGACGATGCAGATGGTGGAACACTCGGGCACCCATTTGATTCAAAACAGGGCTGGGGACGAATGGACTTGCCTGCAGTTTTAATCAACAGTGAAGGGTCAGTTCGGTACTACGATGCCCCAGTTGTGCTTGAACAAACTGGCGATCAATGGTCAGCTACTGTTTCACCTGTCGATCCATCCAGGCCGATGCGGATTATGTTGGTTTGGACAGATGCACTTGGTCACGGACTTGGTGGCAGTACACCTGCTTGGAACAACGATTTGGATTTAACAGTTTCAACTGGATTAAGCACATACAAGGGAAACAACATCGGCTCCCAAGGTTGGTCAACAACCGGCGGAAGCGCAGATAATAAAAATAACACAGAAGGTGTTTTTCTAGGGCCAACAGCGCCCGGTCAAGCAACGATCACTGTAACTGCAGCAAACCTTAACTCTGATGGTATTCCAGGTGAAGGTGATGGAATCGATCAGGATTTTTCTGTAGTTTGTTACAACTGCGCTGCTGAACCGGGGTTTTCAATTTCAGTTGATCCAAGCGAACAATCTGTTTGTGCGCCAGCAACAGTTGAATACACAATTCAAGTTGGGCAGCTCATGGGGTACGATCTTCCAATTACGTTGTCCGCTGAAGCGGCTTCTGGAATTTCAGCCACATTTTCTCAAAACCCAGTAACTCCACCTGCGAGTGTAACAATGTCAGTTTCAGTGTCTGGCCTAGTTGGCGATGGAACGCACACGATCGGTGTTGTTGGTTCTTCAACGGATGGGACTGCACACGATGCATCTGCAACTCTTGGTGTATCGAGTGGTTTGCCAGCAGTTGTTGCACTAACCCAACCATCAAATGGTGCAACAGATGAAGCAGTTTCACCCACGTTTTTCTGGCAAGCAGAAGCAGGCGTGAATACATGGCGATTCCAACTTTCAACAAGCGCTTCACCTGGGGGAATTGTGCACGATGCATCCAATATAGACATCTCTTCATATCAAGTACCAGTGATTCTTGAATCGAACACAACATACTACTGGCGCGCTAATGGTTCAAACAATTGCGGAGATGGTGATTGGGCAGCGTGGTGGTCATTTACAACAACTGATGCGATGACTGTTTTACTTGTCGACGATGATGACAACAGCCCAGACGTACGAGCAGACTATATAGATATGATCACTGCAGCGGGCTTGCTGTATGAAGTTCACGATACGCAAAATTCAAACAATGAACCTGATGCTGCAACGTTGCAGGGATATCCACTAGTCATTTGGTTTACTGGTGACGAGTGGGGTGGTTTTGCGGGACCCGGCTCAGCTGGTGAAACTGCACTTGCTTCATATATAGATGCAGGTGGTCATCTGGTACTTTCTAGTCAGGATTACCTGTACGACAATGGCGTAACAGGATTTGGTAGTTCACATCTTGGCATTGAAAGTTTCACGAGTGATGTGGGTCAATCCACAGTGACAGGAGCGGGCGAACTCTTTGGCGACCTTGGTTCTGTTTCGCTCTCTTACCCATTTACGAATTGGAGTGATGTAGTTTCTCCCTCTTCAACAGCAGAACTTGCCTTTAGCGGTAACATGGGTGACGCTGGTGTCCACAAAGATGGCGACCTTGGTGGTGCGATCTTCCTCGGTTTCCCAGTAGAAGCAATGAGTTCATCCGATCAACAGAACCTTGTTACTGCAATACTGAGTTGGCTTGGTGATACAGGCACCACTTGCGCTGCTGATTGCAACGGTGATGGATTTGTGGATGTTGTCGACATTCTAAGCATCATTGACGCATGGGGATCTAACAGTGGATGCGACACAAATGGCGATGGAGTCACCAATGTGATCGACTTACTCGAAGTTGTAGGTTCTTGGGGTGCATGCCCGTAAGTCCGAAAACATCCTCGCTTTAACGCGATAAATACAGATTTTGACGATAAACACCCTCGGAAAGCCGAGGGTGTTGTCGTCCGATATCGCAACTTTTGCATGATCTTTGACATTTGTCGAGCGAAAAGATGGTGATACACGATTATCAAAATGTCGACGGTTAAGTTACCAACGTGGGTAACCCGAAGACGCTGCTATGGCGAACAGTCAACGGCAGTTTGGTACGCCTCGTGGATAAGAGGCATTGATTACGCAAAAGGGGTTTTGCCGTGAAGACTGATACTTTCCTAGAACAAATTTTCCCACTCTTGATTACTGGCGATCGCCCAAAAGCGCGAGCACTCGTTGGTGAAGCAATTACAAGTGGATGGACACCTGAAGAAGTTGCAGAGAATGGTTTTTGGCCAGCACTCGAAACAATTCAATCACTGTATAGAAGCGACCAAATTACAAACCTTGCACATCATTATGCAACACGTTTGCTTCGTACGCTCGTTGACCAAGTACAAGCTGGCTATCACAAACAACAAACGAATGGTAAATCAATTCTCTTGTTCTGCGGACCAAGCGAAGGTGATGACCTTGCAGCACAGATCGTTGCAGATCTCTGCGAAGCTGACGGTTGGCAAGTGAAGTTTGGCGGCGGTGGCGTTGCAGCAGATGAAATTCTCGCTGAAACAAACGAATGCAAACCAGATGCACTGTGCATGTTCTCATCAGCTGCTTGTGATGCACCGCATATTCGTGGCATTATCGATACGATCAAAGAAGTTGGCGCTTGTCCCAATACGCAAATCGTTGTTGGTGGCGGTCTCTTTAATCGTGTCGAGGGTCTTGCTGAAGAAATCGGTGCAGACCTCTGGGCAAGTTCACCATCAGAACTCAAAGAAAAAATCATTACAGAATCTACACGCCGAGCAACGGAAGACCAACGCACTGTTGGACGAAATATTCGACCAAGTAAAGCCGCGTAACGATACATAAACCTCTTTTCCGAGAATCCAACGAGCCTTCAAGGGCTCGTTGGATTTTTTTACGTTATGATTGTTTTATAGAGGAGTTTTATATGCATTACGCACGAACATTGATATTTTTTTTAGGGCTACTTCCAATATTTGTTTCATCAACGGTTTTTGGGCAAGCGATGCCAATGTTCAACGATCCGTTGAAGATTCGAGAAATAGAGCGATATGCTGAACGCCTTGAACTGACATCTCCACAGAAAGATGGGGTACTTCAGGCGTATGATCAATATGTGGTTGCTTACGCAAAAGTCCGGAAGGGTGAAATACAAAAATTTGAAGATTTTGTAACAGCGTTTATTGAAAATTTTGGTTTTATGCAATTTCAAATTCCAGAGCGAGAAGATATTCACGATTTGATTGCAAAAGGAAAGCGGGCAATGAAAAGTATTGATCGTGTTGACAATATTTTTTTTGATTCAATACTTGGAATGTTGACGGAACGACAGCAACGAGTGTTAAAAAGAATTCGCAATGAACGGCAACTCGCAGCGTATCGAATCATTGTCCTAGAGATGCTCTCAGAGTTTAACAAAAGTTCAAGCCCAAACATAACCCAACTCGTTCAACAAGTTGTGAAGGGGGAATCACTAGAAACCGAAGCATCTCTTGAATTGTATGAACAAAAAATGGTGCGGCATGCTGAAGGCTCACTTGAAGCAATGATCAAGGTTATTGACCAAGCGTTAGATATGGTTGATGAAATGGGTTTGCGCGGGATGGAACGCGAAGAGATGTTCATGATTTTTATGGACAAAGAACAGCTGGCTAATCTTGAAGCGAAGGGGAATATTCTCCTTGCGCCGTTGCAAAAGCAAGCAGCTGAGATCAGTGAACTTCATTGGAAAACATGGAAATCAATTGATTCTCAAATTGCAGAAGAGTACAGACGCCCACTTGCGATGAAATATTTTCGCAGAGGTTTTTGGGAGCCGATTCGTGGATATGAGAAAATTGACAACCGTTTTAGAAAAGCGTTGGACATGAAATTGAATGAGGGGCAGAAGCAAGAACTGCTTTCACTTCAAAAAGATTATGAAGACCGTAGTTTGTCTTTGGCTACAAAATATGCGAAACTTTTAGTTCAAGCGTGGGAGAAACGGACGATCGAGCAACAAAGAAAACGCACATCACCATTTGATGATCGAATCGCTCAAGCAGACGATGATCGAAAAAAACTTGTAGACACAACTACCGCGCGTTTCGAAGGCATCCTTGGTTCTCATCTTGTAGCAGAACTTGACGGCAAAAAACGAAATGAAGAAAAAGCAGAAAATGGTATGATTAAGGTGACGAAGGAAGATGGTTCGGTCTATTACGACGACGACCCAGCAGTAGATAAAACTAAAAAAGTTGATGCAGCGTCAAAACCGATTAAAGTAAATCTTGTTGGGGGTGTAAACATTCCAAAACCTATGGGAAGCACATTTGCAAAAGATATTGCGTTGCAACTGGGTCTTGGAACTGAAGGTGAGGATATTGTCAACGCACTCTTTACTGATTATCGTGAAAAATACAATGCATACTACGATACACTCAAAGCTGAATGCGTAACATTTGATCAAAACAAATCGCTTGGTTTAGGTGCACGTTTGAAAAAGAAACAGGATCTAACAAACAAGGCAAAAGAAAAAGTGACCGACTTGGAAGTTGCATTTTTTGATGATTTGGCAGTTGTGACTGGGTTTGAAAGAGACGATCCACTTGTGCAAATGCTAGAGCAGTTTAGGATGAGAAAACGAATCACAAGCACTGGAAGTAGGTACGGTTGGGGTCGATCCACCGACAAGGTTCTAGACCTTGTCGATGTTTTTGTAATTGATGATGAGCCACTGGTTTTGACAGAAAACGGAAAAGCGATCCTAGACAAAATGATGCTCGAATACCAACAACAAGCAGATGTGCAATTTCAAGAAATTGTCCAAGCTGAGTATGACATGAACCATTTTTCAGATGCAATGATGCTTGCTAGTGAGTTCAGCAAAACTCCCATGAACACTACTGACATGCAAAAAAAATGGAGTGACGCATTCACAGCAATACGCGCGGCAAAACAAAATCTTATTCGATCCAACCAAGTACTCGTTGATACGTTACTCAGTGAAATTCCACAGGAAGATTACTGGACAGTCAGGATGCACTATGTAAAAGTTGCGTATCCAAATATTTTTGAAGACAAAGGTGAAGTCACGACTATTCTAGAGGCAGCAAGTGCAATTCAATCTCTTGACGGGGCGCAGCAGGGCGAAATTACAAGAATGCAGGAGCAGTATCGCCAACAATATTGGAATCTTTGCGAGTCAATGATCGTGATGAATGAAGCTGCAGTGTTAGAAGAAAGTAATGGTAGTATGATCTCACAGAGTGCGATGAAAAATAAGATCGATGAAGAGAAACTACGATTTGAGCGTTCTGAATTGAACGATCGAATGCGCATGCGACTTCGCATGGTGCTGAGTGAGGATCAAATCAAGCACGTGCCTGGTCTGCGACCTGCTGTGACTGCGAGTGCTGAAAAATAAACTCACCGGGGGTGAGTTAAAAAATAAACTCACCGGGGGTGAGTTAATCGTGAAAATTATAAAAAGTTGACCCCGGGTGAAATAATCGTTGATTCTGCAACGCGAGGTGATCAAAAGCAAATGGACACGATTAATTCACCCGCGGTCTAGGATATTTCACCGCGGGTTAGTTTATTTCCATTGAATTTACAATTATAATACAATATGTTTACTATGAAACAATCACTTATTACTGCTCTTTTTGTACTTTTGGCGAGTTTGTTTTTTGTAGATAAAGCAAGCGCTCAAGCAATGCCTTTGCTTTCTGATCCAGTGAAAATCAGAGAGTTCGAACGCATGTCAGAGAAACTTGATTTGACATTACTGCAACAGGAAGCAGCGATCGAAGTGTATGACAGATACCTTGATACCTTTTCAAGAGTTCGGAAGGGTGAGATACAAGCGTTCGAAGATAGCATTGCAGATGCGACAGAAACTTTTGGGTTTATGCAATTTTCTATCCCAGAACGTGACTTGATTGAAGATCTAATTCGAAAAGCAAAGCGAGCGATCAAAGCAATACATCGATCAGATTCTTCATTCTTTGAAGAAATTTCCGGAATGTTGACAGAAAAACAACGTGTTATTCTTACGAGAACTCAAATTGCCCGTGAACTTGAAGCGTATGAAGTATTCATTCAATTCATGATCGGGCAGTTGAATGAAGGTGCTGGGGCGCAGATCAGAAAGTATTATGATTCTCTTCAACATGAATCAAACAAAGAACTTGACGAAGTGATGGATCAATACGATCAGCGATATTTGAAAGAAGTCAAACAAGGATTTGATGCCGTTGTTGAAACAATTGGACTTATACTTGACATGATCGATGAATTGGGTATTCGCGATCAGGATCAACAAGCGTTGATGATGAAGTACATGATGGATGAAGGCGCGATTGAAGATTTAAAAAGGCGAGGGGATTTGCTTCTTAAACCGCTTGTCGATCAGGCGTATGCAATCAGCCAATTGAATTGGAAAACATGGAAAAAAATAGACGCTCTACTCGATACTGATGATGCAAAATCACTTCGAGATCGATATTTCAATGCATCTTTTCGTACAGCCATGCGAGGTGGTTCAAAAATTGAGAAATATATTAATCGTGCACTGAAGCACAGCGATTTACTTGAGAGTCAACGAATCGACCTTGAAGAATTACAGAGTTCTTTTGAAACAAAATGGAAAAAGAAAACAAAAAATCACGCTGAACTTCTAGAAAAATCAAGGCAAATTCAATCTGTTGCAACAATGATGGGAGAAAGCACAACACCGTTTGTTGCAAAACTTGCAAAACTTGAAGAAGAACGAGAAGCGTATATTCAAGCAACAGAAGACCGAATTGATTCTATTCTTGGAACTGTTCTTGCAAAAGCATTGCATAAGAGTAATGCTTCTCCAATGAAGTTCTTGTTTGATCAAGCGATGGTTGATGAATCGATGGATTCAACGGAGAGTGTGCAGATAATTGTTGGTTCATCAACAACACATGATATTGAAATGACAGATGAGCAAATTGAATCGTTGATTGCTTCTGGTGAGTTTGAATCAGTTGATGGCTCGGGTTCGATGGTTGTTTCTAGTAGCATCAGTTTTGGTGAACCAATCGAAATGGATCAATTAGAAAGTGTGGAAGCTGATCCTTCGGTCCAATTTGCTTCTTCTACAACAACTCAAGGCACGAGTACAATTCCAAAACCAATTGCCCCATCTTTTCCCGCACGCTCGTCTGTAGTTTTGGGTCTTGATGAGAATGGCGAAGTTATTATTGGTGCTGTCTATGACGAATACAGAGAGAAATATACGCTTGCAAGAGAAACTGTTTCAATTGAGTCTAAAAAAATCTCAGACGATGTTTCACTCACACACGCAGAGCGACTACGAAAAAATCGCGAGATAAGCCAAGGGGCTGCTGCATCAGTTGCAGTTCTTGATACAGCATTTTTTGATGATCTTGCAACAATTACAGACTTAGAGCGAGATGACTTGAATCTGAAGATGCTTGAAAACCATAGAGATCGTCAACGCACCTCAGTTCCAGATGATCCGTTTGGCTGGCGAGGCGGGGAGGGGGATACGATTGATTTGGTTGGGTTATACGTCATGTCTGATGTTTCAGATGATTTACACGAAGGTATTTCGACTACTTCTATTCAAGAAATCCGAACTGCAATGCAACAATATCATGATCAAATTACAAGTGTGCATAAGTCATTTGTGGATGCACAATATGAAATGAATCACATGGAAGATGCAATGTATTTGATTAGCGAGTCCCAAACTAGTGGCCGTGTAGCGGAGTCAGTACAGGGAAAATGGATGGATACTTTTACAAATCTTCGAGATGCCAAGAGAGCGTTAATGCTTGCAAATCAAGAAGTCATGGATACGTTACTCAAGGTAGTTCCCGAATCTGACTTTTGGAAAGTTCGAATGGAGTATGTTAAAAAAGCATACCCAGATGTTTTTAAGAAAAGTTTAGATATAACAACGATGTTAAAAGCAGCTGTATCCATTCCAAATTTAGATCCAGCTCTAAAGGGACAACTTGAAACACTTGCCACATCATATCGATCGGACTATTGGAATATTTGCGAAGCCATGATAGACAATCACAAATCTAATGCTTCGGCAGTGAGCGGCAATCAAATGATGAGTAAGGAAGACATGCACAGACAACTTCGTTTGGAAACATTGCGATTTGATCGAAAGGAGTTGAACGATCGAATGCGCATGCGACTTCGCATGGTGCTGAGTGAGGATCAAATCAAGCACGTGCCTGGTCTGCGACCTGCTGTGACTGCGAGTGCTGAAAAATAAACTCACCGGGGGTGAGTTAAAAAATAAACTCACCGGGGGTGAGTTAATCGTGAAAATTATAAAAAGTTGACCCCGGGTGAAATAATCGTTGATTCTGCAACGCGAGGTGATCAAAAGCAAATGGACACGATTAATTCACCCGCGGTCTATGTTATCTCACCGAGGGTGAGTTTATAACTTCAAGCGGGTGGCGAATGGACAGTTGCTCGATTCGTTTTGCTTGGGAGTGGCAAGAATATCCAGTGGTGAGTGAATCGGAAGCGGTCGGTGCATGCCTCCCCCAAGTTTGGTTCCATATTTTGATGGATTGTTTTTTATGTTCTTTTTCGTGCCCAAACATGCCTCCCATTCCACAACATGAAGTGTTGACAATTTCTATATGGGATCCAATTTTTTCAAAAATCTGTTGCCACTGCATCTCACTATTTTTTACAAGTGCTCTCTCGTTGCAGTGGGGGAACAACCGCCAATTCCCTTCTATTTCTAATTTTGAGAGATCTTGTTCAACAAGCCACTCTTGTGGAAGGAGTACGCTGATGGGCTCGGAGCCGAGAATCTGCGGGTATTCGTCTCGCCATAACAATGTTGTTGCTGGGTCAATGGCAACAATCGGAATGTTCGTTCCTTGAAGTTGTTTAAGCCACTGTACATTTGCGTGAGCAACAGCATGAAATGCTCGCAATTTTCCACGAATATGCAGTGCTTTTCCAGAAGGTCTGATTGGTAGTACAGAGACATTCAATCCAAGCGTATGAACAATCTGCAAAAAACTTGTGACAACTTGAGGTCGGAAGTACGTCGTAAATGAATCTTGAAGAAGAACGACATCTGGTTGGTTCTGAATGATCTCACTCACTCTTGAAGTTTTTGTTTTCAATTTGTGTGCAATAGTTGGTGAATCAACAATTCCAAAGAATGGTGCGAGAACGCTTCCTATTTTCAATGGAAAGCAAGAGAGGAATAATTCCATTCTGCTCCAAACTAAATCCCGAAGGGGGCGTGGATATCTGCTGTAGTAATATGACAGAAACTCTGAGCGCATCTGTGGAATATCAATTTCCATAGGGCAATCACTTACGCACGCTTTACAAGCAAGACACCCATGCAGCGATTCGTACACATCATGCGAAAAATCATCTTTTGCGAATCGATTGAATAAACGGTTAATCCAAAAACTTTTTGTTGAAACTTTTCGGCCGCCAATTCTATGTAACCAGTGGCGGAGTAATTCAGCTCGGCCCCTTGGACTGTGGAATGGGTTGCCATTCACTCTATACGTCGGGCACATCGCCTCATCGAATTTGGCACTTTGACACTGGCTGTTTCCATCGCACTGTAGGGAGTTTGCAATGATAGGCAACTGAGGGGTATTGCTATTCGTGTGCCCACGGTTTTGCGAATCAATGGAAACAAGCGGATGGTGTTGCGTTACTCCCGCAACTTTTTCAGGATTGAATTGGTTCGTAGAATCAAATGCTGCTTTGACTCGGCATATTTGTTCCCACAATCCTTCTCCAAAAACCCGCGGACCGTATTCACTTCGAAAACCCTTCCCATGTTCACCCCAGAGGATCCCGCCATAAGAATGCACAAGATTCGCAACTCCATCTGTCACAGTACGAATCAACGATTGATCATGCGTATCACAAAGATCAAGTGCGGGGCGAACGTGTATCACCCCAGCGTCAACATGCCCAAACATACCCGATCGGATACTGTGTGTATCTAGCAAGGAACGAAAATCACAAATGAAATCAGCAAGTTTTTCAGGAGGTACTGCGCAATCTTCTACAAAAGGAACTGGGCGTTTGTGAGTCCCTGAAGATGAAAGTAAACCAACACTTTGGTTTCTGAACTGCCAAACTTTTTGTATTTCTTCGTCGGTTTCTAGTAAGGTTGCAGAAAGAACGCCTTCATTGAGCAACACTGCTTCTTTTAATTTTGTACCTTCCTTGCATTCAATGCACAACATTGCAGCAGCGCTTTTCTCAATAAAGGTAGCCGTATTTTTTCTCGCAGCATGTAGCACTAACTCATCAACCACTTCGACAGCGGATGGTTTTAGTGTTGCTATTGCTGCACCGCAGCGGAGTGCTGCATCGAAAGTAGAAAATCCAACAACAACAAGTTGTTGATCTGTTGGAATTTCAACGCACTGTAGTGTTGCCTCTGTGACAACACCTAGGGTTCCTTCGCTACCACAAATAATTCGGTTGAGATCGAATGTTTCACCATCCCACGCCATTGGGAGGTTGTAACCAGAAACGAAGCGGGGGAGGTTTGGCCAATACTCTTCGAAAAATTGCTTTGCCGAATCACAAGCGCGGGCGACTTCACGATGTATATCGCCAACAACACCCGGAATGGTTTCAAGGTTCTCGAGTTCCTTTGTTGCTTGTGAATCCCACACAACACCGCCACGAAGAACAGTTCGCAGCGAAACAACGCAGTCGCTCATTTTTCCATACACAAGTGAGCCTTTGCCGGCAGAGTCATTCCCAATCAATCCACCAATCGTTGCACGATCTGCAGTTGCGACTGTTGGGCCAATCATTAATCCATATTGTTCTAATTCCTTATTGAGTGCAGAAAGTATGACGCCACATTCGACTGTGATTTGTTTTTTGTCTGCATCAAAGTTTTTGATTTGATTCAAAAATCGTTTGCAATCAAGAGACACGCTTTCCGTCAGTGATTGCCCTGCGGTACTTGTTCCACCACCACGGGGAGTGATCTTGATACTTTGAAATGTTGGTGTTGCGAGAAGAGATAACAAAATGGCAACATCGTCGGTGGAACGAGGTGCAATGATAGCACTTGGCATTTGTTCCCAAATAGAGTTATCATTTGACGCAAGAACTCTTGACGATTCATTTGTCGAAAGTTCACCTCTGAAACCATTCCCTAGGAGCATGCTGAAAAGTTTCGCAAGAAGAGAAGAACAAGTTTGATCTCTTGGAAGTTGCGGGATCATTTTGTTGGTTCTTTGATGACTATTTTGCCTTGTTGAATGGAGGGAATTGTCGTGGTTTTCCCAGAAGCCCAGTTGACAGTGATATCTGTGATATTTTTATAATCCCCTAATCCAACATGGATGATGGGCGACATTGCAGAGAGATAACTTCTCGAAGAACGGACGCGATGCCGATGTTGCTGATCTCCAAGGTGAAATGTAACAATTGTTCCAATTGCTGGCGAACCGTGTGTGTTTCGAAGATCAAGTTCAACGGCATTTTTCTTTTCTGTAATGTTGTGCAATACGTACGCAGGCGCATCTCTATTGACAACGACAATGTCGAGCCGTCCGTCACCGTCGAAATCACCAGTTGCAGCGCCGCGGCTTGTGTGAAGTGGTGTAATCTGTGTGCCTCCTTGGTGGGAAGTTCGTGACATGATCCCGTTGCTGTCACCTGAAAACAACAAATTCTGCTCAGCGTAGACATCTTTGACAACTGGCTCAAACAGACGGGAAATTCTTCCGTTTGCAACATATAAATCGCTGTTTCCATCGTTATCAAAATCTTCTCGAAGTACACCGAATCTCGTGTGTAATCTCGATAAACCCACCAGCCCTGTTGCGCCTGTTGCATCAACAAAATATCCATCACCATCGTTGAGGAAAAGTGAGTCAGATTGGTTTTCCATGTTTACTACAAGAATATCTGGATCACCATCTTGGTCTGCATCAAAAATTTCAGTCCCCATGCCTGCTTTTTTGTTTCCCGATCCGTCAATTGCGCATCCACGAACCTCCGCTTCATTTTTAAATGTGCCATCCCCTTGGTTGATCCAAAGGTGGTGTTCACTCATATCATTGGCAACGAAAACATCTTCTAATCCATCTCCATTGAAATCATCAACGCCGATTCCTAAGCCGTATCCAACTGCAGTTGCAATTCCTGATTTCTTTGATACGTCTGTAAACGTGCCATCTCCGTTGTTGTTGTACAAGATGTCTGGCAGTGGTGAGTTGTACACAACTGGCGAACAATAATCGTGTTTACCAAAAAATAATACGCCGCAATCTGATTCTTTATTTTGATCCCAATGTAAATATCTCATGACAAAAAGATCAAGATCTCCATCGTTGTCATAATCAAAAAAAACTGACCCAGTAGTCCATGCGTCAATTGAAAAACCAGCAGCAGTTGTGGCGTCTGTAAAAGTTCCGTTTCCATTGTTCTGTAACAAAGTGTCTGGTCCAAAATTTGTCACATATAGATCAGGATCGCCGTCGTTGTCATAATCACCAACTGAAACACCCATGCCATACCCGGTATCACCTGCACCAGCGAATTCAGTCGTGTTTGAAAAATATCCATTCTTGTTGATAAAGAGTTGATTTGCATTTATATCTTCAGTGACTGCGAACATCGAACCGCCTTGCACGAAGTACAAATCTAAATCATCGTCACCGTCAATGTCAATCATTGCTACGCCCCCGCCAATGATCTCAGGCATGTGGTGTTTTCCTTTTGCACCACTCTTCCACGAAAATTCAACTCCACGTTCCTTTGCTTCATCCACGAACCAAGGGTCCGATGCAATAACATCAGGAATTGCAATTGGTGGGGGAGGTGGGGGTTCTGCGCAATGGCAGAGGAAACATGCCAGACTTAAAGAGATTGTTCTGATAGAAAGGATCTGCATTTGGTGCAGGATACTCGGTTCTTAGCAAGGACCCCACGCACCAATGAGAATGAGGAGGTCATCAACATCCACGATGCCATTTCCATTTAGATCAAGTGTTGGATTAGCAGAGCCAAATCCAGCAATGAGCGATAGCAGGTCATCAACATCAACGATTCCACTTCCGTCAAAGTCCGCAGGACATGCGAGCGCAGTTTCGTTCAGATACACACTTATTGCTGGAGAGTTTGCCCGCATGGCTGGTGCTAAGTCGATGACAGAAACAATATCAGTTAAGCCATCTGCATCAAAGTCGCCTGTTGCAATAAGCGTAGGTTCGCTTCCAGAAGCAACTGGTGCTCCAATATCTGAAAGAACAGTTGTCGTTGATACAGTCGTGTCGTTGCGAATAACTGTTAACTCTCGAGTAAGTGATGTGCTGCCGATAGCGGAGAGAACAAAATCATCATCCCCGTCATTATCAAAGTCGGCTACTGCAATGCTTTGCGGTTGAGTTCCAACGGGAATGGTTGAAGGGATATTTAGTGACGAGCCATTTCCATGAAGTAGACTAATCGTATTGCCTGCACTGTTGATCGTAATATAATCTTCATAGGTATCTCCGTTTAATGCAGCGAACGAAGCTGCCACGGGAGTGCTACCAGTTGGAAGTCCAATTGGCATAGAAAGCGGATCGAGTGTCCCCCCAGTTCCATCGCCACGTTTTACCGTAACCGAATTGCCAGAGTTACTGAGAATGATAAGGTCACGATCAAGATCTTTCGTATCGTTGATATCAGTTGGGTCGATTGAAGTAGGGATTGGAGTTGACCAAGTTGAGTTGTAGTTAAATGTTGCAACTCTTGGACCTCTTGCTGCCATGACCGTTGCGTTTGTATACATCTCCACACCAACAGGAGTACTACTGTCACATCCGACTGCAATGTCAGCAAGGCCGAGCAGATCACTTGTGTCGAAATCACCTATAGCCAATGAGATTGGACCGTTTCCAGTTGCGAGTGTAGTAGTTGTAAAACTAGCACTGCCATCATTCAGTAAAATAGTAACTGTATTATCGTTGTAATTTGCTACAACGAGATCAAGAGTGTTGTCATTATCAAGATCACCAACTTCAATATCTTCAGCTGTTGACCCTGTTGCAATGATAATCGGAGCAGCAAAACCTTGCCAAACACCTGCGGTCATTCCGTTGTTAAGCAAAACATAAACACTGCCTGTACCAGCAGTTGTTGTCGCCGAGTACGCAATATCTACACCGTTGATGCCATCAAAATCTGCAACAAGGAAATCAGAAGGTGTTTCTGTGATAGAAACTGCATTTGCAATTCCAAAAAGAATTGGTCCAGTTGTTGTGACGTTCGTTTCTCCTCCGCCACGCAAACTAGCAGTTCCAATCCACTGCGTTGTGAGTTCATTTGGCAAACCGGTACTCATCAAGACGCGAGGAAGGTTTGTGAGGCCTCCAGCAGCAGAAATGAGATCAAAAGAAGTGCTCTCAAGAGGTGTCCAACTTGGTGAATATCGAAGAACGACACTGAGATCGATTAAATCCGCATACCCATCGATAGAAACGTAATCATGATCGATGCCTTGCAATGTTCCGTCGATATCGAAAGTCATCACACCGGCGTATAGTTTGTTTTCAATCAGAGGACCATCGTAGTTTCCTGTGATTCTAGCAGTCGCTATATCTAATCCTGCAGGGCTGAGGTCACCACCACTGTTAACAAGATTGCCAGCATGCGTTCCACTTAGTATGAGCGTTGCACCGTCACTAATATCAAGTGAGGTTGTTTGGAGCAGCGCAGAACTGTTGATTTGAATTGTGCTATGTGATCCACAAATTTCAAAACTACTATCTAAAATCAAACTCCCATTTTCAATTGAGAGCTTTGCATCATCGTGAAACGCTCCAATTGACATCGCTTCATTTGTGTCTTTCACTTCAATTGTTGTGCCACTTAAGTTCATACTAAACACACCGCTTGCAACTGTAAGTGAATTGAGAGTCACATTAGTTCCGGGAGTGAATGCAATATCAGTGACGCTAGTGATATCAAAAAGAGCTTCATCATCAAGACCAGGTACCTCAAGTGGAAGCCAATTGAACGAATCATCGAATTGATTGGAGTTCGATCCAGACCAAATCCGAGTACCAGCAAAGCCTGCATCTGATGAGATGTATTCATACGGTCCCATGTCGCTCACGGGGTCGCCCGGTGGATTATCACCCGAGTTATCTGTAAAGGGATCATCGATAAACCGAAGGTGACCATCAAGATCAGGAGAGACGGTGACATCTGCGTTATGCGCGGCATCTATACAAGGAGATGTCGCTTTGAGGCGAAAGTTTTCATCTCCAGAGCCTTCGTTATCTATGAATCGTGGGTTGTTATCTATGTTGCCATAGAGCATGAAGCTAACAGAAAGATTATCAACGCAACTGTAGGTGATTGTCAGCGTGCCGTTTGGAACTTGGACTTGATCTTCATTTCCATCCTCGGTATCGTTATCCCAGAGGATCGAGTTCACAATTGTAGCAGTTGCACCTTCAACTGCGATGCCTCCAATAAGTTGCGCTTCATTTTGTACTACAGTTGTACTTCTCATTTCTAAATCACCAAGCAGCAACATCGCTCCACCTTTTTCTTCATGTGCTCTGTTTGCTGCAATCAAACATGTATTGATTACTGCTGAACCCGCTGAGAAAATTCCTCCTCCTTTGAGTGTTGCCATATTATGTTGGATATTAGTGCTTGTGATGTTGAGTGTGACTATCGCAGAATTGCATGCAATACCACCACCAATTCTTGCGGTGTTTCTGTGGATGTTACATCGATTGATGTAGATAGGTTTTGTTGTTGTATCGTCAATAAAAATACCGCCTCCTGTTGAGTCGATTGCCGAAAGCGCATTCCCCGCGGAAATTTGAATACTGTCAAAAGTAAGAGCGTTTGTTGTTACACCTGTAACTGTGAAAACGTGGTATGCATTTTCTCCGTTTGATCCACCGGTATTGTCATCACCAAACAAGTCACCACTTATGATTGTTGGGTTTGCAAAAAGAATGCGCTCAGAAAGTGTACTCTCTGTTCCAGCAAACCCTCCATAGAGACCAATTCCATAACTTAATTCAAAAGTTGCAGTGCGGTCGTCTACACCATCTGTGCGTGTTGGGATGTACGTTCCTGTGGCGATCCAAATATCATCATTTGTTAGTGCTGCATCAATCGCGTTATCTAGTGACTGGAATGCATTGGTCCAAGATGTGCCATCTCCGCCAAGAGGGGAGGATTGATCAACGAACCAAATGGTTCCACTTTGCCCGCTTGCGATTGTGGTAATGCATACGCTCCAAAGGAGGAACATGGAAATAGTTGTGGTTATCTTTCTCTTTTGCATCATCTTGTTATTCGCACTAGGAACTGTAAGTATGCAGTAGAGAACAAGATTATCCAGTTAAATACAGTTGATTCAGCAATGAAACTGTTACAGCGAGTCCGATAACAATATTATTCTTGTGTTCCTCGTTAGCAAGGACCCCACGCACCAATGAGAATGAGGAGGTCGTCAACATCAACAGTGCCTGATCCATCAATATCTAAGGCTGGATCTGCACTACCCCAGCCAGCAATGAGTGCAAGGAGATCATCCACATCTACACTCCCAGAGCCATCTACATCAGCTGCACATGTTACTGCGGTGATATTTAAGTACAAACTTAAGGCAGGGGAGTTTGCTCTGAAATCAGGTGCTAAATCAATGACTGAAACGATGTCTGTTAACCCGTCTTCATCAAAGTCTCCAGTAGCAACAAAGGTAGGATCGCTTCCATTTCCAACAGGATCTCCAATACCTAAGATGAGCGTCGATCCTGAAGAGTCATTTCTAATAATTGCAAGTTGTCGTTCGCCCAAAGCATCAAGTTCAGAAACAACCAAATCTTCGTCTCCGTCATTATCAAAATCAGTTGTTGCAATACTTAAAGGTTCATCGCCAATGGAAATGGTGGATGGGTTGTTTAAAGTTGAGCCCGTGCCAGTTAAAATACTCAAAGAATCTCCACCGTTGTTTACGGTGATGTAATCTTCGTATGCATCTTCATTCAACGTGCCAATACTTGCACTAACTGGGCTACTACCACTTGGAAGTCCAAAGGGGAATGCCATGAAATCAATTGTGTTTCCCGCGCCATCTCCACGTTTTACTGTGACAGAGTTCCCTCCATTGCTGAGAATAATAAGATCCAGATCCTTAGTGTCATTTACATCAGTTGGATCAATCGATGTAGGCACAGGAGAAGCCCACGTTGAAGTCAGGCTAAACACTACAGCCCTCGATGCCAGTGTTGTTGAGTTTGTATATACTTGCACGCCAACTGGGCTACTGCTTTCACAACCAACAGCAAGGTCTGGGAGATTTAATCCATCACTTGTATCAAGATCTGCAATCGCGAGACATATTGGACCAGTTCCAGTCGCAAGCGTTGTTGTAGTAAAGTTCCCAGTACCATCATTGAGCAGAATAGTCACTGTGTCATCGTCGTAATTAGTCACAGCGATATCGATTGATCCATCACTATCGAGATCACCTATTTCAAGATCTTCTGCACTTGAACCCGCCGAGACACTGATCGGAGCTGCAAATCCCTGCCAAACGCCACCGGACATTCCCATGTTTAGTAGGATCTCAACTGATGCAGGGCCACCAATAAGTGAAGGTATCGACATAGCAATGTCTGATCCATTTACTCCATCAAAATCTGCAACAATGATATCGTTTGGTGTTCCACTAATTGCAGTTGTTGTACCACCATCAAAAAGAATTGGCCCTGTTGTGACAACTGTTGCATCGCCTCCGCCAAGGAGGCTTCCGTCTGTAGACCATTCACACCCAAGATTGCTTGGTAACCCACTGTACGTCATCACGCTTGGTGTTCCGGTGATAGTGGGTGTAGCACTGATGAAATCAAACGTTTGATTGATTGATGGAGTCCAATCATATCGCAACTGAATCGCGACATTTGTTAGATCAGCAAATCCATTGATATTAAGATAATCATAACTGATGCCCTGTGTTGAACCCTGAATATCAAAAACGATTTTACTTGGGAGGTAAGGATCTCGCGCGGGATCGGTCTCATTTAAACTACCAATGATAGTTGCGCTAGCAATGTTCGTTCCACCAAGGTCAATTACACCACCAGATACAAAAATATCAGAGGTGATCTCATTGCCTATGTTGAGCGTAGCGCCATTTTCTACATACAGATTGGTACTATAAAGAAACGAAGTACTATCAATCTCTAATTCATTCCACTCGCCAGAAATTCTCATGTCACCTTGTGCGTATACGCTTCCATTCTTAATACCCAGAAAGGAACGGGTCCCAGTTTGTCCAATTTGAATTGGATTCACAATGTTTCGGAATTGAAGAAAATACCCGTTCAGATCAAATTTTATCCTTCCTTGAGTAACATTAATGTTGTCTATAAGAATAGCTTCAGCAGCAACAACATCATGTATTCCTGATACATCAAACAATGCAGTGTCAAATTCGCCCGGAACACTGTTTGGCAACCAATTTCCTTCATCTTGAAACACTGTTGAGATTAATTCAGACCAAATGCGAACGCCATCTTGTCCAATAACCGCAGGTATCAATTCGTAAGGTCCCATGTCAGCGATTGGGCTGCCTGTAGGATTATTGCCAGTATCTACAGTGTAGGGGTCATCAATAAAACGGAAGTTACCAGCAAGATCTAACACAGTAGTAACTAACGTGTTGTCACCTGCGTCGATGCAAGGGGAGCCTTGGAATAAATGAAAATTTTCATCTCCAGTTCTGACCACACCATCATCTCCGAGTGGATTTGCAAAATGAGGGTTTGCAGCAATATTACCATTACCATTAAGATCATTTGGTAATTCTTCAATACAACTGTACCTCGCAGTCGCTGATGCACCATTTCTATTAATCTGAGCAGTTGAACCATACGTGCTCTCGTTTCCCCAAAGAATCGAGTTATACACATCAACAGAAGAACCATGTGCAGAAACACCACCAGTAAATATCGCAGCATTTTGAGAAATTGTTGTATTGGTGATAGAGATGTTTCCAGTGGCAATGATTCCGCCACCGATTGTAGATTCGTTTCCGGTAATCTCACTTGTGTTGATAGAGAGATCACCATTGACATATACACCACCACCATACGACCCTGCGATGTTCAATTTAACCTTCACTTTGAGAAGCGATACACTTGAGCCAGAATCAACGCCGATCGCACCACCATCGATGGCATTGTTTCCTTGAATGCGACATAAATTCACTTCGAGTGGAACAGTTGTGGAATTGTGGATGTGAATACCACCACCAAGTTTTTCTATTGCATCATTGGCATTACCACCATAGATCCAAAATCCGTCAATCGTAATAGAGCCTGTGGTTACATTAGATGATGTGATTACGTGATATGCGTTTTCACTATTATTTCCACCGGCGTTATCATCACCATTGAGATCACCAGTAAGTATTGTGTGATGTAATGATACATCTCGATCCTCGACCGATAGTTCTGTTCCATCAAATCCGCCGTACATACTAACTGGTTCGCGGATAGTGAATGAAACGCTTCGAGGGTCGCCGATGTCTGTTTCTATAGTAGGGGTATAAGTTCCTTCAGCGATCCATATTTGATCTGTACTAACAGCAATTGCAAGTGCCTCTTCAATTGTACGGAACGCGTCACTCCAAGAAGTTCCTCCGCCAGTTGCAGGCGTATCTCGGTCAACATACCAGATGTTTCCAGTTCCGCCTCCGCTCGCAGCAGCGACCGTTAATTCTCCAAAACCGACTGCGCCATTGTAACCACCGATTCGAACAAAGTATTCTGTTCCGGCAAACAGACTCATTTCAATTTCTGAATAATAAGATTGACAATTATTGTTTGTATTGGCACTATCACCATTACATGCAATTTGGACAAGGCTTCCGCACGATCCACTATATAAAACCATAGAAGTGTCATAACTATCAACATTACAAGTAGAAAAGTTGTACGTGTCGTTCACAGTTGGAGTAAATACAAACCAAACGTCAGGGCTGCTATTCCAACCTAGATATGTTCCTGAACACATCGCTTCATCGGGATCAGGTTCATTGCTTGGAGTTGCACTCGATGTGTCAAAATAGTTTGGACCAGCGATAGATGCAGTCATTGCATCCCAACATTCATCACCACTTGTTTGGGCTTTTACTTGCGTGGCACAACAGAGTATCACAACAGATAGGATTGTAATTGTCTTAACCATTTTCTCACCTTTTAGTACTCTTTTAACCAGAGATTCACTTCTGAATCACGTACTACTATGACACAACAAAACCAGCAAGTCTAGAAAATACTTGGTTATTTCATCTATATATTGAAACACACGCTTTTATACGTCCGAAAACTTCAATTTCACGCATCCACCCCGAAATAAACTCACCCCCGGTGAGTTTATTGTTTTTTACTCAAAATATGCAAAAACTCACCGGGGGTGAGTTTTGACCCAATTCACTCCAAATCTGAATAAACTCACCGGGGGTGAGTTTGCTTAAAAGGAATGACACACTTGCATTGATATTGCAGGTGCAGGATTTGACGCCGCGGG
>JACKQG010001506.1_pt1 | contig 32079 bp, 31 predicted proteins | sample 8237621 | NCBI WGS metagenome assembly JACKQG01 (sample SAMN15677084, study PRJNA649215) | marine metagenome | biome: marine; feature: Black Sea; material: saline water; isolation source: suspended particulate matter (SPM) from the Black Sea western gyre | collected 2013-06-09/2013-06-10 | depth...
ACTACGTCACCGTGTTCATCGACGCCGACCGCAAGAGCGAGCCGGTAATCTTCGCCACGCCGGGCAAGGGCAAGAAGACAGTCAAGGAATTCAAGATGTTTCTGAAGCGGCGCGGTGGCAAGCCGGGCCGTATCAAGGAGGTGGTCTGCGACATGTCACCTGCGTTCCTCGCCGCCATCGGCAAAGAGTTCCCCGCCGCCGCCGTCACCGTGGACTGGTTCCATGTGGTGCAGTTGTTCACCAGGGCTGTGGACGATGTGCGTAAGGCGGAATACAAGCTGGTGAAAATGCCCGCCGCCACGCGCTGGGCGGTGTTAAAGGCTGGCGATGGCAAGTTGACGGACAAACAGGCGATGGCCTTGGCCGAACTGGAAGCCGGTGATTTCCTGACCGCCACGGCTTGGCGCATCAAGGAAAAGCTCCGTTGGGTGCGTAAGGCCGGAACCCTGCATGCAGCCCGCTGGCGGTTGTCTCACTTCCTGCGTCACGCCACCGAACAAATCGGAGACGGTCCGCTGTTCGGGGCCGTCCGCAAAGCTCTGGAGACGGTCGAAAAACATCAGACGCGCATTCTCGAACGTTGGACCTCAACCCACAGCAACGCCCGCATGGAGGCAATGAACGGACTGTTCCAAGCCGCCAGGGCTCGAGCCAGAGGCTACCGAAACACCGCAACTTTTATCTCCATGATTTATTTGATCGCCGCCCCGCTTGGAGATATATTCAAATCCACTTGAAACGTCGAAGAGCCTTACTTTTTATCTTGGTTTAGAGAAGGGCAAGAGTTGCAATCGGTGTAGCTATCCCTGAGAATATCGAGAAAGAGGTATGCTTTCTAAATATCTACAATGAGTGAACCAATAGCAAACACCGGGGAGATTAATGGCGTGGGTGCCTCGAAACCAGCTGGAAAAGCACCTTCAATTGGTGAGCCAAGGATCGGATCTACCACTTCGAGCGATCCTGTTGGGGCGGCCGGGGCTCTTTTTGAAGAAATCCAGCAGGATGATTGTACTCTTGCCGTCGTTTTCTGTTCAACTGAGTTTAACCTAGGCGAAATGGAGTCCGCCCTTGCTTCAACGTTTGGTGACATCCCCCTTATCGGGTGCACCAGTGCCGGCGAGATAACGCCCACTGGATACACAAACGGGACGCTAACGGGATTTTCTCTTCCCACCGAGAGCTTTACGGCTGTCAGCGCCCGGATAGATAATCTTTCTGATTTCGAAATATCATCTGGCCATCGTCTGGCCAAGGATCTGATTGCCGATCTGAATTTCAAACAACCCAAAACTTTCCCCGGCGACACCTTCGCTTTCCTGATGATTGATGGCCTCTCCTGTTCTGAAGAGACGATTGTCAGTTCCATATATTCAGCACTTGATGACATTCCTCTTTTTGGCGGTTCAGCCGGGGATGGGCTTGATTTCAACCGGACCTTTGTTTTCTACGAAGGCGCCTTCCATACAAACAGCGCCGTTTTGACGCTGGTGCGAACGAACAATCCCTTCAAGGTCTTTAAAACCCAACATTTTATCAGTAGTGATAAGAAAATGGTGGTGACCGAGGCTGACCCGAAAACCCGCATCGTTTCTGAAATCAACGCCGAGCCAGCCGGGCGGGAATACGCACGCTTGATCGGCCTTGCCGAAGAAGAACTTACGCCCATGATTTTCGCCACTTACCCAGTTGTCGTGAAGGTTGGGGGGACAGATCATGTGAGATCTATCCAGAAGGTGAACGATGACGGAGGCCTAACCTTTTTCTGCGCGATTGATAAAGGCGTTGTCCTGACGGTTGCTAAAGGCGTCGATATCGTCGAAAATCTGGAAGAAGTTCTCGATGAAATTCATCAGGAAATAGGAAAACCCCAGCTTATTCTTGGCTGCGATTGCGTCTTTCGGTCCCTTGAGCTTGAGCGAAGCCAGTTAAAGCAAAAGGTTGGTGAAATTTTAGCCACCAACAATACCATCGGATTCAATACATACGGAGAACAATTCCAAGCCATGCATGTCAACCAGACATTTACCGGCGTCGCCATTGGTTATAGGGACGATGAGCGGGAAAATTCTTGATGACTTACCTTGACACGGAAGTATCCGGTGAAGCCGGAACTGAAAAGCTCTATAAAATCATCGACGCCTTGATGTGTCAGGTTGAACGCAGCATGGACGGGCAGGGGAACTCCTATTCCCTTTTTCAAACCGCAACTGTCCTGGAAGACAAAGTCAAGGTTCGTACGGCTGAACTTGAAACAGCCCTGAACAGGCTGGAAAGCACTAATAGAGAATTGAACCGGGCCAACAGCGAGGCGGAAACGGCAAGAATTCGCCTGCTGGAAGCTGTTGAAAGTATTTCTGACGGTTTTGTCCTTTTTGACTGTGATGAAAAGCTGGCGCTAAGCAACACCCGCTTTATGGATTTCTGGGGAAACGCCAAGGAAGGAAAACCTACTGGCGTTACTTTTGAAGAACACATCAAACAGGTGGTGAGCAAAGGTTTAATCGCCGACGCTGGAAGCGACCCTGAGAACTGGATTAAGGCAAGACTGGAACGCCACCGCAACCCTGGCGATCCCTTTGTTCTGAAACTGGCCGACGGGCGCTGGCTGCGGGTCGACGAACGCCACACAAACGATGGTGGCACCGTCGGCATTTACACCGATATCAGCGACATCAAGCATCAAGAAGAACAGCGTCGACAAAAGGAACTAGCCGAAAAATCGGAATTACTGCAATCCTCCCTGGATAACCTGACGCAGGGCGTATCGGTTTTTGATAAAGACCTGCAACTCGTCGCCTGGAATGAGCGCTTCATTGAATTGCTACAATTGCCGGAAGGCATGGTTCAACAAGGCACGCATTATGAAGATTATATGGCCTACAACATTCGCCGCGGGGAATACGGCGGCGGCGATCTGAATGCCTTCAAAAAGCGTATGGAACGGGCCAAAAATTTTGAACCGCTTGCGATTGAATACATCCGGCCTGACAGCAGTTCTCTTGAAATCAGGCGAAACCCCATGCCGGGCGGTGGCTTTGTCACCACGTATACCGATGTCACAGAATCCAGAAAAGCCGCCGAAGAACTGCGGGAATCAAAAGAAAACCTGGAACGCCGTGTCAAAGGGAGGACGGCCGAACTAACGGACCTGAACCAGAAACTGGTGCAGGAAATTGAAGAAAGAACGATTATTGAGGAACAACTGCATCTGGCGAAAACGGAAGCCGAAGAAGCCAACATCAGTAAAACCAAATTTCTCGCCGCCGCCAGCCATGATCTTTTACAGCCGCTGAATGCCGCTCGCCTGTTCACGTCCGCCCTGGTGGATCGCAAACCTAGCGGCAAAGAAGGGGAATTAACGGCGGGAATTGATGGTGCACTACGTGGCGTGGAAAGTATGCTGAATGCTCTGCTGGACATCTCCAAGCTGGACGCGGGCGCTGTCCCTATTGAAACGACGGACTTTCCCCTTTCCTCTATTCTCAACCGTATTATCGCCGAGCATGTTCCAATCGCCTTAGAGGCCGGACTGGATTTCAAGTGCGTTCCCTGCAAGGCCATCGTCAGAACGGATAGAAAGCTCCTCGGACGAATTGTTCGCAACCTGATAAGCAATGCCATTCGCTATACACCGAAAGGGAAAATCCTCGTCGGGTGCAGAAAGAAAAATGAGATCGTCAGACTGGAAATATGGGATACAGGCGTTGGCATCTCGGAAGATTTACGCGACGAAATTTTTGAAGAGTTCAGGCAGCTTGGTAATGAAACCAGGGAAGGTGACAAGGGGGTTGGACTTGGCCTGGCTATTGTCAAACGCATTGCTCAAATACAGGACCATCCGGTCGGGGTGCGCTCAGTCCCTGAGAAAGGATCTGTATTTTATGTCGACCTGCCCCTGGGAAAAGAAGAAGCCAAGAGCGCTGAAACATCTCGTTCTTTAAGCGGAGTTGAAAATAAAATACCGGGGACAAAAGTTCTCGTTATTGATAACGAACAAACAATCCTCGATGGCATGGAATCCCTACTTAAGGGCTGGGGCTGCACTGTTGATACCGGATTGAACATCGAAACCGTGCAGCAAACAGTTACGTCGGCGCATGACAACCCGGATCTTATCATCATTGATTATCATCTGGATGACGGCGAAAACGGCATAGATGGCATTGCCGCCCTTCATAAGACATTAGCCCCCGACATTCCGGGAATCGTTATCACTGCCGATAGAACCGAAGAAATCAAAGCTGCTGTTGAAGGCAAAGGCCTTTACTTAATGAACAAACCCGTTCGTCCCGCCAGGTTACGGGCGCTGATTGGTCACATTCGCTCAGAATAAGCTTTGAAACCGACATCCTTGGCCATCAGGACGGCTTGTGTGCGGCTGAATACCTGAAGTTTTCTCAGTATCGCAGAAATATGCGCCTTGACGGTCGATTCCTTGATGTCCAGGTCATAGGCGATAATCTTGTTCGGCTTCCCTTCCACCAGCAAGTGGAACACCTTGGTTTCCGCAGCCGTTAAGGATTTCATACGTTCCAGTAATTCAGGATCGCCGCCCCCGCTCTCACTGGCCATAGCAACTTCCAGGTCGGTTTCCTCAGGATGGTATACCTCGCCCGCCATAACTGTTCGTATCGCAGCCTGCATGCGTTCACGGGAGATCGCTTTGGGAATGAACCCCGCTGCACCGTATTCGATGACCTTCTCGACGGCTGTTGCATCAGCCGATCCGCTGACAATGACAATGGGCGTTGCCGGGGAAAGTTTGCGAAGTTCAACCAGGCCTGAATATCCTTCAGCACCGGGCATATGGATATCAAGCAGAACCAGGTCAAGCTCCTGGTCTTCGGTCATGACGGCGCGTGCTTCATCAAGGTTTCCGGCCTCAATGATGTCAGATTCTTTGAACCCGCTTTCGACAACCTGACGCATGGCATCACGAAAAAGAGGATGGTCATCCGCAATCAGTATTCGGACCATATCAAACTCTGGCAATTGCAACTCTCTAGACACCCTATCACTACCACTGAACGAATTTAAATGAAGAACTTGACGAAAAAAGAGGGGGCACACTGGCCCCCTCCTCAATCGAGATCAGGCCAGGGCCTTATTTGGGCATTTTGAAGACCCAAACGCTGCCACCCTGGTTCAGGTGTTTGATGCGCTTGGCGACATCACCACCCCAAAGCGGAACAGCACCACCCCAACCGGAAACAACGGCGAAGTACTGCTCGCCATTCTCTTCCCAGGTAACGGGCTGGCTGACGATGCCGGAACCGGTTTGGAACTTCCACAGAACCTTGCCGGTCGCGTCGTCAAGGGCCATGAAGTAACCTTCAGGATTGCCTGTGAAGACAAGTCCACCAGCCGTCGTCATGACACCGGCCCACAAAGGAGCGTTGTTCTTCAGTTCCCACTTGATGGAACCGTCCATCGGATCGATGGCTTTCAAAGAACCGATATAATCTTCAAACAGCGGTTTGATGGTAAAACCAGCCCCCAGATAGGCAGCACCCTTCTTGTAGGTGACGGGTTCATTCCACAAGTCCATGCCCCATTCGTTGGACGGAACATAGAACAGTCCGGAATTCTGACTGTACGCCATCGGCATCCAGTTCTTACCACCCAGGAAAGAAGGAACGGCGAAGATCGCCTTACCTTTTTTGCCATCGGCAGATTTGGTCGGATCACCAGCACGGTTGGAGTCGATGAAGTTCGGACGACCCGTTTTTACGTCAATGCTGGATGCCCAGCTGATCTGTTCAACGAACGGTGTCGCGTTCTGCAGTTTACCGTTTGTGCGGTCCATAACGTAGAAGAAGCCGTTACGGTCGGCGGTGGCAGCAAGTTTTTTGCCACCAGCGTTGAACGACACGACTTCGTTGACGCCATCGTAATCCCAGCCTTCCCAAGGCGTGGTTTGAAGGTGCCATTTGATTTCACCGTTATCCGGGTTAATCGCCAGACGCGAAGCGGCATACAGGTTGTCGCCTTTACGAAGATGCGAGTTCCAGGGGGCCGGGTTGCCGGCACCGTAGAAGATGGTGTCGGTTTCATCGTCGTAGTTGCCACCGAGCCAGGTCGCACCGCCGCCGGACTTCCACATGTCGCCAGGCCAGGTTGCATTCAGTTTACCGGTCATCGTAGACGGCTTGCCGTTCAGCATACCCATGTGACCTTCAATTGTCGGGCGAGACCAGACCAGTTCACCGGTTTCAGCGTTGCGGGCTTCAACTTTGCCGACGATACCGAATTCACCACCAGAGACACCGGTAATGACATTGCCTTTGACGATGAACGGAGCAGCCGTAAAGGAATAACCGGCTTTGTAATCGCCGAGTTTTTTCTTCCATTTGACCTTACCGGTCTTACGGTCCAGGGCAACCAGTTTGGCGTCCAGAGTGCCGAAGTACACCAGATCGCCATACAACGCGGCACCACGGTTGATCACGTCACAGCAAGGCATGATTCCATCTGGAAGACGCGCATCATACTGCCACAGTTCCTCACCGGTTTTCACATCAACGGCGAAAATACGAGAATAAGAACTCGTAACATACATAACGCCATCATAAATGAGCGGCTGCGATTCCTGACCGCGCTGCTTTTCACCGCCGAACGAGAATGACCAAACAGGCAGCAATTTTTTGACGTTGGATTTGTTTACGATTTTCAGCGGGCTGAAGCGTTGCCCCTTGCGGCCCATACCGTTGGTGACGATTTGATGGGTTGTTTTTGAATCGTTGGCGATGTCTGCATCGGTAACACCAGCCTGTGCCTGCGAAGACATCGAAGAAACAGCAATTGCCGCGCCTCCTGCCAGGGCTAATGTTGTTTTAATGAAATTCATATCTTTTCCTCCCTCTTGTAATTAAAGAAATAATGAATGCGTCCATTGTTCGAACTGAAGAATTTCCTATTGTCCAGTATCACCATGTGTTTGATAGGGACAATTAGCAAATAGTCTAAGGTGCTGGGGTCAATCGATGCGGCGATCAACTGCTTTGGGCAATTTGCGTTTAACGATTTCCGGCCACAAATGATGGACGGAACGGCGGTATTCCGCCTCAACAGTCGCTAAACTTTTGAACTTATTAGGCAAATCAAGGTTCATGACTTCCGTCATTTCCAACCCTTGGTCCGCAGCGTCTTCCAGCACCTTCACCAACCACTGAAGATATTCACGGGTCTGTCTGATGGCCTCGTTATCACCGATTACCGGACCATGGCCGGGAACGATCAGGCGGAAGTCTATTTCTTCCAGTTGATCCAGGCTTTCCAGCCATTTACCGATGTCAGCGTGAGGAGTTGTCGGGGCGCGATCCATAAACACCTGGTCGCCTGCGAACAGAACGCCGGTGGTTTCATCCAAAATTGCCAGGTCAGCGATATCGTGGCCTTGAAGGGCAATGTAGCGCAAACGATGTTCACCGATTTGCTCTCCTGATCGGTTTACTGATTTGCCCGGCACTATAACTTCTGTGCCTAACATCCAGTCGCCGACAAGCCGATACAGGTTCTCGTTCATGGCATCACCCTCGCTGCGGATCGCTGCAATGGTTTCCGGTAATGCCCAGATAGGAGCTCCGGAAAATGCCTGATTACCGAGAAAGTGATCGGGGTGATGATGGGTAACGATCACCCTGTTAATGGGTAGCGGCGTGACCTCGTTGATGGCGTTACGCATTTCGTGGCCATAACGGGCGGAAGGCCCGGTATCGATAACGATAACGCCCTCTTTGGTTATGATGAATCCCGTATTGACGATATTACCGCCATTCTCCAGGCTGAAATGCTCTTTTGAGCCCTGGAAGATATACGTGTCTTCAGCGACTTTTACCGGCTTAAGCTTATAGGAAAGCGACTCGGCAAATGTCGGCGCTATCGCCAGGAGACAAAAAATAAAGGACAAAAAGATAAGTGGGCGTTTCATAGTGGTATACTGCCTTCTATTGGGCTGATAATTCCCTGTGGGCTATTTTTTAGGATTTCGGGGCTTTTTCGACCCAGGCGCTGATTTCGTTACCGTTGTTGTCCATTCCTGAAATGGAATACCCACCTGTTTCTCCAACCGCATCGACCTCAAAGGTGATCACCGGATCCTCACTGACGGGCTCGAAGGTTTGAAGATGCGCCAACTCCACACCTTCTGCGTTCTTGATGCTGAGGTGCTCCATGAAAAAAGCCGGAATATTTCCAGATAATCCAGTATCCATGGGATGGATGATACGGGTACGAATGCGATCAACACCGTTTTCACGAGGCCAAATCTGGGCCTGTACATTGTTTAGATTGCTTTCCCAATCGGCGGCCGCCATCTGAACGCTTGGCACTGTGCAACCACCACCCGAAGCATCAACATATTTCCCCCCAAGATGCCACACGCCATCTTTCGTGCGAGCAGCAGCACGGATCACGCTTGCCTGCCCCATCTTCACCCGAAGGGCAAAATACGGACGGGCTTTATTAGGGGTAAATTTTGCCGTTTTCAGAATCGGGTTCAGGTCAACAATCAGAATGATTTCCGTTACGTCATCCAGACCGTCTACCCGGACGGAAACCGGTACCTGAAAATTTCCTTCGGCGCTATCCGGCGCATCAACCTTGACGCGGTCATCAAAAATCACCTGGCCCTGCTCCAGGATTTCCTCGTACACCCAGCCCCACATGGGTGAGTTAAACGGATCTTTGGGAGGCGCGCCAGCACTGGCGACATTCGCAAGAACAAGGACCGATAAAACCATCGGTGCAATCCGGAAAAGCCGTCCCATTTGTTTCGTCCCCCTATTGATTATTGAGCAGTGGAACCAAGCAGATCATCCGGTGGAGGATTATACTTGATACCGTGAGTCTTAAAAATTTCCTTTATGACGCCGTCTTTCACCATTGCCGCCAAAATATCTCCGACGAAATAACCAAGCTGGCGATATGTATGTTTGACTGCGGCCCCCAACAGCCAATGGCTCCTCAACCCCCGCATCGGTACCATCCCGGTGCGAAAAGAATCGCGATGTTCCTTCAAGCCTGCTTCAAGTTGAGTCAGCGGACCGGCCGCCCCGGCGAGTTCTCCTGCAATCAGCGCATCGGTCACTTTGCGGGGGCTGTGAAAATGAACTACATTTTTCAGGATCGCCCCACCCAGGGCCGATGCCAGGTAAAAGTCGGCAATCGTGTCCAGTTCCACACCAATCTTGTCGAATCGGAAGACGGCAATTGTAGCTTGTTCCCCCACCATTTCAGGGTTCCAGGCAAGCCCGACCCGTTCCTGGTAATAGGCACCGAAAAAAACCACCTGATCGTTTCTCAGGGAAAATTCCCGATCATAAGGGACATGCAACATCACATCCGCCACCTGTCCCCCCAGGTAATGCCCCTTCCAGATGGCGTTTCTCAGATCGTCTTCGACATTTTCATCTGCCGTTTGCTCAATAAGATTGAGCCGTAAATTCATTTTTTTAGCTAAGTATCGGGCGATGTCCACATCGACCCCTGTCAGTTTGCCGTCCTTGCGATAGGAGAAGGGAAAGTAGTCGCGATAGACGGCTATGCCGATTTCGCCTTTTTCCGTGATTTCATCAAGAGAAAGCGCAAACGCCGAAGTGACGCTTGCGCTCAGTTGCAGGAAGAAAATCCAGAAAATCCAAAAAACTTTAAATCGCCGCATGCTTTGTCCTTAAGCTCACCGAAGAATTATTCCTCATCCTCGGGCTTTGAATCGATATAAGAGCGGATGGCCCACAACCCTTCCTGAGAGATGATGCCATCAAATTTAGGCATGTAAACCTTACCGTCGCGAACGGCGCCGCCACGGACCCGTTCTATATACCATTCGTCGCCGTCCATAGTCGCTTCAAGGTAGCGCAAATCGGGGGCGATACCGCCGGACATGACTTCAAGACCATGGCAACGGGCGCAGTTCTGAATGTAACCTGAAGCGCCTATCTCAATGGCCAGATCCTTGAGAGCCGCATCGTCTCTGAAGGGGTTTTCTTCGGTCCATTCTTCACCCAGAACCGGTAAACCATCCGTATTCATTGCCTGTGGCACTACATCGCCATGAGACCAGGCCTGAGTGCTCAAGCCGAACGTTGCTACGCTCACTATCCCCAATAGCGCGATGACACGAATGATACGAAACATCAATTTACTCCATAACCTGACTACATTGCCGATATCGGCATGGTGGTTATATATCCTGAAAACGAATTTATTTCTGCTCGACTTTGGTCGGAGCGTCCTGTTTTTTTACTCGACTTTGGTCGGATGTTTTACTTTTTTCCTCCGGCCACGGGGGGCCATATGGCAAGGGCGTCACCGTCTTTTAGTGTTTTTACAGCACTTTCGCTAGGGGCCAGATAATGCCCATTGATGAGGACCAGGTGACAGTGTTCGGGCGGCACGCCGTGTTTGGCGAGTACGCCTTCGACGCTGGTTTCTTGCTCGATCTCGACCTCGACTTCATTCTTCTCGGCATGGTCGGGCAGATACTGGCCCAGCGAGGCATAGAGTTTTAGCGTCACCTTCATCGCTTTTAGGCCCCATCGCCGCGGGTGCAGTCGATGTAGGCCTCCACGACCCGGTTGGGGTCGGACATCAGGCGTTCTTTCCACGCGCCCAGGTTCACCGGCGTCATGATCAGGCCGCGCATGATGCCCATTTGATCCGTACGCCCCACCATCACCGCGCCGACCAGATGATCGCCATCGAAGTTCAGCAGCGTGTAGCGGTAATTCTCATTATCGATCTGCTGGGCACTCTCGCCGCCATCCTTGCCCTGCCACAGGCCGAACGAGCACGAGATCAATCCCAACGTGTCCAGAACATTCATGTTCAGGCTGCCCCGGTAATCGACGCCCTTTTCAGCCATGCTCATGGCGGCAATGCGGCCATGCTCCACGCCGGTGGGCTGCACGGCATGAACGGACTTTTCACCGGTGGAATAGTCTGGTCCCTGCGCCACGTCACCGGCGGCAAAGATGTTGTCGATGCTTGAGCGAAGGTTGTTGTCGACCAGAATGCCGTCCTCGATCTCAACTCCCGCCCCGTCCAGAAAGTCCGTGTTGGGGCGCACGCCCGTTGCCACCACAATCAGGTCCGCCTGAATAACGTCGCCTGTATCCACATTGACCGACAGTTTCCCGTCCGTTTCATCAACGGAGTTAACCCGTGCGGAGGTCAACACATTAACGCCCTTCTCCAGACACCAGTTCTTGATCATGTTACCGGCGTTTTGATCCATCATGCGCGGCACCATGCGGTCGCCGGCTTCAACGACGGTCAGGTTCGCACCCGAAAGCGCCAGGGCCTCCATGATGATACAGCCGATAAAGCCAGCCCCCATCAGCACCACATCAACACCCTCACCGGTAATCTTGGCAATGTTACGGGCGTCTTCCAAAGTCCAGCAATGGTGGATATTGGGCCTGTCCAGCCCTTCGATCGGCGGCTTGATGGGATGAGAGCCCGATGCCACGAGAAGCTTGTCATAAGGCAGCTTCTCGCCGTTATCCAGCGTCAGGGTATTGTCACCAACAGAGACGCTTTCGGCATGTGCCTGAATGCGGTTAATGCCTAAGTTTTCGAAGTGATTGTCGCCTTTGCGAAGGTAGACACCTTGTTCCGGAACCTTACCAATCAGGAAATAAGGGATCGCCATGCGACCATACGGCGGCTCGACCTCGCCATCGACCAGAGTAACCGAGGACTCCGGGTCGATTTTACGAAGGGTCTCAGCAGCGGTTACGCCGGACGGTCCGGCGCCGACAATCACGTGTTGCATAAGTAAACTATCCTAAAAAAAAGAAAGCCCCACACCCTACAGACTTACGCCCAAGGGTGTGGGGACTTTTCAGATAACCTGGCCTCTAAAGGTCGAGGCGGCTCAGAGTTTCGTTGGACGGTACACCGTCAGGCGTCCAGCCACGAAGCTCGTAGTACTCCGGCAGCATCTTGCCAAGCTCGCTGACTTTGCCTTCAGCCGGGCCGGTTTTGGCTGCGTCTTTCAGCAAACGCTGAGGCAACGTGTCGTCAGCAGCCGTAAAGCCTGCATCCATGTTGAACTTGCGCTCAAGGTTCCAGATGCGTTCGCCAACTTCCATCAAGGTTTCAGAAGACCAATCACCTTCAAGGTCACCATCGATCATGGGGGCGACGTCATCCAGCGTCAACGCGAAGGACGTAAAGATGCAGATACCGGCAGCATCAAACGCAGCTGTCGCATCCTGGAATGCCTTCACCAGACCGGCTTTGCCGTCGGGTGTCAGCGGATCGGTCTTTTCAGGAATACCCAGAACTTCGGAAGCTACGGTGTAGCTGCGAAGGTGACAGGCGCCACGGTTGGATGTGGCATAGGTCAGGCCCATGCCCTGAATACCGCGCGGGTCGTAAGCCGGGAATTCCTGGCCTTTAACAGACATAGACAGTTCCGGATGACCGTATTTTTCGCACAGGCGTTTGGAGCCAAGGCCGATTTCCTTACCAAAACCTTCACCAAGGCCCGTCATATCGCAGATTTTGCAAAGGGCTTCGGCGTTGCCGAACTCAAGCTGAATGCCACCGGTGTTTTCGGTCGTAATGGCACCAATCTGGAACATTTCCATCGCCGCACCGATTGTGGTGCCAAGCGTGATCGGATCCATGCCGTATTCATTGCAGATGTAGTTGCAATAGGTCAAAGCTTCCAGATCGTTGACACCGGTTGCTGCACCCAGAGACCAGGCGTTTTCGTATTCCAGACCACCTTCGACGCCGTGGTATTTCGGCTCTCCGGCAACGGAGAAGTGGTTCGGGTCCATCTGGGAACGACGCTGACACGAGATCGGGCAACCGAAACACGCTGCGTTGGAAACCAGGTTGGCTTTGCCGTCACTTTCGCGCGGCGTCGTCATGGCTTCACCACCAATGTCGGCTGCGCCTTCGAACTGAACTTCCGTACCGTTACGGGTCGGCAGAGCGCCGGTTTCGTTGATGACGTTCATCAGCACCTGGGTGCCGTAGGTCGGCAGGCCTTCACCGGTAACCGGGTTGTCAGCCAGGATCTGGTTGCAAGCGCCAGTGGCCTGCATGAACTTCATCGGGTCGCTTACCTGAATACCCTGGGTACCACGGCAAGCAACGGCTTTAAGGTTTTTCGAGCCCATAACCGTACCAACGCCGGAACGACCAGCTGCGCGGTCCTTATCGTTGACGATAGCGGCATACAAGTTGCCGTTCTCACCAGCTTGCCCAATAGAGGCGCAACGGATGTCATTATCGCCGCGAGCTGCACGCAACATGTCTTCCGTATCCCATACCGATTTACCCCACATAGCGGAGGCGTCTTTCAGTTCGGCTTGATCGTTTGTGATATCCAGGTAGACCGGGCTGGCGGACTTGCCTTCGAAAATGACCATGTCCCAACCGGCATTCTTCAGTTCAGCACCAAAGAAACCGCCAGAGTTTGAACAGGCAATTGCATTGGTCAATGCACCCTTGGTGATAACCGTCCAGCGGCCCGACGTCGGCGCAGCGGTACCAGTCAGCGGACCTGTGGCGAAGATCAGTTTGTTGTCAGCCGACAGAGGGTCAACCTTCGGATCGCATTCTTCAGTGTAATACTTGGTCGCCAGACCACGGGAACCAAGATACTTCTTGGCCCACTCCATATTGAGCGGTTCGCTTTGGCACGTGCCGTTCGTCAGGTTTACTCGCAGTACTTTTTGTGTCCAGGACATCTGTTTCTCCCTAGTTTATGTTTTATATTGATAAATTAATTAATCGGCTGACGCCTGATTTCCGGCGTCCGTTTTTTCCGCCCAGTGGCGCATCTTGTCCATGCCAGCGCTTTCAGCTTCGATGAAAGACAGGGCAGGTGTGGGGCAAACCTTGACGCAATCCGGGTCGCCGCCGCACAAATCACATTTGTCGACTTTCGCCGTGATCGAATTGTAATTGATCGTGCCGAACGGGCAGGCGATCGTGCACACCTTGCAGCCAACACAGACTTCAGCCGTAACCTCTTTGGCGCCAGTCGCCGCATTGACCGAAATGGCGTCTACAGGACAAGCCTGCAAACACCATGCATCGGCACACTGAGTGCAGACATACGGCACATTGCGGTTGGTCTCATCAAATTTGAAAACCTTGATGCGGGATTTAGATGGATTGAAAGCCCCTTCGTGATGATAACTGCATGCCATTTCGCACTGATGACACCCAGTACACTCACTGGCATTGATATGGAGGACTTTTACCATTTCTCGAATTTTCCCTATTTGGTTGGCAACATGGAACAAGGACACTAGCAGTGTGCGAGCCCACGTTTCAATTCACCGAAAGTCTAAGACGGGAGGTTAAAAATTATTCAGCCAGGGAGCGGCAACGAATATCTCTTTTACCGCTAACCACGACGAGACGCTGCCAGGGTGTGAAAATCTGACACAGCTGACGGGGGTTTGAGACCCACCAAATATTGATATCAACACCGATGGAATCTTCATTTTTGAAGCTAACGGTGACGGGGCCGGAATCGGGCTCAAGAACGGCGCTGCCCCCCGGCGCAACCAGTTTTATTTTGTTCTTAGATTGATTGTCGAAAGTGATTGTCTCCGCCGAAAATGCCGGAGACGCTATAAAGACAATGAGGAGAGCCATGATCCATTTCATGGGGTCGCATCGTAACCACTGTCTTCGACGTTTCCAAGGTGCCTTATTCTTCGACTTTCGTTCACTTGACTGCTTTCAACGGATAATGATCTAAAACAACCAAGGATTTATTGGGTGAATAATGAAAACCGGTAATTGGGATATCAACGTCGGCAGATTTTTTCCTATCGTACTCTGTCTTTGGACGGCGATTCTCTGCTTGAGCGCCGGTCGTCCCCTTGAAGCCGCAACTCTAGTCCCCATCGACGTTGAAATCATCTTCCTGAGCCAGAAAGTCGACCTGCCACCTGCCTTGTCGAACATCGACAGCGTCCCCGATGACGCCGGTCTGATGGGCGCCCGCATCGCTATTGGCGACAACAACACAACAGGGCGATTCTTAAAACACAAATACAGCCTGATTGAAGAAACCCTTGCCGCAGACGCCAACGTCGCCGAAGCCTTCGCCCGGTTGGCGTCGGAGGGCGGGAAAGTGTTCATTCTCGACCTGCCTGCCTCTTCGCTCGATATCGTCAGGAACCATGCAAAGGCCGGGCAATCCCTGTTGTTCAACACCCGCGCCACGGATGACCGGTTCCGCTCAAAAGATTGCCATGACTTTCTACTGCATACCATTCCAAGTCGCGCCATGCGTACAGATTCGCTCGCCCAATATTTGATTACCAAACGTTGGAAGGATTGGTTGCTGATCGTTGGGTCGCGCCCTGAAGATGAGTTGTTTGCCCAGGCGATTAGGAAATCGGCGAAAAAGTTTGGGGCAGATATTATTAAAGAGAAAAAATGGACCGGCGAACATGATGCCCGTCGCACGGCCCAAACTGAGGTTCCCTTGTTCACACAAGGCATCGACTACGACGTCCTGATGGTAGCGGACGAAATCGGCGACTTCGGCGATTATTTGATGTACCGCACCTGGACACCGCGTCTTGTCGCCGGAACTCAGGGCCTTGTGGCCAAGGCCTGGGGACGCCCGATCGAACAATGGGGCGCGGCACAGCTTCAGGAACGCTTTCTTAAAGAATCGAACCGCTGGATGCTTTCCCGGGATTACGCTGCATGGGCGGCTGTGCGGACCATCGGAGAGGCCGTCACGCGAACCAAATCAGGCAGCACTGAAGAAATCAGAAAATTCATTGCGTCGGACAAATTTCAGCTCGCCGCCTTTAAAGGGCGCAAGTTGAGTTTCAGAACGTGGAATGGCCAGTTACGCATGCCCGTTGCAGTTATGTCCGCCCGCTCCGTCGTCGCTCAGCCCCCCTTAAAGGGATACCTTCATCAAAGAACCGAACTCGACACCTTGGGGTTGGACAAACCTGAAAGCAGTTGTGGAAAATGATCAAAACGACCTTCTCCGCCTTTTTGTTTCTTCTGACATTCACCGCCGCCGCTACCGCGCAAACGGCCTATGTCACCAATGAAAAGGACGACACCCTATCCGTCATCGACTTGACAAAAATGGAAGTCATCACGACGATCGAAGTGGGCCAACGCCCCCGCGGCGTCTACCTGAGCCCGGATAACAAGACGCTCTATCTGTGTGCCTCTGATGATGACACCATTCAGGAAATTGACGTTGAAACCCTTAAGGTGCGCCATGAACTTCCCTCGGGCGCAAATCCGGAAACCTTCGCCATCAGCGCCGATGGTAAGAGGATATACACCTCCAACGAGTCAGATAACGTTGTCACGGTGATCGATCTTGAAAACCGCAAACTGGCAGGGCAGATCGATGTCGGCGTCGAACCGGAAGGCATGGCCGTCAGCCCGGATGGCAAGATCGTTATCAATACATCCGAAACCACCAATATGGCGCATTGGATCGACTCCGACTCATTGGAAATTTTCGACAACTCGCTCGTCGATCAGCGGCCCCGCCATGCGGAATTTGACAGTGAGGGAAAACAACTCTGGGTGTCGGCAGAAATCGGCGGCACGGTTAGCGTCTTCGATGTGAAGAACCGTCAGGAAATAGCCAAAATTCCTTTCGCCATTAAAGGCATTCATAAAGACAGGGTGCAACCGGTCGGCATTCGCCTTTCCAAAAACGGGCGCTACGCCTTCATCGCCCTTGGCCCCGCCAACCACATTGCCGTCGTCGACGCCAAGACCTTCGAGGTAACAAAATACATCCTGGTCGGTCGCCGTGTCTGGCATATGGCCTTCACCCCGGACCAGAAAAAGCTGCTCACCACCAACGGCGTTAGTGGGGATGTCACCGTCATCGACGTTGACGACCTGAAAGCCGTTAAATCCATCAAGGTTGGACGCTTCCCCTGGGGCGTCGCCATTCGTCCTTAATCAAAATTTGGAGTTCTACATGCGAATTTTTTCATTCCTTCTAATCGCCCTGGCTATCCTTGTCAGCGCACCGGTCGCCGTTGAGGCGAAAGGCAATATGGCGAAAAAGGTTTACCGGCTTGAGCCTCTGATTCTGGGTGATGGCGAGGAAAACGATTTCGCCGTCTCGCGAAAAGAAGTGAAACTGGAGACCGGGAAATATTACGTTCTTCCCGTCACCGCTAAAGGTTTCAAGGAGTACCGGCTGGAAGCGCCGGACTTTTTCCAGAATATCTGGGTCTCGCAGGTTGTCGTTGAGGATCTGGAAGTACACACCACGAAAATTCACGCCATGGAGTTCGACGATCAGGGAACAATGGACCTGTGGTTCATCGCCATCAAACCCGGAACATACAAATGGGCAATTGAGGATTTTGAAGAAAAAGGAATGACGGGTACATTTGTCGTCGAATAATGCTCCTTCAACAAAGCTTCGCTAGATGGAATTGAAATGGCCGGGGAAAACAGCGCACTTGAAATAAGTTCCGTTTCCTTTGCTTACACAAAAACGGCAAAGGCCTTGGACGGTGTTTCTTTCAATGTGCCCAGAGGACGTTTCACAGCGCTTCTTGGACCCAACGGGGCTGGAAAATCGACACTTATTTCCCTTGTCACCCGCCTTCTTGGCCAAACCAATGGCTCTATCTGCATTGACAGCCGGAACATCGAGAAATCCCCAGGCGATGCCATGTCGCGTCTGGGGATTGTCTTTCAACAACCGACCCTTGATCTGGACCTGAGCGTCACACAGAACCTGCGCTACTTTGCCGCCCTGCATGGTATGCCCGGGCAACTCGCTGAGCAGCGGATCGATGAGGAATTGCGCCGCTTTAACATGCTTGAACGCCGTAATGAAAAAGTACGCCGATTAAATGGCGGTCATCGCCGCCGGGTCGAAATCGCCCGCGCCCTGCTTCATCAACCGGCCTTTTTGCTCTTGGACGAACCATCCGTTGGGCTTGATATTCCAACCCGGGAAAAGATTGTCGAGCATGTCCACACCTTGAGCCGGGAAAAAAATATCGGGGTTCTGTGGGCGACACATCTTATCGACGAAATAAGGGCCGAGGACGATGTTGTTGTCCTTCACCAGGGCAAGGCGATTGAAAAAGGCCCGGTCCCGGATATTCTGGCCTCGACCGGATTTCCCACCCTTGGCGAAGCATTCAACAAATTGACCGGGGAGGCCGCACCATGAGAGCCTCCGCCTTCCTGATCTGCTTCAAGGGGATCGCAACGCGTGAGGTTCTGCGCTTTTTTCAACAACGCGAACGCTTTCTGGCCGCGCTAATCCGGCCCTTGTTCTGGTTGCTGGTGTTTGCCGCCGGTTTCCGCGCCGCCCTTGGGGTTTCCATCATCCCCCCTTACGAGACCTACATCACTTACGAGGTCTACATCACACCCGGCCTGATTGGCATGATCCAGTTATTCAACGGCATGCAGAGTTCACTGTCGATGATTTATGATCGGGAAATGGGATCCATGCGGGTATTGATGACATCCCCCATGCCGCGTTGGTTCCTGTTGATCAGTAAATTGCTTGCGGGAACGGCAGTTTCGATCATCCAGGTCTATGTTTTTTTGGGGATCGCCTTTCTGTTTGAAATAGAAGCCCCGGCCATTGGCTATCTGGCCCTGCTTCCTGTCCTGGTGGTCACGGGCCTAATGCTGGGTGCGCTCGGCATGCTGCTTTCCGCTACGGTACGCCAACTTGAAAATTTCGCCGGGATCATGAATTTCGTAATTTTCCCGATGTTTTTTCTGTCGTCCGCTCTATATCCATTGTGGAAGATAGGTGAGTCGAGCCCCCTGCTTAGGCAAATTTGTGAACTCAATCCATTCACCTATGCCGTTGAAAGCATTCGCTTCGCGCTCTACCAGCAATTCAACGTCACCGCATTTTTCGTTACGGCGATAGCTGGCGTGTGCTTCCTGCTTCTTGCTATCAAGGGCTACAGCCCGGCAAAGGGAATGATGCAAAGAAAGGGGCCGTCATGAAAAAACGCCTTCTCATTTCTTTGTGGATATTGCTATTTGCCTTCACCGCCAAGCCATCCATGAGCACCGACCTTACCGGCACGCGACAAATCAAATTGATGTCTGGCGCCGGCGAGGAAACCAGTATCGGCAGCATCACCTTTGAGAAAAAAGGCGATAGCTATACCTATACCTTCAGTCTTGACGACTCCAAATTCGCTGCGCACTTCCTGTCCATGCGCCCGTTCAAATGCCTGGAGGGAGAGGTTCAATACCTGTGTCATCTTCCCTATCCATACGAAAAAACACATGTCATCTCGCACGGAGACTTTGCCGACCTGGAGCATGAGTTCCTGTTCATTCACAAGAAGCCGACCGACTACGGCATCAACATGTGGAACGGGGTGTATTTCGTGATGTCGGAAACGGAGTCCGGATTGACGGGACGCCTGCACGAACTCGATATGGATATCCTGGCCTCACCGCCGGAAGCGGGCGTTATGTATCCGCTGCTGGAAGCAGAGAAAATGGAGGGAGAACCTTCGTCGCACTGGCTGCCCTTCCTGAAAATCGAATAGAGACCATGATTCGTACAATTGCCCTGATAGCCTTTCTGTCGTTTTCGCCCTCGCACGTATTTGCTGACGAGGCCGCTAACTCTCCGCAAGTCATGACCCGATTATTCGCCGCTTACGCCAAGTTCAAGATGGCCGATTATTCGGGTGCGCGGGAAATCTGGGAAAAAATCGGGGCCGCCGGTCAGGGTGAGGCGCTTTTCAATCTGGCTATCCTTTATGAGGATGGGTTGGGCGTCAAGCCCAGCATGGAGCATGCCCTGATGCTCTATAGAAAAGCCGGGACTGCGGGCAGCCGTTCGGCGCAATATCGCTTGGGGCAGCTATTACTGGACGAGAAGAACCCATTCCGAAATGAAGCGGAAGCCACCCACTGGCTTGAACGCGCCGCCGAACAGGGAGATGAAGACGCTGCGACGCTTCTTGCGAACCAGGAAGGAAACATCGCGGTCGTTCCGACCCGTCCTGCTGAACAGGCCTTTAACCGTGGAGACTATGCCAAGGCCGCGTCCCTTTGGCGAAAGCGTACCAATGACGGAGATGCAAACGCCCAGTCCCGACTGGCCTGGTTGTATGAAGCGGGGCTTGGCGTTGAACGAGACCTGCAACAGGCCGTGAGTTTGTTTAAGTTATCCGCCGAAGCCGGAAGTCCCGAAGCCCAGTACGCCCTAGCAGTCATGTTAAGAACCGGCAGCGGAACCGAACTGGACCCGACACAATCCCTGATATGGCTTAAAAAAGCCGCAGCCCAAGGTCACGCTTCCGCCATTTCGGCGCTTGAAGAATTTGCAAACTACTAAAGCCGGGTCCTGAGATTCCCTTTGGTTTGGCGTATCCATTCCTCGTCCCGATCCTTACGAGGGCGATCCAGCACCATCTCGCCAATCGTTGTCGTCGGCTGATTTCCCAAAATCAATACTCTGTCTGCCAGGCGAACGGCTTCGGACAAATCGTGGGTGACGAAAAGGATGGAGCGGGGCGTCAGCTCCAGCAAGTCACTCAACATGGCCCGCAAATTATCCGCCGTGCTTTCATCTAATGAAACAAACGGCTCGTCCATCAGCATGATATCCGGTTCGACTAGCAAAGCCCTCGCCAGGGCGACCCTACGCGCCATTCCCATGGATAATCTGTTGGCGAAGACGGTTTCTTGACCCTGCAAGCCAACGGCTGCTAGCATGGCGGTCATATTGACGTCTTGTCCCTGGTCCTGACCCAGAACAAGGCGAAGGTTGCCGGCGACGGTCATCCAGGGAAGCAGTCGTGGGCTTTGAAACACGAAGCCGGTTTTCTCCACCTTCGGCACATCGCCGGAGAACTCCTTGTCCAGACCGGCAACAAGGTTGAGCAATGTCGTCTTGCCACATCCGGAAGGCCCGATAACGGCCAAAAATTCTCCAGATGAAATACTGAAGCTTAGGCTCTCCAGAACCTTTACCGCCGGGGCGTCACCTGCGGCGGGAAATGTCTTGGCCTTGATGTTGACGCAAAACCCGTCAACGCTGCCAGGCTGTGACCCGTCGTTCGATGGGTTGGAGGAGTCCATGTTCAATACCTTGGATAACAATAATGAATGCTAACGAATATGCCAGAATGCCGGTGACGTCGAATAGCTGGAAATAAATGCCAAGTTGAAAACCAACACCGTTTCCACGGCCCAGAAGCTCGACGACCAAAACGATTTTCCAGATTAATGCGAGGCCCGAGCGGGCGGAAACCGCCAGAAAGGGATAAAGTTGAGGCAGGACGATGTGACGCAGGGTGCGCCCGCGACCAATCTTAAAGCAGTTGGCCATATCCAGAAGATCGCGATCAATCGCCCTGGCACCTTCACGCAGGGTCACCGCAACATTGGGTATTTTATTGATGGAGACGGCAAGAACGGCTGCCGCTTCGCTCAGCCCAAACCAGACATAACAAAGAATGATCGTTACCAGAGCGGGAATATTCAAAAACAGGATCAGCCAGGAATCGAAGAAATCATCCAGATGCTTCTTACTTCCCATGGAGATGCCAATCGCGGCGCCGATAATCATGGCGATGAAAAAGCTAACGACGACCCGCGACAGGGTAGCCCCGATATGGGGCAGCATCTCGCCATTGCCGAGCTCTGAAAATATGGTTTGGAAAACCGCCACGGGACCTGGAAGCAATCTGCTTCCAACCAGCGTGGCGGCGACATACCAGCAAACAAGCAGCCCCAGTACGGACAGTCCCTGAACGGCGGGTCTATGGCGTATCATTGCCCATCATCAGTAAGTCACGCTTTCAGCAAAAGTGCCCTTTTCTATTTTCTTACCCGGACCGACAAGTTTGGCCCCACCTATTTTGGCAAGGATTGAGAAAAGCTTGGCCGCTTCCTTGCGTTCATGGCCCCCCCAACTTGACGGAATTCCGGCCCGGTAACCTTTTTTCAAAGCAGCGAAGGTTGCGTCATCCTTGGCTTTGGTCAGGGGCCGGATTCGTTCCCATTCCTGATCGGACTTGCCAAGGATCGCTTTCGCTTCCAAAAGCGCTGTATTGAATTTTTTCAATGCGCCGGGGTGGGAGCTTACCCAGTTATCGTTGAAGACATAACCGATTTGCGGCACCTGAGCGGCGATCCCCAAGTCGCTGGCGATCTGTCCGATATCAACCACCCGCCGCATGCCCTTGGCCTCCAGTTTGGCGGCGAAATGCCAAAAGGTCAGAACGGCATCAACCTTTCCGTCTTCCAGCTGCTGTGAGAGCAGCGGCGGTGCGCCGAATACCTTTTCAACGGATTTATCGAGTTTCAGGCCATGCTTCTCACTGGCGAGTGCGCGCATGAGCAGCCAGCTTTTATCAAGCGGCCCGCCAGCGATACCGAGCTTACGTCCGGGTAAATCCTTGATGGAATGGATTGGCGAGTCCGCGTTGACCATTAACGCACCGACGGAAACGGAATAGGGGATGAAGGTGAAGCCCTTACCTTCGGTCCGCTGGCGTGATGTCCACAGCCAGTCCGTCACAATGGAATCGACAGCCCCGCCTTGCAGCGCGACCGAGCTCGCCTGTTTTCCGGCGAAACCGCTAACCTGCACATCAAGACCATGCTTGGTATCCAGTTTGTGATGCTTGAGAACGTTCAGTTCCCAGTTGACGGTGCCGAACTTGAGAACCCCAAGCTTTAAATTAACTGATTCGGCTTTTGCTGAAACCGCGCTGAGAGAAATTACAACGGCTAAACCAATGATGTGAAATATCTTGAACATATAACGACTTACCCATTTCAACTTGCAGATGTTCTTGCCTTTATTGCTGAAGTTAGGATAGCACGTTGTCCTCCTGTTACCATTAGACCTTTGATGAAGGCCCTCCAGATAATGAAGAAATACGTGCTCTTCCTGCTGCTGATATTGCCCTTTCCCGCGCTTGGCGTGGATTTGCCCGAAGGCTTTAGGATGAATCATTACCGGGCGGCGACGCCTGATACGGTTCCGGGGGGGATTGTTGTCGACGCCACAGCTGTCGAACGCCTGATAAGCAAAGGCGCAACGCTGGTCGATGTTATGGGAGCGGGTCAGTTCGCCAGCGAAGGGCTGGATGGCGCCTGGATTATCGACAAACAACATCTTTCCATTGATTCGGGCGTCTGGCTGCCCAATGTCGGACGCGGCTTCTTGACCGAGCGGCTGGAGGCCTTTTTCCGAAAGGAACTTAAGCGCCAAAGCGGGAACGATTTAGATCATCCCTTCATCTTCTATTGCGTCGCCGATTGCTGGATGGCCTGGAATGCGGCGAAACGCGCCACCCTTTGGGGCTATAGCCAGGTCTACTGGTTCCCCGAAGGAACCGATGGCTGGAAGCGTGCCGGACACCCCCTGATCCATGCCGTTCCTACGCCTTTATCCGTCACGGAATGAACGAGGCCTCGACTTAGGTCTTATTGACGTCTCCCATCCCCTGTCCGATAAGAACAGCTGGTAAATATTCAATTGGATGCGAGTTATGATGAAGGCACTTATTTCCGGCCTGGCGACACTGGTCTTTTCAATTTCCATCTTGAATGCGGCTCATGCCGCTGACGATGACTTGTACAAGGAAGCAATGGTTGCTGCGGGGTATGCCGCATTTCAACATCGGTGTATTGCCTGCCATTCTATGGAATCATCCAAGAATTCATTTGGCCCCAGCCTGCATGGTGTCATAGGCCGCGAAGCCGGGAGTCTTCCCAGATATTCGTATTCAAAGGCAATGAAAAAAGCCAGCTTCATCTGGGACGACAATTACCTGCGGGACTGGATCGCCGACAACGAAAGTTTCCTTCCGGGAACCCGCATGCGCCATGTCGCGATTTCCGACATCACCGAACAAGACTACCTTCTCGCATTCATCAAAACTCTGGAGTAGCCATCTGATGAACGTGTAAAGTGCTCTGCCATGGTGCGATCATTTTTCCCGTTTATTTTTTCAATTTTTCTGATCCTTTGCCCTTTCGAGGCAAAGGCAGGACTGGATGAAGAAGAACTCGCTGATCTGATTATCCCGCCCTATAAACTTGGCACGCGCGATGAGGGACTCCCGCTCTGGACGTTGCTGGATGGCGGCGGTGCGCCTGCGGGGTATGTCTTCGAATCCAATGATCTCGCGCCCATTCCGGGCTTTTCAGGAACCCCCATCAATTTATTGATCTCGATAGATCAGGAAGGGAAATTTCTTGAGGTCAAGGTTTTGTCCCAGAACGAACCGGTCTTCGTCAGCGGCCTTGGCGCGCGTCCCCTGCACAAATTCGTTCGCCAATATCAAGGGGAATCTCTAGCCAGCAATATCAAGGTCAGCAGTAAATACGGGACGAGTGGGCCGGGAGTTGACGGCACCATCGTGCTGGACGGTGTGACCAAAGCCACGGCCTCGGTCAGGATCGTCAACGAGACCACTCTGGCCTCGGCCCTGAAAGTCGCCCGCGAGAAACTGGCCGGTGTCGCCCCCAAACCCGCCGGGCGGCCGCGCAAGGATATTTTCGAACTGATGAGTTGGAATGAATTGATCGACTCAGGTCTGGTGCAGCACTTGCGTCTCGCAAACAAGGATGTCGAGCTCGCCTTCAAAGGATCGATGTATGAAGGCGAGGACGAAGAAGCGCTGGCGGACCCGGAAGGGCTCTATATTGACCTCTGGTTCGCCGACTTAGGACTCCCGATCATCGCCCGAAACATTCTTAGCGAGGCGGGAATCACCGAACTGTATACTCATGTGGAAGAGCATGAGGAGCCACTTCTGGTGCTGGCGAATGGTCGGCACAGTGTCGTCCACCCCGACTTCGTTCGAAATACAGCGCCCGAACGCCTGGGCATTATTCAGGACGGTTTTCCTGTCAGCATTCGCGACGCCGATGTGGACATTTTCCTGAAACCCGAAATTCCTGAATCTGAGCAGGCCATGGCTTTTCGCCTGGACCGAAGACTCGGGTTCGATCCGGCCTCACCCTGGTCTTTCTATATCAAGACAATCCGAAAACGCGGCCAGTTCCGCCCCGAAGTCGCAAGCCGCAACATGACGGCTGAATATTCTTTGCCCGAGACATACTTCATCCTGCCTGAAGAGAAGAGCGATACTCCACCCTGGGTCGCCTCCTGGAAGGACCAGACCTGGAATTTGATCGCGTTGGGCCTTTTTCTTGCTGCCCTGTCATGGGCCCTGCTGAAGCAGAAAAAACTCACCAATTCCGGATACCTAAACGCTTTCAGATATTCAGCCCTGGCCTTTACCTTGTTTGGCATTGGCTGGTATGGGCAGGGTCAACTGAGCATTGTCAATTTACTGGCATTGGTGCGGGCCACCACTGAACAGCAAGGTCTGACATTCCTGCTTTACGATCCGATTACTTTGAGCATCTGGATTTTTGTGCTTGTCTCCTTGATTGCCTGGGGGCGGGGTGTTTTCTGCGGCTGGCTTTGCCCGTTTGGCGTTTTGCAGGAAATTTCCCATCTTCTGGGAAGACTATTCAGGCTTCCCGCACTCGGGCTCTCTGCGCGCTACGACAACTTGCTCCTGAAAATGAAGTACCCAATCCTTGGAGGTCTTGTGTTGATGGCGGTGATTTCCCCCTCCCTGACAGATAAGCTGGTTGAGGTCGAACCTTTTAAAACCTCAATCACTTTGTATTTTGACCGTTCCCTTCCCCATGTCGTCTATGCAGCCGTATGGCTATTGATGGGGATGTTTCTGTTCAAACCTTTCTGTCGCTTTATCTGCCCGTTGGGAGCTGGTCTCGCCCTTCTCGGCCAATTGAGAGTGATCAAGTCGATCCCCCGATACAATGACTGTGGCAGTCCGTGTCACCTCTGTCAGGTGCGCTGCCAATACAACGCCATCGATAACACGGGAAAAATCGACTACGACGAATGCTTCCAGTGTTTGGAGTGCGTCGATATTTACTACGACGATAAAAAATGCGTCCCCCTGATCCTTGCCGCCCGGGCAGAAAAAAAATGAACACGAAACCTTCAAGACGCCGCTTTATCTCCATTGTCGGCGCGGCAGCAGGCGTGTCGCTAACGCCCGGCCTCTCCCTTGCCGCCCACCATCGGGTAACTTGGACCGGCAGGGCATTGGGAGGAGACGCCTCGATCAGTCTTTATCATCACGACAAGCGGGCCGGCCAGAAAATCGTCGCTGCCTGCGCCGTAGAGATTGCCCGCCTGGAAAAAATATTCAGTCTGTTTCGCCGCGACTCGGCCCTCGTGAAACTGAACAAAGAGGGTCATTTATCCTCGCCTCCCATTGAGCTTGTCTCCCTGATAAAACAGGCGAATGGTATTTCGCAGATGAGCAATGGCGCCTTCGATGTAAGCGTTCAACCGCTATGGGCATTGTATGCCCGGCATTTTGCAAAAGCCGACGCTAGCCCCGATGGCCCTGAGCGCCGGGCAATCGATAAGGCCAGAAATCTTGTCGGTTGGCGGAACATTTCAATCGCCGAAGACCGGTTATCCTTCATGAAATCAGGCATGGCGATAACCCTGAACGGTATCGCCCAAGGGGAAATCACAGACAGGATTACCGACATTCTCCACCGCGAAGGAATCCGAAATACGCTGGTCAATCTCGGGGAATTCAGGGGTATGGGGGGACATCCAGACGGACAGCCCTGGCGGATCGGTATTGCCGACCCTTTAAAAAAATCCAGCTTGTTGGACACCCTGGACCTGAAAAACCATGCCGTGGCCTCGTCGGGTGGATATAGCACCCCCTTAGACGCCGAGGGCCGTTTCCATCACCTGTTCGATCCCGGAAATGGTCTTCCCTCACACTCCTGGGCCGGGGTGACGGTAGTCGCAAAGAAATCGGCGAGGGCGGATGCGCTATCCACAGCCCTGGCCGTCATGCACCCTGAACGGGCTCAGAACCTGATACGCGCCTGCGAAGGCATTAAAACCATACTGATTGCGCCGGATGGAACCGTCACACGGATTGAATCCTGAACGAATTGATGCCCCGTTCAGATGACATGAGCCTACAGTCGAATGTTGCCGGTTTCCCTTTCTGGTGTATTGACGTGTTAACTAAACGTCCATTTTACTCTTGTTCGGTAAAGGTGCTTGCGTGCCCACGCAACCACTTACAACGAACATTTAAACGTACTTTGAAATCGTAGGGTCTTGAACAAATCCCTCCCCCGCAACCAACCTACATGAGGCTATATATCCATTATTCTTTGGGCCTCCATCCCTGTAGGTGGTCATCGATCCGGCTTATAGTATCCTGGACATGCTCCTGATACTTAATTGTTTCTTGTTTACACTTTTTGTCTGACGTTATTTCCAATTCCATATCTGTATCTTCCAGGCTTTTTTTGAGGGTGTCACTGATTTCCAGAAGCCCAACCATTCTCTTTTTATCGGTATATGTTACTGGCCCAATAACGGTCACTTCACCGGTGTCCAAGTTGATGAACATATCATCAGGATGGGGGATGATATCAGCAACGGACTGGCCATTTTTCTCCCGCCTTTGAACTTCCTCGTCTGCATCAATCATGTACTGAACCGCAGCCTGAAGTTCAATTTCTTCTCGCTCAGCCTTTGTCGTTTCAACCGTGTCAACAAGTTCGGCCAACAGCTTTTGGGAACGGTGTTCACCTTTGGCTGCTTTAACGGCGATGGATCTCATGGCAGCCTGTATGATAGGCATTGTCAGGTGGCCGTTATCTTCTTTTACCTTGATCTTCCGATACGCTTCATTTGCAATAATTTTATGAAGGCGTTTATCCCCTAATAGAGGCCGTCTGTTCTTCGACCCTTTGGGGCGCCCACTTGGGTTGCCGGACTGCCCCTTCTTAAACCGTGTTTCCGTTGGTGGCTTGCTGTAGCCAACCTCGTAGCCATTGTAAGGTCCGGGAAGCTTGGATTTTTTCATTGGGCGGCCTCCATTGCTTCCCGTTTGCCGATGAGTTCGGCCTCATCATTAGCGTAAGCCTCCCATCTGGCGATGATGCGATCGCAATAAATGGGATCGAGCTCACAGAGATAGGCCCGCCGGCCCGTTTTATGTGCTGCAATCAGCGTTGAGCCAGAACCACCAAAGAGATCAAGGACGATGTCGTTTCTGCCGGATACGTCCTTGATGGCATCCACGATCATTTGGACCGGTTTAGCCGTGGGATGCATGGACAACTCATCCATGCGCCCGGCGCGAAGGGTGTTGATGCCTTTGTATTCCCAAACGTTTGTCCGGTAACGCCCGTGTTGACCAAGCTCAAACGTGTTGATGTGAGCTTTGGTGCCTTTCTTGAACACAAAAACCAATTCATGGCGGGAACGATAAAAAGTACCCATGCCACCGTTGTCCTTGACCCAGACAATGAGGTTCTTCATCTCGTCATATACGCTGTGACAAGCCAGAAGCACTTCCTGCATGTGGCGCCAATCCATGCAGATGAAGTGGATCGACCCATCCAGGCTGTAGTCATATAAATTCTGCAGGGCAGACTTTAAGAAGCCTGCGAACTGTTCAGCCGTCATCTCGCCTGAGGCCATGGCAAACTCCCGGTGCTTGACTTTTCCGGAGTTCCCTACATGGCCATCAATCGGCACGTTATAGGGAGGGTCGGTAAAGACCATTTGGGCTAGTTCACCATCCATGAGACGGGCAATCGTTCGTGGGTCAAGAGAGTCACCACAAATCAATCGGTGAGAGCCAAGCTGCCATAAGTCACCATGCTGACAGCGGGATGGTGTTTCTGGAGGGAGATATTCGTCTTCCGGATCGTCAGGCTCGGAGCCCTCAAGATCATCCATCAGGTTGTCGATCTCAGAAATGCTGAAGCCGGTAATCTCCACATCGAAGTCGAGATCCAACTCGTACAATGCTTCCAGCTCTTTGGCCAGAAGGTCTTCATCCCACCCAGCATTCAGGGCCAGCTTGTTGTCAGCGAGAACGTAAGCCCGTTTCTCCGATTCAGTCATCTGTTCCTGCCTGAGACAGGGCACGGTCTCAAGTCCCATTGACTTCGCCGCTTCAACCCGGCCGTGGCCGGCGAGAATGGTGTTGCCATTGTCAATAAGGACAGGGTTGGTAAAGCCGAACTGACGAATGCTGTCGGCAATCTGTCTTAGCTGTTTTTTGGAGTGGGTTCTGGCATTTGCAGCCCAAGGGGATAGGTTTTTAGGTTCTATGTGTTCGATCGTCATCATATTTACTGGTCGTCCCAAACATAATAAAGCCACACCGAAGGTTGATGGGTCCTATGGCCCCGTATCTTCCTCCCTGTGTGGCTCGCTTACGCCAGCAGATACTTAAGATCATGATTCCCGGTGCGTAAAAGAACCAATCACTGATAAGTAAAATACACTATTTTTACGCGCTGCCAAAGCCCCCTAAATTTATAGAGTGTTTACAGTGACTTATTAGTTGCCAAAAACCGTATTAAACAAATTGTTTCAATAAGATAAGCGAATCGCGAAGGCCAATGTGGTGTTTTAGCCCTGGCTCTTCTCATCGGTTGTACATCCCTCATTTAAAGACTGGACTTCTCTTCTAAAGAGAGCGTCACTGGTCTACGAGCTTGTGTGCTTGCAGGGAGTTGATCATGACGGATTTAAGCGTTGAGACGATTGAGAATTTGGAACGAAAGGAGCTCGTTACCTTATGGAAGGAACTTCTTTCTGAACCGGTTCCAAGGCGGGCCAGTGTCTCCTTTATGCGCCATGTTTTGGCCTTTGAAGTGCAGAGTCGGCGATATGGCAAATTGCCGACAGGGTTTATTGATAAGCTCAAGAAGCAGGCCAAAGGGGGACGATCAAATCGATCAAAGATTGAGCCAAAACCTGGAGGCCGCTTGCTCAGGGAATGGAACGGCATTACGCATGTTGTCGATGTTGAGGACGGACAGTATGTCTGGAATGGTCAATCCTATAGATCACTTTCAGCTATTGCCCGAACCATAACAGGCGCTCATTGGTCGGGGCCCAGGTTCTTTGGATTAACCGGGGCCAAAAATCCATGAGTAAACCCACCATTCGATGCGCCATATATACCCGCAAGTCTACTGACGAAGGGTTGGATCAGGAGTTCAATTCTCTTGATGCCCAATATGAAGCCTGCGCTAATTATATAGCCAGCCAACGCCATGAGGGCTGGAAGCTTGTTAAACAACGCTACGATGACGGCGGCATCTCCGGGGGAACTCTGGAACGCCCATCACTAAAAAAATTACTTGAAGATATTGATGCCGGGCGTATTCAGATGATTGTCGTCTACAAGATTGATCGCCTGACACGGTCCTTGGCCGACTTTGCCAAGTTGGTCGAACGACTTGAAGCCAGCAATTGCTCGTTTGTATCTGTCACTCAAGCCTTCAACACATCTTCTTCCATGGGAAGACTGACCTTGAACGTATTGTTGTCGTTCGCTCAGTTCGAGCGGGAAGTTACGGCTGAGAGGATCCGAGACAAGATTGCGGCATCGAAAAAGAAGGGATTGTGGATGGGTGGGGTTTGTCCGTTGGGTTATGACAAAAACCATGATCCTCAATCAAGAACACTGGTCGTTAATAATGAAGAAGCCAACAGGGTCAGAACACTGTTTGGTCTGTATGACAGGTTCGGTTGCTTGAGATTGGTTGAACAGGAAGCCATAAGCCTGAAGCTTCGCTCCAAGGTTCATCATTATAGGACAGGTCGCATCTCTGGGGGCAGGCCGTTCTCGCGCGGACAGATCTATCATATTCTTCGCAACCCCATTTACTTAGGCCTTGTCCGTCACAAGGATCAAACCTATCAAGGACAGCATGATGCCATCATTGATCAGAACCTCTGGGATCGCGTTCAGGAAAAGCTTGCGCAGGCCAGTCGGCGTAAACGCGGGGGAACATCGACTAATGATCAATCAGGTGTCTTCACTGATCAGGCGATCCTGACCGGTAAGATCTTTGATGAGACAGGGGATCGTCTAACCCCGACCCATACCCTTAAGAATGGTCGCAAGATACGCTATTACGTCTCCAACCGCCTGATCTCCGGCGGACCTGATCCGACTGGGTTGCGGCTATCGGCGTTAAAGTTTGAAGAACATCTGGCCAACATCATTGCCGGTCACCTTGAAACCACAGCTGCCAACTACGCCCTCACAGAATCACCAAATCTGCACGGAGTTGGTTCAATCCGGAAACAAACCGCAGGCATAACAGTCAAACTTCGTTCCAAGGGGCTTTTGCAATATGGTGACCTTGTTGAAAAGGTCTGTATCCAGCAAACAACCGTACTTATCAAATTGGATGGAAAAGTGCTGGGTGACAAGCTTGGCTTATCACCAGACGTCCTATCATCTGCACTTGTCGAGTTTGATGTGCCCTGGATATTCAGAAAACGTGGCGTTGAAAACAAGATCATCGTTGGCTCACCTGCGCCCGAGCCCGATCAGGTCTTGATCGGCACGCTCGCCAAAGCTCATCAATGGGCGCATGAAATGAAAAACGGCGCATCCCCAAAAGCCATTGCCCAAAGGCAAGGTGTGACGCCAGGATACATCAGGACCCGTTCCAAACTGGCTTTTCTATCGCCGAAAATACAACAGGCTATTGTCAAGGGAATGCTGTCTCCGGAGTTCACAACAAACAAGATCATGCAGATGACAATACCCCGGGATTGGCATCATCAGCATTCCCTGTTCGGGTTATAAAACTTCCCTGTTCACCGTTTTTAATTCCCTGATACGGCTTTGGAAATTCCCTGTTATTGAATTAACAGGGAAATGCCCTGTATCCCATTGAAAACACGCGTTTAATCAGGGGCAAAAACGCCCAAAACTGCCCAAAAATGGCCAAAAACATAAGAAATTCCCTGTAAATTCCCTGTTAATCAGGGAAATAGGCCTAAAGAGACTGGCCAAATACCCAAACTGAGACGATGGCCAGAATGCGGGCAAATATTAAACCAGAACCAGTCTCAGGTTCCGTTAAGATCGACTAAGTCGCCGGAATATAAAGGGGAATACAGAATAATAAACTGAGCACCGCAATAGCGGGGGTTGGTGGCGGAGGGAGAGGGATTCGAACCCTCGATACGGTTTCCCGCATACACGCTTT
>JACKQG010001507.1_pt1 | contig 32069 bp, 33 predicted proteins | sample 8237621 | NCBI WGS metagenome assembly JACKQG01 (sample SAMN15677084, study PRJNA649215) | marine metagenome | biome: marine; feature: Black Sea; material: saline water; isolation source: suspended particulate matter (SPM) from the Black Sea western gyre | collected 2013-06-09/2013-06-10 | depth...
TCCCGCCTTTAACTGTGGCGGAAATCCCAACGATCTGGATTTAGCTTGGCACGATGAACCTTTTGTTAGGCAAAAAAGTGTTTACATAATTAATTCTTTTAAAAATTAATATATCTCATATCATTGTTTTCAATTATTTCCTTAACTCGTAATAAATAGTCATTATAACCACGGTCTGGATCGATATAAGAAAATTTTTTGCTACCCGAAGTATTGACTAAAAAGAGATATTTAAATTTTTTAAATTTAACATTATCGGGATGTCTTAAATATGACAAATAGTATGTCTGGAGTGCCATAAATGAATCCTCTGATTTGATTAAATCAGTTTTATATAATTGAACTGATTCCTTTAATGAACCATATCTTATAGGAAACTGAAGACTATCTCCTGACTCAAGTTTATGAGAAATTAGTGTCTTGTTTTCAGAATATGTGCCGATTACAGTAATTTTAGAATCAATATTAAAAAGTCTTCCAAAATCTTGAATATATAAATCGTAAATAGGTCTTGCTCCATCATTATATATTTTTAGACTATAAAGCTTTTGAGATTCATTAAACTCAAATTTGGTATGAATAATGGGTTTTATATTTAAATCTAAATTGTCCATAGAAATTTTATTGCTTCGATTCGATTGACATAGACTAATCCACGAAATGATTATAGCAAATATTGGCAAAGCATATTTAATGATGTTGCTAATCGTTACGTGTCCTTTTGCGTTTTTTATATTCATAATTAAATGTATTATTTTAAATGCCTAACATACATATATCTCCCACAGAAATCGAACTCCCACAGAAAAAACTAAAATCAAAAAATTTCATGCTATTCAATATTGTTATAATTTTATCCTCGATTTTAGGAATATCAAAAGTATTCCTTCTGTGGGAGTTCTCCTTCGGCGAATCAATCTATTGAACTAATCTGCCGAAGATTCTTTTCTGTGGGAAAAAATTTTTATTTTTATTACTCTGTGATCAGTTACGAAAAATTATTTTTAAAGATAATAAAAAAGAAATGATTTTCAAAGAATTTTTTGGGATTTTTACAAAAGAATTTAATCCACGAAGGTCACGAAGTATACAAAGTTTTTTAATTTTTTCTCTTAATTGAGAATCTTCGATACAATCCATGGAACTACATAACTTTTCCCATTTTCTCATGTTTAAAATCAGGGCATATTTCTTTTGTGGTTTGCTTATAAATCTTCTTATTTCAGAGATTTTTGAATAAATATCTTCGTTCATTTATATGCTCGATAATTAAATTATAATTTTCTTTTACTTTAGCCAGCTTACTATTTATTCCTCGGCGGATCAGGCGGCGTACCAATCACATCAGAAGGACTACCTTTGTCGCCGCTTTTTAAAATTAACAAAGCCGCTACTCCACCACCAATTATTACTGCACTTCCTATTGCCCACAACCAGCCTTTACCACCTTTTTTCTCTCTCAATTCCTGTTCTTTTATCCGATCTTTTCTTAACTTTGCTACCATGTCCTGCACTTCTTTTCTTTTTAGCTCAAATAAAACTTGTTCATCCTGGGTAAGATTAATTGTTTTTTCTTCAGTAATATATTTAGTTTTGCTTACCTTTAAAGTATAGCTGCCTTCTGGGAGTTTTCCAGACCAGGGTGTATTGGTTATATATTTGCCATTAAAATAAATCTTAGCATAAGGCGGCGATGAAAGGATTTTTAACTGGTAAATCTTTTTTAGCTCGGTATAAACTTTTTTGTGTTGCAGGGGATAAATGGAAATAGTTTCTTTCCAGGGCAAGTAACCATTATTTTTAAGTTCAATCAAATGATCGCCAATGGCTATTGTTTCCAAATGAAAAGGAGTGCGACCTGTTATTTTTTCGTCGATGTAAACATAAGCGCCAACAGGTTTACTGGTAATTTCGATACTTCCCGTTTTAAGTTTGCTTTTTGTCTTTAGTGCTAATTCATTGGCAATGCCATCGATTAAAATCAGAAGCCCATCGATCAAACCTCTGTGATTACGACTGGAAGTCAAAAATACCTGGCGAGACTCCACGTCAATCATGCGGACATCGACTGTGAAAGTATTGCCAACTTTTCCCACCGAGCCAGTTACCATCCATTGAGCGCCCAGCATATTTCCCACTCGCGCGGCGCATTCCTCGTCAGTACAAAAACCAGCCTGCTGGAATCCAATTTCATTGAGTACCTTAGTTACACTTTCCATTTCCACAACCCGAAACTGCTGCGTCTTCACCAATTCAGAATGAAGCCGATTGGATAAACTAACAGCTTCATAATTTTTCACACCAGCAGCTTGAAAAGGAATAACGCCGAGAGTGAGTTTGGGAGGCTCTTTTTCCTGTGCCAATACAGGAAGCCAACAACCAAAGATGGAAAAGAGGGTAAACTTGAATAATACAATTATTGTAGTAATTTTCATAAATTTATTTCTCCAAATAAAAAAAGGCACACTGATAGTAAAAAATAACTATTAATATGCCTGCAAATTTTGCACTTGTTCTCCTTATTAAACTACAAATATTTGTAGTAATTTAGCAAAAAAGGGGTTTATAATCAAGGTAAAAAATTCTAAGTTTATTAATACCTGGAATGATAACATCTTCAACAATTTCCCAGAACTCTACTTCTGTTATCTCTTTTAGCTTTCTCATATCAATTATTTTCATAAAGCCCTCAAAGTTTTCTCAAGTTCATCTTTTTTGAACTCAAGGTGGTCGAGCTCCTGTAAATCCTGCCAGGTATCTTTTTCTTCTATTTTACCCCTTTTATAAAGGTCTTCGAACTCTGTTACAGAAGAAACATTATATTGGATTCTAATCTTATAAAGCTCTGTTTTTATCTCTCTTAATTTTCTTTCCAGAAAAAACTTCAAGCTTTCTCTGAGCATCTCATCTTTGGAAATATTTAACTTTTCAGCTAAAGATTCGATTTTTTTTGTTTCCAACAACATGTTTGTATCTCCTGTTTGGTTATTTTTTAATAATTTAGCAAAAATAAATTTATAATCAAGGTAAAGATAATTTATAAAGAAGATTAGTTGTCTTCTTAATTCTAATTTCAGAATTTATCTCACCACAGCCATCTTTTTAGAACAAGCATAATCACCAGCCTGAATTTTATACAAATAAATTCCTGAAACCACATCTTTACCATAATTATCTTTTCCATTCCACAAAATGGAATAACTGGCTGCCGTTTTAAATCCATCCACTAACGTTTTTATTTCCTGTCCCATTAAGTTGTAAATTTTTAAAACAACAAAAGAATCTTCTGTTAGTTGGTACTTTATGCAGGTGGTTGAATTAAATGGATTTGGATAATTAAAACCTAAAACAAAATTTTTTGGTTTTTCAACCTGGGGAACAAATCTTTTGTTTAATGAAACTACAGAAAAGGGACTCTCTCCGAAAACAGATTCGTCATTATTTGAAAAACTTCCTTCCATTTTCAGCTCTTCACCGCTATCACATTTCCGGACTTTGAATTTGATTTTCTCCCCTTTTTTGAACCCGGGCAAGTTATATTTTTCGTTACCTTCCCAGGCAGCTATTATCATCGGATATGTACCACCGTAAATACCGGCGCCCACACAGATGTTTTTAGCAAAAATACCGATCTCATCTAACAGGCAAAGCGTTTCTTCAGAATTAGTTATTACAACTGCGTAGGGGAGACCGGTTTTTTCGAATTGGAAATGTTCAGGTTCAGGCAGCTCAGCAACCATTGTTTTTATTTTGGCTAATCCTCCAGACAAATCGGGGTAAGTGAAATTTATCGCTTGATCAACAAAAATATCATATCCCTTGCCGGGCAGCATATTACCAATCGTGTTTACAGCGTAACTGGGAATCCAAAATCTTCCCTCATCATCCTGTACTATTACTACGTTTGAAGAAATGGCTGCAAAAACATCAACAACAGGAAAAGAATTCTGGTATGGATAACCGATGGAAAACTTTTTTGTGTTTGTGAAAGTGTGAGCAAGGCTTTGGGGATTTAGCGGAATTCCCTGGTTAATAACATCATCGGCATTGTTTTCAGTGATGAAGATTTTATAGCCATTGGAAAAATCAACATCCCCGATTGTATTCACTTGATATGGTGGAATATAAAATTTACCATCATCGTCGCTGGTTATGAGCAATGTTTCCAGGTCATCTAACATGGTTTGAATTGTTATGTTATCCGGAGACACATTAAAGGAGATTAAGTTAAGCTTTGATGGGGCAATTGAAATCGTTTGGTTAACTACATTGCCTATTTTGACCTGCCCATTGGTTGTATTTGCCACTGCTGAATTCAAAATAAAATGATCAAAAGCAATATTCGAAATATCACCAAGATTACCGACGACATTAAAAATTAAGTTAATTATCGTTCCTGAACCTGACAAAGATGTTGTATGATATTGTCCAAAAATGAGTGAACCGGGTGAAGCATTATCTACCCAGCCTGCGCCACTCCACGGTTCGGACAATGTCCCTGTGTAATCGTAATCCGAATATTGAATCACGGAATTATCCCACTTTATTTGTCCCTGGTAAGCTGTGATATTTTGACCTGACAAATCCTCTGCGACAATAATCGGGATAGTTACCTGTGTTTGTGTTTCTTCCACCGTTATAACCGGAATGCTCACATTATATGTTTGTGAGAAAACTAAGTTGAATAAAAATAAACTTATTACATTCAGCGGCAAAATAAGTCTAATTATATGTCTCATGGTTTTAACCATTTTGTTGTTCTTTACATTTGGATTTATTTCATCAATATCAATTTTTTACAGCAAAAATAATTCCCTGCTTGAATTTGATAGAGATAAACACCCGAAACAACCGGATTTCCAAGATTGTCCCTTCCGTTCCAATTAATGCTATAATTGGCGGCTGTTTTATTTTCATTCACTAATGTTTTGATTTCCTGACCCATCCCGTTATAAATTTTAATAATGACAAATGAATCTTCAGGCAATTGGTAATTTATACCGGTGCTCGAATTAAAGGGATTGGGGCAGTTCTGGGACAAGTTAAAATTATCCGGTAAATTATTAAAGTTAACTGCTGCGGTTTCCGGGTATTGTGGATTTTGAGAAATATTGTTGTTCCCATGCTGCTGAAAAACACTTCTGTCAGATTCCGTGCTGTCAGCAATTACAAAATCCATTGAATCATCCTCGCCCGAAGCACTCGAATTAATTCCTTGGCTCCAGTCTGACCAATCGCTAATTAATCCGGCGCCATTTTTAGCGCGAATCCTGGCATAATAGGTTTGACCTGGTTTGCCGGCAATAGAATAAAACAGCCTGTTGTCTAGCCATTGATCGAATATAATTAGTTCATGCGGCTCGGAATTTATAATCAATTGATAATCCGAAATTCCGGTATCAAATTCTTTTGCTTCTTCCCATTGAAAATGGATATTAATTTTAATCAAATTTGCAGATAATGCATCACCCGTTGGAGCCGATTCCACAATTGGCGGAGTATTGTCCGCTTCATTCAAATAAGTTGTGCCAATTTGGGTGAGTGAGAAATTTTTATCCAAAAGCGCTGTGAAAGGCGGATCAAGCCCAAGGGGCAAATCGTAGAATGGACTATGTCCGCGGGAAAGGAACCAGAACCACTTTTTAATGCCAACGGTGTTTGATTTGAAATATTGGCTAAAATTCCGGCATAAATTAGCCGCGTCATTTTCAGAACGATTCCAGTCACTGTTGCCAAACTCGGATACCCAAACATCTTTTGCCCTGCTCGTACTTCGCATGAATAGAGCCATATCATCCATTAATATTTTGATACTGTCCCATTCAACAGTCTTGTTTTCAGCTTTCATCGGAAAAATGTGAAAATCATTAACATCGATGCTAACATCGGTTGGGAGAGATTCAATAAATTGGCTGTACCAGGCTTTGCTGTCCGCATCCTGGAAATAGGAATTGATTAGGTCTTTTAATTCATTTTCAATCCCGGAGAACATGCCCAAAAAAAATGGCGGGATCATTGCGAAAGCAATATCGCCCGGGTTATCTATTGCTTCTGTCAAATTTATTGATGGACCAAGCACCCTTGCTTCGGGATCCAATGCTTTGATGAAGCGATAATAGTTTGTAAAATATTTCGCATATTGTTCCGGCTCCATTAACGGGAACCAATTTGGCTCGTAACCGATTGTCCAGTAACCCCCTTCAAATTTTCTGCGGGAAAGCACCTTTTGTATGTGTTTCTTTTCTCCTTGGAAAATTCTTTGCAATATTTCCCCTTGAGTGGGCACTTCATCTTCAGTGAAAAGTGATTTGAAATAGTTAACAAAATAAAAGGGATTTGTTATGGGTTCTTTATTCAGTTCATCGCTAAATGTCTTTTCTATTTGCTCATCGATCATATTTTCAACAGAATTTGATAAATCAGCCCAGGTAAAATCGATGCCCAAAGCTGACCAATCAATGTCCGATTTAGTCCTGGAATCCGGTGTAATTATCTTAACTTGCAGATGACGATCTCTCCCACGCCCAAAAATGCCAATCTCGCCGCTGATATTTACGGTCGTCTTAAAATCACAATCCGCATCGCCAATATCTTTCCAGTGATAACCCCAATTAAACGGATTCGGATTCAACACCCAGGCTTCCACAAAAATATGGGTCGTCCAATCGACTGACAGGCTCGTGTTAAAAGTTATCCCGTCTTCTTTCACTAACAATTCAAATTCAGGCAACTCTTCCTGAAAAGTGATATGTGTTTTTTTGCATTTTGCCCGGTATTTTACCCTGTATTTCATACCGGTAAAAGTAAAATTATTTAACATTTCTTCTAATGATGTTTCCAGGGCAGGTATGTTTGTTTCCCAATAATCATCAATGTTTGGTATGATGCCATTTTCAACAATTGTCAGGCAGAGATTCAAAAAGCTTTGCAGGAAATTAATGTTGGTATTTTCCAGCAGGTCGAGGATGATCCACCGGTAATCCATGCCAAGGTCATCAGTTCGGTAGTCAATTTTGCCCACTGTCCAAATCTTTTGTTTCCCCGGTGGAGGGTAATTGGCGAGTAGATATGAATCCTGCCAGTCTTTATACCACTTCAATCCTTTCTGTCCAAGATGGGTTGTTCCTTCCACACCGGCAGCGCCAAATCTTTCATCGAGTTGCGCTGATACATTTGTAAAACTTATTAACAGAATCAAGAGAAAAACGATTGTCTTATATGAATTTTTCATAATTATACCTATCTTATTTATTTTTAATTATTAATTATTTCCTTGAATAACTTTCAACAAATAAGATATAAAATTAAAATAAAAATATCAACCTAAATCATAAAATTAAGGAAATTAATATTCCCTGCGCGATACTCTGTTGTCAGTTCAGTCTTTGTTTTTTTGCACTAAAGTATTAAAACCTGTGCAGTTACCTTATTATTTTTAAATGAAACACAGACTGCGCAAAAGTTTTAAAATAAATTAATCAGCAATATTCAAAAAGCAGCAATGGCAGTTGAACAGTTTATATTTCTATAATAAAAATAAGGTAACTGCACAGGCAGTAGCAGTAAAAAAATAAATGGGCGATCATTACTGATAAAAATACTCAAATTGATAGCGCTTTTTCAATCGCTGAAAATATTTCCCAATCAGAAACAGGTTTTGAAAGGACTTCCACGGGGTAGGTTTTTTGAAGTTTTATATTTAATGCAAGGTTACTGTTTCCAGTCATATAAATAATGGGTATATTGTGCTTTTTATAAATTTTTTCCGCAGCTTCAATGCCATTTATTTTTCCTGACAACATGATATCCATAATAATAACATCCGGCAGTTTTGTCTGCACCATTTTGATGGCTTGCTCGCCGGTCAAAGCCTTGAAGATATATTGGTAACCATGAGTTTGCAACCGTGATTCTAACTCCAGGGCAATGCAACATCTTCGATGGCTAAATTTAATGAAATTTGGTCTCCCATTTTGCATGCCTGGAACATATCTTCAATCATCGTTTGGATGTATTCTTTGAAATTGATCAAAGAAAAGTTTTCCGATTCATACAATTTTTTATGCACCAATGCCATCGCATGGATCCTGTTCACGCTTTCTTTGAATGCTGTAACTGCTTGGGGATTTTTCATTTTTTTCGATTGGAGATTCAGCAAGCCAATAACCACATTCAAATTGTTCTTTACCCGGTGGTGAATCTCATTCAGTAAGGTTTCCTTTTCCGTAAGAGATGCTCTGAGCTTTTCTTCTGTTTTTTTTTGTTCAGTAATATCCTTTACATTCACAGCTCGATAAAGTACGTTTTCGTCTTTATCTTTTACAGTTGTTACATCGACTAAAACAGGAAAGATCGTTCCATCTTTTCGGATATGTTTTGATTCAAATGTATTATGACCTTTTTTATGGGCTGTGCGAATTTGCCCGGGAAGTTCATCGCGTGAAACCGGCGCAAATACATCCACGATTGGTCTGCCAGTAAGTTCTTCTACTGAGTAACCGTGCATTCGTGCAAAGGCAGGATTCATCATTTCAAGTGTTTTCCCATCTGCGCTACAGACGACTATTCCCCATTCCGCATGTTCAAAGATATGAGCCCACTTTTCAAGTTTCGCAGCAGCATTCTTTCGTGTGAGTGCGATGCCAATACTGGATCCGATACTATCGAAGAATTGAATCATCTCCAAATTAAACATTCCTTTTCTTTTATCATTTAATTGGAGTAACCCGATATTTTTATATTCAGCTCGCAAAGGTATAAGGGCGACTGATTCATAACCTTCTGTGTTGCATCTATTTCTGGTATGCGCCCCCCTGTCTTCCTCGGTTGTTGATGATAGCAAATCTGTGGTACAATTTGTCCAGAAGCTACCATTTTCAGTAAAAAAAGGGAATTTAGGATCAAATCTTCCTCTAATTATATTACCACAAATACATTCAAGTACCGGAATACCATTCGGTTCGCGTAGCAGTTCACCATTACAATCATAAGCACAGAGAAATCTTTCTGCTTCAATAAATTTTGCAGGAAATCCTAATACTTCATAATAGGGATAATCCCAGCGCACTAAAGTGCAGGCGAAGGCTGAGGCAAAGGCGAAGGAAAAAATCTTAAACCTTTAATCTTCTACCTTGCTCCGCCTTAGCCTTCGCCTCAGCCTTTTCGTTGTAATAGTAATTGATCTTTATTAAAAAACTTTTGCATAAAAAACAAAGATTCAACTGGTAATACTATAACCCTCCTCTAACCTGATTGCAACAGCTTCCATATTTGTTGATTTTTGAATGAGATAAAGAATATCTTTGATCACGTCGACTTTTTCGCGTGTATTATTTAGCACTTCAAGTATTTGGGTTGCTAATTTTTGTTGTTGTTCTGCTTGAAAAGATTCAGTAATATCAATACCAATACTGAGTACACCAGTTGGAATTCCTCGTTTATCTTTCAAAACAGAGTTTTTCCATTCGATCAATCGTTCTTCGCCATTTTTACAGACGATTGGATTTTTATAGGAGGATGCTTCAGGCATATCCTCCAGCACTTGTTTGAAAACTGACGGAATTTCGATTTTATCACGTTCCGGTATAAAAACGTTAAACCAATTCTTCCCTTGCACTTCTTCCTTTTTGTAACCGGTAAGTTTTTCTGCAAATTTATTGAAGGTAAAAATATTTGCATTTTCATCAAGGGTAACTACAATTGCATTGGCAATTTCAATAAGTTTCTCAGAAAATTCTTTGGAGCCATGAAGCGCTTCTTCAGCCTTGATTCTCTGTTGGAGGTTATTTTTCTCAACAATCACTTGTGCTTCTATTTTATTTCGATTTTCCAATTCATACTCCTGCAATTAGATGACGTGCTACAGTTGGAAACTCATTAATAATTGTGACTCATATCTATTAATATATCAAATACTTTCTCAAAATCGTTTGATTTATCAAAAAAATAATCCGCGCCGGCATTCCTGCATAATTTCCGATATTGAGGGAGTGGAAAGTTAGTAAGCATAATAATGACCGGCGAACAGCCGATCCTTTTTAAGGTATTTAATACATCAATCCCATTGCCTGATGGCATGCGAATATCCAATAAAACAGCATCAGGATGATGTTTTTCAATTAGATCAATCGCTTCAAAACCGGTCGCAGCCTGTCCAACAATATTAATTCCGGATATCTCGGCTAACATTTCTATTAATCTTTCACTCAGAATTTTTGAATCATCTGCAATGACAACATTCATTGTTATTCCTTTATTTAATTATTCTATTGTAACTGTTCAGCTATTCAAGTCATTCTGAACGAGGGAGGGGAATGGTGATGTTGGGAAGTGAAGAATCTCGTATTACTTTTAAAGATGTATGAACGTTGGGGAGATTCTTCGGTCGCAAGCTCCCTCAGAATGACATTTGTAACCACTCTGAATAGTTATATTCTATTTATTATTACTACTTAATAATTTACAAAAAAACTAAAATATTACAATCGGTAGAAGGATGTTTTTTTTGTAGGCTATTGGATGAATATTTTGTAGGTAATTGTCCTACAAAAATAAAAGTTATTTCTTTATATTTTGTAGGTTTAATTTTGAGCGGAATAGTTACAGATATAATTTTTTTCACTCAATCAATTTATTGTTGATAGCATAATGAATGATCTCCGCATCCTTTGTCATATTCATCTTCACCAATATTCTTGTTCGATAAGTGCTAACAGTTTTAGCGCTGATTGAAAGTTCTTGTGAAATTTCTTTAACAGTCTTGCCGATTGCTATTAGCAGCATTATTTGATATTCACGATTTGACAGCGTTTCATGAGGAGATTGTTCTTTATTATATTCAATAAAAGAAGCTAATTTTTCAGCTAACGAAGCACTGATATATTTCCCCCCGGATGCGACTTTTCGAATTGCATTCACTAATTCATCGGGCGCGCTATCTTTTGTTAAATAACCTGAAGCGCCCAATTTCAAAGCCCGGATCGCATATTGTTCCTCCGGATAAATGGTTAAAATTAATGTGGAAAGAAATGGCATGTCCTTTTTTAATTGTTTTAGCACATCCAACCCGGATTTGCCAGGTAAATGAATATCAAGAAGAATGACATCAAAAGTCTTTTTTTCGATCTTATCTAATACATCCTGCACGTTACATGCTTCACCGGCAACGTTAATATCAGTTGTATCAGATATGATTTGTATTAAACCTTTGCGAACAACCGCATGATCATCTGCGACTAAAACATCGATCATTAATCGTCTCCTTCATTTTATCGGAATTGTAACAGTAACCGTTGTACCTTTGTTTTTTTTACCAATGATGTTAAATTGACCATTAAATGGTACAAGTCTTTCCCGGATACCAAGTAATCCCAGTGATTTGGGATCTGAAATTTGTTTATCTGAGATACCTATCCCATTATCCCTTATTGACAGGACGATCTTTTTATTTTGTCCTTTAAAACTGATATAAACTTCGGTCGCTTTTGCATGTCGTGAAATATTTGTTAACGATTCCTGAAAAATTCTAAAAACAGTAGTGGATAGATTTTTGTCTATAATTAAATCCTGATCCACTATATCCAAATTACAGTTAATTCCGGTTCGTTTTTTAAATTCTTCTGTCTGCCACTCGATGGCTGGTACAAGACCCAAATCGTCAAGCAGACCGGGGCGAAGTTCCGTTGATATTTTTTTTACAGTTTGAATAATAGAGTCTGTTAGCTCTTTCATGGATTTCAACTTAGAGGTAATGTTATCTTGTTTAATCGGCAACTTATTTTCTAACCATGCTATGTCCATTTTTAGCGCTGTTAATGATTGACCTAAATCGTCATGAATTTCTCGTGCAATGGATGTTCGTTCTTCTTCCCTGATTTTTTCCAACCTTGCAGCTAAATTGCGCAAAGATTCTTCAGACCTTTTAAATTCTTCTTCTGCTTTTTTACGTTCTAACATGGCGCCCAGAATTGCGGCTGCTGTTCTAATCGCTTCTATTTCAGCAGGAAACCACTCATGCTCAACTTTACAATGGTCAAACCCGATGAATCCCCACCACTTCCCTTCCACGCGAATTGGTACAGCCAAAATTGACTGAATGCTTTGTGAACCTAATATTTCTTTTTCGCTCGCCGGAAAGTCCTTAATATGACGAATAATAATTTTGTTATCTTTCAAGTTTTCTTCCCAGCGTCCCATTCCTCCTGCTTTGTATGGAAAATTGTGGAGATGCGGATTGTCCATTTGCGAAGGAATACCGGGCGCTACCCATTCGTAACGCTGACTGGTTAGTAAGATATTATTCTTGCCAGGATTGTTTTCGAAAACATAAACCCGGCTTACTTCAGTTGCTAATCCCAACCGTTCAATAATTTTCTGAATTCCATAATAATCCAAAGATGGGGTTCTTAAAAAATTTTCAGATGCAATACTCAATGCTTCAAGTATGGCATCGCGCCGCTTTATTTCCGCCTTTGCTGACTTGCGCTCAGTGATATCCTGCAAAATACAGTGAGAATGGCGAAATTTTCCTGCCTTATCAAAATTAGCAGTGCCATTAAATGAAACAAATATTCGTGTTCCATTTTTCTTTATCATTTCAAATTCAACGTTCTCTATTGTGCCGGACTTTATAAATTCAGGAAAATATTTCTCGAAAAGCGCTACGTCCGTCTTTGTTAAGAAATCGCCAAACCAATGCCCAATAACATCTTTTGCTGAATACTCAAGCGTTTCTAACCAGGCATTATTAACAATTAATATGTTTCCGTTTTTATCCAGAGACTGGTAGCCCAGAGGCGCTTTTTCAAAAAATGATCTGAATGTTTTTTCATTCTCAATTTGATCATTATTTATTTGTTCGTATTGTTGATTCTGTTTTTCCAACTCACCAATCTTTTTATGAAGTTCTTTTATTTTATCATTCAACCGGTCGTTAGTTTTGTTTTTATCGTTCATGATACACCCGGGTTAAATTTGAGCAAGTAAAAAAAGAAGGTAATATAAGATAAACAAAAAATGGGGGAAATCAATAGAATTAATTTAAATTAATAAACTATGTCCAAGCGGATGATAAAAAATAGCGGAAATCAGGAGCTTTCCAAAAGAAATAAACTTGTTATTTGTTACAAATAAATTAAAAAACATTTATTTATTCTTCCCCTCTTTGAAAATTACTTTAAAAGTTGTTCCGCCATTTCTACTTACTCAAGAGAATAAGACGATTACTTCGCTTAATGGGTTTGGAAGCAATTTATCCTAAACCCAATATTAGTAGGCTCCAACAAGGTCATAAGATATATCCGTATTTATTGAACGATTTATCAATTAATAACATAGCGCACTAAAGTGCAGGCAAAGGCTGAGGCAAAGGCGAAGGAAGAAAAAAAATCTTTAATCCTTTGATCTTACATCTTGCTTCGCCTAAGCCTTCGCCTCAGCCTTTTCGTCATAACAGTTAATCGATCCGGGTTAAAAAAACTTTTGCACAAAAAACAAAGACTTTACTTGTAATACTATAAATCAAGAGTAGAGTAGCGATATAACCCAGCGCACTAAAGTGCAGGCAAAGGCTGAGGCAAAGGCGAAGGAAAAAAAATCCTTAATCCTTTTATCTTCTACCTTACTCTGCCTTAGCCTTCGCCTGCACTTTAGTGCGCTAAGATTATTTTAATTTTTACAATAATGAACGCTATCATCAGTCGTTAGGCTATCAAGTTTCGAGTGCAATTCATTATCAAAATAAATAAAAAAGTATTTGACAGATTGGGAAAAAATTGTTAAATTGACGCAAGCCCCGTAATACTACGCATTACTGGGGGAGTGATTCCTTCTGATTTTTTATAACTTATTTTCCCTCTATTTCTGTCCAAACATTGGGGACCCCCTCACATCAAATGGGGAGGAACCTTAAAATTGAAATTTTTTGAGAGTCTTTAATAAATATTTAGCTGAAGGAGTAATAATGAAAAAAAAAGTAAAAGTCGGAATTATCATCTGCCATCGTTATCACACCTGCGCTGGAGGAAAATGTTTTCGATCACTTCGGGAAAGAGAGGGCGCTTTCAGTATTTATAAAGATAAAGAAGTTGAGTTAGTCGGCTATACGACTTGCGACGGCTGCCCTGGTGGCAATGTTGAATATACACCAGAGGAGATGATCAAAAATGGCGCAGAAGTGATTCACCTGGCAACAGGATTGGTTGTAGGATATCCGCCCTGTCCGCGAATTACTCAATTCAAATTTTTCATTGAAGAAAAATATGGGTTGAAAGTTGTTTATGGCACGCACCCCATTCCACAAAAATATTATATTACGCATTCTAATTTGAAAACATGGGAGTCGCCGAGATGGCAAGAAATTATCCAGCCAACGCTGGCTGATGAAAAGATGCGTTTGGCTTATGATTGATAATAAAAATTATGTAACTAATCAAGGCAAAGAAAAGGCAAAACTATTGATCTTAAAAGAATAATAAATTTAGAAAATCGTTTCAGGGGTTATGTCAAAGGCAGTAGTATTTAAAACTATATCCAGCGTATGGTTTTTAATATAGTTTCCGCCAAAAAGAAAGCGGACAGGTTGCCGATAATCGTTTTGCCTATTCTTATTGTGATGGCTGAATAATTATTAAATTATTAGGAAATCTAAATATGGATTTAAAGCAAAAAATCGAAAAGGCATTAACCCTGGTTGTTGACCCCGAAACAACCCTGGATGTTATGCGCATGAAATTGATAAAGGATTTGACCGTTGAAGAAAGTTGATCTCATTTAAAAAATGATTTTCAAATCTCACAAAAGATATACTTAAAAAAAATATATGAGTTTACTCCAAAAAGGTCTTAAACACCAATTTTACGAATTTTCACTAATTGATTTTATTGAGATTAGTGCAATTAAAATTCGTGCCATTAGTGTAATTAGTGGTTTTTAGAGTGGGCTCAAATATTGTAGGGCCTCTACATGAATGAAATCACACTAACTCCAATCGGCATCATCCACACACCTTACAAAGAAGCAAAAGACATCCCCATCCAGGGCGCTTTCAGAAAAGATGTTGGAGGCTGGGTTGAATTAGAAAAAAAATATGCGCCTGGTTTGAAAGATCTGAATGAATTTAGCCATGCTTTTTTACTTTACTATTTCCACAAAACAGATAAAGAACACCTCCGAGGAAAGCCATACCTGGAAGATGAAACCCATGGAATTTTCGCCATCAGAAGTCCGCATCGCCCAAATCATATTGGAATTTCTGTAGTAAAAATCAAAAAAATTCAAGAGAACAAAATATATTTTAATGAAGTTGATATGCTTGATGGCACACCATTGTTAGATATCAAGCCGTACTCAAAATATTTTGATAGTCGGGATGATTCCGTTTCTGGCTGGCTTGAAAAACATTTTGTTGATGGGGGGATTCCCGAGAGAACCATTTTAAAATAATTTGAGCTAGCTTACTTTCTATTTAATCGAATTTAAAAAATAAATAATTAACAAAATTTGGAGTCGTAAAAATATGCCTACTTACGAATATAAATGTACTCAATGTAAATTAAAGTTTGAGAGATTTCAAAATATGTCGGATAAACCAGTCTCTGAATGTCCACAGTGCAATGGAAAAGTGGAACGGTTGTTATCAGGCGGCACTGGGTTTTTGGTTAAAAATAGCCAACCAAATTACGGGAGAGATACCTGCTGTTCCATGGGGGAAGGGTGCGACAATCCGAAGCGGTGTTGTGAAAGGCAAGAATGACAGCGTTGAATGCACTATAAAATATAATGTCAGAAAACATTTTGATTTTTAGGAAAAAATTTGTAGATTTAGTAAAACAACTCTCACAAATTATTCCTTAAAAAATGAAAACAAAAAAAGCTATCTCTTTGGTTTTCCTCTTTTTATTATTTACGTTTCAATCTATAATTGCCGACGGTGAAACGGTTAATTTTGATTCTTCCAACCTTCCCATCATTGTAATTAACACCCACGGACAGGATATCCCTTATGACGATCCAAGAATCATTGCTGACATGGGAATCATTTATAATGGTGAAGGAAATAGAAACAATATTTATGATGCTCACAATAATTACCAGGGAAAGATCAACATTGAAATAAGAGGGTCAAGCTCAGCCGGTTGGTCTAAAAAATCCTACGGTATTGAAACTCAAAATAATGATGGCAGCAACCGGAATGTTTCCCTGCTGGGCTTCCCGGAAGAAAATGATTGGGTATTGTACGCGCCATATTATGATCGGTCTTTGTTGAGAAATGTTTTGAGTTTTAAGCTGGCAAACGATATGGGCTGGTATGCCACCAGAACGAAATATTGTGAACTTATTTTGAATGAAAAATACCAGGGTATCTATGTATTAATGGAAAAAATAAAGCGGGATAAAAACAGGGTAAATATTGCCAAACTAAAGCCTGATGAAATTTCTGGCGATGACCTGACAGGCGGCTACATCATAAAAATTGATAAAGAATCCTGGAAACCAGGATTTGATTCAAAATACAGACCGTTTTCAGGTGCCTGGCAGAAAATCCGTTATCAATATCATTACCCAAAAGCCAATGATATTGTTCCCCAGCAGGAAGAGTACATCCGTAATTTTATTAATGATTTTGAAGATGTGATGAATAGCGACCACTATGCTGATCCCGAAATTGGTTATGCCAAATATTTGAACGACGAATCATTTGTTGATCATTTTATTTGGAATGAATTAAGTAAGAATGTTGATGCTTATCGTTTAAGTACATATTTTTATAAAAATAAAGACAGCGATGGTGGGAAATTAGCCGCCGGACCTGCCTGGGATTTCAATTTCAGTTTCGGCAATGTTGGTTATTACGATGCCGAATTAGTGAACGACTGGGAGTTAGAATTTTTAACTGAAGATTATGGTTTCAGGCGCAATGACAATTACCTGGTTCCATTCTGGTGGAGGAAGTTGTTTGATGATCTGGAGTTTAAAAAGAAACTTCACCATCGCTGGTTTGAATTGAGAGAAGACATTCTGAATATAAAAAATCTTGAACAGTTCGTTGATTCTGTGGCAGATACACTTGATGAATCGCAACAGCGCAACTTTGAAATCTGGATAGGTCCCGGAGACCCCAAACTCCCCGAAGACGGCTGGTTCCCTCCAACTTATCCGATTGATCATTTGGAAACTTATGCTGATGAAATTGACTATCTCAAAGATTGGATGATGGACAGAATTTCCTGGATGGATCAGACGATCTCGACTTTTTCTGATGTTTCATTCAAAGATGAGCCGAATTTTCCAACCGGGTTTGATTTGAAACAAAATTACCCAAATCCTTTTAATTCTTTTACATTTATTGAATTTCAGTTGCAGAAAAAGTATTTTGTAGAATTGAACATAATTAATTCACGAGGCGTAACTGTTCAAACTTTGTTGAATGAGTTTCGTTCTGATGGTATTCATCAAATAAAATTTGCCAGCAGTGATCTGGTTTCGGGAATTTATTTTTATAGATTGAAGATTAGTAGTGGAGAGCAATCGGTTAAAAAAATGATTATTATCAAATAACGTTTTTAATTGGGAATAGAATATTGACAAAATGATTAGTGACAAAATAATTTAAAATGAAAAAATCATTTTTTCAATAATTATTTTGTCATAAATTTTTCTTGACCGGCAACGAATTGATAAAATCATAAAAACAAAAAGGCTGCCTTTACAAAAAAGACAGCCTTTTCTCATTGATCAATTAATATTGTAATAGTTCACCACATTCGCTACTTATTCCTTTGATCTCAGAACAAGTTGAAAATCCCGATTTATCGGGGGATTAACGATTTACGATTTTTGATGTATTTTTTTAATAATTTCAATTTATTTATCTAAATTTTCCTGAGCAGTTTCAGCACTTTTTACAAATATTGAAATTAATTCGTTATTCTCATTAATGCCTTATCAATTTTCTCTTTGGTTTTATATAATTTTGCTCGCTTTATTATCTTTAAGCAAACAAATGTTTCTCTCAATTCTTTTAAAACAACTTTTATTTTGTGTACAAAATCCTTTCTGGATTCTGCACTTTGAGCTTCTCCGTAATTCAATGATGGTGAAGTGCCTGAACGAATCAATTGACCTGCAAGATGGTTTGCAGCTCTTTTATTAGGCATTTCATCTGTAATCTCAATAATTAAGACAGAAAAATATATTAACCGTTCTTCTAAATCTTTTCTATTCATAAATCGTTAATCTTTATTCTTAAATCAATTTTTTCTAACCAATTGGCTGGTGAACTATAACTAAAATTTTAACTTTACAGATTTTGCGCTTTATATTTATCCCATAGTTTCAAAATAGCCGGTACATAATTTTCTGTTTCAGCCCACAAAATCCCATCGGCTTTGTTGGCTTTGATCCACAACGATGCTTGTCTTTCACCACCATTGTAAGCCGCTAATCCACCATCAACGCCGTAATAAGAAACCAACATTGATAAATACCGGGTTCCCATCCTGATGTTGTAAATCGGGTCGGTTAAGATTTCGTTTTCACTGGTCCAGGAAATGTCTTCAAATTCAGCAAGATAAACACCGGTAGCTGGCATGATCTGCATCAAGCCGATAGCGCCGGCATGAGATTTAATTGACGGGCTCCAGGTACCGGCTGATTCATGAGTGATCGTTGCGCAGATCAGGTCAACATCCAGGTTAGAGTACTTAATGCTGGCAAGATAAATTTCATTCGCGATCTCATATTTAGCCACAGGCGGCAACTCGTTGTTATATACATCAATAATCGACATTATTTTTGAGATATGAAAATTACGCACACTATCAATACTCATCGCCGCTTTCAAATCCTGAAGCGATCTTTCCAGTTGAGTCATCTTCATCCTGGTTTCATCGGTTGTGTCAAAATATTTGTAGGTAAATCCGATGACAGTGATCGACATAAAAAATATTAAAAGGATCTTCATGGGCAGTCGAATATGCCTGTACAAAGGGCTCTCTTTTTTCATTGTATTTTCTCCTGTTTTTAATCTTCCAAAATATTTGATCCCGCTACCTTTTAAAATATGATGAACAAAGCGGGATAATTTGATTTTATTAAACGTCCAAATTAGACGTTTTATAGTTTAATAGGTTTCACTTTTTTTAACAATTTTAACTCTATTAGATGAAGCAATAAATTATGAATTTTCTATTTGAATATAGACAATCTCTTTAAAACTGCCTGTGATATGAATCATAATTCTTACAAAAAAACTAACACTAATCTCCATAAGCTACAAACAATCAAATAAATAACGTGTTAAATTTTTTATATATTTATTTTTTAAGATTTTTAAACCATAGTGGTTTATATTTAATGTTTTTAGTCAGCATTATATTCAGCATTTCCCGCATCTTCTATAATAATATAATTCATCGTACTATCAATATTGACAAAAAAAATTCACTAGCGGACACTTTGAGTTGAATAATCTCTTAAGAAAAATGCTTTCAAATCCGTGCTGATCAGTGTGAATCAGTGGCAAAAATCCTATTCCTAAAAAAGTGTCCGGTAGCAAGAAAATAATTACAATCACGATAAAAAACCTTACTATTTGGACGAAAGAAAATGAAACGCTTTTTAATTATATCCATTATCCTGATGTTTATTTGTCCCTTAATGATCTTTGCCGGTGAACGGAACAGGCCTACAGTTGGTCTCGTGCTTTCCGGCAGAGGCGCCAAAGGATTTGCTCACATTGGCACTTTGAAAATGCTGGATTCTCTGCAAATCCCAATAGATTATATTGTGGGCACAAGTATGGGTGGAATAGCCGGCGCCTTATATGCAATCGGGTACAATGGTATTGACCTGGAAAACCTCGTCCAACGAAGTGATAGCAGTTGATGTTGAAAGTCCTTTAAAAAAACGCAAACGGCTCAATACTGCATTATCAATCCTTGAACAAACTATCGGTTTACTCGGACTTGAACAGCGACAAAAAAACGAAAAATTTGCTGATATCCACATTCGACCTGATTTAACCGGATTCACAACAGGAGACTTCGGGAATGATAAAATTAAAAAGATTGTTCAAAGGGGAATTGCCGCCGCTCGAAAAAATATTAACCAGTTCGTCACATTAAAAAAGAAACATCAACTGTACCGAATGGAATATCCAACTATTATTGATCTGGCGAATAAACATCCAAGAATTTATGGTTTACAAATCACCGGTCACACAGCGATACCTTTTATTTATCAATTATTGGGGATCAGACCCGGTACGCAATTGGATACGGATAATCTCAATCGCAGAATAATGGAAGCTTATGGACTGGGATATTTTGAATACATCAAATATGAAATCGAGCCAATCGGTGAAAATAAAGTCGTGTTGAATCTGAAAGTAAAAGAGCTCCCATCCCAAAGATTGCGCGTTGGACTTCGCTACGATGATTTTTTTAAACTTGTCGGAGCTGTCAATGTTTTGGGAATAAACTGGTTTGTACCAGGCTTACGATTTGAAAACGAATTCCAGTTTGCTGGATTTGTTAAATTAGACAGTAAAATCTACTACCCGGCACGTACGCTTAATTTACCGGTCTACCCATTAGTGAATTTTGGATTCAGGGATGTTCCTATTAATATTTTTAACGGTTTCAGCGGGGATTTGATCGCAAGTTACAAGGATCGATCAACTCATGTTGGGCTTGGATTAGGATTACTTTTCGCCAAATCTTTTAACATTGAAATAGAATACCAACATGAATACATGAACATTACTCCCAATATCGCATTCTCCGATCCGACAATGTTTCCAACCTGGAAGGACAAACTAAGAAAACTCCAGGTTTCCCTGACATGGGACATGCTTGACGATGTTCTTCTGCCACGCAATGGGTACAAAATCAGTGGTTATTATGAAGGCAGTTATAAAAAACTGAAATCTGATTTAGAATATTCTTATATTTGGACATCCGCAAATATTTACCTTACATTTTTTCGTCACCATACAACAAGATTATTTGCGTTTTATGGGACCTGCCGATCTTCACCAATCTACAAATTATTAAATTTAGGAAAACCGGAATTTTTTGTGGGGCCGCGAAAGAAGCAGAATTTAGTATATTTTATATTGGATTATAAATTTTGAAGTTTTATTAAACGCTCTCGCCCCCTGTACGCTTGCCGTTAAATTGCAAAATTAATACTTGATTTAATTCACATTCTTTATTAATTTAGGGGGTGAGATAAAATAGTTTACGCTTATTAGCTTTATAACTCTTTGTTTTTTAGTATAAATTGAAATCTTGATATCCAGGCTATTTAATCTCACCCCCTAAATATTAAATATTTAGTAGAAAATACAAACTCTACAAAACAGTGCAATGCAAATCCAAGTTAAAAATGATTTCAATGTAAATTCACTTTGCACCATTTCGAGATTTGAGCTTTTACGGAAAGGTGAAAAAACAAAAAATGCTATCGATGTTGAACAAAAAGTAAAAACTCAAGACAGTGAAGATTCAAACAAAGCGAACTTTTTGCGCTGTATAAAGTGTAAACATCCTATTACCAAAGAAGCAGATCGAATACAAATAAATGAAAAGCATCAGCACGTTTTTGCAAATCCCCAGGGGCATGTTTTTCAAATTGGCTGCTTTGCCCGGGCGCCGGGTTGTATTGTATTTGGCGAAAAAACAAGTTATTTCACCTGGTTTCCTGGTTATGCGTGGCAGACTGCTTTATGTGGTTTATGTGGGACTTTGCTTGGCTGGGCTTTTCAATCAAAAGAAAATCATTTTTTTGGGCTTATTCTTGATAACTTATCTAAGTAAAACGTCAAATACCCTACGAGCACTGGCGTGAAATGTGAAAAGTAAAAGCTATTAATTTTTTTCGTTTCACATTTCACGTTTCACAAAAATAATTGCAAAAAACCAATACATGATTAATAATATTTAACAAGGCAAAAAAGTAAACAATGAACGAATTAGGAAATGAATTTGATAGCGATGTTATCACCGAAGATGATATAGATGTGAAGGAACCACGCCCTTACAATGTTATTTTATTTAATGATGATTATACAACGATGGACTTTGTTGTATTTATTTTAGAGACTATTTTTCATCATCCAAAAAATTTATCAGATAAAATTATGATGGATGTCCACCAAAAAGGAAAAGGTGTAGCTGGAACATATACCAGGGACATTGCAGAAACAAAAGCGCTTCAAACACGAACATTGGCAAAAAAACATAATTTTCCATTGAAGTGTGTTGCAGAGCCGGCATGAACAAACTTGGGCAAGAGAGAATCTGTACAAACGGAAATGACAGGTTAATTTGAAATAATTTTTACAACAGGAAAAGATCGAGATCAAGGTCAAGGTCGAGAAAATTTATTTTATTTCTTGACCTTGATCTCAATCTTGACCTTTTTTACTATCACAAAATTTAATTTTTTTTAAACCATTACCATTAATGAACATTCAATACCAAATTATTAAGGTAGCAAATGAGCAATCAAGCAGTACAATTAGTCGTTGACACAGCCATTCGTGAAGCCATTTTACGAAGGCATGAGTATATTACAGTTGAACATCTTCTCTACAGTATTTTGCAGCATGAAACAGGAGCAGATATTATTTTTAATTGTGAAGGAGATGTAAACCAATTATTGAACGAATTGACACATTTTTTTGAAGAACAGGTTCCGGAATTCCCTGTGAGACGAAATACGCCATCCGGCAGTGAGAGTGAAAATGTGCAACAGGATGTTGAAATTTCGCCAGTGCAAACGCTTGGTTTTCGGCGTGTGCTTGAACGGGCTATGACCCAGGTTTCGCATTCGGGTAAGAACGAATTGGATATAGGTGACCTGTTAGCTTCAATTTTTGTTGAACAGGATTCTTTTGCCACGTTTATGCTCAAAAAGCAAGGGATAAATCGGATGGATATTGTGGAATATATTTCTCATGGCGCTTCAGAGAGAGATGGAGATTTTCATCAAGGTGTATCTGATGATTCTGATGAAATAGCAGAAAATGAGCAGGAAACATTCCCACAAAAAAAGCAGCCCAAATCTGGTTTTAAACTTGAATCTTTTGCAACGAATTTGACCGAATTAGCAAGGCAGGGGAAATTAGATCCATTGATAGGTCGGGAAACCGAAATGCAACGGATAACTCAAGTACTATGTCGAAGATTAAAACATAATCCCATTTTGATTGGTGAACCAGGCGTGGGAAAAACGGCAATTGTGGAGGGACTGGCACAAAAAATTGTAAAAAATGATGTGCCGGATTTTCTCGAAAATTCTGAAATTTTTTCACTCGATCTTGGGGCAATCATAGCCGGCACAAAATTCAGGGGACAGTTCGAACAAAGATTAAAATCAGCGCTTGACAAAATCAGTAAATATAATAAAAAATCCGAAAAAGGATTGGGCGCAATTTTATTCATCGACGAAATTCATTCGGTTGTTGGAGCTGGTGCGGCAAGTGGAACGACTGTAGATGCTTCCGGTCTCATCAAAAAAGCGCTTCACACTGAAAATCTGCGTTGCATTGGAACAACAACTCACGAAGAATACCGACGGCATTTTGAACAGGATCGGGCATTGGTGAGACGATTTCAAAAAATAAATATTACCGAAGCTTCGGTTAATGATACCATAAAAATATTATTGGGACTTCGTAACCATTTTGAAGATTATTATGAAATTCAATACACAGATGAAGCTTTAAAAAGCGCTGCCAACTTGTCTTTTAAACATATAACAGAACGCTTTTTACCGGACAAAGCGATTGACCTTATTGATGAAGCCGGCGCCCTTAACGAGATACGAAAACAAAAACAAAAGAAGAATACGATCGATGTCCCTGATGTTGAAGAAGTAGTCTCTCAAATATCCAATATCCCTGACTTGAATCCGGCTGAGACTGAACGGGATCAACTGTCTGTACTTGAAGACAAAATGAAAAAAAAGGTGTTTGGACAGGACCGGGCGATAAAGTCTGTGAGCGGTTCAATCAAACTTTCACGGGCAGGTCTCAATTTACCGGATAAACCTGTCGGCGCTTTTCTTTTTGCCGGACCCACCGGAGTCGGAAAAACCGAAGTGGCAAAACAACTTGCTGCTGTATTAGGTGTAACTTTCAAGCGATTCGATATGAGCGAGTATATGGAAAAACATGCCGTTTCCCGGTTGATCGGCGCGCCCCCAGGTTATGTCGGCTACGACCAGGGCGGATTATTAACTGAAACAATTCGAAAAAACCCTCACTGTGTTTTATTGCTGGATGAAATCGAAAAAGCCCATGCAGACTTGTTTGATATTTTATTGCAGGTGATGGATCATGCCACACTTACTGACAACACGGGGCGCGAAGCTGATTTTCGAAACGTCATTATAATCATGACAACAAATGCCGGTGCCAGAGAAATGGGGCAGCGGACAATCGGCTTTGACCAGAAGATAAATATTTCAGCAAGCAAAAATGCCATTGAAAAATTATTCAGTCCTGAATTCAGGAACAGGCTTACAGAGACTGTTTTCTTCAATCCTTTATCACTTGATATAATGGAAAAAATTGTCGTTAAATTTATTGATGAACTTAATCTTCAACTTTCTGAACAAAAAATTAAACTTAAAATCAATAAACGAGCCAAAGCCTGGCTGGCTCAAAAAGGGTATGATGAGATGTATGGCGCCAGACCGCTTGTCAGACTCATTCAAAATACTATCCGGCAGCCATTGGCTGAAAAAATACTGTTTGGGAAGATAGAGGAGGGAAGTATGGTGGAATTTATCAGAAAAGGCGAAAAGCTTTTTATTAAAAATTAACTGTTATACAAATTAGTGGAGAATAAAAGAGATTCGAGCGTTAAATATTTGGAACCAACTAAGGTTATCGATACGTTCATTTAAAATTCTTTTCTTTGAATACGATTTATAAGAAATGTAGATTAACAAAATATCATTTTATAAGGACTATCTCTATGAATACGACTAAAAAAAGTGACTCATATGATTGGCATGTAGACTTACTAAGATTTACAGGCTTTCCCATGCCGGATTTCCAAATCGAACACCCTAATTGGTGGAAAGATGTCGTAGAAGAGCCTTCAGAGACCCGTCTTATTCAATCGAGAAGAGGACTTTTTCAGGATAAGGGGCCATATAAAGAAGGTGAACTTCTTCTGAAAATTGAACCTTTCAGAATTGATTGGCTTTACCGATCAATTCAAAGTCCAGAAGAACAAAGTAAAAAAAGTTCACTAGGTTTATTTCATGAAGCTATTAGTATTTTCACTACTCTAACAAATAAATGGTTTGCCATGAAGGATTTTCCTCCTCTGCAAAGAATCGCATTTGGGGCTATAATATATCAGCCTGTGGCAAGCCATGAGGAAGGATATAAGAAACTATCCAAATATCTTAACGCATCAGTCAAGCTTGATCCAGAAGGTTCATCAGACTTTCTATACCAAATAAATCGACCTAGAGATTCTAATACAGATATCGCGAATCTGAAAATCAACCGACTTACGAAATGGCTGGTCCGAAGAAATAGGTTAATTGGATTTGCCTTTGACGATGAACATAGAGATATATATAAAGGACAAGAAACCTTTGCATGTAGTTTGGAAATTGATATCAATACATTTCCTGAATCTAATAAACGATTCAGTGCAACTGAATGTCAAATCGTTTTTGATGAACTTATTCAATTAGCACTAGAGATCTCTCAAAAAGGTGATATAAAATGAACCAAGAAGTCAGTACTGTTGATAAAACCATATCTTCCGATGTACCTTGGGGGGAAAGCTTTGCAAGGACAGATATAAATCTGCATAAAGTCCGTTCTATTTTCAAGAAGCCAGAATTTACATGGACTGCTCTTTCAGAATTAGGTTTCGACGAAAATGTTATCATGAGTTACTTAGATGACAAAACGGCTGATCTTCATGGATCTTTTTTCTTTCCTTGGAATTTTATTTTCCCAAAACCAGGCATTTTCTCCGAGACAATAGAACATTCAACATACGGAGACAAAAAAATACAAGTTTATAAAGTTGAGTTGGATAATTCTACAACTCGCCAAAATCAAATTGTTGATCTCAATAATGAGGTTGAAAATTTAATTGAATTGGCCAACGATCTAGAATTCGAAGACGGCATGGTAAGTGGTTTTTCAAAAAAGCTTATTTCTTTCATCGAGCGACACGGTGGCAATTCAATTGAAGCATTGGCACCCATTTTTATAAGTGAGGAAGTAAATGCAGAAATAATTTCAGAAGCTTTGCGGTGGATTGGTCGCATTGAGCATCAAGATACAAAGAACATGCGTTTATGGCTGCTTGAACGTTGTTTGTTTTGCTCTTCACCTTTAATTCGCGACGGAGCAACTCTAGGCTTAGCATCTATGAACGAATCTAGTGCAAAAAGTTTCTTAATAAAAGCAATACAAAAAGAGTCTATTAAAGAATTACGCGAAGACATGAAAGAAGTCTTGTTAGAGTTGGAGAACCTTGAAGATGCCGCTGCTTTTAAGAAAGATTCGAAAAAGTAAATGGTATTCATTACCATGGTTAACTAACGGTGATTTACAGGCAGATTCACTTGGTGATCTTATAACGAAAAATAATGAATTGTCTGTCTGGTTGATTGAAGATGACAAATCGAATTTAGAGCGCATTATTGCTGCCCTTTCTGCAAATTGTGATACTATTTCAAATTTCGACTATGCTCTTTTTGATTCAAAAATTATAGAAGATAAAAGTATAAAAAAAAGAAAGTCGAAAGGGATTTCAATTGATGATGAAGCTAATGAACGTTGGCATTTCGATCTCTACGAACTTTCCGCCCTAAAAATTCTCTGTCTATCTCAAGAAATCTTTAATGATGGCCAAATAAAGAGGATTCAAGAAAGGCAAGTCACAAAATTAATTAACGAGGCCTTACAGGCTGGCAAGATTAAGCGTAATACACTAAAAGATGGAATTTTATCAAAAATTGATAAATTAAATTAGGAAATCCAATTTACAGTTTACCCATATTTTCCATCATATCAAACTGCTGCAACAAATGAGCAGATTTCTCTGTATTGAACTTTTGTCTCTCTATCCCTTTTTACTAATAATTCAAATTAAGTGGAACGAATTGTTCGTTAAAAATACTTATCCACCCAATAACAAAGCTGGGCACAAAGCAACCCGGCATAAATCCCCAGAATACTGCCGAGAACTGCCATCAACAATCCAACCGGCGCCATGGATTTCTGATAAACCGATGCGACAATTGGCGCAGTAACCGGACCGCCAATATTTGCCTGACTGGATGTTGCAATCAGGAACATTGGTGTTTTAAAAAACTTCCCTGCAATAAAAAGACATGTAGCGTGAATAGCTATCCAGACAATCCCAACGAAAATAAAAACCGGAACTTCAAAAATCGCCTTTAAATCGGCGCGAGCCCCAATGGACGCCAATAAGAGAAATAGGCAGAAATTACCCAAATGTGAAGCGCCGGCGTATTCAAGTTGAGAGAATCGTGTAAAAGAAAGCAAAATGCCAAGTGTTGTTACCAAAATGACTGTCCAGGCAAAACCAGTGATCACTGCTCCTATTTGAGGAAGATGTTGCCCCAATTCCAGACACAAATAACCACCGCCAAAAGCGAGCATCATCATCATGGTAAGATCAGTAAATTTCATTGGTCTGCGGTTTGTTTCATCAACTTCTGACAACCGTTCATTGATCTCCTCAACTACTGAACGATCCACTTTTGCCCAATTGTCAAATCGGTCCTGAAACGTGGAAAGAGCGATAACGATTCCCATCCAACCGTAACCGATAACTGTATCAACTACTATTATTGGTCCGAGCAATGACGCCGGCGTGCCCACACTTTCTGATATTGCAACAAGATTGTGGCTGCCACCGATCCAGCTTCCTGATAGTGCAGCCAGACCTTTCCAGGCTTCAGGTGGCAAATAATTCTTAAATAATAAAAGCGCGATTGGTCCACCAATTACAATACCAAATGTACCAGCCAGCATGGTGAGAATTGCCTTACCACCTAATTTTGCAATTGTAGGAAGATTGGCAGAAAGCAAAAGTAAAATTAAAGCAGCAGGCAGCATGTGGCTTTTAATCCAGCTATAAACAGGTGATTCGGATGGAATAATGCCGAAGGTTGTGGCTAACATTGGCAAAAAATAGATCCAGAGCACCGGCGTAAGATAGTGAAAGAATTTTTCCAGTTTCTGTCTCTGGCTGAGCCAGTAGATAAGACCGATTGTGAGAATTAGAAAAACAAGGATTTGGGTAGAATCAGTTAGTAGTGATTGAGTCATAGGCTTTTCTTTTTTTGTTGTTAATATTTTTTGTTACTATCTAGCAAAGGCTCGCACCACGGACAATCCTTTCAGTCGCATCAAACAGTCAAGACCCTAAAGATATAATTTCCAACGGATAAAAGAACCCAACGGATTTAATTTATAATATCTGAGTAGCTGCAAAATTAAATCTTTTAAAAATAATCATTTTGACTCTAATTATTTTGACTTTATTTTTTTTGAATTTTTCATGTTAAACAATTGGATTGAAAATGCTAAAATCGATTTATCACCGTAACTCCAACACCTTTAAAATCTCCCATCGTCTCCAGCTCTTTTAAAGATTCCTCCAAACTCACAGTTTTCCCTATTAAAAGCTCCGGCTTCAATTTACCGGAAGTGATCATTTTCAACATACCATCATACTTGTGCGCTTGCATGCCATGACTGCCAATAATTTCAAGTTCTTTGGCAATAACGTGATGCATGGGAATGGGCGGATCTATTTGATCAGCAACCATCAGTCCGATTTGCACGTGTTTTCCTCGTTTTCGCAAACAGAAAATTGAATTCCTGCATGTTGTAATACTGCCCAGTGCATCAATCGAAACATGCGCACCTTCTCCTGTGATATCTTTTAATGCTTCCGGAATATTTCCAACTTTCTTTGCGTTTAGAACAAAAGCAGCTCCGGCGGTTTTAGCAAATTCTAATTTATCTTCACTAATATCGATAGCCACAACATTTGCGCCAATTGCGTTAGCAATCATAATTGCTGACAGTCCAACACCGCCACAGCCATGTATCGCGACCCAATCGCCTGCTGAAACTTTCCCCTGCGCAACGACAGCGCGAAATGAAGTAATGAACCGGCAGCCAAGACTTGCTGCTGTGACAAAGTCGAGTTCATTAGGCAGATGCACAAGATTCGTGTCTGCATATTTAATGGCAACAAATTGAGCAAAAGAGCCCCAGGCAGTAAACCCGGGTTGAAAATAATTATCACAAATCTGTTGGTTCCCTGTATTACATTGAGGACAACTTCCGCAACCCACCGAGAATGGTACGGTAACTCTTTCTCCCTGCTTAAAATTTTTGATATGTTTGCCGACCTCCTCAACAACACCGGCGAGTTCATGTCCCGGCACGTGGGGAAACGTTTTTATATCAGGATCATGTCCCATCCAACCGTGCCAGTCGCTGCGGCAAATGCCGGTGGCTTTCACGCGGATGACGACTCCATCGGGATCAGGAGCCGGATCTGGGACGTTTTGGATGGTCAAAGGTTTGCCGAATGATTCGTAAATAGCAGCTTTCATGGATGATATTACCAAAGATTTTATGTATAAAAAAGCACAATATCGATTTACTAAAAGTAAAGAAAAATAATTTATAAATCAAATTATTTTTCTTTTTTCTTTAAATTATTTCTTGGCGGATTTCTCATTCGGCAAAATAATCTAATGATCGGTAATACTATTATCCGGTTTTGGATATATTAAAATAATTGATCACAGCATCTGCAAGAACAGACGGTGATATCTTTTTCATACATTGGAAATGTTTTTCAGGGCATTTTTCCCCGCCGTGTTTTGAACAGGGGCGGCAATATAAATCGACATCGAATATTTTATCATTTTCTCTAAAAGGGTAAAACCCAAAATCCCGAACAGTTGGACCAAACAAAGCAAAAACATCGGTTTTTACAGCATTTGCTATGTGCAAAGGAGCGCTGTCGTTAGAAATCATTAAATCCATTTTATCAATTAAAGAACAAGATTCCAGCAGTGAAAGTTTTCCTGCAAAATTCCTGGCACCGGAATTAGACTTCTCCATAATTCTTTGACACAGTTTAAAATCTTCTTTGCCACCAAATAGAAAAATCCTGAATTCATGTTTTGCCAAAATATTTAACAGACTCACAAAATGTTCCTCGGGCCAGCGTTTTGTATTCCAAATGGAACCCGGGGCAATACCAATGAAAAATTTGCCTTCTTTTCTGTTTTTATCAATTATTTTCTGAACGGTCAATTCTTCTTTTTCAGACCAGAATATTTCAGTCTGGTAATCAAAAACTCTATTGGTAAAGATTTTCAATAAATTTAAATGTCTTTTACTGGCGTGAATTTTTCGATCAAGAAAAACTTTATCTGTCAATAATCGTTGCCGGCTGAAACCAATCCTTTGGGGTATTCCACCCAAATACGTTAATAGTGAAGAAGTTAAAGATCCCTGGACGGAAAATGCTAAATCATAATGGTTTTTTCTGATACAGAAAATTAAATTTAAAAATGAAAAAATTTTAAGTAACGTTTTCCTCTTGTTAAAATGGAAAATTTTGTTTATATGTGGGTTGTATTTAAAAATTTCCGAAGTCTGGGGTATTGTGATAATATCCATTTCTGAATCAGCGAATACTTTTTTTATAGCCCTGATAAGCGCTGTTGTTAATATCACATCACCCAAAAATGCAGTTTGAATTACTAAAATCCTGGTAATTTTTTGTGAGTATTTTGTCATCTCCTGTTATGTCCTTCTAAATCAATCGTAAACGTTCACGATGTGTCAGTGAAGATAAGACTAATAAATTCCAAAATGGTTATCAACTAAACTTATTCAACGCATATTGATAAGCCTCGGGTGTGTCGATATCAATCCAATCCTCGTGATCCTCTGTAAAAACAGCAAACATGTCATCATTTTTTATCAATCCATCAATTGCTGAACTGATGGATTCATTTCCGATTTCTAACTGTTCACGCATTGAATTAAAATAGCGGTTATTTAATCGAAATATTCCACAATCAATCCCGTTATAATTTTTAAGATTTTTCCCTATTTGTTTGATTCTGTTTTTCTCGACAATAACTTTTGTTGCATCGTCGATGTCGAAAATTTTATCACATCTCTTATCAACAAGCAACAAATTTTTTCTAATATCAGATTTGATCAAACGGCTTATTGAATTAGCGGGAACGATATGATCGGACATTGAAAGGATAAAATCTTCATCGGCAACAGCTTTTTCAGCAGATAGAACAGATAAGCCGTTTCCCCTTTTCCATTCCTGGTTTTCAACAAAGTTGACATTGTATCCAAAAAATTCATTTTTCTCAAAATAGCTGGTAATGAGTTCCGATTCATATCCCACCACAATAACAAAATCCCGAATCCCATTTTGTGCAAAATTTTTTAATATGGTTAATAAGACTGTATCCTTCCCAAAAGGTAATAAAGTTTTAGGGATGCCATACGTTTTATTAAAAAGTCTGCTCCCCATACCGGCTGCAATAATTACGGCTTTCATATTTAATCCTTGTTGAAATAAAAAATTATTCGTAATATTCCGATCCCAAATGTGTAATGAGCTCTTCCCCTTTCAGATGGCGCAGTGTATTTTTCAGTTTAATCAATTGAATGAATAGATCGTGCTCCGGGTAAAGTTCCGGCGCACACATCGGGTTCTTGAAATAAAATGAAAGCCATTCCTGAATACCACTCATGCCACATCTTTGGGCAAGGTCAATAAATAACGCCAGATCAAGAACAATTGGCGCAGCAAGAATACTATCGCGGCATAAGAAATTGACTTTGATTTGCATGGGATAACCTAACCAGCCAAAAATATCAATATTATCCCAACCTTCTTTATTGTCGCCAGCGGGTGGATAGTAATTGATTCGTACTTTATAGTATTACCAGTTGAATCTTTGTTTTTTATGCAAAAGAATTTCTAACCCAG
>JACKQG010001508.1_pt1 | contig 32057 bp, 29 predicted proteins | sample 8237621 | NCBI WGS metagenome assembly JACKQG01 (sample SAMN15677084, study PRJNA649215) | marine metagenome | biome: marine; feature: Black Sea; material: saline water; isolation source: suspended particulate matter (SPM) from the Black Sea western gyre | collected 2013-06-09/2013-06-10 | depth...
TGGTAAGCCTACTTTACTTATTGCTCTTGCAACCTTTTCCACATGTTTCATTTCATATCTAAATTTGCCCATTCTCTTTAAGTCATTCTTATTGAATCCATCTGTCCCTAAACCAATCTCACCCATAAATGAAGCTGCTGCTGCAATTAATTCTGTATCAACTTCCCCATTAGGGTCATGTCCTACAAACATAGAATCTATACTTGTTTGTGCAGATTCAAAAGTAAAATAATCTCCTAAACCAACACATAAAAAAGGGGGCCCCCCACAACCACGGCGGCCCACCCCTTCTCCCCGAGCTACATCAGGGCCCTGCTCTCCACCCTCTAGCCTCAGTACCCCAGCTTCTCCCCGACGAGGACCACGGTGAGGGGGGTCCTCCTGGGCCTCCTGTGGATGATGGTGGTGACGTTGCAGATCCGCCCCGGGGCGAGGCAGTCGTCGCACTCTCCCGTCTCGGCGCACGGGGTCTTGGGGTGGAGCCTCCTCGCGTTCATGGGGGCGGCGATGTTGCTCGCCCTCCAGAGCCCCTCCTCCAGGTCCCCGGTGATCTTGTTCACCCCCGCCACGACGATGACCTTCTTAGGCCCGAAGATCATCGCGGCGACCCTCTGCCCCGTGCCGTCGATGTTCACGAGCTCCCCGGTCTCGGTGACGGCGTTGGTGCCCGTGATGAAGACGTCGGAGTTGATGTGAGTACGCCTGATCTCCATGACCTCCTCCGGGGACGCCCCCTCATTCCCCGCCTTCCAGTGGTCCGCGAGGGTCACGTCCCGCTTCTCCAGGGCGTCCACCAGCCCCATCTCCCTCAGGGTCACGGAGCCCCCGATACCCACCGTCGCCCCGTCGGGCACCATCTCGAGGACCCCGGCGAGGGCCTCCTCTGCAGTAGGATAGAATATAACGTCGAAACCGTTTCTCTCGAGAGCGTTCAGGGTGTTCTCGACCTTGAGCTTCTCGTGCCACTCCCTTGCCTCCATCAAACCGATCACCGAGCCTGAAATGCCTTCCATCGCTTAAAACCTGTGGCCTCGGAGCCTCGTTAATCCTTAGTATATGGTCGCCCCAGTTCTCATCGTGAGAGTTATTGTCCTGGATAGGTTTGAGGGAGGGGCGCCTCCACAAGAAGTTTGACGGAGACGCCAGCGAGTACATCTACGGGAGAAGGGCCTGTGAGCAGAGGGAGCTCTTCGACGCCCACATCTGGATGCACAAGGCCCACGTGGTGATGCTCGCGGAGCAGGGCTCCATCCCCACGGGGCAGGCCACGGAGATCCTGCGTGCCCTCAGGGGGATCACCGCCGGGGACGTGGAGCTGGACCCCCGCCTCGGGGACGTCTATACCAACACGGAGCGCCACCTCATCGGGATGATCGGGGAGACGGCGGGCGCGATGCACACCGGGCGGAGCAGGAACGACCTCAGCGCCACCGCGGCCCGGATGACCACCCGGGTCAAGCTCGAGTCCGTCATCGAGGCGGCCCTGAAGCTCCAGAGGACCCTCATCGCGAAGGCCCGCGCCCACCTGGAGACCATCATGCCCGGCTACACCCACCTCCAGCACGCCCAGCCCATCACCTTCGCCCACTGGGCCATGGCCTACAGCGACTTCCTCGCCCACGACATCCAGCGCCTCGAGGACACCCTGAAACGCACCAACCTGAACACCCTGGGGGCCGCCGCCCTCGCGGGCACGGGGCACAGGATAGACAGGTACAGGACCACCGACCTCCTAGGCTTCGACGGCATCCTGGAGAACAGCCTCCAGTGCGTCTCGAGCAGGGACTACCTCCTGGAGGCGGTCTTCGGGCTCACCCTCATGATGGGCACCCTGAACAGGATCCACGAGGACGTCTTCATCTGGACCACCGACGAGTTCGGGATGGTGGAGCTCGACGACGCCTTCGCCGGGACCAGCAGCATCATGCCCCAGAAGAAGAACCCGCTGCTCCAGGAGACCGTCCGGGGGAGGGCGGCCCACCAGATCGGGAGGGTCACCGCCGCCCTCGCCGTCTTCAAGGACCTCCCCATGGGCCACAACTTCGACACCTACGAGGCGAACCTCCTCCTCGACGACTCGGTGACGGAGCTCCTCGAGTCCCTCCACATCACCGATAGGGTCGTGGACACCCTCAAGGTCAACGCGGAGCGGATGGAGGAGAACCTGGGCTCAGCCTACATCACCGCCACGGAGCTCGCCGACGTCATGGTCCGGGAGGCCGGGATACCCTTCAGGGCCGCCCACCAGATCGTGGGGAGCCTCGTCCGGAGGGCCATCGAGGAGGGGCTAAAACTTTCCGAGGTCCCCCTGGAGATGATCAACGAGATCAGCCGGGAGATCAGGGGGGCAGAGCTGGAGCTCTCCGAAGAGTCCTTGAGGGCCGCCACGGACCCCCGGATCAACGTGGAGAGGAGGGCCAGCATCGGCGGCCCCGCCCCCATCGAGGTGGGGAGGATGGCCGAGGACAGGCTGAGGAAGGTGGGGGACGCCGAGAAGAGGGGGATCGACAGGCTCACCGGGTACGAGAATGCCCACAAGAGGCTCGAGAAAGCCATCGAGGAACTCCTCGCATAGAAGCCCCCGACGGGGGGGCGTAAGGCCCGTTCCCACCCGGATTCCATTACCAAGCATTCTGTTCTGCAAGGAATAGGCAATTACAGCGTAATAAGGAAATTATTTAATTGAAATTTACTTCGAGTTTCGAAATAATCTATATATTCTAACACCTCAAGTCAAAATGACTGCATTGTCCCCACACACTGAAAAACCCGAGCCACGGGACACCATAAAGGTCCTTCACATCGACGACGAACCGGACATAATCGACATCACCATCCATTCACTCGGGGGGTTCGACCCGGGAATCCACGTTCATCCCTGTACCGATCCCGGGAACGCTTTGAAGGAGCTCGAGGCCGACCATTTCGACTGCGTCGTCTCCGACTATCAGATGGGAGACTACGACAGCATCGGATTGGCGAAGACGATCCAGGAGAGGTTCGATCTCCCGATCCTGATGTACACCGGACGCGGGAGCGAGGAAGTCGCCGAGGCCGCCTTCGCCGCCGGGTTCGACGATTATATCCGGAAGGAGGCGAGCCCCAGCCACTTCCAGGTGCTAGGGAAGCGGATCAGGGCCGCCGTGGATAAGCACAGAGCCGAGAGGGAACGGAGGAAGTCCGAGGAGAGATACAGGACTCTGATTGAGAACACCCTCGGGGGGGTCTGGATAATTGACGCTGAGGCCAACACCAGCTACGTCAATCCGAGCATGGCCGAGATGATGGGATACGGACAGGAGGAGATGCGGGGTCAGCGTATTTTCTCATTCATGGACGAGCAGTGGGCGGAGTTCGCTAATAGAAGCCTGAATCGTCGAAAAAAGGGAATTAAAGAGATTTTCGAGTTCGAATTTCTCAGAAAAGATGGAAAGAGATTAATCACCCTGCTCTCCACATCTCCTATCACTGATTCCGAGGGTAATTATCAGGGTGCTTTCGCTTTCTTATCAAATATTACCGAACGTAGGAGGGTTGAGGAGGCCCTCCGGGTCAACCGGGAGAGGCTCAACTCGTTCATGGAATCTGCGCCGGTCAGTCTCACCATCTACGACGCCGATCTCAACTACGTTGAGGCCAACCAGAATTTTCTCGATCTCTACGGATACACACGGGAAAATCTGTTCGGTAGGAACATGGTGGATGCCCACCCGGATGCCGTTGAGACGGGGAGAGTGAAACAGTACCGGGAGGTAATCCGGACAGGTGAACCCCGTTTTCTCCCAGAAGTCCGGTCCCCCAAGAAACTGGGCGACAGGGTATTCTCGGTGTCAGCCTTCAAGGTTGGCGAGGGGCTCGGCCTCGTCAGTCTGAACATCACCGAGAGCAAGAAGTTGGAGCAGAGGCTGAGGGAATCCGAGGCCCTGTACCGAGAGCTGGCGGAGAAGAGCATCGACGTCATCTACAAGGTGGACCCTGAGGGACGGCTCCAGTATATCTCTCCATCCGTGGAAGCCCTCACAGGATACAGGAAGGAAGAGCTCATCGGGGAGCCATTTTTGAAATTCCTATCAGCAAACCAGCGAACCGGGGTAGAGGCCGCAATCGGCGAAGCAATCGCAGGAGACCAAACCCAGGGGTTCCAGACAGAGATCATTGGTAAGGGTGGAAGAAGGGTCTCCGTTGAGGTGAACTCATCAATGTTCAAGGAGCACGGTGAATATGCCGGATTCCAGGGGGTGATCCGGGATGTCACCGAGCGGAGGAGGATGGAGGACGAGCTCCGGGAGAGCGAGGAGAGATACCGAAACCTCGTGGAGCTCTCCCCCGACGCGATCATCACCTTCGATTTCAGTGGATTCGTCACATCGGTGAACACTGCGATCGAGAGACTGACGGGATTCAGCAAGGAAGAATTGGTTGGGAAGCACTTCACGAAGCTGGAGTACTTCCGGCTACAGGACATTCCCAGATGTATTGGGATATTCAACTCCATCATCATGGGAAATCTGCCGCCCCCCTTAGAGTTCTCCTACCGTCGCAAAGACGGCACGATGAGGTGGGCGGAGGGCCACGTCGGCTACGTCTACGAGAAGTGGAAGAGGGTCGGATTCCAGGGCGTGGTGATGGATATCACAGACCGCAAGATCGTGGAGGAGGAGCTAAAGGAGCACGCCTCCAGCCTCGAGGAGCTCGTCGAGAAGAGGTCCCAGGAGCTGGTAGAGGCCGAGAAGATGGTGACCGCGGGAAAGATCGCCTCCATGGTGGGCCACGACCTACGGGGACCCCTCGTCAATATCAAGAACTCGCTATACCTCATCGAGCGCAACCCCGAGTACTTCACGAAGCTGAAGGAAAAGATTGACGGCTCCGTAGACTACGCCTTGGACATGCTCGAAGAGCTCCGATTCAGCACCCGCACAGAGGCACCGCAGATCATATTTACCGATCTCATGAGGCTGATCTCGAGGGCACTCGAGGACGTCCAGGTGCCCCCGACGATAACCGTCGAGACCAAGGTAGACGAAGGGGTGGAGCGCGTCATCCTTGATCCCACCCAGATTCGGAGGGTGCTGGACAACCTCATCAGGAACGCCGTGGAGGCGATGCCCCAAGGGGGAGAGCTCGGGATCACTGCGGGGCTCAGGGACGACGACCTTGTGATGGTGATCGGGGACACCGGATCGGGGATCCCCGCCGACCTGATGCCCGACCTCTTCCGGGCGTTCACCACCACCAAGCCCAAGGGGATCGGGCTCGGGCTGACCTATTGTAAGCGCGCCCTGGAGGCCCACGGGGGCTCCATCTCCGTCGAGTCTGAGGAGGGAAGGGGCACGAGGTTCACGATATCGATCCCCCAGAGCCAGCCCATGATAGAGTGAGCCCCCACGAGAATCGCGATTTCGATGCGCAAAGTTAGGCCCCCCGTGATCGAAGGCATTAAGTTGCCTCGGAGTAACACTCGTTTATCCGTGATTCTGAGATGAATGAAGAAAAGAAGGCTCCCGGGAGCAGGTACGCCGACTCCTACCGTGATATGATCCTCCCCCTGAGGGAGAGGGCTAAAGTCCAGAACGCCTGGCTCAAGGAGCGCCTCGAGACGGTGCTCCCCGAGATCATGGAGAGGGAGGGCTTCGACATGTGGATCGTCACAGCCAGGGAATCCAATGAGGACCCCGTCTACTTCTCCCTGGTCCCCGAGCCCGCCCTCTACGCGAAGCGCCGCACCATCCTCCTCTTCCACCTCAAGGACGGGGAGCTGGAGCGGCTCAACGTCTACAAGACCGGGTTTCCCGGGTTCTACGAGGCGGCTTGGGACCCCGAGAAGGAGGAGCAGCACGAGTGCCTCGGCAGGATCGTCCGGGAGCGGGACCCCGAATCCATCGGCATCAACTACTCCCAGATGACCCAGTACGGGGACGGCCTCACCCACGGCGACTACCTGTACCTCGAGAAGGCCCTGGGCGAGGAATACATGGCCAGGACCAAGAGCGCCTGGAGGCTCGCCTGGGGCTGGCTGGAGAGACGGATCCCCCCCGAGATCGAGGTCTACGAGAGCCTAGTGGAGATCACCCACGCCATCATCGCGGACGCCTTCTCGACAAAAGTCATCACCCCCGGGATCACCACCGTGGATGATGTCTCCTGGTGGATGAGGCAGAAGATCCGGGACCTGGGTCTCCTCGCCTGGTTCCAGCCCGGAATAGACCTGCAGGCAGAGGACGTAGATATGGGCCCCATGGGGCGGAACAAGGGCGAGGGAAAGAGGGGGGTGATCAAGCACGGGGACCTCCTCCACTGCGACGTCGGTTTCCGCTACCTGGGCCTCCGCACAGACGTCCAGCAGAACGCCTACGTCCTACGGCCGGGGGAGCTCGACGCCCCCGAGGGGCTCAAGAAGGCACTGGCGGCCGGGAACAGGCTCCAAGATATCCACGCCGAGGCGATGGTGGCCGGGAGGACGGGGAACGAGATACTGAAGTCCGCGCTGGAGAAAGCGAAGGGGGAAGGAATCAACCCCAGCATCTACACTCACCCCATCGGGTTCCACGGCCACGCCGCTGGGCCCACCATCGGGCTCTGGGACCACCAGGAGGGGGTCCCGGGCCGGGGGGACTATGAGCTCTTCGACGACACCTGCCACTCCATCGAGCTCAACGTCAGGTACGACATCCCCGAGTGGGGGGGCAAGGAGGTGCGCATGGCCCTGGAGCAGGACGCCGTGTTCACCGGGGGCAAGCTGAGGTTCCTGGCGGGGAGGCAGAAGAGGCTCCACCTGGTGGGGAGCCATCTCCCTCCTTGATCCATTTTCCCTGTTTAGCGCTCAGCCAAGTTTTTTCGAGGCGACGAGCCTCACTCCGTGATTCCTAGCGATCGAGATGATGTCATGAGTGGGAGCCCACTGGGATATCGCGATACTATGCGCTCTTCAGGAGCGAGATCTGGCCTGCGTGGTATACGTTATGGTCGCTGATGCCGTGGAGCATCTTCCTGAAAGTGAAGTCGAAGTAGGTCTCCCCGAACGTGGCGTCCAGCTTCTTCCCGAGGTCCTCGGCCTTCAGCCCATAGATTCTTCGGTCCAAATTATCAAAGGTCTCCACCAGTTTCCCCAAGTCGGCCCGCCACTCTTCGGGGGAGCCCCCGGCCTCAGGCCAGTCCTCGATGGTTTCCACGTCGAAAATGTTCTCCCCGCGGAGCGCCCTGTCCACCTCCTCCATCCAGTAGGCGCAGTGGTTCACGATCTCCCAGATGGTGTGCCTCCCCCCTATGGGCCCGGCCTTCGCCTGTTCGGCGTCTACCCCCTCTAATGCCCGCATCAGGGAGGGGCCGTGCCACGCCCTGTGGGTGACCGAGTTGCCGAATGCGTGCTCCAGCTTGAAGGTCTGGTTGAATCGGCCGTGAATCAGGTCGAGTTCTCTCATGGGTGAAGAAAGGCAGGGGAGGCATTAACGATTGCGACCAAACAGTAAACGCACCGTCCCATGGGCGCGCAACCGTTTTACCCTCGACGGCGCCACGTTTCTCCCATGCTGAAGGCATGGAGAGAAGGGGGTTCAGGGGGGCTCCTCATCCTTAGGGCGATGCCCTCTCTTGTCTTCGGCCTCTTCATATACTACCTCGGCTTCGTGGCGATCCTGAACTCCGGGCTGGGCATGTATCCCGGGGGAGTCTTCACCGTGGGGGTCGCCGCACATAGCCGCCTCACCATCGGACAGGTGAACCAGATGGTGCAGACCACGTTTCTCATGCTCGGGTGGTACCTGGGGTTCCCGCCGGGGCTGGGCACCCTGGCCGACCTCACCCTATCGGGGATCTTCATCGACCTCCTCATCAGCAGGGGGATCGTCCCCACGCCCACGGGCATCATCGGGCAACTATCGTTCCTGTTCCTCGGGGTGGCCCTCATGGGGGCAGGGACCTATTTCTACATCAGGGTCCTCCTCGGGGCGGGGCCCATGGACGGATTCATGCTCGGGATTCACACCAAGACCCAACGCCCCGTCTCGGTGGTACGGGGATCCATTGAAGTCGCCCTCCTCGCGGCCGGCTGGGCCCTGGGAGGCCCTATCGGGATAGGCACCGTGATCACCGCCCTCACGATCGGGTACTCCATTCAGATCGCCTTCAGGATCGGGGAATACGACCCCGACTCGAGGCACGTGAACCTCTACGAGTTGTTCAGGGGCGCCGTGGAGCCCTGAACGCCGCATCCCCGTCCGCACGCAACCGTTAAACCCTCTTCCCCCAAATTCTCTACTGGATTATTATGATCTGGCTCACCGAGGAGGACCGGGACCTCCTCAAAGATATGGAAGCCATGATCTCCAAGGAGGAGATGCAGGCCAACTGGGAGGCCTTCATGGAGTTCACCCCCATCCACTCCGGGAGCGAGGAGGAAGAGGAGGCCTTCCTGTTCCTCAATGCCAAGCTCGAGGAGTACGGCCTGGAGCCCGAGATGCTCCGCTACGACGCCTACATCAGCGACCCCAAGTACGCCAAGCTCGAGATCCTCCAGCCCCTCGAGATGGAGCTCAAGTGCACCCCTTACCGCCAGGTGGGCACCACCGGCCCCGAGGGGATCGAGGGGGAGGTCATCTACATCGCCCCCGAGGACATCGGGAGGGCCACGTGCAGGGACAAGATAGTGCTCTGTGAGCAGCAGACCACCGGGGACTGGATGGGGCTCAGGGCCGGCCTCCTCCTAAGACTCCAGGAGAGGGGGATCAAGGGGCTCATCGTCATCGAGCAGGACAGCTACAAGCCCGACGTCGTCCACCAGAGGGCGGACTTTAGCGTCTCCGGGAACCCCACCAGCGACAACATCGACCAGGTCCAGACCATCCCCGCCATCGTCCACCTCACCAACAGGGACGGCGACTCCATCAGGGAGCTCGTGAAGCGGGGCGGGGTCAGGGCCCGGGTCACCTCGGTGGTCGAGACGGGGTGGAAGGACGTGGGGCTCCTCGTGGCCGAGATCAGGGGGGAGGTGGAGCCCGAGAGGTTCATCCTCGTGAACGCCCACGTAGACACCCCGCCCTTCAGCCCAGGGGTCGTCGACAACGCCTCCGGGGACGTCGCGGTCCTGGAGCTCGCCCGGATACTCCAGATGAACAGGGAGAGGCTCCGCCGGAGCGTCCGCATCGCGTTCTGGAGCGCCCACGAGATCGGCCGGTACGCGGGGTCCACATACTTCAACGACCATTTCTGGCACGACCTCAGGTACAACTGCGTTGCGAGCTACAACATCGACTCCCCCGGGGCCAAGGGGGCCAACACCTTCAGGGCCGCCCCCATCAGCGAGGTCCTGGAGGCCGCCCTGGACAGCATCAGATCCGCCACGGGGATCGAGGTCGAGAGCCTCCGCTGGCCGACGAGGGCGGGGGACGGGAGCTTCTGGGGCACCGGGGTCCCCCACACGAGCCTCACGTCCTCGAGGCCCCCCGAGGACTATGATCCCCACGTCAACTACTCCGGCGGGGGCTGGTGGTGGCACACCCCTTCTGCGACGATGGAGCACGGCGACATCGATGTCTTGGAGATGGACGTCAGGGTGGAGCTCAACTACATCTTCAAGATGGCCAACTGCCCCGTCCTCCCCCTCAACTTCACCACCTACTCCGAGCACATCCTCAAGATACTCGAGGACTACCAGGCGAAGGCCAATGGCGTCAGGGACCAGTTCAACCTCGACCCCGTCCTTGCCCGAGCCGAGGAGTTCAGGGACCTCGCCAGAGAGCTCGAGGACACGGTGAAGTCCATCCCCAAGAAGGGGAATCCCTCGGAGCCCCTCAGGCAGGAGCTCAACCACTGCCTCCTCTGGGTCTCCCGCCACATCAACACCGCGGCGCACAGCGACGCAGGGCCCACCGAGCAGGTCTCCATGGAGACCTTCGGGGCCACTCCCTTCCCCAGGATCGCCGAGATCACCGGGCTCGCGGGGATGGACCCGGAGACGCCGGAGTTCGGGTTCCTCAGGACCAAGCTGATAAGGCAGAGGAACGCGGTGGAGGACGGCTTCTACCAGGCCAACGCGCTCATCAAGGGGACCCTGGAGAGGCTCAGGCTCCTCACCATCTGACACCAGCACGCGGGAGCGTCGACGGGGATGAATGGTCCGTTCAGGGTAGGGCTCCTCCTCACCGAGAGGTGTGACATAGCCTGCGCCCACTGCTGGCTCGGTCTAGGCTCAAACGGCGTAGACATGTCTCTCGACGAGGCGCGGGGCTATATCGACCAGGCCTCCAGCATCCCCACGGTGGAGTGGATCAGCTTCACCGGGGGGGAGCCTTTCCTCCTCCCCGGGCTCCTGAACGAGCTCGTGGGCTACGCCTCCGCCAAGGGACTCCGGACGGAGTGCGTCACCAACTGCTCCTGGGCGGAGACTCCGGAGAAAACGAAGGAGACCCTGAAAACACTAAAAGAGTCGGGGCTCGACGTCGTGAACATCAGCGCCGACGACTTCCACCAAGAGTTCGTCCCCTTCGAGAATGCCCGGAACTGCTTCGAGGTCGCCAAGAGCCTCGGGCTCAAGACTGTCATAATGAGCGCGGCCCAGGCAGGCGGCACCCTCAGGCTAGCGAAGATAATCAACCGCTTGGGACCCGATGAGATAGGGACCCTGGGAGAGGGAGAACCCACAGAGGGGCTTTCCGCTATCGCAGTCGAGACGGGGTTCCTCCCCGTGGGCAGGGGAGCCCAGCTTCCTCGAGACAGGTGGCTGATCGGGGAGAGCAAAACAGAGGGGCCATGCCGCCTCGTCCTCCGAGACATCGGGATCGATCCAGAGGGAGAGCTCCTCGCCTGCTGTTCCGCCGCCAGCCTCCTAGCGAGAGGCCGTCTGGGGAGCGTCGTTGAGACTGGGATTCAACAGCGGTTGGATGATGCGGGTGAGCAGTCTCTGTTCAAGATCCTCTCTGAACAGGGACCGTCTAGTCTCGCCGATTCTCTGGGAATCAGTTGGAGAGAAGGATTCGTGAGTAGGTGCCACCTGTGCCACGAGGTCCTGAAAGACCCTCGGCTCGACGAGGCCCTCGTCTAATCCATGCTGGTGGGATCTGTGACCAGAGTGCGGAGGAAGGAGACCTTCCCCAGGAACGCCCCGTCCAGTATGTAGACGTCGAAATCCTCCACGTCGACGGCACCCGACCTGAAGAGGGGGCCAAGAAGGCTTTTCGGCGTCTCCGCGTTGACGGGGAGCCCCCCCATGAGGTCGTTGAACGTGGGCATGATCACCATCTGAGGGGGGCGGATAACCGTGTCGAACGCCGCCTCGAACGTGGCCAACGGATCCTCCTCCACCTTCACTTTCTCGAACCCCATGAGGGCCTCCGCGAGCCTCACAGGATCCAGGTTCCCCCTGACCCAGGCCCTCCGCGTGATCCGCACACCCAGGGGCGTATTGAGCTGGACCGCGGGGTGATTGTGCCCCATCACGATGAGGTCCGCTGCGAGGAGCCGTGGATAGGGCCAGGCGTGGCCGTGGAGGGCGGCGACCCGGTAGTCGTCGCCGAAGAAGGCGCCCCGGCTGGGGTGGATCTCCACCTCCTCGGGGGCGAGGTTCTGGATGTTTGCGTCGTGGTTGCCCCGGACCAGATCGACGTGCTCCACCTCGTCGAGGAGGGCTCTGAAGAACCGGGGGATCTCCCTCTTCTCCTGGAAGCTGGTGAGGGGGACCCCGTGCTTCAGATCTCCGAGGATGACGACCCTGTCGGGGCTATGCTCCCGGACCAGGTCCATGAACTCCCCGAGGAAGCGGTCGGTCTGGTAGGGGATGTTGATCCCCATCTTGGCGAGCTCGTACTCGATGCCCAGGTGGAAGTCTGTGGCCAGGAGGATCCGTTCCCCGGCCTCGACGAGCATCGCCGGCCATGGAGTGAGAAGCCTGAACACCCTGATCCCCCGCTCAATATCCCGCGAGGCCTAATTTAAACCCGGCTCCGGGGCCTCCCAGGGGGCATAAAAGCTGTAAGTGGGGGCGCTCAGCTATTCCCGGGGGGGTCAAAACGGCGATCACGGAGGAGCGGCGGGTCCTGGAGCAGATCTGCGACGAGCTCAGATCTAACCCCACCCTCACCCAGGCCCAGTGGGCTCGCCTCAGGTCGAGCCTCGGGGACCGCTTCGACAAGGCTTGGTGGCTAGTGGGGCTGCAAAGGGTGAAGAAGTACGTCTTCGAGCCCTCGGGCCGGGTGGTCTGGATCGTCGTGGGTCGGGAGAGCGAGTACCAGGTGCTCCCCGAGTCGGGGTACTGCGACTGCAGCGACTTCTACTTCAGGGTCGTGGACGGGGAGGCGGGGCTATGCTACCACCTCATGGGGCAGAGGCTCGCGGACGCCCTTGAGGAGTACGAGGAGGTAAAGGAGGGGGACGAGTTCTACGAGCCCCTCATGGAGGAGTGGCGTCTCCTCTCCGCGGGTCAGGCCCAGTAGGTGACAGTTTAAATATCGGCCCCGTTGTGATCTCTTCGAATCATGACCTCCATGGCCTTTTTCAACCTCCTGCAGCAGCTGTCGATACTCCTGGCCGTGATCACCCTGGGGCTGGGATTCCTCCACCTCTTCACCCAGAAGGATGAAGAGTAGCGCAGCAATTTTATGCTGAAATTGCACAAGGATATCATGGGTGTCGCATTGTCGAGCATAGAGGAGATCATCAAACGGATACTGGCCATGAGGCCCAACCTCACCAAGGAGGCCGTGGAGAAGCTCATCGACGAGGAACGGGCGAAGGCTGCGGGGCTCCTCACCGAGGAGGCCGCGGCTCACCTCGTCGCCTCGAACCTGGGCCTCGACGGCGCCGGGGAGCGAATCGAGGCGAAGGTGAAGATAGGGGACCTCACCACGGGGCTCAGCGACGTCTCCATCACAGCAAGGGTGATCTTCATCTCCCCGCCCCACACATTCACCCGCAGTGACGGGAGGGAGGGGAAGGTCCTCAACATGCTCCTGGGGGACTCCACGGGCTCGGTGACCGTCGTCTTCTGGGACGACAAGGCGGACCAGGTCGCCGCGAGCAAGGTGACCCAGGGGAAGATCGTCCGGGTCCTCCACGGATACAGCCGGGAACGGCGGGGGGAGATCCAGGTCAACGTCGGGAACCGGGGGCAGATCTACATGGAGCCCCTGGACGCCGTCGAGGACGACTACCCGGGCGTGGAGAGTTTTTACAAGACCCCCGCCGAGATATTCAGCCCGGGCACGGTGAACCTCGTCGGGGTCATCGTGGACAAGTTCCCGGTCTCCACATTCAACAGGCAGGACGGCTCCGAGGGCCGGGTGACCCGGGTCAGCCTCGAGGAGGGCGGGGGCAGGATGAACCTGGTCCTCTGGGACGATAAGGTGGACGAGATAAAGGAGCTGGAGCCCGGCACCAAGATCAGGGTCACCGGGGGGAACGCCCGGGAACGGCAGGACAGGAGCCTCGAGGTCCACAGCAACTACGGTACCATCATCGATGTCCTGGAGGTGGGGGCGAGGCCCGTGCAGCCCGTCCCCAAGTGGACCAAGATAGGGAACCTCAGGACAGGGATGAGCAGCGTCAACGTCGCCGGCCGGGTGGCCAACATCGGGTCCATGCGAGAGTTCACCAGGAAAGATGGGGACACCGGCAGGGTCGTCTCGGTCCTCCTCGAGGACGAGTCCGGAACCGTGAGGCTCAGCCTCTGGGACGACGACGTCGAGATGGTCGATGACATGGAGCCCGGCACAATCATCGCCGTGGAGAACGGCTACACCCGCCTCAGCCTCGGGGACGTCGGCCTAAACGTGGGCCAGAGCGGGAGGCTCCAGATCAACCCCGAGGACATCGAGGTCGGGGAGTCCAGCGTCGAGGCGAAGATCGTCCCCCTCAGGGACCTCAGGGAGGGGCAGACCAACATCCACGTCCGGGGCACCGTCCTGGAGCCCCCCGAGGTGAGGGAGGTGGAGACCGCCAGGGGCCCCGCCACCGTCGCATCCTTCCGCATCGACGATGGCACAGGGGAGGTCCGGGTCTCCTTCTGGAGGGACCTGGTGAATCAGGTCGAGGGGTTATCCGGGGGGACCCGGGTCCGGATAGAGAACTGCAACATCAGGGAGCCCTTCGACGGGCTGATGCAGGTGAGCTCCGGGATGTTCACCCGGATCGTCGTGGAGCAAAAATAGGGGAAAAGGTCAGAGCTTCTTCTCGACCTCGCCGAGGACCCCGTCGAAGATCTCGAGGGCGCTGTCGATCAGCTCCTCGGTGATGAGCAGCGGAGGCATCCACCGGATCACCGAGACGCCGCAGTTCACCAGGGCGGCCCCCTTCTCGAAGCAGCGCATCATCACCTCCTCGGTCTCCTCCTTCGCCGGCTCCTTGGAGTCCCTGTCCTTGACGAGTTCCACCCCCACCATGAGGCCCCTCCCCCGGACGTCCCCAATCATCGGGTGGCTGTCCTGCATCTCCCGAAGCCTCTTCATGAGGTGGCCCCCCACCTTCTCGGCGTTCTCGAGGAGCCTCTCCTCCTTGATGATCTTGATTACCTCGATCGCCGCCGAGGCGGAGACGGGATTCCCCCCGAAGGTGCTCGCGTGGCTCCCCGGGGTCCAGTCCATGAGGTCCGCTCGGGAAGCGGTCACCCCCAGGGGAAGCCCAGCTGCGATCCCCTTCGCCATGCAGATTATATCCGGGACCAAGTCGAAGTGCTCGGATGCGAACCACTTGCCCGTCCTCCCGAACCCCGACTGGACCTCGTCGGCAGCAATCAATATCCCGTGCTCGTCGCAGAGCTCCCTGAGAGCCTTGTAGTATCCATCAGGCGGGACGACGTAGCCCCCCTCCCCCTGGATGGGCTCCACGAAGATCATCGCGACCTCCTCGGGGGGCACGAATTTTTTGAACAGGTAGTCGTCTATGTAGGTGACGCACCTGAATCCGCAGTCGGGGTACTCCAGGTTGAAGGGGCACCGGTAGCAGTAGGGGTAGAAGATGTGCTCGACCCCGGGAACCAGCGGCGCGAAGTAGCGTCTCTGCGCGGGCTTGCTCGCCGTGAGGCTCACCGCGCCCAGGGTCCTGCCGTGGAACGCCCCGATGTAGGCGAGGATGCCCTGCCTCCTGGAATGCCAGCGGCTCAGCTTGATCGCTGCCTCTACCGACTCGGCGCCGCTGTTCCCGTAGAAGAACTTCTTCTCAAAGTCCCCGGGAATCAGCTCCTGGAGGGTCTCCCCCAAGTCGACATAGTTCTCGTAGTAAAAGTCGGTGTAGCTGTAGTGGAGGAACCTGTCGACCTGATCCTTGACGGCCTGGACGACCCGGGGATGGCTGTGGCCCACGTTGCAGACCGCGAGGCCGGCGTTGAGGTCGATATACTCGTTCCCGTCCACGTCTGTGATGATGCAGCCTCTCCCAGACTTGATGACGAGGGGGTAAGCCCTCCCGAAACTCGGGGAGATGATGGCGTGGTCTCTCTCCACGATCTCCCTGGCCTTGGGGCCCGGCGGCTTTACTACTATCTTTGGATAACCCATGGTCACACTCGATTAAGTAGCTGTGAGATATCCCTATAAAAAATCAGTCATCAGTTAGGGGTTGGATATCCGTATCTCTATGGTGGAGACGAACAGCTCCTTCCCCTCGGGGCTCATGTGTTTATCCGTGCCTATCTCGATCCCGTCAACCACGAGATCCTTAAGGAAGACGCTGCGGAGCATGTTGATGGTGTCCACGGTCTTGCTGATGTGCCTCCCCCTCGCCCTCAACATGACCTGCCCTATCCCCGCGTTGAACAGGGTCATACATGCCACGACGTAGTTCATGACGGGCTTGAGCCCGACGACCACGAAGTCCCTGGAGGTCTGGGGCGGGGGGTGGGTCATTTCTTTCTTTCTATTAATCACTCCCTTATTAAAACGCTACATAGACGGTGGGACCCTGAAAAGGTACGCAATGGCCACGGATGTGAGGAAACAGGCGACGCCAATGAACAAGCCCGCCCTCACGAAGAGGCTGAACCCAGACTCCAAGACTCGTCGGAGGGTATCCAAGCCCCCTTCTCCCAGAACCGTGAGCCCCGGAACCACTGTCCTGTAGGCTAGTACTCCGGCTGGCTGGAGGTTGGAGGCAGCCTCTTCAGCCGCATCCACGATGTACTCGACTATCCTGCCCCATTCCATGCGCTCCCCAACGGGGGAGTACCCCGCCCGTGTGGCTCCAATCCCGTTGACCGTGTGGATGTCCGAGGTCATCACCTCGGCCCCTTCGAAACCCAGATCCTCCAACGCCCCGATTAGCCTCTCCCTCAGGCCGGTGACCATGTTATTGCCGTCCACCACGACACGGGCATACGCGCCGCCGCCCTCGACCCGCATCGCCAGGACGGAGAATCCCATGGGGCCCATTCCCTCGTCAAGCCCCCACTCCCACGGCACCAGTCTGGCGACGGCAGCCTCAAAACGCCACCGAGGAGAGGCATCCGCCCTCTCTAGAGCCTCCCTCGCCGCGTCGATGATTCTCGTTTCGTCATAGTCGTCAAGCCCCTTCACGAGGTCGATGCTGCTGTGGCAGTCGACGACGATGGCCCTCAGGCCCATCCTCGATGCGGCCTCCTGGATCCCGCTGAGTATCCGCTCGGGGAGATCATCGTAGCTTAGCGGGGCAAGGGTGATAGTGATGAGAGCTACGTCCCCGATGACTTGGCATGTCGCTCCGACCCCGCCTCTCTCGACCCATACCAGGGGGGAGGACTCCTTGACCACGGGGCTCCGGGGGATACTCCCTAAAACCTGCTCGGCGATGAGGGTGTTGTCGTCGCTCCGCGTCAGGTCCAGCCTGTGGGTCGAGACCCCGTGTGCGACCATGGCCTCGCATCCGAGATAGTTCCCCGTGCTCCTCGCCAGGACCTCGGGGAGGGCGCTGCTCCCCACGTTCCCGAAGGGGCCCGGATGGATGTAGGGAACTATGAACGCCCCGATGGGCTCCCCGCCCTCTCCTCTAAGAATGAGAGTGTCCACCGAGAGATCCCTCTCCAGTCCGAGATTGGAGATCTCCTCTTCGAGGGGTCGGCTCATCCCCTCGGCCCATGAGAGGATGAACGCCCTGAAGAGGGGCAGCAGCTTAATTCCCTCGATCTCCCTCCATTGCCCCATGACCCGGAGGAGCGCCTCCACCCCGACGGCGTTGACAAGCAGGGCAGCGCCCATGAGACAGATTGAGCCGTAGCCCCGGTTGAGGAAGATAAAAGCTCCCGCCAGACACAGAGAAGGCTGAAAAAGCCCAGCCGTGTAGAGCCGCCCTAATTTCCCCTTTACGAAGACTCGGAGGCTCAGAAGCCGTAGAAACGTCGTGATCCCTGAGGCGATCAGGAATCCCGCCATCAATCTATCTTCCATGAGAAGGGGGGCGCCTATCAGCGTGGAAAAGATGATAGAAAAAGAATAGACGATGCTCGCGACGAAAGTGAGGATCGTGAACCGCCGGGGATTCATGAGAGGCTCCCCGCGGAGCAAGGGGATCGTGACTAGGTCCGCAGCCATCAAAGGTAACGCTACACCCAGCAATCCCAGGGTGATCCCAGTCAAAGGGTTCATTCCTTCATCAATAATCGATGCGACGAGGCCGCCTATGCCTGAAATAATCAGAGTGGAGGAGAGAAGGGTGACACGGGAGGGAAAAGTGAAGAGGAGGGAGTAGTAGTCCACTATGCGTTCAGAGGGGCCCTTCCCCGACGTTCTCCCCCACCTACATTCAAAAGGTAGGCTCTAATCTTTCAAATTTACTTTCGGGCATCGGAGAATGAAGGCGTTTTCAGCGGCTCAGAGAAGTACGTGGGCCGCAATGACGCTGAGGACGAGTAAAATTGCTCCCCCGAGCACGAACTCGGGCTTGATCTTTACGCCGTAGGCCTCGTCCTGGAAGAACCGCATCAGCCCGGCGCTGGAGGCGGGCATGGAGGGGGCGTTCTCTTTTTTCTTCCTGCTCATTTGACGCTCTCTTTTCTTGAGGGGGGGCTAGGTGAAAAAGGTTTGGTTAAGGCGGCCATCAGTCTCTCATGAAATCCGTGAGGTTGATCTGCTTGTCCAACGGCTCCTCGATGTCCTCTTCCTCCTGGAAGATGGATCGGAGCTCCTCCATGACGAGGCCCAGCCGGTCCTTGTAGTAGCTATCCAGGTCGAACCGTTCGACTAGGCCCAGGGCGGGGGATACATACTTCTCGATGCCCCCCTTGTAGACGGTGAGGCTCAGCTTACCGCCGCAGCGGAGGCAGACCCCTTTGAGGGGTATCCTCCGGTACTTGCGGTTGCACCCCATGCAGCGGAACTTCTGGCTCGTGAAGGCCCTGAGGTTCCCGAAGATGTCCTTCATGAAATGGCTGGTGAGCACCTTGAGCGCGACGGTCTCCGCGTCCACCGCCCGGATCTTCTCGCTGAGCTCCAGCTGGCTCTCCAGTTTATCCAGCATCGTCTTCAGGGTGTTGTAGGCCCCGAGGTGGGCTCCAAAGTTGATGTCGGTGCAGCCCTCGGTGTAGGCCATGTCCTGGAACTGGCCCGGGGACCCCAGCCGGTCTCCGATGGTCTCGATGATGGCGCCGTACTCCCCGGGGCTCGCGCCCTTCTCGCATAGCTCGTAGAACTCCGGGGGATACGCGGAGACCACGTCGACGTTGTGGGCTTCCTTGTCCACCTCGCGGGGGTTCAGCACGGGGATGACGTAGAGGGGGGCGTCCATGAGGCCCCCGCTCTGCTCCGGGAGGAACTCCCTGCTGAAGTTGAGGAGAGGGTCCAAGGCCAGCATTATGCCGTCCTCGTCCCCGTCGCAGTTGCGGCGCTTCGCCGCGTGCCACAGGGGGTGGGCGTAGCAGACCCGGGTCGTGGTGTACCCGATGACCCGGCCTATGATGGTGGCGCTGGTGTGGGGGGCGAGGCCCTGGATAAGGTGGCCTACGACCTGGCTCCTCTCCTTGATCTGGTAGTAGGGCTCCACCTCGTAGAACAGGGTGAGGAGATCGTCGACGAAATTGGAAGCCGTGACGAGGTAGTCGCCGCAGTCCTCTGGGAGAACGATGTCTTGAACCTTGAGCTCCAGCATCTGATCCGGAGACTCCAGGGGCTCTCCATGCATGTCGTGGGCGTAACCTAGCTCCCGGAGCCGCTCCACGTCGACCCCGACCTCTCCTGGGGTGAAGTGGGTGAGAGGAACGTCGGTGAGGTCATACCTCAGTGTGCCGTCCTTGAAGACCGAGAGGTCGTAGCGGGCCCTGAGGAGACCCTTCTCGAGGGGCTCAGCCGTCTTGTTCTTGCTCATGAGCCCCTTGACGCATTTGAATCGCGCCGGGAGCTGGTCCCCCAGCTGGGCGCCAATCTTTTTCCAGGCCTGGTCGAAAAGGTTCCTCAGGTCTAGATCCGCTGTGTGGCTGCCGTTGGTCTCCACCTTGCAGACGGGGCAGACCCTTGTGTCAACCACCCTACCGCACCGGGGGCATCTGTTGCGGGTGACCGTCTCTTCGCCGCACACGTGACAGCAGACCCCGTAACACAGAGTTCCGCACTGGGGGCAGTACCTGTCCGAGATCTGGACCGAGGTGGTCCGCCCCCTCTGAGCCTTGAGGATGTTCCTCTGAGGACCCCCGGCGTTCCCGATGGGGAAGAGGCCGTGGACGTAGGGGGACATCTTCCTCTCCTTAGCCTTCTCGGGGCGCCCCATCCGTGCACCCACGTGGACGGGAGCCTTCTCCCTGACGTCGATACCTGAAAGGCTCCTGACGATCTCCAGTGGCGTCCCTTGGAGTATCTCCTTGTCTGGATCATCCAGCCCGAGCATCCTTTCAAGAATCTGGGCGACCTCAGCGAGGACCACCTTTCCCTTCGAGTAGTCGTGGGGGACCAGCAGTAGCTCGAGGACTCTCTTCGCTTCCGGCTCCAGCTGAACTTCATATGGTCCCTGGGATGGCCACGACTCCGCAAGGGCCTGACGGAGCCTAATCAGGTCTTCCCGGGTCACTGCGCTCCACGTATAGGTATACCTCGGGTGGAGGGGTACGCCGAACTCCGTCAGTGTTAGGGCTTCAGTGGGGCTGGGTATCGCATCCTTGCTCGCCATTAAATCGTTGAGCCTCTCGGTATTGATCGTGATATCGGGGCTGCTCTCGCCCTGGACCCTCCTCAAGTCGTGGAGCCATTGGTTCTCGTCGTAGCCTGCCCTTAGGAGTTTCTTGTTGTTCTGGAGGAAGTCTCCGACGTTGACTAGGACGTCCCCGAGGAAGAGGACCTCCTCGACCCTTTCCAAGAGCCTGTCCGCCTCCCCCTCGGTCTCTACGCGGAGCACCGAGCCGTCCTTGAGCTTGACGACGGGGGGCTCGATGGAGTCCACGGGGGTGATGGCCGCCGACTTCCCGGGGAGCTCTATGCGGAGCTGGACCCCGGTGCAGAGGAACCTGTTGAGGATGATCATCGTTGCGGGGTGGATCCCCACGGCGGCGAGGCCCGTGGTCCTGGCACGGCCGTACCTGAGCCTGAAGCCCCCTATTCGGTTGGGGAAGGAGAAGACGGGTCGGCCCACGATGATCTCCTCCATGAAGCTGGCCGTCGGCTCCTCATTCGCGTCGTTCTCGGCGGCCTTGTTCCCGATGTTGGATAGCCAGTCCCAGCCCTCCAACTCCAGAGCCTCGCATATCCCCAGCAGCTTCTGGGCCCGCCCCACCACCCCGTCCACGACGACTATGAGGGCCCCGCCTCTGAGACGGTTCGTCTCGATCCCGGGGATGTCCCTGTAGTTGGAGACATCGAATTGATCAGTGGAGACCCCGGTCGCCTCCACTGTGAGGCTCCTGAGCGCGTAATCCAGATCGGCGTCGGTGACGTGGTACTGGAACCGCCTCACCTTCTGCTGGTAGAGGTCCACCTCCTCTATGAACCGGCCGACCGCCTCGTCTGAGGGCCTGAACCTGTCGAGTCCCAGCTTCCGTCTGACATAGTCTGCGACCACGAGGGTGAGGGCCTGGGCAGTGCCCCCGGCTGGCCGGATGGGCCCCGCGAAGTAGACCGCGAGGTAGCTCGTGTTGTCGAGGTTCCTCTTGATCTTGATCTCGGGGATGCCCTGAATGGGGGCGACGGTGACCCCCTCGGTAACGATGGCGAGGGCCGTCCTGATGGCCTGGTCGGCCGCCGCCACGGCCTCGAGCTCCCCGAAGCGGCCCTCCACGATCTCCCCGGCGACCTTGAACGCCATGGCTTGGCGGTCCATCCCGTCGAGCTCCCGCATCCGATCGCCTATCCCCGGTGGGCCGATGAGCTTCTCGATGCGCTCGGCGATGTCGTGGGTGACCTGGGGCTCGGGCTCTAGGCTCGGGTCGAGGCCTTTCTGTTTTGCGCGGCGGGCTACCTCGTAGAGCTCGTTGAGCCCGTCCTCTAGGGATTTGAAGTACTCCTCGTACTCGGGGGACATCGGAAGCCTGTTCAAAGCTGATTCTCCGCTAGTCCGGGCTGTGGATCCTGCAGAGCATGATGGTGGGCCACTTCTCGAGGTCCCGGCCGGTCGAGGAGATGTAGGCCTCGGATGCGATCCCGCTCCTCTTCCCGACGCACTCCTCGCATCGCGCGTGACGCACGTCCGAGGGGCCGTCGCAACCCCCGCAGTTGAGGAGGAGGGTGTCCCCTAGCCCCCTGAGGGTGGTCCAGGAGTACTCGTTCTCGTCGTAGACGGGCTCGAAGTCGGGCCAGATGTCGTAGAGCCTGGGCTTCATGAGGGCCTTCTTGAGGGCGCTGAAGAAGCTCTCGAATGAGGTCAGATAATCACCTACCCTCTATACTAGTCACGATCTCGTTTATGCTTTCCCTGACCAGTCCCGTCTCCTCGATGAGGTTCCCCGTCACGATGATGTCCGCGCCCGCCTCGACGGCGGCCTTCGCCGAAGATCCGTTCCTGATTCCGCCCCCCACGATGAGCGGTACGTCTAGTTCGCTCTTCACGATCTTTATCATCTCCGGAGGAACGGGGGCCTTGGCTCCCGATCCGGCCTCCAAGTAGATGAAGCGGGTCCCCAGCATCTGGGAAGCAAGCGCGTATGCAGTCGCCAGCTCGGGGCGGTCGTAGGGGATGCCCCTGGCCTGACCCACGTAACCCACGGTGCCGCCGGGGCCTATGATGATGTATCCCAGGGGTATCGCCTCCAACCCATAGCTCTTCACGGTGTACGCCGCCATCGCCTGGGCGTCTATCACGTAATAGGTAAGCCGAGAGTTGAGAAGGGACATGAACCAGATAGCGTCAGCGTACTTGCTCACCCCCGCGATGTCGTTGGGGAAGAGTATCACTGGGACGTCGACGAGGGACTTGATCTTCTTTACGCCCGTGTCGAGGTCGTTCCTGGAGGCGAGGGTCGACCCCCCCACCATGATCGCGAAGGTTCCCCCCTTCTCCGCCTCCGAGGCGATCTTGGCGCTTCTCTCCGAGCCGATCTTCTGGGGGTCCAGCAGGGTCATGTGGAGGGCCCCCCTCTCTTCAAGCGCTTCCTTGATTCGCCCCTCTACGGAGTCAGGCAACCTCCGTTTCCTCCTGGCTCCCCTGGCTATAATGCTGGTCCACGAATACGCAGTAGGCATCCACGGGGACCATGTTTCTCGTAGCGTCGAAGCTGGACCTGAGGTTACAGCTGCTGCAGATCACCGTGGCCTTGCTCGTGGACTTGCTGATGCCCGCCTTCACGGTGTTCTTTCCGCATCGGGGGCATAGATACAGCTCTGGTAGTGTCCTCCTAACGATCTTTACCACTTGTTTTCTTCTACGCCCCATTCCACATTCACCACTGAGGTTTTCGATCATCAGGTGAGGGAACCTAGTCTTAAGAGTAGCGGGAGACGCCTCTTGTGCTCGTTTCTCTCGACTCTGGCGAGGATGCTCTCCACGAGGCCTGGCTCCGCATCGATTCCCGATGCTATCTCCTGCGCTGAAACCCCCTTCTCATGACCCCACAAGATCAGGTCGATGGCGTCATAGGAGGCTCCCATCTCCCCTTCATCGGACTGCCCCGGCCAGAGCCCCGCAGTGGGCGTCTTATCGATTATCTCCTGCGGGACCCCCATGTGGCTGGCTAATTGCCTCACCTGGCACTTATAGAGGTCCCCCAAGGGCATCAGGTCGACACCTCCATCCCCATACTTCGTGAAGTAGCCGGTCAGGAGCTCCGTCTTGTTGGAACTCCCCATCACGATCATGTTCAGAGCGTTGGCGTAATGGTACGAAACGACCATCCGGATCCGGGGTCTGATGTTACCCGTGGCCAGCCTGTCTGACGGGTCGTAGAGGGGTAGGGCTCCGCTCAGGGCCTCCAACGTCGGCGTGATTTCCACGACGTCACATGTTACATCATATAGGTCTGTGAGGCGCATCACATCCGTGATATCACTCTCCGGCGTGATGTCACGCTCCGGCATAGTGACGGCTCGTACCCGTTCGGGGCCCAGGGCCTTGGCTGTGAGGGATAGAGTCAGTGCAGAGTCAATTCCCCCGCTTACGGCTATTATTGCGCCCTTAAGGCCGGATTTTCTCACTTCCTCTGAGATGAACTCTGTAATTTTACTAGAGATTTCTAGAGGGTTCAAGCGTAGAGACTCGATATTAAACATGGTTTTTCATTGATTTCGAGTAAGTAAAAGGGTTCTGATGTGTGTTATGTTGTAAAATAAGGTTAAATGAATAAATTTTTACTTATTAAGTTGTATGAAAGAGTGAAATGGACGGGGGTTCATGTTCGTAAATCATATTTTTCAGGGTTGTTTCTGTGTATACACTTTTGTATACAAAGCTCTCAATAGTATAATTGAATCGATTGAAAATATAGAGGTATAAAAAATGGAAAATGAGCTTCATAAAATGGTTGATCGTTCAATTAAGGACCCAATAACTGCTATTTTATTAAAAAACAGTAATTTAACTGTAATACAGTATGAAAGCCTATTAATAGATTATTTTACAGATAATATGACCAATAATATCATTACTTATGAGAATAAAGCAATTTATCGGTCTAAAAAGGTCAGTAGAGGTTCATTTAGCCGTACTTTATCCCAAGCCAGAAGGAACATTATCTCATCCATCTACACGATATTACTGCTCAGTTATGTCGGGATATACGACACCTATCCTTTCGATGAGTATAAAAATCTGGCCGAAAAGTTGAGTGAATATACATCTATGATACAGGATCAGGATAGTCTCGAGTCACGGTCAAGAATAAGAAGATTAGAAGTTGAATTAGCAAATGGGATACGTTCTTTAGCTGAACCAAAGCAATTAAAACGAGTGTGATATCACAAGAAATCACATGGTGAGCTGTTTTATTCGATGTAAATATATTTATTTTTTATCTGTGGTACTTCGAAATTCAACATGGATGAATGTTAGTTTAAAACTATATAATAAGCTTAAATTTAATATAAGTCGATAATAGGTCATAAAATCTAATAATGGGTCTTATATCTCTTTAAAAAACAATATTAAATATTATTATCTGAATTATTTATGCATTGATAATGTTTGGATTGATTTTTATGGTAATTAGATAGCCCTGTAAGTGTTTAGCCGTTTAATTTTGTGTTCATCTAATTCGATTACGTAGTTTTTGGTGTGATAAGTCTGTGATGTCACGGTCTGTTCAATGAATTTCATAATAAATATCTCTTCAATAGGTGAATTATGCCAGTCAAAGTTTGAATTGGAGTCTAAAAAAGGTCAAATATAATAATTGAAGCCATAATAAGAGTTCAAATTATAAAACAAGAAAATATAGGTAATTATTAGAGATAGCAGGGGTAATAAATCAATAAAATCATATAAATGAACGAAAATTAATACAATTATTGTACATATCCCAGGCATGATAAGAATATGTAGTAAGCCTGTGATTTCAATGTAAAGTATGTGATATCATGTAACGCGGAGCATATCACACCCTATCACATCAAGATTACATGTGATATCAGTGACCTTTCGTAAATTCGTGCTACCTAAAATTATGGGGGCTAAACTCGTGATGCGATCATTTTAAACATAATATTTCTAGGAGATTTTTTCTCTGAATAAGAATAACCGAATGTGACCGGGAAAAATCTAGGAAAGTTGTTTCTTTCATATAATAAAAATAACTTTTTTCATTGATTTATCATTATTGAGAGTTATTTTCACTTGCTGGGAACAAAAACAATCAAATATTCCATCACTCAGAGTTATGCACGTAAACGACACACGTCGTGAATCCTTTGGAGCTATTCTTCGCAACGCTGATGCTTTTCGCGGTCACCACGATAGCCTCCTTCATCTATTACAAGAAAATCAGCCAGGCCCAGGAAGAATACGAGGAGTCGAGAGACCTCGTGAGGGGCATAACCAACGGATTCACGAGGCAGATTTCGAGGCTAACGACTGCGATCTCAGGTTTTGAAAGCGACGCATCTGACGCCCACAGGGTGGCTGCTCAGGCGTTGGAGGCCACCAGGGTGGCTGTCGAGGCCTCAAAGGCGGGGGTTGACGAGAGGAAGCTCCTCGCCGAGAGGTTCGAGGGAACGGAGAAGGCAATCGAGGAGATGAAGAAGGAGATCCAGGAGATATCCAAGAGGCCCGTACCCCTCGTGCAGGCGATCCCCATGGATGCGCCGATACCCCTCCAGCAGCGGGATGTCCTTGGCCAGCTCACCCTCACGGAGTTCGACGTCCTCACTCTGATCGACGAGATGGGGGAGGGATCCGTCCCGGAGATACGGGAGAAGATCCAGAAGACCCGGGAACACACCGCGAGGCTCCTCAAGAAGCTCTTCGACAAAGGTTTCATCGACAGGAACACCAGCAGCATGCCCTACAGATATCACCTCAGGAAAGAGATCGTGGAGCTCGTCAAGAACCACCAGGCTCGGAACGAGATTAACCTCTGACGGTCTTCCGCAATTCTTAAGGCCCATTCACGCTGAAATCGTAATGATTGTGCATGAAGTCAACGAGCATAGGTAAAGCACCGCAATTCAACCCGGTGGAGGGCGCGACGATGGACCTCCTCGGCGACGGAGAACGGATGACCCTGGTCCGGATAACAGCCCAGCCCGGCGCTGTCTTCCCCGATCATTCCCACGAACACGAGCAGATAGGAACCTGCGTGGCGGGAGAAGGGGTCCTCTCATCGGGCGGGAAAGATCTAGATGTGAAACCCGGGCAGTCATGGGTTGTACCCCCAAATGAGATCCACAAATTCGTAACCGGGGATGAGACAACCATCATCTACGAGTCCTGGAGCCCCCCCAGAGAGGACTACCGTAAGCTCGCCAAAATAATTTAAATCAGCCTCGCGTCGATCACCTTCCGGAGCCTGCTGCTGTGTCTGAGCACCTGAGGGAAGCCCTCGGAAAGATCATCGAGGCCGGTTACCAGCTCAGCGCAGACGGGTTCGAGTACCTCAAGACCCTGGAAGGGGAGGGCCTCGGGGACAGTGTCAGGGGAGCGCTTGCCGAAGCTTCTCGGTCCTCACCCGAAATCACGATTCTAGACAGGGCCTTCCTCCAGAGCGCATGCGAGAAGGATGAGAGCCACCTCGATCCCCTAAGCTTCGCTCCCAGCACCCCCAGGGTCAAACCCCTCGCAGCTGAGTATGACGCGATGATACGGCTGCCCGAGAATCTTCCGGGGGAGCCCCAGGGGGACATCTTTGGATATCTGGAATACTTTAGGAGCCGCTTCAGGAAGGTGGAACGCATCCTCCGCCAACGGATCGACGTCCGGGACGCAGTCTCCATTGACAGCGCCCTAAAGATGCCCCTCAAGGCCAAGATGAAGGTCATCGGCATAGTCACCACGAAGAGGTCCCGGGGCCATCGCCTCTTCTTGGACGTCGAGGACCTGGAGGACTCTATCACGGTGATGGCGACTGACAGCGAGGTGGTCCGGAAGGGGCTCTCTATCCTCCAAGACCAGGTCATCTGCGTTGACGCCGTGAAGTACCGCCAGGACCTCCTCGTCGTCAACGACTTCATCTGGCCCGACATCCCCAGCAGGCCCCCCAACAGATCCGAGGCGCCTCTCTGCGCCGCGTTTATCGCGGACATCCATATCGGGAGCGTCCACTTCAACAAGGCTCTTTTCGACCGCTTCATCCGGTGGATGAACCTCGAGTTGGGCCCCCCGCAGTCCAAGAGGCTCGCAGGCCGGATCAAATACGTGGTGATTGCAGGGGACCTCGTGGACGGCATCGGGGTCTACCCCAACCAGATGAGGGAGCTCGAGATCACCGACATTCGGGAGCAGTACAAGGTCGCAGGGATGCTCCTACAGGAGCTACCCGACCACGTGGAGATCATCGTCCTCCCGGGCAACCACGACGCGGTCCGGAAGAGTCTCCCCCAGGTGCCCCTCTCCCGGGAGTATGCTGAGGTCCTGGACGAGAACGACAGGATCCACCTATATGGGAACCCGAGCCGCCTCCAGCTCCACGGCGTCGAGGCGTTCATCAGCCATGGGAAGGCCTTGGACGAGATCCTGAGCCAGGTCCCCGGCCTCGAATTCCAGAATCCTGTGGGGGGGATGGAGCTCCTCCTCCGCTGCAGGCACGTCGCCCCCACCTATGGTAACTCCACCCCAATCGCCCCGGAGAGGGAGGACCGCCTGGTGATCTCCTCGACCCCCGACATATTCCACATGGGTCACATCCACGTCCATGGAACGAAAAAATACAAGGGAACGACGTTGATCGCCTCGGGTGCGTGGCAGGATCAGACCCCATTCCAGAAACGGGTCAATCTCACACCCACGGTCGGGGTCGCCCCCATCGTCGACCTCCAGACCCACACGGTGATACCAATCGACTTCAATAAGCTCGGGTGAGCCCCCGAGCCACCAACCCCGCCACCCTGACCGGCTCCGGGATCCGACTTATCATCGCAGAGTCCTTCAGAACCCCTTCGGCCCACCCCGAGTCGCATCCGATGGCCTCGAAGTAGATCTCGGGGTCTTCCCTGAAGACCCGGGTGCTATAAATTTCCCCCAGCCCCTCGATAGTCTTCCATCTACTCTCCCAGTCGGGGAAATGCTTCCTAAGGGCCGCCAGCACCGCATCGTTGTCGGGTTCGACCCCCGAGTAGACAATGACAGGGACCCCCGTTTCGGCATGGATGACACGTGGGTTGATGACGTTGAAGCCCCCGAAGGTGATCCCCCCGAGGATAACGGCTTCGACCTCGATCCCCCGCATCATGGAGAGGAGCTTATCGGTGGCGTCTAGGCCGTCGACCCGGATCTCCGCGTGACGGACTTTGAGGATCCTGTCCCCCTTCATGAGGACCCCGCAGAGAATGGTGCGGCCTGGTGCTTTCCTGTTGAAGGCGTCGAAGCTCCCGTCCTCCACTCCTAGAATGCGGAGCGGGCCATCCCCGGGGGTCAATACTTCTCGATCTTACCGTATATATCGGATCTAATAAGGAACTGGGGGTAGAGGGCTGAGGGCACCTCGACGACGCCATCGTGGATCACTATCCTCTCGATGCTTTCCAGGGTCTTCTTGTCGAGGTCTTTCTCGAAGGTGAGGCGCCCAGAGGTCTCGATCCTGAAGGGGCCCACCTCCTTCTCGAGGCTCTGGATGTCCTTCTTGGAGAGGGTGATATCCCCGTCGTTCTTGAGAGTGAATGCGCCAGAGGCCTTCCCGCCGTTTCCGTTGGCCACGCCGTTCTGGTAGCTCCCGTTGAGGAAGTCGGTGAGAGCCTGGTTCATCACCTCGCTGACTCGCTTGCCGTCCTTCTTCGCCATTGAGAACACCTCGTGGTAAAGCTCTGTGTCGAGCCCACGGATGGCGACGGTCTTACGAGGCACCTTGATAACACGTCCACAAGCTAGAATGTTTACTTGTTTACATGTTAACAAGTTATCTTATAAGCTTGTCGAGAGGTTGATATGCCGAAAGACTTCGGCCAGTTTCTCGGTTGGGGTTCGAGGCGCGATGATATGTTAGATCTAGATGGAACCATGAGCGATAAAAAGCGCTCGGCAGCCCGAGGCGGGAGGGGGCGCAACTTTGGCAAGTTTATCGAGGTCTATCGCCAGCTTTTACTCCTGAACGAGAACAACAACCTCGCGACCACCCTCAAGAACATCCAGGAGCTTCTCACCTTCACCGAGAAGGTCTTCTCCTCCCCCGCCGTGGCCGAGGTGTTCCTCTACTTCTGCCTCCACGGGGCCTCCACTGCCTGGGTTCTCCAGAACGAGCTCAGCCTCCCCGAGGCCACCGCCTACCGGGCGCTGAAGAGGCTCAGGTCCATAGGCATCGTGGTCCCCGCGCTCAAGGTCTCCAAGGTGAAGAGCTCCAAGGGGGGCCCCCGCCCCACAGTCTGGGCGCTGGAGGGTTCGTCCAACGAGGAGGTGGCAAAATCCCTGAGGCTCCACTACCAGCTGCTGAGCCCCAAGTTCCAGGTGGCAGAGACGGTGGCCCAGACCATCCTCGACGAGTACATCACCAAGAGGAAAGTGGACGAGATCAGCTACAGGGAGATAGTGGTCCAGGTGAAGGCGCTCCGGGTCCCCTTCAGGACCCCGGACATCGCCGACCTCGCCGCGATCTACCTCAACGAGCGGGGCATCAAGGTCTGGCGCTAGCGCCTAGGCCGCCTCAAATTCTAGGACCCCGTCACGGCGCCTCTCCGCTAACCTCTCCCTGTTTCTGAGATAAATCAGGTGAGCGTAGGTCTCGGCTGCCGCCATCCTCTTGGTCCAGAACGCCATCCTATCCCAGGGCCGGCTGTCCCACGAGACGACTGAAGAGACATCGAAGACAGTCCTGGCCCCCCCTTTCAACGCCGCGATGATCTCTCCGCAGCGTCTCTCATGATGGTCCTCAAGCTCGGAGACCCTCCCCGCGAGGTCATGGAAAATCCATTCGTGTCCGGGGAGCACGGTCTTTACAGGGAGGTCCCTGACCCGATCAAGGGATTCCAAGTAGTCTCCGAGGGGATCTCCCTCGAGGTAGGCGTGATGGCTGATGTGGGAGGTGATCTTTGGGAGGACGTGGTCCCCCGAGAAGAGGATCTCCTTCTCCGCGTCGTGAAGGCAGAGGTGCTCCCGGGCGTGCCCCGGTGTCCAGAAGGCTTCAAGGGAATGGCTGCCGAGGCGGAGGCACTCCCCGTCGGTTATCGTCTCATCGATCTCGAGTTTCCACCGGGGCCGCCTGAAGACGTGCTCGTACTGGCTGAAGAGCTTGAGGAAGTCGCTGCCCCCCCAGGCCGCGATCTCGTCCCGGGTATCCTCGAAGGCCGTCTCCCGAGTCTCCTCCCACTGTCGCTGGACTTTGACTGCCTCCTCGAGGGCCACGACGGTGACGGCGGTTTTTTCCTGGATCCTGTCGATGAGCCCGACGTGATCCGTGTGCATGTGGGTCACGATGATCTTCTCGATGTCCGAGATCCCGAGGCCCAGGGTTGAGAGCTGGGCTTCGAGGGCGTCTAGGCCCTTTTTTGTCGGGATGCCCGTGTCGATGAGGGTTCCGGCGTCCCTGAGCAGGTAGGAGTAGGTCTTCCCCAGGGGGTTGCGCCGCATCGGTATCTCGAGCTGGTGGACTCCCTCAACTATCTCCCGCATGGTCTTGGTTACGGGTGCCCCGCTGCTTAGGTGTTCTGGTCGGGGATCCACCACTCCGAGCCGGGGCGGTCCACCCACTCGGGCCACCGGAGCCCGACGGGGGGCTCAACCCCTTCAGGGACGAGGGGAGCCTCGTAATGCCCTCTCTTTCTCTCCTCGAACTCCGCCTTGGCCTTCTCGAGGAGTTCCGGCACCGTGATGAGATCTAGGGCCGTGGCCATCATCACCTTCGCGGCTGTCTCCCCCATCCTATGGGTCGCGCCAGTCCCGCATAGGGCCGAGACCACCCACCTGGGGTACCTGAACCCGGGGACGGGGGCGAGGCTCTTACTCACGTAAAGGCGGACGCTGGGGGCGTGCCATGTGAACTCGTTGACGTCATCGGCGGGGTGGAAGCTGTCGTAGGCGTGCTCGGGCTCGGTGAGGATCTCGTCGTAGGTCTTCTCCATAGGCTCAATGCCTAGGTTTTTCTGTATCTTTCGGCCGAACTCCTCGTCTTCCTCGGTGTGCCTGGGGGGCCCTATCTCCCTGAGGTTCCCCATCATCAGGTCCGTGAGGGCTCTGTTGGGGAGCCCCGTGCGGACCGCGGTGATGAGCCTCTTCTCCACGCTGCAACTCGAGACCAGGGCTGCGGCGTCGGCGCACCGCTCCACCACCTCGGTGATGGCCTCCTGGTCCCTGAGGCTCCGGGTCCTCCAGCAGTAGACGAGCTGGCTGAACTCGGGGGTCGCGACGGTGCACTGGCCCCCGGTCATCATGAACTCGTTTATGCTCCCGCCCCGGCGCATCAGGGCGAGGATGTGCTCCTTCATGAAGTTGACGTTGTTGTACATCAGTATCGCAGCGTCGAGGGCCCCGGGATAACTCACGTCGCCGCTGGTGCCCCCCGTCGCCTTCTCCACCTTGAACTGGAAGAGCATGGACTTGTAGGCGAGGGGCCAGACCTCCCCGAGTACCGTGGTGGGCCCCCCGGGGTGCCACGTCAGCAATGCGTCCATCCCCTCGAAGTGGCCGTCCCGGGCCATGTAGGGCTTCCCGACGCAGAGCTTCTCCGCCGGAGTCCCCAGGAGCTTGATCCTGACGTCGAGCCCGTGTTCCGTGGCGGTCTCCTTAAGCCCGACGGCAGCCACGCACGAGGCGACCCCTATCATATTGTGAGCGTCGGTGAACCCCGGCCCGTGGGAAACCGCGGGCTCTTCCCAGGCCACCGCCTTCTGGGAGTGGCCCGGCGTCGCGTCGTATTCGGCGAACAGCCCCATCACTGGTCCCCTCTCTCCCCAATTGGCTACGAAGGCCGTGGGCATCCCGGAGACCCCTTCCTCGACGTCGAACCCGTTCTCCAGGAGATAGTCGATGAGCAGCCTGGCGGACTTGTACTCCCTTAGCCCGGGCTCCGCCCAGGCGAAGAGGGCGTCGCTCATCTCGGCCATCTTCACAGAGTTGGCATCGATCCATTCGACGGCAGACCTCTTGGCCGCGCTCCATTGAACCATAAAAATCTCCGATCA
>JACKQG010001510.1_pt1 | contig 32036 bp, 32 predicted proteins | sample 8237621 | NCBI WGS metagenome assembly JACKQG01 (sample SAMN15677084, study PRJNA649215) | marine metagenome | biome: marine; feature: Black Sea; material: saline water; isolation source: suspended particulate matter (SPM) from the Black Sea western gyre | collected 2013-06-09/2013-06-10 | depth...
AAATCTCTCGATTTTACCTTGGAGCGGTGTAAAAAAAATAGGCGGTGGATTTGGGATTCAGTAATATCTTTATAATAACAGGAAATAAATGGTATAGATCCAATGAGATGCCAATATTGTGGGAATGAAATGGAACTTGTAACGAAATGGCATCTGAAGTATGGTATTCTTGAGGAAATAACTTGAGCAAGTCTTTGATTTATGAAAAAATAGACAACAGGCGTTAATATGAATTCTATGGATTTTTATGATGATAAATAAAAAAATGTTCGGCCCCCTTACCGAAGAAACCACCAGGGTAATACTTGAATGCATTTCAGACGGGGTTTTTACCATAGATTACAACTGGGAAATCACCTCTTTTAACCGTGCGGCAGAGGAGATCACGGGAATTGCCCGCAAAGATGCAATAGGACGTCACTGCTGGGAGGTCTTTCGATCCAATATGTGCGAAGCGGGTTGCGCGCTCAAGCGAACCATGGAAGAAGGCAGGCCGTTTATCAATACATCCGGATATATTATCAACAGTGAAAAGAAACGAATTCCCATTACGGCATCAACCTCTCTTTTCATTGATAAAAACGGGGATGTCATCGGCGGGGTTGAAACATTCAGGGACCATTCTCTTGTTGAAGAACTTCGAAAAGAAATCTTAGGCAACTTTAAGGTTGAAGATATTGTCAGCAAAAGTGCTGCCATGAAAAAAATATTTAATATTCTCCCCCAGATATCTGACAGTGACTCCTCCGTCCTCATTGAAGGAGAAACGGGTACAGGCAAAGAACTGATGGCAAGGGCCATTCATAATATGAGTCCCAGAAAGGAAAAACCGTTTATTGCCATCAACTGTGGTGCAATGCCGGATACCCTCCTTGAGTCGGAACTGTTCGGGTACAAAAAAGGCGCATTTACCAATGCGATCAAAGATAAGCCGGGACAGTTTGCCCTGGCCCACGGGGGAACTATTTTCCTGGATGAAATCGGCGATACAAGCCCTGCATTCCAGGTCAGCCTTTTGCGGGTGTTGCAGGAACATGAATTCACTCCCCTTGGCGGATTAAGCAAAGAAAAAACAGATGTCAGAATTATTGCCGCCACCAATCAAGACCTTTCAGTGCTGTTGAAAAAAAACCAGTTCCGGCAGGATCTATATTATCGGATAAATGTCATCCGTTTAATTCTGCCTCCCCTGAGGCAGCGGATGGAGGATGTTCCCCTGCTTGTGGAACGATTCATCAACAAATTGAATATGCTTCAGAAAAAATATATTCAGGGGATTGATACGAGTGTACTACAGGTCCTTATGTCCCATGATTTTCCGGGGAATATCAGAGAACTTGAAAACATTATCGAACATGCCTTTGTGCTCTGCTCTGAAGGATATATCAGACTCGATCACCTGCCTAATTTTCTGTCTTTGCCGATTAATGCCTCTGTGGACGGAAAGGATGACCCGGTCAAGGCCGTTCAGATCAAGCTCATAACGGATGCTCTGGCACGCAATGGCGATAATCGGAACTTAGCAGCAAAAGATCTGGGCATACACAAAAGCACTCTTTTCAGAAGAATTAAAAGGCTGGGCATTAAACTTTAAACTCAACTCAAAGTCGCGTTAGCGCGACTCTTAAGGTCTCGTTTGTTCGATTTTGCCTCTCCCATGAGCGCTTAACAGCATATACAAAACAACTCAATAAACCCATAAAAATCTGTAATTTAAGGCAATCGAATAGACTTAAGTTATGATTTCTTCTCTGGCATAGGCTTTGCAATGTAGTTCCCCAGAAAGGAGTTTGATTTGTATGAAAATTGCATTAACCGTTTGGGGAAATAGAATTTCACCTGTTTTTGATTCAGCACAGACATTGCTTGTCGCACAGATTGAAAAACAAAAAATTATCAACAAATCATATGAACCGTTTGATACCAGCAGTCTCAGTTTTATAGAGAATTTGAATAAAATTAGGGTATCTGTTCTGATCTGCGGTGCCATCTCTGAGAAACCGGCAAATCTAATTGCCCGTTCAGGAATTGAACTCATTCCTTTTGTAACGGGAACCGCAGCAAAGGTGCTGGATTTGTATCTGAACAATACACCTGTTTCAGCAGCATATTTCATGCCGGGCTACCCAAGACAAGGATGCCGGAACGGGTTAAAAAATGCTGTGTTAAATTTGAAAAAGGGGGTGAAACATATGCCAGGGAAAAATAAGACGGATACACCGAGGCAAGGCCAGGGTCCTGGAAAAGGAAAGGGCTCGGGTCGATCCGACCAGCGACCCTGCAACGGCCGGGGATCTGGGGGAAAAAGGGTCCCAGACCAGGGATGCCGAACGGGTAAAGGATTTGGCAACAGGCAAAATCAACCCAATGCAGAACAAAACACAAATAAAGAATAAGGAGAATTCATATGCCAGGATATAATCGAACAGGTCCCATGGGACAAGGCATGACGACAGGCCGGGGTATCGGTGTCTGCAATACGTTTCCAGATGCATTTTGTGCCCCTTATACCAGGGACATTGGATCTGGGAGGGGCATGAAAATGCGAAGAAGGGACCAGTTTTGCCGCCAGGGGTTTGGACTGGGCCGACGGTTTTCCGGGGATCAGGTTTTGGAATCTGAAACAGTTCCAGAAGATGTTGCCCTGAAAATGGATATGCTCAAAACAAAGGCAAATGCAGTCAAACAGACCCTTGATCAGATTTATGACCAAATCAAAGACCTGGAAAAAACGAAAGAAACTTAAATCAATTGAAAAATTTTATGGACAACTGGGTAAAAGCTGAAACCTTTTGCCCAGTTGTTATCACCGTGTAGGGAGTATTTAAATGATAAACGTACTGTTGGCAAGCTCAGACAAAGCTCATTTTTCCGATATGATCAATGCATTTCAAGACCACGGCATCCGGATAGATCCCGTACAAACAGGCGATCTTGCATTAACCATGGTGGCCGATAGCCGCTATAATATGCTGATCACTGATGAAGACCTGCCGGATATGAGTGCTAAAACCCTGATTGAAAGAACGATTACGCTTAATCCCTTTATGAATTGCGTGGTTGCCAGTACACTTTCAAGCAATGATTTTCATGAAGCATTTGAGGGGTTGGGGGTACTCATGCAATTTCCCCGGACACCCGGCAGAACAGATGTTCAAAAACTGATTGACCACTTGAACAAAATAGAGTCGCTGTCAAAAAAATAAATTACGGTTACAAGGAGAATTAAACTGATGATTATCAGTATTGCAAGCGGAAAAGGCGGAACGGGTAAAACAACGGTGGCAACCAATTTGGCCTTTTCTCTGGGAAAAAATGTTCAGCTCATGGACTGCGATGTTGAAGAGCCGAATTCCCATCTTTTTTTAAACCCTGAAATTAAAGACAAACAAGCCGTTATTGCGCCGGTCCCCTTGATTGATGAAGATAAATGCACCTGGTGTAAAAAATGCATGGAGATCTGCAGGTTCGGCGCTATTGCTGTGGTCGGCAAAAAGGTGATTACCTTTCCTGATCTGTGTCACAGCTGCGGCGGCTGCATGGCAGTCTGTCCTGAACATGCTGTTTCAGAAGGCGACAGGGAACTTGGAGATATTGAAACAGGCAGCATCAAGGAGAACCTGTTTGTCCAGGGACGATTGAATGTCGGCCAGGTCATGTCACCGCCAATTATCAAAAAGATACTCACCCTTGCCAGGGACGGGATGGTAAACATCATTGATGCCCCTCCAGGCACTTCATGCCCCGTGATTGCTGCCATGAAAGGAGCGGATTTTGTTCTTCTGGTTACAGAGCCCACCCCTTTTGGACTTCATGACCTGGCATTGGCTGTGGAAACCGTTAAAATTTTAAAAATTCCCCATGGCATTGTGATCAATCGAGCTGGCATGGGAAACGATGGTGTCAAAGAATATGCGAAAAAAGAAGGCATCCCTATTCTTATGGAAATCCCGTTTGATAAAAAAATTGCCCAGGTCTATTCCAGAGGCGAACTCATCGTTGAAAAAATGCCTGAATATAAAGATAAATTTTTAGATCTGTTTGATCACATTAACCGCCTGATCAAAGATCCGGGCGATAAAGGAGCGGGTTTCAAATGAGAGAGTTGGTAATTTTAAGTGGAAAAGGCGGCACGGGTAAAACAAGTATAACTGCGGCGTTTGCATCTTTTTCCAGCAACATGATCCTTTGCGACGCTGATGTGGATGCTGCCGATCTTCATCTGCTCATGGCCCCGGACATTCAACAAAAAACAGATTTTCAAGGGGGCAATGTTGCTGTCATCAATCATGATAAATGCACGAGTTGCGGGCTGTGCATTGAATTATGCCGGTTTGACGCGGTAAAGGACAACTTTATAATTGATCCCATTGAATGTGAGGGATGCGGTGTCTGTTATGATCTTTGCCCGGAAAAGGCCATTGATTTCCCAATAAAGACCTGCGGAGAATGGTATATTTCAGATACCCGGTTCGGCACCATGGTTCATGCACGACTTGGAATTGCGCAGGAAAACTCCGGTCGTCTGGTGGCCCTTGTCAGACAGGAAGCCAGAAAAATAGTTCAGAAAAAAAACATTGACCTGATACTGACTGATGGCCCTCCAGGCATAGGCTGCCCCGTTATTGCATCCATGGGGCAGGCCAATGCGATCCTGATTGTGTCAGAGCCTACTGTTTCAGGGATACATGATCTTGCGCGAGTGGGTCAGCTGGCAGACCATTTTAAAATACCAGCCATGGTCTGTGTGAACAAATATGACCTGAATTTAGACCAGACTCAGGCTATAAAAGATCTGGCAAAAGAAAAAAACATCATTTTTGCAGGCCAGATCCCTTTTGACAAAAATTTTACTGAGTCCATGATTCAAGGAAAAAATATTATTGAAACCGATGAAAATTCGCAGGCAAGCCTTGCTGTCAGAAAAATCTGGGAAAATGTAATGGCCCAGCCTGCTATGAATATTGTACGATTGGCCTGAATTTTTAAACAAAATGAATTATTTAAGGAGTTAAACAAACATGAAAAACGGTAGAATTGCTATACCTTCCAACGGACAGGGCGGCCTTGACAGCACAAGAGCAGGACATTTTGGTCATTGTGACGTGTTTACATTTGTCGATGTTGAAGATGGTCAGATCAAACAGGTAACAACACTTCAAAACCAGGAACATGTCCAGGGCGGTTGCATGGTGCCGGTCAATCTTCTGGCCGACAACAAGGTCACGGCCCTGGTTGTGGGAGGTATCGGCATGCGCCCCTTAATGGGTTTCAGGCAGGTGGGCATTGATGTATACCACGATGCCGAACGTGAGCAGATCAGACCCGTTGTTGAAGACCTTATTGCCGGCAGGCTTCCTGAAATCAAAAATGATCAGGTCTGCGGCGGTGGCGGCGGACAGGTTTAAATATAAACATTAGGAGATTTATCATGAAAATCGCAGTAACATCAAAAGGCCGGAATCTTGATTCAAAAGTGGACCCCAGATTCGGTCGTGCCGCTTATATCCTCATTATTGACACAGATACGCTTGAATTTGAAGTGGTTGATAATGCTAAAAATGCAAATTCCTTCAAAGGAGCAGGAATTCAGGCTGCTGCCAGTATCAGTGAAAAAAATGCTGAAGTTCTTTTGACAGGATTCTGCGGTCCCAACGCCTTTAAAACCCTGGATACGGCCAATGTTAAGGTGGTCAGTGATGTTGCCGGTATAGTCAGGGATGCGGTCAAAAATTTTAATAAAGGGGACATTTCTTTTACAGATGCAGCAAACGTTGAGGGACACTGGTAACGGATATGCTCCTTAGCATTAGAAAATAATGTTCAAACTAAAAAAGTGTTAATGAATAAAACTTTATGAATTAATATTCTATTTCAAAGAGAGGATATCAATGGAACTTACTGATCTTGCCCCCCTTGAAGCGTGGGCACAAATAGAAAAAGAATCTTTTAAAAAATTCAACCTTCAAAGCTCTGTTTTTAATACAGATGGCATAAGAATAACAGATACCAAAAACTGGGCTAACAAAATCTGCCCGGAAATCAAATCAACAGACAAAGGCCAGAGTTTTATCTGCGCCACTGCCCACATGAATCTGGCCAACCAGGCGAGACAGACAAAAAAACCGGTGATCGAGGAATGTGATGCAGGTCTGGTCAAAATTGTGATCCCCATTTTTATTGATGATGAGTTTTTAGGCGCTGCCGGAGGATGTGGACTACTGCTGGAAGGTGGAGAGGTGGATTTATTTTCAATTAATAAAATTACTGATATTGACGAGACAATAATAGAAAAACTTTCTGAAGAAATTCCTGTCATCCCCACCCAAACCGCTGAAACTATCCGTGACTTTTTCATGAAAAAAGTCAATACACTTGTCAGCAAATATCAGGAAACCATTAATTCTCCGGTATTATTTTAAAGGCAGGGTGACTATAAATTCAGTATATTTATTCAATTGAGAGTTAATAGTGATGGTTCCGCCATGTTGCTTGATGGATCGTGATGCAATAAAAAGTCCCAGGCCTGTTCCTTTATTGCCTTTATCAGAAAAGAAAAGGTTGAATATTTTATCTTTTTTATTCTCGTCCAACCCTTTGCCATTATCTTTAATGGCAAAAATAATATGAGGGTCTTCAATGCGGATTAAAAAACTGATTTCACCCTTTTTCTTTTTTGATATGCAGGCATCAACAGCATTTTCAAGAATACTGGAAAAGGCTGCTAAAACAGCCATTTTGTCGATATAAAGTGAAATAGTATTATGGGGGAAGTCTACTTTAAAATTAATATTTTCCTGATCAGCTCTGGGTTTAATTGACGAAACAATTTCCTTTATCAGTTCCGGCAACAGGACGTGTGATCTGTCAGGTTCTCTTTTTTTGGTATGGAATAAAATATTCAATACCATCTCTCTGGTTTTTAAAATTTTGTCCTTAACGATTTCCCAGCCTTCCGATATTTGCCGGGTGTCATTTTTATCCAGGCCGGACTCTATGAGATATGAACCACCGTCAAGTCCAGTTAAAAGCTGTTTAAGGCCATGGGAAACAGAACCGATATGAAGTCCGAGTGAGGCGAGGTGATCCTGAAGTTCACGGATCATTGTTACATCAGTGGACATCTCCATGACATGCTTGACCTGACCTTTTGAATCTGTAATAGCAGATGTCTGGATAAAAATATTGCGTACGCTTGAGTCTTTTAAAACAACATCCATTTCAGCAGTATGAGAGCCCTTGTCCTTGAATGTTTTTATAACAGGGCAATCAGGACAGGGAGAATTTCTGCCTTTATACACATCATAACAGGTCATCCCTTCTTTATAATTGAAGTGCTCCTTGAATATCCTGTTTGTCTCTATAATAGTAAGATTTTTATCCTGTATCGTTAAATAACCTGGAGATTCGTTAAACAGCTGAATATATCTTTTTTCAGATTCTGCAAGTTTTTGGGTTTTCTCTTTAACAAGCTTTTCAAGGTCTTTTGTATAGGTCAGGATTTTTTTTCTTGTGTCTATCCTGTCATGGGCTCTTTTCAGTGCTATATCCAGAACATCATTATCAACAGGCTTTGAAATAAAATCAATGGCATCAAGCTTTAAGCTTTCAATGGCAAGCTTAAAATCACCATGTCCTGTAATCATAATAACTTCAGTATCAGGACTGTTCTTTTTTATATGTTTCAGCAGCGAAACACCATCCATCCCCGGCATTCTGATATCGGTCAGAACGATATCAAAAAAATCCCAGTCGATTTTTTCAGCCGCTTTTTTCCCGTTATCAGCAGTAGAAACTTCATATCCAAGATCCTGCAAATAGATTGTCAGAACTTTTCTAATACCTTCTTCATCATCCACAAGCAAAACTTTCGCTGCCATAATGGTTGTCCCTATTCAATTATTCCGGTTCAAGACCATTCCCCAATACACATTTTTTAATAATCTCTTTAAGATATTCAGAATCGGCATCTTTTGCAACAAAAATTGCCGGTTCAGGGATATCGTGTTCAAGATTAATATTCAACATTTTTATATGGTGAAAAAATGCTTTGCGATCAACCCCTGAAAAGAAAATAATGGGTATGGTTTTAAATTCAGGATGGGTTACAAGTTCCTGGTAGACGATGGCTCCCCCTTTTTTAGGCATCATGATATCCAGAATAATAGCGGAAGGCTTGATTCGGGTTAAGGTATCAAGCCCCTGCACACCATCTTTTGCCAATACAGGATCAAACCCCAAAGATTTGACAAGACTCATGAGATAAAATCTCATTTGAATCTCATCCTCCATGATGAGAATCCTATGTCTGCATTTTTCCCGGGACATTTTTTTTAAATTTACAATCTGTCCGGCCTGTTCACACTGGCGACAGGACAGGCTGATCTTAAAACCACTTGTTCGACTGTTGTTCCAAGAAGTGCTTCGTCAGGGTCAATATCCCTTGTATGATGGGCCATGACAATCAGATCGCCACTGGTTTCCCTTGCAAATTTTAACAGTTCCACATAGGGAACGCCTTCCCATATGGAAATCTCGTAATTATCAAAATCATTCATTTGAGAAACATACTCTTTTTCAAGTCTTGCTCTAGCAGCCGCTATCTTATCCTCTATTGATTTTTGCCCGGGTGAAACGCCAGCCTGGGAAGTATCAATATCAAGGGCATGGAAAAGATAAAGCTTGCATCCAATAGATTCTGCCATTTTAAAGGCGAATTTAAATGCAGACATGGAGGCCTTTGAAAAATCAGTTCCAAAAATAATTTTATTAAAATACCAGAAACAGGTTGCACATGGCCTGCTGATGATAAGGACCGGACACCTGGCTCTTTGGGCTACTTTCTGCATTGTAGTCCCCACGATACCCCTGAATCTTGCCGCCCCGGTTTCATCGGCTCTTGTGTGGGAGCCCATTATGATGCAGTCAATTTCCTCTTTCCTGGCAAATCTTAAGATCTCTGTTGAAGGAATACCTGCAAGAATTTCAAACCTTGGTTCTCCATGCTTCTCAATGAGTGTTGCATAGGTGTTTTTCATCTCATCCTTGACCCACTCAACATAGTCAGGCCCTGCATCATCTTTTTCTCCTGTCAGATAATCAGTTATAGAGAAACTGCTTCCATGGGAAGGAACACCAAATACATGATAAAGGATCAATTCCGATTTGTATTTCTCGGCAAGTTCAAAAGCGATTTTAGCAGCCGCATCACAGGCCGGAGAAGCTGTTGTGGCAAAAAGTATTTTTTTAAACATAATTACCTCCTTATTGAACATTCTAACGGGTTAAAATTAAAAGAAAGTTCCCAGGCAATGCCTTCCACAAGTTCAAAAAGAGTGTAAAAGGTCTCATACTGGAAAACATCCTCCTTATCCCCAAAAACAACATGTTTTAATTTCCCGAGTTTTAATTTGTGATTCAATAAATCTTCCAAATGGAAAAACTTTAAATCGATCATCTTTTTGTTGGATACTCCTTTCAAAGTGGTATAAAAATTCAAGCGTGGGCTTCCTGGAAATCCTTCTATTTCAATCGTTTTATAAAATAGCAATGATTCTAATTCTTTGTTTTTAAATCCTGAACTGCAATTTTTGGAAATAATTTCAAGAAGTGCTTCCAATATTTCGCTTATGTTTTTCAGATCCGGATACTGGTTGACCATCATAAAAAAGGAACTCAAGGTAAAGCTTTCATCAATTTCGATATAGTTTCCTAATATTTTCAGAACGGAGATGGTGAGTTTTTTACCTTTTTTTTTAATAACACCGTTTTTATGAAGAAAAATTTTTTCCATGAGTTTAAAAGCCCCTTTCTTCGACTTTGCTCCTTAACGGGATTTTAACAACAAACAGGGTGCCTTTTCCCTTCTCAGAACTAAAATGTATTTCCCCATCATGTTCTTCTACTATTTTTTTGGTAGTCATCAAACCGAAACCGGTTCCGTTCATCCCCTTGGTGGTAATAAAGTCTTTTAAAATAGATTTTTTTATGGTGTCGTTAATGCCGCAGCCATTATCCTGGACCTTGTACACAATATTGTTATTCTCTTTTTCAACAATAATATTTACGTTTTTGATCTGATCGGGATTCGCAATTTTATTAAAAGAATCAAACGCATTGACTACAAGATTTAAAATGCAATTGTGTATCGCATCACAGTCCATGAAAACCAGTCTTTTTTCCATACAGGGCAAAAGTTTAAAAATGATATTTTCTTCTTTTGCCCTGTGGTTCATCAGCTGCATCACCTCTCTTACCGGTTTATTGGGATTTTCCAGTTTGAAATCCAGTTTTGTTGTTTTGGCATAGTTTAAAAGATCCAGGGAGAGTTTGGTAATTTTATTTATATTCCCTTTCATCATTTCCCAGCCCTGTTTTAAATATTCACGATTTTCAAGCTCGATTCCCTGTTCCAGAACAAAAGAACTTCCCTTAAGACCTCCTGCAATATTTTTAATTGCATGGGACATGCCGGCAATTGTCTGGCCGATTGTCACAAGTTTTTCAGATTCATTTATTTTTTTGTCTTTTTCCTTTACAAGACTTTCCAGATCATCCATATAGCTGTTTATATTCTGGCTTATGGAGATACGCTCCTGTGCTTTTTTTATTGCTGATTCAAGGTCCCCGATATCAATGGGTTTGGTTATGAAATCTGCTGCTTCATGTTGAAGGCTTTTAACTACCAGATTCATGTCGCCATGACCGGTTATCATAATAACCTCTGTTTCAGGATTCAGGTCTTTAATTCTCTTCAGGACCTCAATGCCGTCAATACCAGGCATTTTAATGTCTGTTATGACAATACAGGGATTTTTTTCTATAAAGGTTTTAAGCCCTGTCTCACCGTCAGATGCAAGGCATACATCATACCCGGATGATTCAAGGGTAATTTTCAAAACTTTGCGGATACCTGCCTCATCGTCGACAAGAAGTATTTTATTGTTTTCCATGGCCTTGACGTTCATTTAATACTCCTTCAGGTTTTTATAAAAACTAATGGTGAAGGTAACACCACCTTCAGGATTATTCGTGACACAGATATCTGCACCAGATTCCTTTATGATTCCATAACTGATAGATAATCCCAGACCGGTTCCCTTTCCCACTTTTTTGGTCGTGAAAAAAGGTTCGAAAATCTTGTTCATATCTGCTTTTGAAATTCCCGTTCCCGTATCTGATATTCTAACAATAACATCACCCTTGGTAAATGAAGTGGCAATGGTGATCCGTTTTGCTTTCCCATTTTGGTCTCCACTGGTTTCAACCCTGGCCTCTATGGAATCTCTTGCATTAATGAGAAGATTGATGAAAACCTGCTCCAGACGAGCCGGATCAGCGATTATTTCGGGAAGATTTTCATCAAGTTTCCATACAACCTCAATCTCTCGCAATTTTAATTGCTGGCTGAAAATGTCAAAAGCCCTTTGAATGGTTTCATTTATATTGACAGCTTCCTTTGAAAGCGTTGATTTACGACCAAACAAACGCATGTGGTTGGTAATCTTTGAAGCCCGGTCCACATGGATTTCAATTTCCTGAGACAGAGTGTTTAAAATCTCCTGATCAATTTTTTCATTTCTGCTTATTTTCCGGGATATAAAACTTGAAGCAGTTTTAATGACAGATAATGGTTGGTTAAGTTCATGTGCCACTCCTGTTGCCATTTCTCCCAAAGTCGCCATTTTACCGGCCTGAATTAACTGGTGCTCTGTTTCAACTGACAGGGTTATGTCAACCACTGTAACAAGCAGTACTTTTTGTTCTGTAAACTCAGCAGGACTGACCCAGATATTTACATAGATAGTCTCCAGGTTCTTCTTATGATTTATTAATCGTTCATGAAGCGGATTATCAAAATTTTGCTTGAATTTTTCAAACTCCTCTGGTTCTGGGAAAAGAAAAGAAAAATGCTTATCTTTCAACTCATCTTTTTTAAAACCATATACAGTCAGAGCACTGTTATTGCAGTTCATGATCGTATAGGTATCAATATCCAAAATAAACACGGGATTGGGAATACTCTCAAAAATCGCCTGGTATTTTCGTTCGGACTCTTTGACATTCTTTTCTAGTTTTTTTCTTCGGGAAATATCAATGGTCATTTCCATGGCAGCTATGATATTTCCCTGGTCATCTTTTAACGGTGCTGTTTTCACAAACCAGTGGGCAATCGTTCCATCCTTGTTTATTCCGGACTCTTCACTGAAATGGGATTTACCGTCAATAAATGTTCTTTCAACCGGACAGTCATTACATTTGTTGATCAAGTTTTTGTAGGCAACATAACAGCGGTCACCATATTCAGGATTGAATTTTTTTGAAAATTCCTTATTAAATTCAATCAGTTCATAGTCTCGGTTTTGAACTGTAATGGCACAGGGAACCTGATCAAAGAGATTCTGGTATCTGCGTTTTTGGTTATTAAGTTCATCCTGTTTGTTCTGAATTTTTTCCCCCATAACCAGAATGGCAAGGGATAACTTCCCGATTTCATCTTTCTGGATCACATTTTTTATATTGTTTTGATAACTTCCTTTTCCGATACGATCTGTTTCTTTTATTAATTTTTTGATGGGATTGGTTACCAGACGGAAAAGACTAAAGCCAATCGTTATTGCCAGGATTATAAAAAGATAAATGGCTGTCCAGACGGACATTTTTTTTGTAAAACTGATTTCAGCCTTTACATCTTTTAAAGAAACCACAACATCAAGGGCTCCAAGTTTTTTTATTCCTTCAGGATGATAATGGCATTGGGTAGTTGAGCAGGAGGGTTCATTTAATATGGGGTTCATAATACCCAGCAAAAATTCATCCTGATCTGATTTAAATATTCTGACTCTGTCCTTGATATCTTTTCGAATGATTGCCGTCTCTGTTGCATGACAAGTTTTACAGGCCATATCTGTTTTTTCAACCATAGAGCCAAGTTCCATGGCCATATTTGAGAACTTAATCTGCCCCTGACAATTAAAAATTCGTATGGCTTCAATTTCATTGTACTCTGACATGCTTTTTAAAATTTTTTGCATATCCTTGTTTGGATTATGCAACATTGCAAACCAGGTAAAATTCAAAACCGTGTTACAAAATTTATCAACCTCAGATATTTTTTTATTTATCAGGGTTTTTTCCTGAAATATAGTGGTAAAATAGGACCAGATAAAGATGCTTGCAAAAAGCACGATGCCTACAGAAATCATAAGCTTTAATGCAAGACTCTCTATTTTTATGAAAGATTTAAACATTACACCTGATCCCTTTTTCCCTTTTTGTTAATTTAACAATTCCGCGACCTTGGTCAAAACCTCTTTAGGATCAAAAGGTTTTCCAAAGGAAGCAGCAGCTTTTGGAATTGAATATTTAATTCCTGTAAGGCCGCTGATTACGATAACCGGTATATCAAACCCTTTTATTTTACTGATTTTTCTAAAAAATCTTGGTCCCCACTCTTCAGGCATTTCAAGATCCAGAGTGATGAGGTCAGGATTTTCATTTTTATAAGTATCAAAAGCATTTTTGCCATCCTTTGCAATACAGGTTTCATACCCGTTATCTTTAAAAAGGGTGTCAAGATATTTGGTAATAGCTGGATCATCATCTACAATCATAATTTTTTTTGTCATAACAACCTCACTTTTTGATATGGCATTCACCACATAAAACCGGTCCTTTGTTAGATTCAAAATGACACTCTTTACACTGTTTATGAAACGCCATTCTTAAAGGAATTGCGTTTTCGGGTGTTGGTTTTAAAAAGTGGCACTCAGAACACAAATAGTCCTCAGAGGACTCATCCTTAATCAATTTTTTGTTTTCATACACATGATGGCAGATGGAACAGTCATCTTCCAACATTGCTTTTTCATTATGATCATCATGATCAAACACAGCGGCAGATCTTTGGGGATGATCAAAAACTATATTGTCAATCGTTGGAATTTCTTCCCGGGAGTAAGCATAAAATGCAGTTATAATAAGTATGACGGCTGACATAAATATTAATCGTTTTAGTTTCATCATAATCGCCTTTCCATGTTAACTGTCTTTCTGGTAAATTGTCTTTTCCATGACTTCAAAAATTATGTCCCCCAAAAATTTAATCTCCATCTTCAGGCCATAATGATGAACAATATCTTCAAGCCCGGAGTGGCAGTTATGACAGGGTGCAATCAAAACCTGGGCCCCTGTTCTTTCAAGCTGTTCTTTCTTTTCTCTGTTATTGATCATTCTGGACCCTTTCCAGGGAGGACCGCAGTTAATAACGCCACCACCAGCCCCACAACAATAATTATGTTCCCTGTTAGGAGTCATTTCAATAAATGATTCGCACAATATGTTTACTATTTCCCTGGCTTTATTGTGCAGCCCTCTCCCGCGGGAAACATTGCAGGGGTCATGCAGGGTAACGGTTTTTTTATATTGTTCCTTTACCTTGATCCGGCCGGAAGTTAAAAGATCATGATAAAAGTCAATGGCATGAACAAGATCCACGGGCGGCATGGCCCATCCAACCCACCTGTTTCCCACGTCATACACTGATCGGAACGCATGGCCGCATTCTCCCATGACAATTTTTTTGACATGTAATTTTGTCGCTGTTTCATAATGCGCCCGGGCAATTCTGCCGGATATTTCAAAATCACCCGTAAACATGGCCATATTGCTGTTATCCCAACCGGGTGTGGAGGGCATGGTCCAATCCAGGCCTGCTGCATGCATGATCACGGCTGTCTGGTAAATAAGCCCGGCCTGGAATTTGGGCTCAGGAGCAATCACCGAATACATGATGTCAGCACCGTCCTTGTCCAGGGGAATTCTTAAATTTTCAAATTCCTCTCTTGCGTCTTCTTCCTGCCATTGAAGCGTGTCGATCCACTCATCTTCTTTCACCCACATCTGGTTCATGGTAGCGGAATGGGAATTTACTGTATCCTGGATATAAAGCGGCGTAATTTCAAGTTTGTGGCAGATCCGTCGCACCAGGGTCATCATATATGCGATATCAATGCCGAACGGACAGTACATGGAACACTTTTTACAAACATTGCATTCCGTATGGGCAATTCTCACCACATCCTTTAATAATTGTTTTGAGACCTTTCCTTTTTTGTTAATCATTTCCAGAATGGTCTGTTTGACTTTTCCTGCAGGTGAAAGTTTTGGATCGCGGTCATTAGAAAGGAATATGCTGCAGGCATCGGCACACAGACCACAGCGCATGCAGGTTTCCACATAAACCTTAAAGCGTGCGCCCGTTTCCTTTGTCAATACCTGATTGATGACTGTGGATATTTTTTCAGGCGTAAGCCTTGCCAATCCCTTTTCAACACCTTCATCAATGACATCTTTTTTGTTTGATTCAGGCTTTTCATTTGTGGTTAATGTTTCCTGCATGAATATCTCCTTAAAATGGTTTACCAGTCTTTTGCATGCCTGACACTACCAAATTCAGAGCCCGTATACGCTCTGGTAAATGGTGCCATAAACATATGAAAAAACCGTGTAAAAGGTATCAGAATAATCATCAGTTCTCCTGATAGGACATGGACGATAACCATCCATTGATAAGCAAAGAACTGGTGGTAGGCTAAAAATCCGGTAACAAACGGGAGGGCCACGATCAGAATAAAACCAAAATCTGATAGTTTTGTTAAAAAATTGACTTCCGGAACGACAATTCTTCTGATGATAAAAAACAATAATGAAAATATGACAATAAGGGTTAGGATATCGGCCACTGCGTCATTCATCGTAAACCATGACCACTGCATTGATTCTTCTAAAAGTGCAACATGGGACAATAAAAAAATCGGGATTAAAAAAAGCAGCAGATGGAACACATAGGAGATGCCGTAAAAAACAGGGCTCTTCCTTGTGCTGACAGGTAAAAATGGTATGAGCCAGGCAAATATAGACCTGAAGCTGTATTTAAACGACATGTAAGTGTAGATAAAATTTTCTCGTTCATTGACCAGTTTGATCACCTGAAAAAATCTGAATATAACGCCAATGAAAAATATCAGAAATGAGATCCAGACCATGGGACCCATAATAAAATTGATAAAAGAATGCATAATTTCTCCTCTAAAGAACTTTGTCTAAAGTCAGTATCTGTCTTAAATAAATGCCGTTTTTCATAGCCTTTAAAAGAATCTTATCATTATCCGGACTGATCTGTGGCTCAAAGATCATATCAAATCGTTCCTGATAAACCTTGCCATTGACAACCAGATAAAAAATGCCCTCTTTTTCCATTCGGGTGGCCAATATTTCGCTGTTGGAACTTACAATCGGATTCCACAGTTTGTCTGCCTTGAGGTTCCAGGGTTTTCCATTGACGGCAATATCCCAGAATCCCTGGTCCTTAAAAACCGCCACTAGTGAATCTCCATTGTCAGAGTAAAAAAGCGTTGATATCATTGAATCACAGTGGAGAGCCCAGGTTCTGTCATTTTCTGAAACAGTCCATTTTCCATAGCGGTCAGAAACGATGGCGGCAATTTTCTTTCCATCTCCATGAATCGCCAATTGACCGAACTGTTCATAACTTTTGTCCCAGAAAGGGGCTTCATCTTTAAAAAGGAACCATTTACCACCCTGTCTGACGGGCGCTATCACAGATGTGTCCTTATTAATAAATTCAGGTTTCCAGGCAAATTGGAAATTTTTTTCCCAGGCTTGACTGTTTTTAGATATGGAGTAGTCAATACGATTTTTTCTGATAGAAGATGCAACCTGCTTCCCTTTGCTGTCAAAGGACAGATCCCAGATATTCATGAACTTTTCAGGCTGGGCAATACCATCAACCGCTATTGAAAAAATGCCCCGGCTGAAACCCTCAATATCGCCCTGACCCAGGGGTTCCACCTGGACAATGGCTGCTGAAGTGCCCTGGCAGCTTAAGACCACACCGGATATGTTATCATAAAGTTCGTCCCACATCCTGTCATTGACAGCCATTCCATACTGCCCGTCCTTTTGAACGGCTGCCCCCATAAATGATCCATCCGGGCTAAATTGAAAATCCCAGATATAATCAAACCGTGTTTCCCAGAAAGAGCCGTTTACACAGACTGTCCATTCTTCATCCTTGCATACAAGTGCGGTAAGATTTCCATTCGACAAAAATCTTAGGCCCCAGGCTTTTTCAAACGTTTCTTCCCAGATTTCTCCATTCACGCAGGCACTGAATTGGGCTTCATCCAAATTCACGATGGATGCGATTTTTTCTCCATCAGGACTGACACTAAGCTCTTCCACCCAGTTAAAGCGCTCTTGCCATTCTTTTACCGGAATTTCTTTTTTTTCTGAATCCCAATCCCATGGTTTTTTGTTTATCATTTTTCATCTCCGGTTTTATTTTAGTTAATGTTTGACCGAAAACTCAAACACAGAGTTTTCGGTCAGGCACTAGTTAAATGGTCCCTATTGATTTGACAAAGAATATCCTCAATGGATGCGACACTCAGAGGCTTTTCCAAAAATGCGTCAATTCCCGCCATTGATATTTCCTTTTTAAGTTCATCAGTTACGATTGTTGCCATCAAGACCCTTGTTATTCCAGGTTTTTGAATGGCTGCCTGCTTTAAAAAAGTCAACCCATCCATATCAGGTAGAAAATAATCAGAAATAACAACATCAATATCCTGATATTTAAGGGAATTAAGACCCTCAGATGCTGATTTGAATATCAGGAACCTTAACTGCCCGTTGGCAAAAAATGTACTTAACGATTCCCTGACATATTTGTCATTATCTATGAGCATGATCTGTAATATTTTTGTCTGTTCTTTTCCCATAAATTTCCGCCAGAGTTTATTTTAATTTAAAACAATTAGAGCATTAAACATGCCAGTGATATGAGATGGTGTGGTTTTGTTTAAATTACAGCGGGTTGTAAAAAAAATCGTTTATTTGGATTGTGTAAAAAATTGGAAAACTTCAAATAATAGTTAGAAGATTTAAGAAATTTAGAAATTTTTAGAAGATATGGATACGAAATATGAGATGGGTTATATTTTATTTAATTTTTTCCATTTGTATCGAAATGTATGATGATTCATTTCCAGCAGCCTGGCGGCTTTGCTTTCATTTCCTTTGGTAAGTCTTAAAGCGTGTTCCATATATTTTTTTTCAATACTTTCCAGTAATTTCCCTATATTAATTCCCTGGTCTGGTATGTGGAAAGCCTGGTCTTTTAAACCATCCGGCTCAGGCTTTTCCATATTGTTTGGTTTTGGATTGTCTGATTTTGAGTAAATTCCAAGATCCTCCCTGGTAAGCACATCGGTTTGTGCGATGAGAGATGCCCTTTCAATAATATTTTTCAGCTCCCTTACATTTCCGGTAAACTCATGTGAGAGCAACAAATTCTGAGCTTCTCTTGAAATATTTTTCAGGTTCTTTTGAAATTTTTTATTAAACTCATATAAAAAATGTTTAGCTAAAGGCAATATATCGTCTCTTCTTTCATTTAAAGAAGGTATCTTTGCTTTTACTACACATAGCCTGAAAAAAAGATCGTTTCTAAAACGGCCCTGATCAATTAATTCTTCCAGATTTTTATTTGTTGCAGAAACAATGCGTACTTTTACTTTGAATTTCCTGGTACTGCCAACCTTATAAAATTCACCGCTTTCAAGGAACCTTAAAAGTTTAGCCTGACCTGCCTGACTCAGGTCTGCCACTTCATCAAGGAAAAGGGTGCCATTATCTGCTTCTTCGATAAAGCCTTTTTTACCCTGTTTTTTGGCACCGGAAAAGGACCCTCCCTCATATCCGAACAATTCACTCTCTATTAATTCATCAGGAAAGGCTGCGCAGTTTACAGCTATAAAAGGTCCTTGAAACACCGGACTTCTGGCATGGATGGCTTTTGCTATCAATTCTTTTCCAGTCCCTGTTTCCCCCATTATCATAATGGGGGTATCCGGGCTTTTTGCAATCATATTGATAAAATCCATAACATCTTCAATGTTTTTGCTTTCTCCAATAAAACAAGGGTGATTATCTTTCAGATATTTTTCCTGGAGAATTTTAACCTCTTTTCTCAAAGCAATGGAGGATATGGCTTTTTTAATGGTTAGCTCAAGAATATCTGGATTCATGGGTTTAAGGATAAAATCAAAAGCGCCTGTTTTCATTGACCGGATAACCATATTAATGTCTTCAAATGCAGTTATCATGATAACGGGAAGATCAAGGGTTTTCTTTTTTATGATAGCCAAAGCGTCTATCCCGTTCATAACAGGCAGACCAATATCCATTAAAACCAGATCCGGTGCATTCTTTTCCAGACCTGATAAAAATGATTCTGCATCGCTAAAACAAGAGATGTCATATTCTTCAGACAGGATCAGCTCAAGACCGTCACGAATGGATTCTTCATCATCAACAACGCTGATTGAGTATCTTATCACGGCTCAATCTCTTCTCTTTTCAGGGGTAGCTCAATAATAAACCGGGCACCTTCTTTTGTGCCTGGATTAAACCTTAACGAACCGCCATGGTCAGTAATGATTCTATGGCATATGCTGAGACCTATGCCTGAGCTATTGGTTTTTGTTGTGTAAAATGGATCAAATATTTTTGACTGGCTTGACATGGGTATACCAGGACCTGAATCCTTTATTGAGATAGCAATGCAATCCTTTTTCTTATATGTTTCAATCTCTATTATTTTTTTGCCGTCATACTCTTTCATGGCCTCGGCCGCATTGGTTATAAGATTTAAGACAACCTGTTCAATCAGATGCGGTTCGTTCCAGCATTCCGGAAGAGTTGGATCAAGTTTTTTTATAAATGTAATCCCATCTTTCCTTAATGAGACAGATGTCAGTTTTGTAAGCTCATCAATATTATTATTGATATTGGCCATGATAAACTGGGGTTTGCCGGGCTTTGAAAAGTCCATTACCCGTTTAATTATGGATTCTATCTTGTTGGAGGCAAGCTCTACCTTGTCAATTATTGATAGGACATTGTTAATGTCGCCCATGTTTTTATATATTTGTTTTAATGCTTTTAAATAGATATAAATACCAGATAAAGGATTTCGTATTTCATGGGCAATTCCAGCCGTGATCCTGCCAAGGGATGTCATTTTATCCTGGATTCTTAAAAAATTTTCAACCTCTTTAGAGTCGGTAATATCCATGACATTGGTTATCACAGATTCAATACCCATATAATCTATTTTTTGGGCACTGATCAATGCCCATCTTACCTGAGATTCATCTTTCCCTCCCCCTTCGGGATAATATCTGAAATCTGTTTCAATATGCCTTATTTTGTTTGTAATTAAGTCTTGATAATTTTTTTTTATCCGCTTTTGATCATCAACATAGATATTTTCAAAACCAGGGGGTTCAAAAGCACTTGTACTAAGACGGTGAATCTTTCTAGAACCAGCATTCCTATAGACTTTTTTATCGTTCTGTATAATGGAGATACAATTTAATGAATTTTCAATTAAAGTCTTAAATCGTATCCTGCTTTCTTCTTCTGCTTTTTCTGATAATTTTCTTTTCTCTTCCAGATCAATCCTGTAAAGTCCAAATGCAATATCATCTGAAATCTCTTTAACAATGCTTTTTTCAGTTTTATCCAGGCTGAGTTCATTGGGAATCGACAGGACCATAAAGCCATAGTTCTTATCCTCATGGCTAAGCCTTACCGCCATAGAAGCCCTGCCGGAATAATTTTTTGAAAGCGTGCATTCAGTGCATTCTTTGACTGGATCTGCCACACAGAAAACATCTTCTGATTCAAGGGTCTTTTTAATACACCGTGTGAAATCCCGGTTTTCAAGCTTGCTGCGCATTTCATCAAAATTGCTGTTAAATCCTGACTGAGCGATCATCAGGACATTGTTGTCCTCATCCAGCAAACCTATCCAGGCATTGTAATAGCCTCTTTTCTTAACCAGGATACTGCAGATACCGTTTATAAGTTTTTGTTTATCATTTTGAGTTACAAGAAGCCTGCCAACATCTCTTAACGACATCAACACAAGATTTAAATGCTTGATTTTCTTTATTTCATGGTCATTGTTCACGAGTCACCCCAATGTAATGGATTACTCCACAATGCCCAATACTTCAACTTCAAAAATCAAGGTGGCTCCCGGCTTTATGAGAGACCCTGCTCCTCTGTCTCCATATGCCAGTTCAGGTGGGATATACAATTCCCATTTTGATCCCACCTTCATTATCTGAAGTGCCTCGACCCAACCCTGGATCACACCGCCCACCTGAAATGTTGCAGGCTTGCCCCTGCGATAGGAAGAATCAAACTCTGTGCCGTCAATAAGCGTGCCTTTATAGTGACACTCTACAGTATCCGTTGCCTTTGGCAAAGGACCTTCTCCCTCAATAATAATTTTATATTGAAGCCCGGATGAAAGGGTTACAACATTTTCCTTTTTCTTGTTTTCATCTAAAAACTTAAACCCTTCTTCTCTGTTTACTTTGGCTTCCATTTTAATCCTCTCCATTTGTTTTTGTCTTGCCAGTCGCTGATAAGACATCAGAATCTCTTCTAATTTTTCTTGAGTCAGTTTAGGCTGTTTTTCATGCCTGTCCATGGCCCCCATCATAAAAAATGCAGGATCGAGCTCAAAAGTTTCTTTCAGTTTATCAAAAATATCATATCCAAGGGCATAACTGATCTGCTTTTCAAGATCTGCCTTTTCAATGGATTGTTCTTTTTCTTCATTTGCAAAACATTCAATGTTGAACAAAAATAGAATAATCAGAACCAGAAAACATTTTTTATAATATTGCATTAAGACCTCACTTTTATCAAATAATTTCTATAGCGCATGCCATGGATACACCTCCGCCGCCGCAAAGAGTGGCAAGGCCAAGGGATTTTTTTCTGTTTTTCATGGCGTACATCAGGGACACGACGATTCTTGCACCTGTGGAGCCAACGGGATGACCCAGCCCTATTCCAGAACCATTGACATTGGTGATTTCCCGGTTCAGTCCAAGTTCTCTTTCGCACCCCAGATATTGGCCTGCAAAGGCCTCATTTATTTCAATGAGTTCAAAGTCCTTGAGCTCAATTCCTGATGATTTGATTAAATTGTTCACTGCAGGAACGGGAGAAAGCCCCATGACAGAAGGATGGCAGGCCCCACGCGAAACGGCTTTTATCCTGGCAATCGGGGAAAGTCCCAATTCTTTTGCTTTTGAGGAAGACATGATAATCATACCCGTTGACCCGTCATTAATACCTGAAGAATTCCCTGCCGTTACTTTGCCGATTTTCGGAACAAAGGCTGGAGGAAAGGCTTCTAACTGCTCCATGGTTATTCCCTGTCTGAAGTGTTCGTCCTTATCAAAGATAATGGGATCTTTCCTTTTTTGGGGAACGCTTACCTGTACGATCTCATCCTTAAATGATCCATCATGCGTTGCACGCTCTGCCTCATTGTGGCTTCTTAAAGCAACCTCATCCATATCTTTTCTGGAAATATCCATGTGCTGGGCTATAAATTCAGTGGTATGTCCCATAATATAAGGCTTTCCAACAAAATAACTCAAAGGAGGCTTGGTTTCATCCACTGGCCCATCTTCAGGATGGGGGATGATATGGGAACCGCAGTGCAAAGCGTGAATCATGTTATCAACAAAGGTCTGGTCCTGAAGTCTGCACCCCCAGCGGGCATTGGGAACACTGTATGGAGCTGATGACATATGCTCTGTCCCGCCTGCCAGGATAATATCTGCCATACCGGCCTGAATCATGGCCATCCCGGAAATCATGGCCTCCATCCCGGAAATACAGACCCTGTTGACTGTGGCAGCAGGCACTGTATCTGGAATACCTGCCAGCAAGGCCCCAACTCTTGTAACATTGAGGGTGTCACAGGATTCCATACAGCATCCATAACGTATATCATCTATAGTTTCAGGCTCAATATTTGCCCTTTTAATAGCCTCTTTCATGGTAACCGCTGCAAGGCTTGCCCCATTCATGGGGAGCAGGGTTCCACCAAAAGCACCAATGGCTGTTCTGCAGCCGGATACAATGACAACATCTTCCATTTTTATTTACTCCTGTCCTTTAATTTTTATCCATGTCTGTTTTAAAACAAACGCTCTTCCATACTGGCGGCCGGGTTGTTTTCATATGTGATGGCCGTCAGTTTTCCAATAGTCGCAGGGATGATGGTGGTTATAAAAAATTGAGCTGTTTTGATTTTTCCCTGATAAAAATCTTTTTCCTTTGTATCTATTTTTAAAATTGAAATATTAGCCCGCCACAGCAGCATCCACGCAATTATGATATCTCCTGCAGCCTCCATCAATGGATGGGCACAGGCAAATGCTGATATCATATGTTTTGATAAAAGTGCATTACCCGTATTTTTGCATGTGACTTCAAATAAAACAAGTGCGGCTTCCAATTTTATTGCAAGCTCATTTAAATTATCATGGTCCCTGGCTGTCAATATAGTTGCTTTAATCTCACGGATCAGCACATCCAGAAAAGCTCCATTATTTCCTGCAATCTTCCGGTTCAGAAAATCCATAGCCTGAATACCGTTTGAACCTTCATAAATGGAGGCAATTTTACAATCCCTTAGCATCTGCTCCACAGGATACTCTCTGGTATACCCATATCCTCCAAATATCTGCATGGCCTCAACACAGACATCAAAGCCTTTTTCACTGGAATAGGCTTTGACCACAGGTGTTAAAATTTCCACCAGATTTGAATAGTCTTGGGCCTCTTTCTTATCTGTTGCCGTCTCTTTTTTATCAAAACAATAGGCAACATAATAAATCAGGCTTCTTATACCTTCCACATAGGATTTCATCTTTAAAAGCATCCGTTTCACATCAGGGTGACGAATAATCGGTACCTGGCCTGCCCCATGATCGGCAAGTTTTTCAATGCTGCGACCCTGGAGCCTTTGCTTTGCATAATCAAGGGCATGCAGATAGGCCAGATTAGCACTTGCAAAGGCCTGTGTTCCAACCTCCAGCCTGACTTCATTCATCATGTGAAACATGATTTGCATACCCCGGTTGGGGGTTCCCAGCAAAAATCCCCGGCACTTGCCTTTGCTGCCAAGAGACAGGGAGCAGGTTGGACTGCCATGAATTCCCATTTTTTCTTCAACCCCTGTACATACCACATCATTTAATTCACCGAATGTGCCATCTTTGTTAACCCAGATTTTGGGAACGATAAACAGGGAAATACCCTTGGTTCCAGCAGGAGCCCCTTCAATTCTGGCAAGTACGGGATGAATAATATTTTCAGTAAGATTCTGTTCCCCATTTGTAATAAAAATTTTACTGCCAAAAATTTCATAGGTGCCATCATCCAGTTTTTTTGCCGAGGTTGTCAATGCCCCGACATCTGATCCAGCGCCGGGTTCTGTCAACAGCATTGTTCCTCCCCAGACACCAGTATAGAGTTTTTCCAAAAACAGGTCTTTTTGTTCCCTGGTTCCGAAAAGATCAATCATTTTTCCGGCACCATGGCTGAGAATGGGATATGTTGTTAAAACATAATTTGCACAGGTAATATATTCCATGGCTGCCTGGGCAATACTGAAGGGAAGCCCCTGTCCGCCATACTCAGGATTTTCAGTTAATGCACACCATTCACCTTCCACAAGAAGTCTGTGGGGTTTTCTCAAACATTCCGGTACTTTGACCGTACCATTTTCAAAAATCACGCCTTCTTTATCGCATTGAGTATAGGTTGGAAAAATTTCTTTAACGGCCAGATTTTTGGCTTCTTTTATCACCATATCAAACATTTTTTTATTAAATGTTTTGTATTTTTCTGAAGTTAAAAACGAATCAACCTTAAATTGTTCATAAAGGACAAAATCGATATCTCTTTGATCGCTAAGTTTAGGGGCCATGCTTCACCTCTTGTATGTATTAATATTTGGACATGTGAAATTTACTTATTCAGCATAAGTATGTCAAACAAAAAATAACTGGGGGACAATCATGTAAACAGTGTTTATAACAAACTGGATAGAAATACAGTTAAAAAGCATGCGGAACAAAAGACTTTGCGTTGTAAAAACACTGCATATGTTTAATATGCTTTAGTTTTCACGCCTTGCCGGACAGGCGACTCAACTCCCAAAATTGGTAATTAATTTTTGAGTGAGCCCTAAAGAACGGTGCAAACCTGTTTCTTCTTTTCTGGATAATCTATAAGGGCTCTATCTTTCTGAAAACTTCATAGTGTGGCCATTGGATATGTTATCTGAAAATTTTGCAGGCCTATACCCGCAAAAGAATCCTATTCATCCTCTTCCTCCGCTTCCTCCTCTGGAAGTAAATGCTCCGGAATAATAAGCATTTTTATAATCAAGGGTTTCAGGAATGACCATCTGATACCAATTTCAAATTCTTCTTCCAGATCCCGGATGGCATCCCAGCAATTATGACAAGGCGAAATCACAAGTTTTGCGCCCGTTGCAATGATCTGATCTCTTTTGACTTTAAGACCTACATTTCTTTGTTTCCTGAAACACCCGATACCATTAAAACCACCGCCGCCGCCGCAACAGAAATTATGTTCCTTATTGGGTGACATTTCTATAAAATAACCCGGTTCTACAATGTACGAAATGATTTCCCTGGCAGTCTCTCTTAATCCATGATTTCTAACGTAGTTACAAGAGTCCTGCAGTGTAACCGGTTCTTTAATTCTTTTTGCAGGGTCTATTTTCAACTTACCCGTTCTTAACGCCTCTGCCAGCCATTCGATATAATGAATGGATTCAACGGGCGGTCTTCCGCTTTTTCTTCCGGCCCAATAGGGTCCTTCAACAACGGTTGCTCTATGGGCATGACCGCATTCAGTCCCGATCATTCGCTTGGGTCGTAATCGGTCCATGGCATCATAGACACTTTCCACCTGCATTTTACAGGCAGCCCAGTCACCTGCGAACATGGCAAGACTTGTCAGCTCCCACCCTTTTGAAGGAATGGTCCAATTTTCTCCTGCAATATGGAATAAAATGGCCGCTTCCGCAAGATCTTCAGGATAATGTTTCGCTTCCCGGGCATTAACGGTATACATGATATCAGCATCTTCCACATCCACTGGTACTTTCAGGCCGGGATACTCTTCTTCATTCTCTTCAATCATCCACTCAAAGGTGTCAATATAATCTTCGCTTGTTATATCCATCTGGGCATTGTAAACCCTGTGCATGCCGGCACCAATTTTCATTTCCCAGGGGACAAATCCCTGCTGGTAACAAAGGCCCCGAAGATACCCGAACATAATACCCGTATCAATTCCATGGGGGCAATACGTCCCACACCTGTTGCAACAGGTGCACTGGGCCCATGCAACTTCCATGGCGTGAAGCATGAATGCATTGTCAACCTTTCCTTTTTTCCGTATGATTTCACCAAGGGTTGACTGAATCTTATAGGCAGGAACCTGTTTGGGATCCCTGTCATTGGCAAGATACAAAAAACAGCTGTCTGCGCACATACCACAATGGGCACAAATTTCAAGCCAGGTCCGGATTCTTGTTTTACAGGTATTCTGGATGGTTTTCCATAAAAGATCTGAATCAATTTCCAAATGCTTCATTTCTTCATAATATATTTTACCGCTCTTGTCTGCAAGAAGCGTGGTAATACCTTCAGCAGTGTCAACGGGTTTTTTATTGCATAATGTTCCTTCTGGCACGGATTTATCTCCTTAAAAGCTGGTTTCAATAAAATTTTAACTACCAGGCCATTTTACTTCCTTTTAGTCCACCGCGTTTTATTCCAAAATCCATTCCAAGCTGTGCCCTTGAGGCAAAGAATAAAAACACGTGGGAAAGCTTGGTAAAAGGGATGGCTAAAAGAACAATTTCACCTGTCAGAATATGGGCGGTCAGCCAAAATGAATAATCACCTACCTGATAACGGGCTAGCATCCCTGTAATAAAAGGCGCAATGGAAATCAACAGGATACCCCAGTCTTTTCTGTCTGTCATAATTCTTACTTCAGGAAGAACCAGTCTTCGCAAAAGCAAAAATAACAAGCTGATAACGGCTATCCATGTCAACCAATCCGCAACAGGTGTGCTAAGGTTAAAAAACAAAGAAAATCCCAGCTTTTCTTTTAAAAAGACATTATGGCCGATGAGAAAAAGAGGTAGAAGGATGGCTCCCACATGAAAGCCAAAGAATGCTGCGGCCATGACGGGTTGCGCTCTCCAGCCATAGGTACCATAAGGTATCAGCCATTTGTAAATAGATCTTACCGCCCCTTTAAAACCCATGGCCGGATATTCTTTGTATGCGACTCTGTCCAATTGCCATGAAAGACCGTTAAAATACTGATAGAATCGTACAATCATTCCAATAATACAGACCCCAAGCGCGATATAAAAGGCGGGCCCTGTTAATAATGTGTACATCTTATCCTCCATATTTCCTTATAAATTTAATACTATACGTTTTGACTTAATCATCCCGATCCGTCAGATATAACCAGTAAAGCGGCATAAAGACCAGGATAGCTCCCATTACAAGGTAAGTTATACCCTTGGAATATGTCATAAAATCGTGGAGAGTAAAAAATTCCATTATGTTCTCCTTTTCTAATGATCTTTTTTATATTCAGGATGTTCATATAAAATGGGCATCCTTGTTACAACGAATCGATACGCAACCACACCTATTGTGATGATAAATATTGTGATAAAAAATTCCATAAAACTGGGGAAATAACGGTCAGCAGATGGCAGGTGCCAGTTAAATGCAATAAGAGAAACGTTCAGTCTGTTGAGCACAATACCCAGAACTGTCCAAATGGCTGCAATCCGGATCAATTTGGTGTTCTTTTCCCTTGAGCCGACACTATACAGGATTGCGGGGAAAAGTACAAACCCGATGAGCTCAACCAGGAACCAGAGCCCCCAACCCGTTGTGAGGTAATGCCAGTTGTTATCCACGGCAATGCCGATAATTTTTATACCAACATACCCCATCATGATAAAAGAAGCGGCTTTCCCAAATCCAAGGACAACACCATTGGCTTCGGCAAGATGCGTATCATCCATTTTGTGATGGAGCCATTTATGGGCCAGGGTACCTTCAAAAATAACCATGGACAAGCCTGCAAACATGCTGGAAATGAAAAAATAGACATGCAGATATCCTGAATACCAGAGCGGATGAAGCTTGGAAGGGGCTATGAGAAAAAGAGCACCCAGAGAGGACTGGTGAAGTGTTGAAAGAACAACACCAAAAATTGTTAAAACAAGGGTTAGTCTCACCACCCAATGGCGTATTCGTTTAAACCCGAGCCATTCAAATGCTGCCGGCGTTGTCTCTACAAACAGAACAGTCAAGTATAAAAAAACGCAAAGACCCACCTCAAACAACAAAGAAGAGGTGCCCTGGGAATAAAATATAGGATAAGGCAGTTTCCAGGGTCTACCCACATCGTAATTCAGGGCAAATACAACCAGGGCATACCCTAAAAATGCGGTTAATATGGCTGGTCTGACAGCTGAATGATATTTTTTTAATCCAAAAATATAGCAGGCCGATGAGGTCATATATCCGCCGGCAGCCAGGGAAACACCACACAAAAGATCAAACCCGATCCAAAGTCCCCATGGATTATTATTATCAAGATTTGTGACGGCTCCAATTCCCTTTGTGAACCTGAGTATTGTGATGATCAGTCCAACAAAGATTATGATACCGGCAACCACATTAAAGGGTGTAAAATATTGCTTTTCAGCAATGGCTTTTTCTGGTCCCATTTATTCCTCCTCTTTCACAGCGTCATCAGCAGCATTGGTTCCGTCAACAGCATTGGTATCCTCCACAGCTTCATCATCACCTGTTTCAGCTTCTTGTGCGGCTTTGGCATCTTCCTCAGCCTTTTTAGCTGCTTCCTGCAGAGCTTTTTTAACCTCATTTTGTATAGCTGTCTCTTTTTCTTTGGTCATTTTGTCTTTGAGCTTTGAAAGCTGATCGTTCATTTCATTTTCTGCAAGCGCTTGGGTTGATTTAACTGCTTGTTCCAGTTCCTGGCTTGCAATTTTTTCTTTTCTTTTGGAAATGGCATATACGCCTGTTAAAAGAACGGGCCAGAGTCCAACGATAATGGGTACTGTCCCTAAAGCGCCAGAAGTAAATTGGGGGGCAGGTGTAACGCCTAAGTCTTCCCGCATATCTATCTGTTCAAAAGGAATGCCTGACAGATAAAGCCAGCTTGTGCCACCCATTTCATACTCGCCATAAACATGCTCAATATAGTGGTCAGGGTTTTTATTAATTTTCTTCCAGGCAAGCTTTACAAGATCTTTCCGCTTCCCGAAAATAAGCGCTTCTCTCGGGCAGATATCCACACAGCCCGGAAGTTTGCCTTCCAGGATTCTGGGAAGACACATGGTACACTTGGTCACTTTGGGTGTTAAAGGATCATTATAGGTATATGCAGGAATATTAAAGGGGCAGGCAACCATGCAGTACCGGCAACCCACACAAAGCGATTCGTCATATACCACTGCACCTGTTTCATCTTTTTTTAATGCCTTTACAAAACATGCAGAGGCACATGCCGGCTCCTGGCAATGATTACACTGTTTTTTTGCAAAAACATCCCCGCTTCCTTTAAACTTATTTACCACAGTATAGCTTGCTTCGCCTGTTCGCCTTTTTTGATCCATTACTTTAAGATCATCAAACGGTCTTTCTGGTTTATCAAGCTTGTTGACTTCATTACAGGCTTGTTCACATTTCCTGCATCCGATACATTTGGTTGTGTCATGCAGAACGCCAAAGCCTTCCGGATATCCCTTGAAATGTTTGTTTGTGGCACCATAAGCTTTTGTCAGTGCGCCCGTTGTGGTGGCACCGATCGTCGCTCCAAGCGAACCCAAAAACTTTCTACGAGAAATAGCCATAATTATACCCTTTATATTTATATCCTTTGAATATTCTATTTCTTTTCTTCATGACATTTGGCGCAGTCTGTTGCTGCAACGGCTTTAACTTCCATTTTCTCATGGCAGGTGATGCACTGTCCATGATATGCCCCTTTTAACCCGGGTCTGCCGTCTGATCCATCACTTGTATCAGGGCCTTTTTTACTGTGACAGGAAGCACATTTAGGCGGTTCCAGCGTTTTGGGACTATTATGATGGCATCCCATACACAGCCCTGCCTGGTCATTATGAAACGTCTTGGCCATATCGCTTTTTTCAACCCGCAGGAATATCGCCTGAACCATTTTCCGGTGAGGGAACGAACTGGGTTTATACTCACTGGACAACACATCTATAACGACATTTTCAGGAATCTTGTCTATCTGAACAGATTTGTAATGTGAGGACAGATCTTTTAACGCCATTTTTGCCACTTTTGCAGGTTCCATAGATTGCAGTTGTTTTTTATCTAAACTATGGCATGTCTTGCAGGAATCGGAATTATCCTTTTTAGCGGGTGCCTGAAAATGGCAGCCGGCACAATCAGAATTTTTTGTCAATTCCTTGTGACAGCCGATACAACTCTTTGTGCTGTCCTGTTTGTGCATGGCTTGTTCAAGACTGATAAATCCACCCTTTGATTCACCCCCGTCTGTCCCATGACAATCATTACATTTTTTCAATGTCTCATGATGACATACCTTACAGCTTTGAGCAGTTGCTTCATGGGACTTATGATCAAAGGCCACAGCCTTCATATAATTGTCTTTTGTCTGAGTTCCGGTTTCCCAGCCTGTGATGGCAACTTCATCTGGCTGATTTCGTTTGAGCCGAGGGATATCAACAACTTTTTTTATCTTTTGCTGCTTTTCTTTATCATGACAGGCCTCGCAGGTTGTGGGGCCGGCAGCAATATTTTGGCCTTTAAAGGTTTGATGACATTTTACACAGGAATCATGGGACGCTTCCTGAATTGACCTGATGTCGTCTTGTTTTACCGGTTTATGACAATAAACACAGGATTCTTCTTCACCTTTGATGTAAAAAATCTCTTTTGTTTTCTCATTATATTTATGATGGCAACGGCTGCAATTATCTTTAATTAAAGGATCCATACCCTTAATCTGGTCTGAACTTTCATGTATGAAATGCAATGATTTATCAAAACTGATTTCCTCCCAGGATGATCCTTTAGATTTATCCGGAATATGACAGGTTCTGCACTCAGCAGCTTCAGGGCCGAAAGTTTCATTGGATGCTTTTTTTTCCACATGACAGGCAATACATTCAGCATGATATAAATCCATGGACGCTTTCTCATTGGTCCTTTTGAATTTAAAGACAAAGGCATTATCTTTTTCAAGATGACAGGCTGCACATTTCCCTTCAAGAGCCTGGGTGTGAAGATCATGCTTAAAACTGACAGCCGGCATTTCATCTTTGCTCAACCCGGTTTCAAGTTTAATAGTAATCCGATCCGATCTCTTATCATTATCAATATCAATATTTTTAGTACTGGTTTGCCCTATAAAGGGAAACAAAATGGATAAGACAATCATCGCAAGAAACGTGAGCTGAAATGATTTAACTTTTAACATGATTCAATCCCCTGATTGATTTGTAAAACTCAATTCCAAACTACCCAACCATCATTAATCGGGTATTTCCTACTATTTTTATAGTATTAAGTCAACCAAAAACTATGAATCTTTAACTCTTCTTAAAAAAGCTATTATTTTAGCATGTTACATACAATAAAGACAGGTTTCAGTTCCAATTCAAATAGCGACAAATATTCAGCCGGAAAGATATCCTTTATTTCATATCATGGCTTGATTGCCTTTTCTACTTGATTTAATTGAATATTTCAGGCTATTATTGATTTTTTTTATTTCAGAGCATACACTGCATTGAATTTTTCAGTAGAATATTGATTAGGATATAGACATAATAGAACAGGAGGAAGGAATGGCAAGAATTATATATCGTGAAGAAATGGCTCAAGGGACCATTATTCTTAATGAAATAGAAGCTTCCCGCATATCACGAAAAGCAAAGCCCGGTCAATTTGTGATACTTCAGGCAGATGAAA
>JACKQG010001511.1_pt1 | contig 32034 bp, 27 predicted proteins | sample 8237621 | NCBI WGS metagenome assembly JACKQG01 (sample SAMN15677084, study PRJNA649215) | marine metagenome | biome: marine; feature: Black Sea; material: saline water; isolation source: suspended particulate matter (SPM) from the Black Sea western gyre | collected 2013-06-09/2013-06-10 | depth...
AACAAGGCAGGCGGGATTAATGGAAAGAAATTGGAACTGATCATTTACGACACTGAGGGGGACGCCACCAAGACCAGGCTTCTCTTTAAGAAACTGGTTACTCAGGATAAGGTATGCGCAGTAATAGGCCCTTCCCTGTCCGGTACGTCACTTGCAATTGTGGATGAGGCAAATAGACTCAAAACGCCCCTTGTCTCCTGCGCCGCCAGTTATAAGATTGTTTACGACCCAAAGACAAAAAAGCAGCGCAAATGGGTCTTCAAGACACCCCAGACGGACACCATGGCCGTGGAGGCTATTTACTCCCACCTCAAAAAGCGCGGCATCAACAAAATCTCAATCATGAGCGTTACTTCCGGGTTTGGGAAGAGTGGGCACGGGGAGCTGCTCCGGCTTGCCCCCAAGTATGGGATGGAAATTATTGCAGATGAAAAATATGGCCCGAAGGATCAGGATATGACTGTGCAATTGACTAAAATCAAGGGAAATCCTCCCCAGGCAATTGTCAACTGGTCCGTTGGCCCGACCCAGGTTGTGGTGCTCCGGAACTGGAAAGCCCTTGGTATGACAGGCATCCCCTTCTACCAGAGCCACGGTTTCGGGAGCCGCAAAAATATCAAATTGGCGGCTGGAGCTGCGGAAGGCGTCCTCTCTCCTCTTGGCGGTTGCGTCGTCGCTACATCACTGCCGGCATCAACACAAAAAGATGTTACAACAAAGTACATGAAAGACTACCAGGCCAAATATAATGCGCCCTTATCCTCTTTTGGCGGGCATGCCTGGGACGCCCTTTACCTTGTGGCAGACGCACTTAAAGTCGCTGGCTGCAACAAGGAAGGTATTCGGAATGAACTTGAAAAAACCAAGAACTTTGTTGGCCAGCACGGTGTCTTTAACTTCTCCCCGGATAATCACATCGGTCTGACTTGGCAGGACGCTTTTTACATGACCGTTGTGAAGAATAACGACTTTACGCTTGCTGATTAAAGAAATTCCTGTCAGGGAAATAAGAGAGTGAGGGTGGGATTATATCCACCCTCACTTTTTAATTCGGAATTAGCATGGAAAAAATCACATTTGCAACCCAGCTCCTGCAGTATTTCATCACCGGGCTCACCATAGGCAGCATTTATGCTATGGTGGCCCTCGGGTTCATTATCATCTATAATGTGACTGAGATCATAAACTTTGCTCAGGGTGAGTTTGTCGTATTGGGGGGCCTTGTCATGGTTGTCTTTACCGTCTCCGCCGGCCTTCCTCTTGTTATCGCCTTCCCCGCCACAGTTGTCCTTGTAATGCTGGTGGGAATTCTACTGCACCGGCTTGCAATCCGACCCATCAGAAAGCCTTCGGTCCTTACCCTGATTATCGCCACTATTGCTGCCTCGATCCTGATGAAGGGCACGGCCATGGTTATCTGGGGCAAGGACCCTTTTGACCTTCAGGCTTTCTCAGGGCGTGATCCCATTTCATTTTTGGGGGCCATAATCCAACCCCAATATCTCTGGGTAATAGGCTTTTTGATCCTCATCACAATATCTCTGTCCATCTTCTTTAATAGGACCATTATCGGCAAGGCCATGCGCGCCTGCGCAGACAATCCGGATGCGGCCAGCCTTGTGGGCATCAACACTACGAATATGATTTTACTCTCTTTTGCCCTTTCTGCTGCCATCGGCGCGATTGCCGGCATAATCGTCACCCCCATCGCCTTAATGGAATATGACCGTGGAGTCTCACTGGCTATAAAGGGATTCGGGGCTGCTATTCTTGGTGGCCTCGGCAGTTTCCCCGGCGCTATCCTGGGGGGGCTGATCATGGGGACTATCGAGTCCTTCGGTGCCGGCCTCATCTCCTCCGCGTACAAGGATGCCTTTGCATTAATTGTACTTCTGGCTGTTCTGTTTTTTAAGCCCAGCGGACTCTTAGGCAGCGCAGAAATCAGCAAGATGAAAAGGTTTTAGGCGTGTTACGAATCAACAAACTCCCAATTGCCATCTTTCTTGCCGTCATCATCTGCTTTCCCTGGATTGCAAAACATATTCCTGCTTTTGGCAATTATCCCGACCTCATGGTCTTCGCAGGGATCTATTGTCTGATCACCATTGGTCTCAGCCTGCTTATGGGTTATGCCGGTCAGATATCACTTTGCCAGGCGGCGTTCTACGGTATCGGGGCCTATGTATCCGGCATCCTCACCGCCCGATACGGCATGAATCCCTGGCTCTGCATGTTGCTCGGTATGGGGATATCGGCACTCGTAGCCTTATTGGTGGGAGCGCCTTCCCTTAAATTAAAGGGGCATTACCTCGGCATGGCTACCCTGGCGTTCGGTATAATCGTCTTCATCATCTTCAATGAAGAAGTTGAATGGACCGGTGGTCCCGATGGTATGAGCGGTATTCCAGGGCTGAGCCTCTTCGGGTTTCAATTTGATTCCGTTAATAAATATTATTACCTTGTTTGGGCCTTTGTTTTTGCCGCCTTTATCTTTAGCATAAATATCATACAGTCCCGTACAGGGCGGGCCCTGAGGGCCATCCATTCCAGTGAGACGGCAGCCAGCGCCATGGGCGTTAACATCTCTCGGTTCAAGATAATTGTATTCATCTACGGGGCTGTATTGGCATCCCTGGCAGGGAGCCTTTACGCCCATTACCTTAATTTCATAAACCCCTCCACCTTTGACCTTTTCTTTTCCATTAAGTTATTAATCATGATCGCATTGGGGGGGATGCATCAAATCTGGGGAGCCATCATAGGCGCTTTTCTGATTACATTTTTAAGTTATGAATGGCTGCATTTTTTTGGGGAATTTGAGATTATCGTATATGGCGGAATCCTCCTTTTAGTCACCATCTTTTTGCCCCATGGTCTTGCAGGCATTCCAGGGATGATAAAGGGTTGGTTCAGGAATTAAAATTTCAGGTGAGAGAGTCATTGGAAAAGAATATTCTTGAAGTGGAGCAGGTTGCCATGGCCTTCGGTGGGCTAATGGCCCTTATCAACCAGAATTTCCGTGTGAAAAAGGGTATTATAAAGTCCATTATCGGTCCCAACGGTGCGGGCAAGACCACACTCTTTAATGTCATTACGGGCTTCTTTCCCCCAACAGAGGGGACAATTCGCTTTAAGGGACAGGCCATTGAACACCTGAAGGCCCACGATATTGCGAGCCGGGGACTTTCCCGCACCTTTCAAACGGTTGAGTTGTTTGACAACATGACTGTCCTTGAAAATGTTATGGTTGGTTGTCATACCCGAATACGGTCATCCTTTTTGGCCACTGGTTTCAAGTTGCCACAGGTAAAAAGAAAAGAGAACAAAATCAAGGAAAAAGCGATGGATATCCTGGAATTTATCAGTCTTAAGGATAAATTCAACGAACCTGCGGACAGTCTGCCTTTAGGCGAACAGAAGCTACTTGAAATCGGTCGGGGACTGGCCTCTCAACCGGATCTCTTGTGCCTGGACGAACCCGTAGCCGGCCTTAATGAGACAGAAACTCAAGTGGCGTCTTCATTAATCAGGTTAATCAAGGAGAAAGGAATCACTGTCCTTCTGGTGGAACATGATATGAAAGTGGTCATGGATCTCTCAGATGAGATCATGGTACTTAACTACGGAGAAAAGATTGCAGAGGGCCTCCCTGAACAGATACAAAATGACCCGAAAGTAATTGAGGCCTATTTGGGAGGGGAAGACTAAGATGCTGAGGATTGAAGAACTCAATGCCTCTTATAATAATATCCTGGCCCTTAAAGGGATCTCCATAAAGGTACCCAAAGGGGAGATCTTTTCCATCATAGGCGCAAATGGGGCGGGTAAATCCACTCTCCTGAAGTCCATTTCCGGCCTTATTGAAACCAAAATGGGCCGGATTTTCTTTAAAAATCAGGATATTATCAACCTCCCCGCAAATCGGATTGTAGGCCTGGGTATATCCCAAGTGCCGGAAGGAAGACAGCTTTTTGTCCGTCTCTCGGTGAAGGACAATATTCATCTTGGGGCCTTCCTCTACCACAAACGGCGCTATCGCAAGGATATCAACGAAAAAATTCAGGGTGTCTACAGGATGTTTCCCATCTTGGAAAAACGCTCCGAGCAGATTGCAGGAACACTTTCCGGTGGTGAACAGCAGATGCTGGCCATCGCACGCGCCCTTATGGGCAGACCTGAACTGCTCCTTTTAGATGAACCTTCAATGGGTCTAGCCCCTCTAATTGTAAAGGACATATTTGGCGTCATTAAAGAACTCAACGAGACAGGGACCACGATCCTGCTCGTTGAGCAAAATGCGAAGGCCGCTCTTAAGATTGCAAACCACGCATGTGTACTGGAGACAGGTGAAATAGTCCTGGAAGGGCTGGCCAAAGAACTCTCAGATAATCCTAGGGTCAAGGAAGCCTACCTGGGAGGATAGAAAAAGGAGAAGTATCCATGAATTACGCAAAATATGCCACAATTCATGCCCGTCATTTATCTGATAAGATATGTCTGATTGAGCGGGCCCCTTCCATAAACAGGAGGAGGACCCTCACATGGAAAGAGTTTAATGATGGCATCAATAAAGTGGCAAATTACCTGTCGAAAGAATTGGGGGTAAAGCAAGGCGACTATGTCATGCATTTGCAGAACAATTCCCTTGAGTGGTTGATCACGTATTATGGCATCATCAAGCTCGGTGCAGTGATCGTACCTCTGAATTTCAGATTTGTGGGACCTGATATCCTCTATGCTGCTGAGGTATGTGATCCTAAGGTGTTTATGCTGGGTTCAGAGTTTCTTCCCGTGGTCCAACCGGTTCAAAACGAATTGACAACTGTAGAGAAGTACATCTGTTTAGGAGATGAGGTGCCGGACGATATGATAGATTACAGGACTATTGCTGCCTATGATGATATTTCAGAGGCGATGGTGGATGTGGATGATCAGCATAATCTGGCCATGATGTTCACCTCAGGCACCACAGGTAAACCGAAACCTGTTTTACACACCCATTATTCCCTGAACAATACAGCCACAGGCAACGGCATGTCTTATTTTGTGGAGAAGAATGACAACTATGTCTTCTTCCTCCCCCTCTATCACAGCGGGACCATGTTCCTGTGGGCCCCCTTTTATGCAACGGGCGCAACTGGAACACTCATCACGGAGCTAAAGGACCCCAAGTGGATCATTGAGGCCCTTGCTGAGGAAAAGGGAACGGATGTCCTCTTTGTTGTACCCATTGCAGTTGCAATCCTGAATGCCATAAAAAGCGGAGACATTAACCTTGTAGATTACGATCTCTCCAGTTGGAGATATATGGAGATTGGTGCACAGCCTGTACCCTTTGATGTGATGAAAAAACTCGTGGAAAACCTGCCATGTGCTGTCTCCAATATATACGGCATTACCGAGGGCGGTGGTGGTGGGTTATTTAATCTATACCCGGAGGATGTGCTGAGAAAGCCCGGTTCCATTGGTAAACCCACATTTGGCATTGAAGGGAAGATTGTCGATTTTGAGGGCAAGGAACTCCCTCATGGTGAGGTGGGTGAATTGATCTTCAGCACAAACCGCATGATGAAGGAATATTTTAATAATCCGGAAATGACCGAAGATGCCCTCAGGGATGGCTGGCTTTACACCGGTGACCTTCTAAAAACAGATGATGAAGGATATTTTTATATTGTTGATCGCAAAAAGGATATGATCACGAGCGGTGGAGAAAATATCTTTCCGGTGGAGATCGAAGACGCACTCATGGAACATCCCAAGATCGATGATGTAGCCTGCATCGGGTCTCCTGATGAACGCCTTGTGGAAATTGTCATGGCCATTATCCAGTTGAAAGAGGGAGAGAGCATGACAGAAGAAGAGCTTCTTGAATTTGGCAAAACAAAATTGGCCAAGTATAAGCTTCCAAGAAAAGTTCTTTTTGACCAGGTCATGAGAAATCCCACAGGCAAGCTTATGAAACCCGAGATGAGAGAGAAATACACAGGCCGGAAAGAGGCGTTCCAGAAGCTTGATTAGCCCTCATGAACGGTTACCAGCTATCTTAATGTTGACTGCGTCAAACTTTTTGGCGATGAGATTTTCAAATTCCTTTCCAAAAAATCGACGGTTTCCCTGTAAATACCATTTGATGCCCTGCCAATGGTCCTTCAACTCCTGTTGATCATGGATGCTATCAAGTATCCCTTCAATTTCAGAGAGTCTTTCCCTCTTCAAGGTATCTTTTCTCATTTCGTAAGAATCGTTCAGCCTGAGTTTTTGCTCACGTGAAAAGCCGATATCCCAGGATCGATCAAGAAGATCATTTACCAAATTGTGGAGATCCGCAAAATCATTGACCAGGGCCATCTGTCTTTCCGTGCGGTCCAATATCATATCCGTAATTTCAGTCATCCTCTTTTCAAAGGCCTTTTCGAGGAGAAGCTCGTAATCATCAGTGTAAAAGAGATGTTTTCGCAGAGAGCTTAGGCTGTAATGAAAATAATTTTTCAATTGTTCCAGATCATTAATAGAGGATAGGTAAGATATCTTACGTGAGATGGATATGCGGTCCTGAAAATCCACGGAAAGAAGATTGGGTAAACTTCCCTTCCTCAGTAAAATCCCGGTTTTGGCGCTAAATAGATGGGTCAACTGATAGCTCCCTTCCCAGAGTTTCTGTATTGAAAGCTCGTTCAGGCAGGCGTTGACCGCCTCATAACGTTTTTCAATCTCTTCGCTCATTCCCAAAAAACTAAGAGAGACCGGCTCATCATTTGATCTGATCTTCTTTGTTCCCAACAGTCCCACCAGAAGGAGTTTCACCTGGCTATCGTAGCTCAAATAACCGCCTATCTTCTCATACCCAAAGATACGCACCCTATCTCCGATGAGCTGGTCTAACATGAAATGTCTCACCGGTTCTTCTAAACTCTGAAGGGTTTTGTATATACGAAAGGCCTCATAAACCTCCTTTTCAAATGTTGGGTATCCCACATTGTGAAATTTCCTTTTCTTGTGAATATATTTCAGAGGGACCTCTAACATAAGGTTGACGAGATCCTGGAATTCAACATACCTGATACCCCTCAACCTGAAGAACCTTTCAGTCGCAAAAATCATCCTTCCAGCCTTTATGATTTTTGATTTATCTGTTTCCTCCCATTCCTTTGATTCCAAGTAGTCAGCGAGTGAAACCCCTTCGGGAAATCCTTTGGTTTGGTGCTTTTCAAGGGCGCAAAAAAGGGAGCCCCTCTCCTCAAAAGCCTTGTTCAACTCTCCTTCAAGGGTCATCGCACCATCAATTATCTTGTGACACATGGCCCTTATCTGGAAAAACCGGATGGCCAGATCCTCGAGGATCAGATCTTCCCTGATTGCGGAAAGCATTATGAATGAAAATACAAGAAATGCGTCAAAGAGCTCTTTGTCACGGGGGGCGAGGATCGATTGTATGGCAGAAAACGATATCTCTCCTCGTACTGTGTGATGGAGCAAGCCGTGATGTCTCACCAAGAAAATAAGATACGATTTTTCATGTTCATCAAGACCATATCTTTCGGCAATTTCTTCCTTTTCCAAAAAAAATGCACCTGTCCCGGCGAGGTCTGCCGGGTTGATCTCTTTGTTGTACTTTTTTCTAAGGGCGGGCACCCTTCCGAGATCTTGAAATATGAATGATTTGGCGAGCGCGTCAAACAGTACAGGGTTGGTTTTAAAGCCCTCAATGATTTCCCCAAGGTTTTCCAACTGTAGTTCGCTGAGCCCCACGATGCCAGTGGCCATGGGCCCAAATTCTTTCTGAGCTAACCTGTGCAAGAAGTCTATGTCCTGGAAACCCTGTTTGTCATGGGTAATCAGGGCCTGGAATTTTCTTGTTGCAGCAAGAATGTAATTGGTGACAGGAGAAGTTAAGTAAATATGCCCGGAGATGTCGATGTCCTGAAGGGCCATAAATTCGGGGAGGAGGAAATTCAAGAGAGAGGGCGCGTTATAAAAAAGGAGGGCAAGATCAGTATATAGATGCTCAGGACGAAACATATCGCCCAGGAAATTTGATCTCAAGGTTTCTCTAAGTTCCTTGGTTTCCTGAAACCATCTCTCCTGCTTTGCAGGCAATTTCAATGTAGAATCGATTTCCTTAAGAACCCTGAGATGACTTTGAAAAAAAGTCTCAAGATTAGAAAACAATTTCTCCAGGCTCTTCAGCTCTTCCTGTGGTATTTTGGAAATTGGCCGGGTAAGCATTCTTTTTAACAGGGAGGCCACCCTTTCAATATCCCTGGATATGTCTTTATAGGCAATTTCTAAAGCCTGTGTCTTTGATGAGATGCTTAGCTGAAAACCGGTCCCTAATATAAATGAGGACTTCTCTCGGCCCAACTGATCTCTAAACTGCCTCAGGATGGCCAGATCGAGACGCTCAATATTGATGGATGACGCCTCCTGCTCCACTTTTTTTACCCGATCTTCAATTTCCTTTGTTCCCACATCAGCCAGGATCGGGTTGAAATTGATAATTTCGCCCTGTGCCAGAATCACTGCAATCCAGAGAAGCACAAACACATTTCGACTATCCATTCTCTGAAAGAGATGTCCTGTCCCGTGGAACTCCAATTCGAGAAACCTCCTATAGAACAGAGGCAGTTGCAGGGGATCGAGTTTAAGATACATCTCCTCGAATTCTTCTATTGTATTAACAAGCCTTATGACATTCTCTATTCGATCTAATTTCCGGTCATCATAGTCGGCCAAGGCCTCTTTTTCCATCCGGCCCTTTTGCCTGAGTTCGCCCCAATTATCGAGGAATTCGAAATAATTCATCATCATGAGAATCTTTTGAACGATTTTGTTGTGTATCCCCCCCATGGAAGCAATTTTCTCATCCAAAAGCTGATCCCAATCCAATTCCTGATTGACCACAACTCTTACTGTCGATTCATAAAGGTCGAATAGTTGTGAGAGCTGTTCATGGGTAAGCTCAGACCCTCGTGCCGCTTCTGTTTCGGCAAAGGTCATCAACCGGCAATAACGGAGAAGGTTAAGCGCCTGCTGGGGCTCATATGTTCGGGCAAGATCAGAAACAGGTTTTAAGGCCTTTTCGGTTACCTTACCGGATATGATTCTACCTAAAGCAGTATGTCCCAGGACGATAAGGATGATTTCCTTCATCTCATTGTAGTTAAACCCAGAAAGGGTTAGGGCTTCCAGATTTTCAAACAGTCTGGTCCTTGGGCCTTCTATTCTGTCAGGGTTCAGGTAAGCCCTTATTTTTTCAAGGCGATTGATCTTTGTTGTCAGCCTGATAACATGGTTAAGAGCTTTGAATCTCCTGTTTTTGTTTTCCAAAGGCTGCTTCAGGCGATCAACAAAAACCTGCGGCAGAATATGATAGCTTCCTCTTTTAAGTCTTGCTAAAATAACTCCAAGGGTTTGAATCAGATACTCAAACGAGTCTTTGTAATCGGCTACAAATTCTATGGGACACCCGCTCAGGTTAGACTCCATCACATCTTGTCTGACATCCGCTACAGTGGTTTTAAAGGCCTTTTTCTGTCCCAGATAGATCATCATGTATTTAGGTGAATAGTTTTTACATGAAAATCTCTTTTTCCACTCTCTTTTGACAGGGTCGGACACCACAGGCTTGAGAAATACCTTGTCAAAAAACATTTCAAAAAGCCTGGACCAGATCTTTTCCTGATCAATTGGAAAAGGCCAGTCTGCAAATTGAGAATTGATATATGGCAAGTCATTTATCTCCTCAAGGGACATTTTCTCAAAGGATTTCCCATCGAGTAACGTGTCTACGATTTCCTGCTCTATATAAGAACCACTCAAATATTTCTGCAAATCATAGATGTTTGCTGTGACGGCGCTCTCTTTGATCTTGTATTTTTTCTTGGTGCCAAAAATATGACTGAACAACGTGAAATATTTTTCTTCTTCCTTTGTCTTGAAAACGAGTTCTGCCGTTCGATTGGTTTTGGCTGTAAAATGGTCTGCTATCAAAAAGACTTCTCCCTCTGGCTTTAGCAAATTGCGGACCTTCCAGAGGAGATGGGTGCAATACTGATCTAACCGCCTTTTTGAAAGAGTTTCTTGAGCAAGGGGGCTGAATTCCTTCATGAGGACAATTTCATATAGATCACTCGTCAGTATGACAAGGTCCAGGCTCTCGTTTAGTTCAGATAATTTCTCGAGAGAGTCCAGTGCGACAATATTATGTTCCATAAAGCGAAAAGAAAGTTCATTAAGAATTAAATCGTCATGATGCGACAACACACCTATGTTATGCGACTCTTTCAGATATTTTTTTCCGTGGAAACCGACTATTTTACTAATTTTTTCTATTCTGGCCTTGATATGGATAAGGGAGTTGGATATGAGATGGACAGGTATGAGGTAATACCTTTTTCCGAGGCTGGAAAACCTGATCAAAAGCCCCATTTTACGGTAAATCTCATTGAGATCTTTGTAAAACACCCTTATCTCTTCGGGGTTTTCGAGGCTGATGGCATGGAGTTGTTTTATCTCCTTCGGTTTGAGTCGATCGTAGTCCTCAAAAAGCCCAACCCCATAGGCATTGCCGCCAAATCTACTCCGCAGTTGGGATGGGTGTTTGAAAGATACATAGGTCCCTATGGGGACATGTGCGGGATCAATACCCGATGCGTCAAAATCATCGGGGTTTATGAATTGAAAAGGGTCCTTTTGCCAAAGGGTCTCTTTGGTAAGGGAAGTGGTGTAAACCATGAAGCTCAGTCCTCCAATGGTAGATAGCCTGATCCAGAGAGCTGGTGCGGGTCATCATTAATTAAGAGAGTGAACTTGTCACTCAAATTGGCATGTTTAGAATAGTCTGTAAAATTTAGTTCAGCCACCAATTTCTTGTCAAGAGATTATTCCAAATAAATTTTATGTTGAGCTGGAAAGCAGCATTACGTTGGTTGAGAGATTGCGAATTATGATCATTCGTAGGGGCATGATTTCAACCATCACATTTTCGGCCTTCCAACAACCCAGGTTCAAGTTTCCACGGTTTTATAAAATCTGATAGAAAAGCATAGAAAAACCCTTGACACTATTTGCATGCAATGGTATTCGCTTCGTGAATGAATAATCATTCATTGGCGGTGGATAAACTATGGGCAAAAGAAAAAACAACGAAAAATATCATCGGATTATAGAGGCGGCAACTAAGGTTTTTGCAAAAAAAGGCTTCTACCAATCCAAAATATCGGAAATTGCCAAAGAGGCTAAGGTTGCTGATGGCACTATCTACATCTATTTTGAAAACAAAGATGATATTCTGATTTCTCTTTTCGAGGAACAGATGAAGGCTGTGATTGATAATATGAAAGCTCAGATCTCTGGGATAGATGACCCTGCAAAGAGACTTGAGCGATTTGCATCAACACATCTTGGCCTTATCGAAAAGAACCAGGACATGGCTGAGATTATTCAGGTGGAGCTGCGGCAGAGCGGCAAATTTATGAAAGAATATAAAAATGAAAAATTCATTCAGTATTTGGACATAATTGAGGATATCATCAGCGAGGGCCAAAAAAGAGGTGTTTTCAAGAAGGATGTGATTCCAAAAGTGGCGAAAAGGGCCTTTTTTGGGGCCTTGGATGAGGTGTCCAGATTTTGGGTATTGTCAAGTCGTAGACATTATGATATCAGGACGCTTGCAAGGCAAATCAGCCAATATTTCTTAAATGGTATTAGGGCCTAACCCGGATAAACCCGCCATTGGCGGACAAGCCGGTAGGATGGATTAAGATTTTGGAATTGAGATTTGAGAACTCGGTTATTTCGTTATAAGGGAGGAGGATAAAGTGAATATTATAGTTTGTCTGAAACAGGTGCCGGATACGGAAAGCCAGATTAAAATCGGATCGGATGGCAGATCAATTATGACCGATGATATCAAATGGGTTATGAATCCATATGATGAGTTTGGCGTTGAGGAGGCCTTGCGTCTTAAAGAAAAACACGGGGGCGAGGTTACTGTAGTGGGTCTTGGCCCAAAAAGAGTGACAGAATCATTACGTACTGCCTTGGCCATGGGGGCCGATAAGGGAGTCCTGGTCAGTGACGAGGCCTTGGATGGGAGTGATTCCCTTGCAAGTGCAAAGGCGATAGCTGAGGCTGTTAAAGACCTTGATTATGACCTGATCTTCACCGGTCAGCGCGGAGTGGATGATGACCTCGGCCTGGTTGGGGCCACCATTGCGGAGCTATTGGGTATTCCACAGCTCTCGTTAATTGTTAAGGTAGAAGTGGCAGAGGATGGGAAGTCTGTCAAGGTTGAAAGACCTATTGAAGGGGAGACCCTTATAATAGAATCGACTCTCCCAGCTCTTATTACAGTACAGAAAGGTTTGAATGAACCGCGATATGCTTCCCTGCCAGGGATTATGAAGGCCAAGAAAAAGCCGTTGGAGGAAAAAACCCTTGCTGATCTGGGTTTGGACAGTGCGGGGTTTGGAGAAGGGGCAAGAAAGCTGAAAATCCTGGAGTTGACGCCTCCACCTGAGAGAGCGGAAGGTAAGATTGTTGAAGGAGAGACACCGCAGGAAAAGGCCGCCGAACTGGCTAAGTTGCTCCACGAAGAGGCAAAGGTTATATAATGACGAATTGCTGGAATTTAGGGATTGAAGAATCACGGAATTCAAAACAATAATTGTGTCTTACAGTTAAACAATTCCTAAATTTTGGTTAAGAATGACTCATAATAATTAAGGAGATAAAAAATGGCACAGGGAGTTTGGACAATTGCTGAGCAAAGGGATGGGGAGATCCGGAAGATAACGTACGAAATTGTCAGTGAAGGGAGGCGTCTGGCAGATGCCCTGGGTCAGGAGCTGACAGTAATATTACTTGGTTCCAATATCAAGGACACGGCCGCTGAACTTGGCCAATACGGCGCGGATAAGGTCCTGGTTGCTGACGACTCCAGACTGGAGCCTTATACCACAGACGCGTATGTGTCTGTGATTTCTGAACTGGTTAAGGCCAATGACCCACAAATTTTGATCTTGGGTGCATCTGTCCAGGGTAAGGACCTATCTGCCAGATTAGCAGCCAGTTTGGATGTCGGTATGGCTCAGGACTGCACTGTTTTTGCTATAGAAGACGGCAATCTTGTGGCTACCAGGCCTATTTATGCGGGCAAGGCTTACGCAAAAGTGACTTTTGAAAACAGCCTGCCACAAATGGCCGCAGCCAGGCCGAAAGTGATGAGCATCAGCGAACCTGACTCCTCTAAGTCCGCTGAGGTTGTTGATGCCTCGTTTACCTTAGATGACGGCGACCTCAAGACAAAGGTCGTTGACGTAGCTGAGGATGAGGGTGGCAAGGTTGATCTGACAGAAGCGGACAAGATAGTTTCAGGCGGGCGAGGCATGAAAGGCCCGGAAAATTACAATATCTTAGAAGAATTGGCTGATCTTATCGGTGCGAGTGTGGGTGCTTCCCGTTCGGCAGTTGATGCAGGCTGGAGACCTCATTCAGACCAGGTAGGGCAGACAGGGAAGGTGGTTTCACCAAACCTGTATATTGCCTGCGGCATATCAGGGGCAATCCAGCATTTAGCGGGGATGAGTACTTCAAAAGTAATTGTTGCAATCAACAAGGATGAGGATGCCCCCATATTCCAAAAGGCCGATTACGGCGTGGTGGGCGACCTCTTTGACGTTGTTCCTGCCTTGACAGAAGAGGTCAAAAAATACCTGTGATATAGGGATTGGGGAATTTAGGAATTGAGGAATTGGGAGAATTAAAAAGGAATATTCGTGCAATTCCTGAATTCGCAATTGCCCGTAAAAAGGACTTTTTACGGGCGCATCATATTTGATTGACAAAAGAAAAAACATAAATAAATTATTTGTTGGAAAATCTAAGAGGCGGTGTAGCTCAGGTGGTCAGAGCATGCGGCTCATATCCGCAGGGTCACTGGTTCAAATCCAGTCACCGCCACCAGGAAAAGCATGCTCCAGTATTGACATTGGCCTGTGAACCCTTATTTTTTCTTCACGTATGCGATGATGATAAAGGACTGTTGACGACATTTCAATTTTGCACAAACAAAAATTGGAATAATATAAATGGCCCCTTTCAGACAAGATGAGCTCATAACACTAAGCGATGCCCTCGATATTGCCGAGGATGCTACAGGGAATCATTTTAAGTTTTCAAATGGCCAATGGAAGAAATACGGCTACGACGTTAAGACCCTCTCTTCTTTGGATCAAGGAGAGATAAATAGCTGTGCCCTCGCCGTTTTAAGCAAGGGAATGAGGGTGTTAAATGATTTTGAGTCAAAAACTAAAGGGCGCGATTTTTATTTTATCTGCTTGCAGGATCACCTTATATTGAGGGCGCTCAAAAGGGACGGAGATCTGGGCCTCTTGCCACTTCTTGTATATATTTTCACCCATGAACTGGTTCATATCGTTAGATTCTGCAATTTTTTTCAGAGATTTGACGTTACGGACAAGGAAAGGGTTGAAGAAGAAGAGGTCGTTCATTCAACGACCTATGATATTTTGAAAAAGTTTTCTCTTTCGAAACTCGACTATGTCCTTGACGCATATCAAGGGCACAGGATCTGCGAGATAGCTGTTTGACAATGGACCAAAAGGAGGAAAGCAGGAATGCCTATTTATGAATATGAATGTGATAAATGTGGAAACCATTTGGAGGCCTTGCAGAAATACTCTGACGCACCCATTACCGAATGCGGGGAGTGCCATTCTAATAAGCTGAAAAAGCTCATTTCTCACAGCACCTTTCACCTGAAAGGCACAGGCTGGTACGTAACCGATTATGCGTCCAAGTCCGGCTCCAACAATAATGAGGGCAAAGAAAAGGGCACCAGCAGCAAAGAGGGTAAAGAAAAGGGCACCAGCGGGAATACGGAAAAAACCAAACCTGAGAAAAAGGCAAAGAGTGCGACAGAGAGCTCGAGCAAGAAAGATACGCCGGCTCCTTCCAAGAGTAAAGAATAGTTAATGTGGGCCATAAGGGCAAAGTATGCATCAAAGGGATACCGGCAGGGTTCATAATAAGCTGATTAATAGACTTGAGCGACAGGAGAAGCAGAGGGCCTTTCAACAGGGGAGGTTCTTCAGGTTTAAGCTTCCTGAAATACATAATAAACTTCGTCAGGTCCTGTTGCAGGAAAAGATTATTGAAACAGACAATGCGGCTGCTATTTCCGATTCTATCCTCAAGGGCTTAAAGAAGGCATTACACAGCTCGGAATTTGATTTCGAGTATTTTGTTTCACCCATTCGCAACCTTGTCCGCCGTCCAAATCCCTACTCTCTGTATATGACCCAATATGTGATGGAAGTCCTTATAGATGATCCGAATGTGATCGAGATTTATGGGACCGATGAAGATGTCTATCATGTAATAAACCGGGTCATAAGCCAAAGCCAAATCCACTTCGACAAGGTTGAAGAGGACATTGTGGCCCAATTAGCACAAAACAGATCCATGTTACCCGGTTCGGCAGAGTATCAAATAACTATGGATGAACTCCTCCGCGAGAGGGTAGGGGATCCTCAGAAATAGGCATGCTAAGTAATTCTCAACTCCGTCTCACGTCCTAAAAGATACCTCTTGACATCGAATCGCTTCCTTCCTTGTGGAAGCCAGATGTACGTTCAGACGGTCAATTTTCATTTTACAGCAGTAGAATTCCGGTAATTTTTTCCCTGCCATGTCTTTCTCCTTTCAAGAGTTGTCTGGATGAATGTGAGATTTGTCTGCTTTTCTTTGGCCCATAATGGAGCCACAAGCTCTGATTTAACAGGGTCACCGGTCAGCCTTTGAATCACCATATCCGGAGGCAGTAACTCCAGGATATCTACCACAAGGTTTGCGTATTCTTCTCTTTCCAGGCATCGGAATCCTTCTTTATGGTAAAACTCGGAAAGTGGGGTCCCTTTGACTACATAGAGAAGGTGTATCTTTACGCCCCGAATAGGGAGATTTGAGAGAAATCGGGCGGTTTCCAGCATCATTTCGCGGTCTTCACCAGGAAGCCCCAGGATGACGTGGGCGCATATATTTATTGAATATTCATGAGCCATCATGACGCTCCGTTCAAAACAGGCTACGTCATGTCCCCGGTTTATCATTTTCAAAGTCTTGTCGTGTGAAGATTGGAGACCGTATTCGAGCCAGACAAGATGATCAGCCTGATATGAGCTTAGAAGGGCCAGAGTTTCTCTGTCAACGCAGTCCGGTCGTGTGGCCACCGAAAGCCCCAGCATATCTTTTTGAGCTAATGCTTCGTCGTACAGGCCTTTCAAATGGGAAACAGGGGCGTAGGTGTTGGTAAAGGATTGAAAATAGGCAATAAACTTCTTGGCCTTGTAGCGCTTTTGGAGAAAACCCCTGGCCTCAGCAATTTGCTGTGTAATGGAAAGGCCGTGATTAATTAAGGCGCCGGTGCCTGATCCCCTGCGATCACAAAAAATACAACCCCTGCGGGATATGGTTCCATCACGGTTGGGGCATCCGAGGCCGGCATCGAGGGAGATTTTCTGAACACGTTCACCGAAGATCTCTTTTAAGTAGGTGTTGAAGTCGCGATATCTTTTCATGGGAATTCAGGGATTGAGTGTCATAGAGGATGACTCAATTCGAAACGGCAGGGAAGTGGATAGAAAAAACGCTCCCTCCTGAATAATGGCAGTCCTCTTCCTTTGTGCAAAAAGCGCAGTCACTAATCTTCCCGGGACATAAATCCGTTTCTTTCGGTATAAACCCGCACCTTGAAGATTCCATATCTATCTTAAAATTGTATCGCTCGGAAAAGATTTTCATCCGTAACAGGTCTGCCCCCTTTCCCCCGGCATTGAAATCAAAGGCCCTTTTGGATGAATAGGCCATGGTATCCTGGGTTACAAAGAAACCTTCAAATATCCGTCTTTGCGCATCTGCTATGATGCCTACTCCATAATCATGCACCACCAGCTCAGTCCCCGCTTCCTTTTCCCTTACAATGATCTCTATCTTACCCTCATCAGGGGTATTTTCTATGGCGTTTTTTACCAGACCGTCGATAATTTTTTGTAGTGGATCCAGGGGTATGCAAATGGGCGGTACTGTTTCCAGATGGCTGATGATATCAACCCGGCGATGGGAAAAGAGGGGCTTGAGATCCGCAATCCTCTCCCTGACGTATTCATTCAAAACAATCTTTTTTGGCTCGTTTTCCTTGGGGCCAAAAAGTTTATCAATCCGTTTTCTTATGGTCTCAACGAGTCGCCCTTCTCCAATCTCCTCGGCAAACAGCGTTTCCAACTCATCAGCGCATTCTTCAAGCATCTGAGACAGAAGATGGTGGGATTCGTAGTGCCTATCCAGCATGATGTCTTCTACCTGGTTCTGGATTTCTACAATACGGTCCAGGTTCCTCTTCCCCCTCGACAGGGTGGTTTTCCAGTTTTCTTCGGCGAGGGACATTAATTTCTTTTCTAATATTTTCAGGGAGCCGGAGAGAACGGACACAGGAGTTTTTAACTCATGAGACAGATGGTTAATCACCTTGTCTTTTGCCCGGTTCATACTCGAGACCTCTAAGTAGGCCCTCTTCAACTCCTCAGAAAAGCGGGCGTTTTCTATTGAAAGGGCGACGGTTCCCGCCACCATACTCAATAACTCCACATTAGCCTGATCAAAGGTTCCCTCCTTCTTGTTGATGGCGCATAACGCACCGATGATTCGATCGCTGCTTCTCAAAGGCACAAAGAGCAGGTTTTTAGTATGGTACCCGAGTTTTTTATCTCTCTCTCGATGAAGTGCAGGATCAGCAGAAGTATCGGATACTATTAAGGGCTCACCGGTCTTGATAACTTTACCCGCTACAAGCTCATCAACAGGGAAACGAATTTCCTTCACCCTTTTTTGGGTGGCGCTGTCATCATAGGACGCTCCCACAAAAAATAACTCTTCCTTCTCCTCATCTAATAATATGACGATGGCGCCCTCTGATCCCATGAGTCGTTTTACCTCACTGCTGACATAATCATGAAGTTCTTCCAGGTCAGGATATTCAGGGAGGGCGGTGCTGATCCTGAGGAGCGCCGCATTATTCGCGTATGCTCTTATTATTTCTTCCGAGAACCTGGCGTTTTCTATGGAGAGGGCAATGGTTCCTGCTATCATGCTCAACAGATCAAGATCCGTCTTATCAAAAGTCCCTTCCTTCTTATTACGGGCGCATAAAGCCCCGATAATTCTATCGCCACTCTTTAGTGGCACCTCGAGCATATTTCTTGTGTGGTATCCGAGTCTCTTATCCACCCCGGGATAAAAATGGGGATCTTTGGAAGTGTCATGCACAATAATCGGCTCACCGGTCTTGATAACTTTGCCGGCTACGCTCTTATCCGCAGGAAAACGGATTTCCTTTATCCTCTCCTTAGTGGTGCTGTCGTCATATGCCGCACCCATAAAGAAGAGTTCTTCCCTCTCTTCATCCAACAGTATGACAAGGGCGCCCTCTGTGTTTAAAAGCTGTTTGATCTCGCCGCTGACGTAATCTAAGAGTTCTTCCAGGTTATGGTATTCAGGGAGGGCAGTGCTGATCCGCAATATGGCCTCGTTGTTGCGTGCGATCTTTTTCTCCCGGGTAATATCTCTCAGAAGAACAAGTTCTCCTGCTGGTTCGTCTTTTTCTTCCGAATATACTCCGGCCCTCATAACCACATCCAGGACTTGACCTTCTTTTGTAAGCCTCTTGGTTTCATGACGGAGTATGACCTTTTTCTCAAAGAGTTTTTTTATCATATCACCGGTTTCCTGCTCCAACCCCGGTGGCGTATAGGGAATGGTCTTTCCTTCTAATTCATCAAGGGTCCAGCCGAAAGTCTCGGTGAATGATGGATTCAGATAGTAGACCCTGCCATCCAATGTGAATACGACTATCGGATAGGGGACAAAGTCAAGGAGGATCCTCAGGCTTTTTTCAGATTTGCGTAATGCCTGCTCCACTTTTTTTTGGGCGGTAATATCCTGGAGGGTCTCTATGGCGCCTGTGATGTTTCCCCTGTCGTCTTTCAAGGGGGATGCGGTAAAGAAAAGCCACTTGCTCCCTTTCCCCAGGTCTCTAAAAAGTCGGTCAGCCTCATAGCCGCCCTCTGTAACAGCGGATTTTTGGTAATTACCGTGATAATGCTTGGCTATTTCTTCTTCGGGTGCATTGTCCACAATAAGGTCAGCCATGGTAGGCCTCTCAGTTGCATAGAAACAAAGCCACTGTTTGCTGGTCCCGATGATTTCATCGGCTGGGATACCCGTCAGATTCTCATAGGCCTTGTTGACATGGGTAACCATATGGTTGTTGTCAATGACGAAGGTCGGGATAGAGGTTTCCTGGAGGATTTGAGAAAGCCTTTCTTTGCTCTCCCTGAGCGATGATTCTTCCCGTTTTTGTTCGGCAAGTTCATTTCGTAAAGTCTTAACCTGCAGTTCAAGCTGTTCGTATGTTGGCCGTTCAACCATCAGGGAATATTCCTCCATTTACTTTGATAATGAGAATAGACTTTTGATACAGGCCCTCGGCTGCTTTTTCAAGCCCCGTTTTGAATTCGATCCTGAGGCCAGGACCTATTACCTGGAACCTCCACCGCCACCTCCACCACCGCCACCTCCACCATGGTCCTCCTCGGGACGATTGGCACGCGTAGTGAAAAGCTTCAACAGAAAATATTTCTTTTCCCCGGGTGAAATTGTGATTTCGATGGGGCCTTCCTTCTCCCAGGCATATTGCGAGGGAATCAACAGAATATATTTCCCAGCCTGGACGGGCGCCGGTCTGAGAGGTGTTGTTCCTAATGAAATTTCCCCCCCAGAGCAAACATTTTTGTGGGACTTTATCAATCCAAAAAACACCTTCATCTCTTTCTTTACAAAATTGTCTGCCGGACACAGACTGAGGCTGACACCGGCAATATTGCAATCCACCTCAAAAAGGCCTTTCTTGCCGCCCTCTCTGGATTCAATCGCCTGGCCAGAATACGCTGTCGTCAAGCATATTATCAATGGCCATATGAAAGAGAGACCAATAACACCCGCATTTTTTGTCATTATCCAACCTCCCAGCCCTATTTGCGATTTAACCTTCAATTTTTTTGAACCCTGAACCCCTGAACCTGTGAACCATTATAATAAACAAAAGCGATGCGCACAGAAAATTAGCCAGCCCAAAGAGGATAGGTGTTATGGCCAAAACCATTATAAAAAGAATGGTCGCAACACCCAACAATGAATAAGTGAATTTTTTATCCCTTTTCCTTTCTGCCAGGACATAGATTAGAGAGAGCAATATGCAGGTCATTATGGTTTCAACCAAAAGAAAAAGGAGGCTTTCCAGATTTACCACAGAAAACCATTTCCTGCCGGTGGGCCAGGACCATTCATCGTTGATCTCAATGTGAAAATATCCATTTACTATCTGGTTGATTGCGTTGGCAAAGAGAAAAACACCGGGCATGCCGTATGAATCCTTGTTGGCATGGGGTGTAAAATCCGTGGGGCTGAAGGGAACCTTGAAGAAATCAGTGTCCTTCATCCAGAGACCGATCAGGACAATCTTGCCTGAAAAAAGGTTTTTGTCGGCCACGCCATTATATACTTCATGATATGGAACCCTGACAAAGGGCGTTCTTGAAAAGGCCAACCATAGACGTCTTGGGATTGTCTTACCGATCAGGCGTACACCCCCATCTTCTAATGTGGGATTTAGCCTCAGTTTTTTTGCTAATGTCTGTACAAAAAAACTCGGTTTCCCCATTTTGACTCCTGACAGATCAAGTTTATCCCATGACATCAAATAGGTCACTTCATTGATCCACGTCAGGTCTCTGTAGACTGAAATATAGCCCCAGTCAGCCTCGCTATAGATCCCTTGGTCCTGCGCATTTCGAAATTGTCCCAAAACAACGGGGAAGTCTTTTTTTTCTGCCCATTTCAGGCTTTTGATAAATTCCTTTGTGGCCTGTTTTGTCGGGTCATCATAGGCCGGTGAAAACCAGAAATCAAAACCCACAACACCCGCCCCCATTTTGTAGAGATTCTTGATTACTTTCGAGTGATATCTCCGCCACAGCTTAGGGTCCTTCGCAAATGAGGGGACGTCATTTTTGCCATTCTTTACAATCATTTTTTTGTTTTCATCCTTTTCAATGGTAACCACAGTCACATCCATTGAATTGGACAAAAGGGTGAGCCGGCACTGCCATATCTTTGTTAACAGGTTTATCTTCAGGTGGTTTATCAGCGGCATAATAACAATCATTAAGAAACAGGTAATAATAATGCTTTTTAACAAACCTTTTTTGGTTCTTGGACGGGCAGGCTGTTTACGCGGCCCTCTTTTTTTATCGGCTCCCTTTGCGATGTCTTCATCCCGCCACAATAATCGATAGGCCCTTACGGGTTCAGCGATGTTTTTTACGTTTTGTTCCCCCATGAAATCGTATCTCAGAGCAAGTTTTCTCTTGACCTGGTCGTACACGGTACCGGAAATACAGATACCTCCGGGATCGCCTAAGCTCTCTAATCGGGCAGCGATATTTACCCCGTCACCGTAGATCTCTTCTCCTTCAATAATCACATCCCCGATGTTGATTCCGATACGAAACATCATCTTACGCTGGTCGGGCAACTCTGAATTTTCTGACTCTAACGCCTCCTGGATTTTTATTGCACATTGCACAGCATTCACTGCGCTGGAAAATTCAGCCAAAACATTATCGCCAGGAGCGTCCACCACTCGCCCCCTGTGTCTCTGGATGAGTGTGTACATCACCTCCCGGTAGGCTGTTATTGTCCTGACAGTGGCCTCCTCATCGTCGCCCATGAGCCGGCTATAGCCCTTTACGTCAGCACTTAAAATAGCAGCGAGTTTACGTTGGAGATCCATATGCCGTTCCGTTAACAGTTAACAAAAAACCCATTTGTTTAATTTTGACATAAATACAGTTTAAAATCAATCAACGTCTTATGCGCTTCAGACACTGCAGGGTCATTTCCGACAAGGCCCTGGCCATCGGAGGGGGCGTGCTGGAAGCGGTTTTGATGGCGATCAACCGGATGGATTCCGGCACGGGATATCACCATTCCTTCATTGTGGTTAACTAAAAAGAGCGATTTCCCTTGACTTACGCTTAATTTGCAATAAAATGCCCAATAATTACCCTTAATTAAACCACGGGCTATGCCCGTGCGACTCCAAAAGGTTCGACCGTTCCGGCGTGAATGATTTGCCCCCGCATAAAAAGAGCAGATTTGAGATACAGCGCAGGGCATTTCGTCAAAGCTATTCACGAAGCACCAGATACTAAAATGCTGGATATCGGAGATCATTGGGATTTTAGCATGCCATCTGTTTCGATTACCTTAGAGCAGAAGATTTTGACACCACTCACTGCTCACGAAATTGCGATGCTTTTAGCCCCCTTCGAGGGGGCTTCCTCAAACCACCTGCTATGCAGGTGGTAGGTGATTAAACCATCAGCTATCAGCTATCAGCTATCAGCCATGAACCTTATTCCCATGGAGCACCCTCTCAAACTCTGCCCTATCGTCTCCTGACAGGAGCTTGTTTTCCTGTTGGGAGCGAAATCTTCATTACAAATCCAGAACCTTAAACCCTAAACCTTATGCCTTGGGCCTTGTGCCCTGCACCTATTACATACCCCACATGCTATTTTATACAGTTTTCTGTTTAACATTCAAATTGTGGAGTTAAACAGAAAGAAAAAACGTGAAATTGACGGTTTTTTCCTAATATTTTTTTAAATTTTGGATACTAAACAGAAAACTATACAATCACTGGTTGACGTGCCTCCGGCGCGTCAATGCGGAGTTGAGCGGAGCAAGGCTTCGCCACGCCCGACTGGCCGTCACGCCTACGGCGCGACAACCAGTCGTTCGAGTCGGACCTTTTTTCCAGCATAATCAGTCCGCTTCGCGGCCTATTATGCCGGAAAAAACGCCGCTCAACTCCGCATTATGCCTTGAGGAAATAGGTAAACAATGAGCATACAACTTTCGTTGGCTGAGCAGCTTTCTTTCACAACAGTTCGCATTGAATGTATGTTACACGATGGAAGTTCATCAGTTGGAACTGGTTTCTTCTTTAAATTTGTTACTGAGTCAGACAAAACAATACTTACAATTATTACAAATAAGCATGTAATTGAGGGGGCATCAAAAGCAGTCTTTTATCTTACTAAAAAAGGGGCTTCTGGTGAACCAAAGTTTGGCGAATATAATTTTTTTGAAATGTTTGATTTCCAGAATTGGATCTTGCACCCTGATGCCAATGTTGATCTATGCGCCCTTTCAGTTTCAAACTTATTTAACCGCCTCTATAATCAAGGCCAAGACTTTTTCTGGCGTGCTTTTGACAAAAATATCATACCTAATCACCAAGATGTAACTCTATTATCAGCTTTAGAAGATATAGTGATGGTTGGGTATCCTATCGGTTTATGGGATTCTAAAAACAATATGCCGATTTTTAGAAAAGGCATTACAGCAACACATCCAAAACTTGATTATAATAATAAAAACGAATTCTTAATTGATGCCGCATGCTTTCCAGGCTCAAGCGGCTCACCAGTTCTTTTATATAAACGGGGACTACCTATAGAGGCCGGGCCAGGGATAAAAATCAGTGGAATAAATGGTAAATTGTTATTATTAGGTGTATTATATGCTGGCCCACAATTGGCAGTAAATGGAAAAATTCATTCTGTCCCCATACCAACTAAAACAATATCTATAGCAACTTCAAGGATTATGATAAATTTAGGATACGTAATAAAATGGAATAGAATTTTAGAACTTGAACAACTTATAATAGATAGTGTTCCAAAAGCCGATCATAACCAATAAATCAAGCCGACGCAAAAAAACAGACGTGAAATGGGGGCGATCTGAGGTTGAAATCATGGTTGGGTTTCCGAAAAAACATCGCTGTGAACTGTACTGGCCTCGTAACGGAAGGCGTTTATCCGGGTGAATAAGAACACGAAGAAAGGGTTTCCAAAAAGATGAACCCCAACCCCGAAAAGATGATCGAGTATATCCAGGCCCTTGAAGCGGCCAATAAGCAGCTCGTAATTTCCCTCAAACGATGCCTTGAATTGTTGGCAAATGTCCCGCCCGAAGTGGCAGACAAAGACAAATGGAAAAGCATGCTTGATGATTTCAATAAGATCGTCAAGATTGGTGAGAAGGTAACCATGAATAGGACACTGCATTAGGGACCTTTCTATGGCTGAAAAGTTAGACGTAAAGGCGTCATAAAGGGGTCAACAGGAGGCTTGACCCCCACAAGAAAAACATTGAAGCCATGAAGTTTGAATTAAGCAAGGGTCAAGAGTAGATTTGACCCCTTTTCATGACCTTTCTGATTGAAATTGCGCTCTTATGTTGTGAGTCTGGTTATGTTGTGTGTATTTAGATCCCTCCATATAATTCTCCAGATTCCTTTTGTAAGGAATCCTTTTAATTCCTTTTATTCCATATTATTTTTCAGATTCCATTCGTTTAGCCTCCGACAAAAACCAGTCTGCAGAGTCCTGGTCAAAGCCCTCATTTGACATTGCAAAACGGTAGGCCTTTCGATAGTAGTCTGCCGCCTTTCCTTTTTCTCTACGGGCTTCATAGACCATAGCCAACCGATTAAACCCATCGATCTGGTCGGGATATTCGGTGAGAAGTTCCCGGGATACGGCTTCCGCTTCATCTAATTTGTTCTGCTTTATGAGATCTACGACGCTATTTGACAGTTGATCAAGCTCTGTGTAGACAGGGATGAATCGCTGTTTTTTGACGGAAGAGGGCCTTTTCACTTTTTGTGGTGACAGACAACATTTTTTATACTTTTTACCACTGCCGCAAGAACATGGTGCATTTCGACCTATTTTAACCATAATCCAATGCTCTCATAATTTTGTGTTTGGGGCAATGGCTTTATCATGCAGCTGCGATTTGCCACGGATTTATCCGCCGAGGAATACGTTCGCAGGGAAGCCTGGAAAGAGGCAAAACTTGATAACTGCCCTATCCACCCGGAAGGAGGGTGTGGATTCAGGAAAAATGGCACTTACAGCAGAAAGTATCCGGAAGGTACAAAAATAGCGAGGTGGCACTGCCGAATAGGGCATCAGACGTTCAGTTTTCTTCCCGATTGTTTGTCTGCACGTTTACCCGGTACGTTGAAGGAAGTCGAAAACGTCATAGAAGAAGTCCAAAAATCGCCCTCGCAAGAGAAAGCCGCTAAAGAGATTCGCATCGATATCTTTCTCCCAGGTGCTCTTCGATGGATTAGACGCAGGATACTTCCAATCCGAATAGCGTTAACGATGTTGATCGAGCTTATTCCTTCAATGTTTTCGGTTTGCGACCCTACCTTGTCATCCTTTCGTTGCGCACTTTGCGTTACAGATGTTCTTCCTGAGCTTCGTCAACATGCCTCTCCATTTCTACATATCCTGCCACCTCCTTTAGGCTTTTTTTCCCGCCCCGGATCAAAAAAAACAAAAAATAATCGTTTTCAACACGAGACGGGGAGTGACCCACCTCTTTAAAGGTCTTAAATTGTCTCCACGGGGAGGAATCAGCATGAAAGACACAGAAAAGCGGTTCGTGATGGTTGGTTTCAGGTTGCTTGCTGGATTCGTGCGTCTTCCTGCCATCCCCAAAACCAGAGTATAACCAGAAAGGAGTTGATCATGATCAAGAAAAAGATCCTTGTCCCCAACCGGATCAGACGCATTGAGGGAGGGTTTAGCTTTATCCCCCACCGCTTCCTGACCGATGGTTTTTTAGCCTCCTTGAGCCAGACAGAAATCCTTCTCTACCTTTTCCTTATCATAGTCTCAGATCGAAACGGCCTTTCCTTTTATTCCTACGACGTCATCTGCACCTCGCTGCAAATCACCGTGGACGATTATGTCGAAGCCAGAGACGCTTTGATCCGTAAGGATCTGATCGTCTTTGACGGCACCCTCTTTCAGGTGCTCGATCTACCTAAGGAGCCCATTCAAGAGAACGCCGGGAAGCCCCAACGTCATGGACGATTGAAGATAAAGGACCTTGTCGAGCAATCCATTGGGGGGATTTGAAGTGGGCAATGTGGATATCACGCGATTGACCAAGGCCATTGTTGATTACCTCGGTTGGCTCAACTCTACGGGAAACTCAATAAGGCTCAGGGAACGCTACGATCAGATTCTGATCGAATTTCTCATTTTCGCACTCCGGAAAGAAATTGTCTGGGAAAATATGTTTTCGTTGGACACTCTCAGGATGTTCGGAAAACATTCTGCCGGCCTTACCGGTGCAATTGATGTGCTTACAGGCTTTTCGGGTTATCTCTATGAAGAAGGCACCATCCCGGAGCCGCTTGAGGTTCCACACAACCGAGTCCTCCTGCCCGACATTTGCGAAAAATACCTGCTCTACTTACAGCAAGGAAAAGCCGTTTCCAAAATCCTTGTCAGATCATCAAGAAGGGTGCTGGCCCCTCTAAATGAGTATCTTGAACAGCGCAACATTGGTCTGACAAGTCTTAAGATCCAGCACATCGATGATTTTCTGTCGGAGTTCAATAAACCATTTTGCAATGTCACCCGCGGCATTTATCGAAGCCAGATACGGAGTTTCCTGAAGTACCTCCGCGATGAAAAGGTGATTAAAAAAGATATTGCCCATCTGCTGGTGGGACCCCGCATGTTCAGTGAGCCGAAACCTCCCAGATTTTTACGGCCAGAGGAAGTGAAAAAACTCTTTGGCAACATCACCCTGGACACGCCTGTAAAGATTCGAACCTACGCCATGCTGCTCCTGTCTTACTCTTTAGGACTGCGACCCATTGAGGTCAAGCAGATTACCCTCGATGACATCTCCTTTCAAAGAGCAGAGCTTACCATTTCAAAAAGAAAGGCCAATAATCCCGTTGTCATGCCACTGCCAGAAAAAACCCTGAAAGCCATCGCCTTGTATGTCCATAAAGTCAGGCCCGAGAGTCCCTACAGAGAACTTTTTCTGACCTTTCATAAACCATACAGGCCCGTTTGTACAACTGTGGTGAGCCATCACATCTCGAAGACAATGAAAGCGGTAGGACTCTCTGCTTCAGCCTACTGGTTGCGGCATACCTACGCACAGAGTTTACTCCGCATGGGCCATTCCATATACGACATCAAAGAGATGATGGGTCATCAGAGCATCCGATCCACCCAGCGATATCTTCACGTCAACATAGAACATATGCGAAAGGTCTTATTTGATGAAACCCTTTGAAAGCATCATGGCCTCTCAAATCGAGGCATATCTTTCTTACCGAAAAAGTTTGGGCTATCGTTCCATGCCTGCCAGATACCATCTCCTTACTTTTGATAGTTATCTGGTAGACACCAACGCTGATTGGGACACTTTCCATCCGCCCTTTTTCCTTGAAATGAGGAGCCGGATCCCTTTGGAATCCCGGACCGTCAACGGTATCCTTTCCGCGGTTCGAGCTTTGTTCCGTTTCCTCGTTCGTCGGGGAGAACTGACGCACAATCCTCTGAAGGATGTTCCGCCTCTCAAGGAAAACACCATCGTGCCCTTTGTATTCTCTCCTGAACAGGTGGATCAGTTGCTGGATGTGATTAGAAGCAGAATCCGAAAAAACGAAAACTTCTTTTTGACAGACCTGGCCATCTATCTGGTTGTGCTGTTGATGGCCCGCTGCGGCATGAGGATCTCAGAGCCTGTCAGGCTTTTACGGCGCCATTACCGACGGGATGATGCCACCATTTTTATCGAAAAGACCAAGTTCGGTAAAGACAGGCTTATCCCGCTTCAAAAGGACGTCTCAACACAGATTGGAAACTATCTGTCTGTCCGTGAAACGCTCCGCCCCCATGACGACAACCCCTATCTTTTGGCCGGTAGAAAACAAAAGCATCTTGGGAGCATTACCAGTTTGTTAACAAAAATAGATGATTAAAGTGGAATCTGGTTTTTCTTATACTTGTCGAAAACCTTATCGTACGTCCCATTATATATGGCACAACGAATTCTAAGCATTGCGTTTCCGGTTTCCTTAACCCACCATGCCCCTGAACGCTTCATTCGTGTATGGCATATGAATTTGTTCGCAGACTCAATGCCCCCACTGCCAATAGGATAACCACCGATTCGATCACCTCGATAATGGATTCTCTCCCGGTTGTTCTGCAAGTAACCAATGAGCTTTCGGATTTCTTCCTTTGCCAGACTATCCCGGGGAGGCATTCGTTGAAGGCCCCAAATCACATTATCCACTTCCGAATAGAAAAGCCGAGTGAGCGTACTTTCCACCCATTCCAGGCACTTTTGAGATTTCTCACCATATTGAAGTTTTGCTACCTTGTGGATATGTTCTGCACAATGAAAATAGTCCAAAATCTGGCGCCCTTTGGGAAAACAGGCAACCATATGTTTCCACAGCCAGTCGGCTCCGTCACCCAACAATCCAATGCGAAGATTGGCCTGTGGGATTCGAGATGCCACAAATGATAGATCCTCGCCAAATTGCTCTTCATTCTGGATTTGATGCCAACTCGCTAAATGGACAATTCTATCTTTGCCCACCAAGTATATACGGAACCCTTTGGCCTCCTGCCATTGTCCTTTGCCTCTTTTTTCATTGCGCTTTGCTTTCAGACGCGTCGGGACATGGGCCCCGTCGGAAGCTACAACCAATACCGGGCGCCAAGAGCTTTCGGTCATCTCCTGACACCTCGCCGCAATTTCTTGATCGCTGGGAATAGCATCCTCCAGGCAGGCGTATTCACCCACTTGCTCAAATGTATCGTGCATGAAATGGTCGCTGACACAGTGATCGGTGAGTTCTGCGAACAGCTCGCTGCCACTGGAAAACGGAACCTCCGCAGCGGTTCGCGTTGCTTTTCTCTGAACATCAAACTGGTTCTTCTTACGGCTGATTTCCAGCGTCTTGTCCAATGGTAAAAAACCATATGAACAATTTACACAATAAAACCAGGGCCGTTTCAAAGCGCTGGGCCCCTGCATCGTCACTATCTCTTTTAAGTGATCACGCCGCTTTTTGCACATCTTTCCGCATTGTGGGCAAGGGGCGTATTCCTGCTCCAATAACCCGGCGTACTTTTGCTCAATCAGGGCTTGAAAACAGGCTCCGAAAAACTCTTGTTTCGTTTCGGAAAATAGTTGGCTGAGTTCCATGATCGTGGGCTCTTTACCGTCCTCAAACACTTCATCTATAATTTGGTCAACCCATTTGTCCACTTCATCATGGATCATATCTCGAAAGTCCTCTGTTGGAGCCTGTTCAAGTATGCGAGCAGCAAGTCCCATGGCACCCCCTTCCTAACATCCCGCCAGTTCTTGACGAAATCGGGATGAAAGGGGATAAACATAAATCTCCTTGACCGCTGCGCCCTGCCGAGAATGGTCCCGGTCCATACGACCGCGACCGGTCGTTTTTCCCACGTGTATCCAGTTGGCCGCCTTATAGCAGGTGCCTTTGAAGCGTTTTCGATTAACCAATGTTTCCATAAGAACCGGGCGATAGCCATAGCAGCCTTGCCAATCATCTGGCACGCTCTTGACTGCCAACGAAAGAGCCCTGCTGGCAAGGTTCTTGACCTCAACCCATGGAAGGATGAGAAACCGGCTGTTATTGATGATTTTTTGTAAGTTGGCCTTTCGTTGGTCATCGACCCATCCAATCCAACGATCCCGTGGCGCCATCTTCCAGGCCGGGCTCGAAAATTGAAAACACCCAAGAATGTCATCGGTTGCACCGGATTTAATAAAATAGCGCAACTGCGCTCCAAAGGGCAATTGATAACCCAGATAATGATAGCGATCAACGTATTCATACCAAAGCTGTCTTTGCTCCTGGTTATTAACCCTTGTTAACAGTATGGGCGATAGCCTTTTCAGCTTTGTGGAAATGGTCGGTTGAATATCCGCCTTTCCGGTCCGTTGAACCTTTACTGCGCCTTTATTCGTATACTGTTTTCTGCATGCCGGGAGCTTGATAGTTCCTTTTTCGTCCAAGCGTTCAAGAAACTGTCGGCATTCAACGCTTTTAAGCTTCCCGGTAGGTCTTTTCCACGAGAAAAGCTCACAGACCGTATTGGCAAGCTCAGTTCGGCTGAGCTTCGGAAAGGTTTCTATTATCTCAACTATTTCGCTTAATTGTTGAGTACTGACGGTGTGTCCACAAAATTTCTCTAAACACCCTGATTCCATTTGATCACCTGCCTTTCGTGACAATAGCTGATTATGCTATACAGGCAATCAACAGGAATGTCCAGAACTTTTTTCGCTTTTCTGTAACTTTTTTTCGTTAATCCATCAGAAATCCATTAACAAACCGGTAATGCTCCCAGCATCTTTGCGATACGACACTTCGATACGTGTTTCATAATGCGGTTAAGGAAATCGGCCTTCGTCAACCACGGAAGGTCGTGGGCAATGTCAACTTCAATCCGCCCACGCCTCATTCCCTGCGACATTCTTTTGCTGTCAACACCCTCAAAAGCGTTCGGGAACGAGGGCGATCCGCCCAAAATGCGCTACCCGTTCTGGCGACCTATATGGGCCATACCAATTACAAGTTTACCAGTGTATATCTTCGGGTAGCCGATGCAATCAGCCGCAAGGAGCTGGTTGATTTTTCTCTTTGGCAGAAGGTTAAGAAATGAAACTTTCTCCCTTGATCCATCAGTTCTTCAATCAATATCTTCCCCATATTAAAGGGGTCAGTCACCAGACCGTCAAGTCTTATCGAGATGCCTTCCGGCTTTTTCTCCCCTTTGCAGCTTCGTTCTATACCATCAAAGTCAAATCGCTCCGGGTGGAACATATCTCATCAGGATTAATCATCGCATTCCTTGAGAATCTGCAAAATCAAAGAAAGAACCTTGTCAAAACACGCAATCAGAGGCTTGCGGCCCTCAAGTCCTTTGCCAAAATGATCCGCTTTATGTATCCCGAACAACAAGATGTGGCAAATACCATCCGCAACATTCCCCAAAAGCGAGCTCAGAAGGCCCTTATCGGGTTCCTTTATCAGGATGAGATGCTGCAGATTTTTCAGGCCGTTGATCTGAGAAGAAGGGAAGGGTTCAGGAATTATGCCCTGCTCCATCTGCTCTATGACTCTGGCGCCAGGGCCAGTGAAATAACAATGCTCAATCTGGAGTACTTTGATCCCAAGAAAAAAACCTTAGCTATCCTGGGAAAAGGAAACCGGTTCAGACTCATAAAGCTTGAGCCCAAGACCTGTCAACTGCTTCAGCTCTATATCCGAAAATATCGTAACTCTCCACGCCCCCCATATCAAGACCGGCTCTTTATCAATCAACGGGGGAATGAGCTCACCCGCCATGGAATTTACCGTATATGCAGAAAGTATCTGGAAAAGGTTCTTCCTCCAAAGCGCCTAAACAATATTAGTCCTGTTCATAGTTTCCGTCATAGCAGAGCTGTGGACATGCTCTATAAAGGCCATCCCATCACGGATATCAAAAACCACCTGGGCCATGACAACATCCAGTCCACCACAGTTTATCTGCATTTGGATCTGGATCGAAGGCGCCACATCCAGAGGCGGTTTATCAGACATATGAAATCGATCCTGACGGACGATTCAAAGATAGAACAATTACTCCAGTGGGAAAACGAGGGGGATTTAATGGCTTGGTTGGATAGTTTATAGCAGGGGTAGATAACCAATGGCCCTTGATGGAGAGCTACGCAAAAAGCAAAAATATTATGTTGTCGGTCACAAAGACAGGTTCGTTAAAATGCGTGATAACCTATTGCTTTTCTTGGTTTTTTGGAATGCCTCATGGCAAGTATCAAAACCTTACTGTTTTTAGAGTGTTAGGCATACTCGCAACATAAGAGCTCATATTGTTAAATTTAATTGGTTACAGTTATTTATTTAAATCTATAAGTTCGCGTATTAAATAGCATAATTAGGCAATA
>JACKQG010001512.1_pt1 | contig 32008 bp, 22 predicted proteins | sample 8237621 | NCBI WGS metagenome assembly JACKQG01 (sample SAMN15677084, study PRJNA649215) | marine metagenome | biome: marine; feature: Black Sea; material: saline water; isolation source: suspended particulate matter (SPM) from the Black Sea western gyre | collected 2013-06-09/2013-06-10 | depth...
CCCAAGGCGCCGAACAGATCGCGTTCGAATGCCCCGCCGCTCGCAGGCGCAACAGGTGTCCGACCGAAAACGTGCCGCGATCGGAGATCATGGTCATTTTTGCAGGCTTCAGATGTTTGCAGAGCAAAGCCAACTGTTCGTCGACCGCCTTGCGTCCGTTTTGATTGCCATCCACCGTGTGGCCGTACAGGGGCAACGGCCCGAACTTATCTACAAACGTGCACAGACCAGCATGAATCATCAACGAGCCATTGGGCGCATCATCGGTGGCTCGCCCCTTCGTGATATGGGCGGGAGCCAACTGATCGTTGCTGCGGACAACTTCTTTTTTCCCCGAACGATCGATGACTTCTTTCTGGCGTGCCGTTGCTTGTTCGTACTCACCTTCAAGCAGGATGTGTGTCGGATCGTAATGCAGCTCGTTGAGTGGCACATTGAACTCATGGGAAACGTGCAAGGCAAGACTCGCCAGAATCGAATGGCGTTGTTCGAAGAACGCATCCAACGCACGTCCCAACCGATCGTCATTGATTTTATCGAACGGCATACCCCACAGGATGTCAGCGCCGGTATCCCTTGCCCATTGGTCGACTTTGCTCAGTGCCGTCGAACCAGAAAGCCGCGCTGCCATGAGCAAGCTCAACGTGGTCCCAAAGTCGAAGTCGGCTTGGGGATCTGCAGGCACGTGTTGGTTGATGATCGATATGACCTTCATTTGTTCTATCAACGGAAAGACGACCGCCAGCGAGCCAAAGCGGCGAGCTTCCGAGTCCGTCTGATTTCCGTACCAAGTAAGCGCCATGTGCGTACCATGGCAAAGTTCGGCCTGGAGCGCAATAGCCCCTTTGGGTATTTCCGGTGTGTGCGGAGGATGGGTTTAACCCGAAGCCGTAGGCGATGGCGTGTGCCGCGAGTGGACAGTCCATCCCACTGCCCGCCATCGCCTACGGCTTCGGGTTAAACGAAAGTACTTCCAGAAATCGAGCCAAACGAGACCCATGGCCAAAGAGACCATGCGCCGCACTGCCGGCGACAACGAGTACCTGCATCAAGACTTCCACGGTGCATTGAGCGCAGGTATCGAGTATTTGCACGAGAACTTCGGCGAAGAATCGGTGCGCCAGTACCTCTGGCAGTTTGCCCGGACTTTCTACGCGCCGTTGACCGAGGAGCTCAAACGCCGGGGCTTGGCTGCGCTGGAAGAGCACTTCCGCAAGATCTACGAACTGGAAGATGGCGTCGTTCGTTTCGCTCTGTCGGAAGACGAATTGCGAATCGAAGCCGACGCGTGTCCGGCGGTCACGCACATGCGCAAGCATGGGTACACCGTTGCGCGACTGTTCCGCGAGACCACCGATACGGTGAACCGGGCCATCTGTCACGAGACCCCTTTTGACGCAGAATTGCTCGACTACGACGAGCAGACGGGGCGCGGCGTACAGCGCTTCTATCGGAGCGAATCATGATCTCCTGCACTGAATTTATTCCAGCCTACAGCGAGTTGTTCAAGTTCCTCGAGGCCCGTGGTGGTCGGCAGGCAGTGGATGGCTATTGGGAGCATTTGTCCGATACTTTTTTGGGAAATCTCAAGAGTGCCGTCGAGGAGCATGGCTTGCGCGGCTGCTGGATCTACTGGAGCCACACACTGAACGAGGAAGCCGCGGACTTCACGATGGAACTGGACGAGGAGCGCGGCCAGTTCCGTATCATCATGCACCACTGTCCTTCCATGGGACGGCTTCTGGAAACCAAGCACGTCGAGCCGTATCACGACTATTGTCGCCACTGTGATGTGCTGTACCGCCGTGTGCTGGAGCCGCTCGGCTACGAATACGAGGCCGATTTGTCCAGATGCCACGAGGCGCAGTGTGCTTTGACCCTTTCCGACCCTAAGTGTTCGAAGCCCGAATGTTGACACAGCATAGGTACCCCTTGTAACAACTCAGACAACAAGCCATCACGTGGAAAGGCATTTTGACCGTGGATATCGAGACCATCGGTGTGGCAGGACTTGGGCTTCTGGGACGAGGGATTGCGGCGTGTTTCTTGGCGCACGGTTTCCGGGTCGTCGCGTTTACACGCCGCGATGTGACTCACAACGAGGCACGGGCCTACATCGAGCAGGCGATCAACGATTTCGTTGAACGGGCCGGCTTTGCACCAGAGCTTTCCCACGAGTGGGCCGAGCGATACGAGCCGACCTGTTCTCTGGAGCCGATGGCCGGTTCCGACTTCGTGATCGAAACGATCATCGAGGACATGGAGACCAAGCAGAGGATCTTCGATCAACTCGAATCGCTGGTCGCAGCCGAAGTGCCGATTGCCAGCAACACGTCGGCATTGCCGATCTCGCAGCTTCAATTGGGCCGCAAGCATCCCGAACGTTTCCTGGGTATGCACTGGGCCGAGCCCGCTCATGTCACGCGGTTCATGGAACTGATTCGGGGTGAGCATACGTCGGATGCCGCATTCCAGACGGCCGCTGAATTGGCCAAAGCCGTCGGCAAGGAGCCGTGCCTGGTGCAGAAGGACATTCCCGGGTTCATTGTCAACCGCATCGGCTACGCCATGTACCGCGAGGCGGTGAACATCCTGGAGATGGGCGTGGCCGACGTGGAGACCATCGACCGATCGGTCCGCAACGCGTTGGGGCTGTGGGCGACCATATGCGGCCCGTTTCGTTGGATGGACATAAGCGGTGGGCCGGGGCTCTACGCCAAGGCGATGCGTGGCGTGTTTCCCAGCTTGAGCAACGCTACCGAATTGCCCAAGACGCTTCAGGAGCTCATGGACAGCGCCGCCGCGGATGCTGCCGATAGCCATGGCTTCTATGACTACACGGAAGAAGAAGCCCGGCAGTGGGAAGAGCTTTATCTCAAGCATGCCTGGAAAGTGCGTGAACTAGTGAACGAATATTTTCCGCCCGAGGACACATGAGAGTTATCATCGACTCGCACCTGGATTTGTCGTGGAACGCCCTGGGTTGGAATCGCGATCTGACCCAGTCGGTGGGCGACATCAACGCTGCAGAAGCGGGCATGACGGACGACGATGCCCGAGGTCGCGCCACAACCAGCTTGCCCGAAATGCGCAGGGGTGGCGTGGCCGTATGCCTGGCGACCGTGCTGGCGCGAGTCAGTCCGCGGGCTCGGACGACCGATGGCGAGCGTCGACTGAGCGTCGATCACGCTCACCCGGCGACGGCCTACGCGGTCGCTCAAGGACAACTGGCCTACTATCGCTTGCTCGAAAGTCAGGGCGCGATCCGATTTCTTCGTACGGCCGAGGATCTCAAACGTCACTGGGAACAATGGAACGGGCCATCGACAGAATTGTGCCCGCTGGGGATCATACTGGCTATGGAAGGGGCTGATCCGATCTTCTCGCCAGACCAAGCCGAGAGCTGGTGGGATGACGGCCTACGATCGCTCAGCTTGGCCCACTATGGCCCCAGCCGCTACGCGGTCGGGACCGGCAAGGAGGGACCGCTCACGACGCAAGGCCGCCAGCTCCTGGCCGAGATGGATCGACTGGGCATGATTCTGGACATCACGCATCTGTCCGAACCGGGATTCACGGAGGCACTGGAGTTGTTTGGCGGTCCCGTGATGGCCAGTCACAACAACTGCCGGGCGTTAGTGCCCGGCGACCGACAGTTTTCGGATGAACAGATCGGGCGGCTGGTCGCGCGCAATACCGTGATCGGCGTGGCCTTGGACGCTTGGATGTTGTATCCCGGTTGGGAGAAAGGCCGGACCTCTCGCGAAGTCGTTCGTATCGATGCCGCGTGCGACCATGTGGATCACATCTGCCAAGTGTCCGGTGACTGCCGGCACGTGGGAATCGGCAGCGACTTGGACGGCGGCTACGGGACCGAACAGACGCCAGTCGGACTGGACACGATCGCCGATCTGCAGAAGCTGGCCGACATCCTAAGCGGCCGGGGCTATTCGGACGACGACATCAACGCCGTATTTCATGGCAATTGGCTGAGCTTTTTTGATAGGTATCTTCCGCAATGAACTATATACGCCGTAACCTTCGTGAGACCCTTGTCTTGCTGGCCTTGGCTGTCGGGCTGTGCGCCTGTCTGAGTCAAGCGGCCTGCGCAGCCGACGATACGCCGGACGTTGCGTCAGAACTCCGACAGCAGGCGGTTCGCACCATGCGCGATGTGCTCGAACACGAGGACCGCTGGGTCAAGGTGCACGCAGCCGAGTTCCTGTTGGCGTTGGAGTATCCAGACGCAGTCGAGGAAACGTTTGTCAAGGAACTTGAATTACATGGTGCAGAGCCAGAGTATCGAATCGGCATCTGGCGAGTGTTGTCCAAGGCCACCTACGATCCCAAAGAGAGACTCCGTTGGGTCCATAAGATACGCGATGTGTTTCTCGACCCGAACGCTCCAGACCGGCTGCACGCCGTCGAGACCTTGGCCAAACTTGGATACACGGTTCCCGGGGCAACGGGCAAGACCACGCAGAAAACGACAGAATGGAAGATATTCGAGGATCCCAACGCGGACGACCCCGCGGTGGATGCTTTCGCTCGCTGGGTCTTGGTCAACAGCGATCCGGAGCACGACGAATCGCCGTTGCGTGAATTGCTTGCCTCCCCAGACGCTCGTATTCGTGGCTTGGCTGCCTACGGAATTCGTCATCTGTCGACAGTCTCTCCGGCCACCGGACAGGCCCTGGCCTCCGCGGCCGCGGCCGAGCCGCAGGATTCGCCCTGGCGGGTCCATCTTGTATGTGCTACGGCGATTCACGGGCCGGCCGACATCCGCAGCGACTGGATGGACGAGCTGCGCGAGTATACCGAGGCGACCGACTCCAACGAGAGGTACCAAGCCTGCCAAACGTTGGCGCAAGTGGCGAGTCAAAATGATCTGGCTCTGTTGGCCGGACGATTGGAGGACGCGGACACGGACGTGCGCTCGGCCGCCGCCTATGCGGTGTTGCGAATCGGCCGGCGGGCACGCCATAGCCTGAGCGTTCTGGATTGGATTGTGATTGGCCTGTACGCCCTGGGGATGTTGGCCGTGGGATGGTACTACTCGCGGCGCACGGAAACGACCGACGACTATCTGCTGGGCGGTCGCAACATGAAACCGTTGAATGTGGGCCTTTCCTTGTTCGCCACACTTTTGAGCACAATCTCCTATTTGGCGTACCCCGGCGAAATGATCCGCTACGGCCCGATGGTCTTGGCCATGGTCGTGGCGTACCCATTCATTTTGATGGTGGTGGGATGGCTGATGATCCCCTTCTTCATGAAACTTCAGGTGACCAGTGCGTACCAGATTCTGGAGATGCGGCTGGGCCTCGGCGTACGCATGCTAGGATCGGTGTTCTTCCTCTCGCTGCGCCTGCTCTGGATGGCCGTGATCATCTACGCCACGACCGACAAGGTGCTGGTACCGCTCTTGGGTCTGGATTCGTCGGCCACGCCCTGGTTGTGTGCTGTGTTGGGATTGATCACGGTAACCTACACGTCGATGGGCGGCCTCCGGGCGGTCGTACTTACGGATGTCGTGCAAACCGTCATCTTGCTGGGCGGTGCGGTACTGACCGTGATCCTGATCACGATCTATCTGGGAGGCGTGGGAAGCTGGTGGCCCACCGAATGGGCGGCGCACTGGCCTGCGCCAAAAGCGTACGATCCAGTCGAGCGGATCACGTTCTTCGGAATCGTGCTGGCGACCTTCACGTGGTGGGTCTGTACGTCCGGCTCGGACCAGATGGCCATCCAACGCTACTTGGCCACAAAGGACGTCAAGGCGGCCCGCAATGTGCTGATCACCACACTGGGAGCCAACACCGTGGTGAATCTGTTGTTGACGCTGGTGGGCTTCTCGCTATTGGCCTATTTTCGTCTGAATCCGCATTTGATTCCCGACGGCCAGACGGTGCTCAGCGATGCGGATCGGCTGTTCCCGCAGTTTATCGCCGTGGCACTGCCGGCCGGTCTGAGTGGACTGGTGGTCGCCGGGCTTCTCGCGGCTGCCATGTCCAGCCTTTCATCCGGCGTCAACTCCTCGTGTTCGGTCATAACCGTCGACTTCATCGACCGTTTCCGCCGAAGCAAGGAGACCGAACTGGATCACGTCAAGCTGGCCAAATACGTTTCCATCGTCGTTGGCGTGGTGGTCGTGATTCTGAGCGCTTATGTCGGAGTCGTGCAAGGCAATCTGCTCGAGATTGCCTACAAAGTCGTAAACCTGATTACCGCGCCCCTGTTTGGCCTGTTTTTCATGGCCATGTTCGTGCGATGGGCAAAAGGGTGGGCGACGATCGTCGGCGCGTTTTGCGGTTTGGCCGTAGTGGTCATGATCAGCTTCTGGAAGGAACTGACCGGCAGCACGGAAGGAATAAGCTTCCTATGGGGTATGCCGTTAGGATTCCTGGCGCAGACGGCCGTGGGTTCGCTGCTCAGTCTCCTGCCAATCGGCCGTCGAAGGCAGGCTGAGTAACGACAGGCTGCCAATTTACCGATTTAGGCGACCCCGTCCGTCGGAGTCACGGCCCGTTGGGCCTTAGAAACGTGTTGTTGAATCCCGGCCCCAGGGCTGACACCCTGGGCTTTCGGGTCTGGCCGCTTCGCGGCTGGTCCCGCGACGGTACTCCGCTGGCAAAGATGCCCGCGGCAGTGGATCTGCAATGGCTCTTCACGCCCGAAAGGGCGCAGACTCGATAGCCCAGGGTGCCAGCCCTGGTGAACGGATGACCGCAACCATCCTACGAGGCCCAACGGGCCGTCACTCGAAGCTCGGGAGTTCCATCATGCCCCAGTCTCTTTCGAACGTCCTGTTGCACATCACCTTCAGCACGAAACATCGCCGGCCATTCCTCAAACAGCCGGAAGCTCGGGACGTCATGACCGGCTATCTGGTCGGCACACTCCGGAATCTGAAATGTCCGTCGCTGATCGTCGGGGTCGTGGAAGACCATGTCCATATTCTCTGCAATCTTGCACGTACAATCGCAATCGCTAAGCTCGTTGAAGAGGTCAAATCAAGCTCGTCGGCCCGAATCAAAGAGGAAGGTTCGTCATTACGAAGCTTCTATTGGCAGAATGGATACGGGGCGTTTTCGGTAAGCCAATCGAACGGTGCGAGCGCTAAGCGATACATCGGTGCACAGGAAGAGCATCATCGAAAGATGACGTTTCAGGAGGAGTACCGCGAGATGTTGAGAAGGCACAACATCGAATTTGACGAGCGATACGTTTGGGACTAAGGGCCACGGTTTGGGTCATGGCCCGTTGGGCCTTCGAAATGTACTGTTGAGACCCACATCCCAGGGCTTGCACCCTGGGCTATCGGGTTCGGCCGCTTCGCGGCTGGCCATGGGAGCCGCTGATGGAAATCAATACGCAGTCCGAACGGACCGACATAGACCGCCGCATCTGGCGAAAAGAACTCGACGAGTTTGTTCCTGCACGGATCTTCGATGTTCACACCCATGTATATCGTTGGGATTTCAACACGGATCCCGCAAAGAACTCCGGACGATTGTACGACCAGATCGGCAGCGTGTACCCCGTCTCGGATTGGCAACGGCTGGACCATTACGACGAGTTGTTGATGCCCGGTCGGCAGGTGTCGCGGTTGTCGTTTGGCTTTCCTTTCCCGAACGGCTGTGATTTCGACGCGTCGAATCGATTCGTCAGGCAAGAAACGGCGAACGACCGTGCGTCGGCGGGCCTGATGCTGGTCCACCCGACAATGACCGAAGAGAATCTGGAAGAACAAATCCACGCCTTTGATCTTATCGGCTTCAAGCCGTATCGCTTTTACGCGACCACCGGCGATCCGGTCCAATGCCGGATTGGCGACATGTTGCCTGAACATCAAATCGCCGTGGCCGACCGACATGGGTTGATCGTCATGCTTCATCTGCCCAAACGCGAGGCCATCGCGGATCCGGATAACATCGCGGACCTGGGACGGTTCACGGCTCAGTATCCCAATGTGAAATGGGTCTTGGCCCACTGCGCGCGAAGTTACTCGGCGTGGCCGATCGAGCGGGTCGCTGCGGAACTGCGCGAGCTTCCCAATGTGTGGTACGACACTTCGTCGGTCTGCGAGTCCGATGCGATGGAAGCCTTGTTGGCGACGGTCGGCGTGGATCGTGTAATGTACGGCAGCGACGACCTGCCCGTCGGCGTGCTCCGCGGCAAGTACATCGCCTTCGGATACGCTTGGGCGTACCTATCACCGGACAATCATTCGCTGGACCTGTCCCACTGCAACGGGCAAATGACCTTTACCCGGTACGAGCAGTTGCGGGCGATGCGTCGCGCGTGCCAGCGATTGGACCTGTCTCGACCCCAGGTCGAAGATCTGTTCTCGAACACAGCGGTACGACTAGTCGATTCGGCGCGCCGGTAACAGATCTTGTCGTATTCCCTTTGTCACGTCAGCCGCGCGAAACCGCTGTGACGGACCGGGCCTCCGATGCGCTCACGAATGTCGTCCTGCTTGATCGCTTTGGCGAGTTCAGGAAACACTTCCCCTGCGGCGGCCAGGTAGGCGTCTACGTGGCTGTCGGTGTGGGCCAGAGAGACATAGAACCCACCGCCGGCGAGGATGCCATGGGCGAGCATCCGCACGGTCAGTAAGGTGCCCAACGCCGCGGCCTCGGGATGTTCGAATTGAATCGTAGTCAGAGCCGGATGTCCGTGTGCCGCAAGCGGTACGCCTTCTTGGCGAGCGATTTCGAGCAGCCCTTCCTGGAATCGCTTTCCGATCGTCTCGACGTGATGCGGTACGTCGACGGTCTGCATCTTGCGGATGGTTGCCAACGCGGCAACCGGCCCCACGCCTTCGGTCCAATAGGTGCTGGAGATGAACGACTCCTGCGCCGCCTGCATCGCGGCCGTTCGACCGATGATTGCGGCGGCGGGATGCCCGTTACCCAGCGCCTTGGCGAACACAGCGATATCCGACTCGACGCCGTAACGTAGGTGTGCGCCTCCCAGAGCAAATCGCCATCCCGCGGTTATCTCGTCGAACACCATCACGGCGCCGATTCGATCGCATAGTTCGCGTACACCTTCAAGGAATCCTGGGTTCGGATCAACGTGCCGAGTGGGCTCCATCACCACGGCGGCCAACTGGTCGCCGTGTTCCGATACGATGGCGGCCAATCCGTCCAGATCGTTGTAGCGAAACGGGAGGGCTGTTTCGGCGAGTTTCGAGGGGACGCCGAGCGGCTGTAGCCCCGGCAACAAGTGACCGTCCAAGCGATCCGTTTCTCCGTCGGGTTCAAGGTTCGCCGCCAGATACCAGTCGTGCCAACCGTGGTACCCGCAGAACGCGATCCGGTCGCGCCGGGTCGCCGCCCGAGCAATGCGAACCGCCACGGCCATGGCTTCACCGCCGGTCCGCGCGTAACGGACTTGCTCGGCCCAAGGGTGAAGGTCGACCAGCAGTTGCGCCAATTCGACCTCTTCGGGGTTGTTCAGCGTACACATCGAGCCGGCCTGCACGCGGCCCACCACCGCGCGGGTCACGTCCGGATCGTTGTATCCCAACAGGCACGCTCCAACCGCCATCGTGGACATGTCCACATACCGCCGGCCATCGAGGTCAACGACTTCGCACCCCTGCGCTTCACGGTAGTACGCCGGCCACTGCTCCGGTGCGTACATCTCAGGCCGCTTGCTCAGAAGCTGAGTACCGCCGGGAATCAACGACTTGGCTTGGCGGTACAGTTCCCGATTCATTGGCGCAGAGTGCGTTTGCATTGGGATGACTCCAAAGCGTGACTAAGTACCTCACCACAAGTCTTGGGAGATTGGGCCGCTGACAGAAACCCGGTTTTTCCAAAAAAACCGGGTTTCTATTCCGCCCGGGAACTTCTGGGCGGGCACTTGCGTTACTGGGCTAACCACTCTACCAAACAGTCCAACTCTGGTCGATCACCATGTTCTTGTCAGGCGGCGGGCTGCTCTGCCGCGTGACACGGCCCTTCTGTGTCTCAGGCGATCCAGGCGGACGAAACGTCATCGGCAATCATCGCCACGGCTTCCTCAATATCGGACCCCGTCCAATCGTCGGCGAGAGTGGGGACATGTGCAGATCTGTAACTTCGATCAACGTGGTGTGGACCGACACAGTGCTGGCGCAGCGCCGGTGGTGGCTTAGTTTCCGGTATGGAGCCCAGATCAGGTGTTTGCATACCACGTCGAGACCCGTTCGTGACTGCGGGATAGAAACCCGGTTTTTTCGAAGAAACCGGGTTTCTGCCACCCGACGAATTTCCAAGAACTCGTGGTAATGGTCTATTGGTTTCATCCAACGGATGGGAAACTGCAAGCGATTCACCTTCGCCGGCATGATGGCCTTGTGCTCCAGCCAGTCGGTTTACCTCGTTGACCGCCAGCAGTACATCGAGAGGAGTGAGATACCCGTCGTTGTTGGTGTCGACGTACGGCAAGCTGGCCAGCGAATCCGAGGGATCCGCCGGAAGCCGCATCGTTCCCTCGATGTTCAGTGCACTGATCACGTGAAGCACGTCTAGTGGCGAGACAACGGTGTCGCCGTTCACGTCCGCCACATGCCCCGCGTTGTGCCAACGCTTGCCGATCTTGATCGTACCGTTGATGATCATCGGAACGACCGGCCCCGTGCCAGTTTGGAAATTGGTATCGCCGTTGAATGTATCCGCAAGTCGCAACGGCCACGGCCCATCATCTTCCTGCCAGCCGGCCGTGTCGAACGTTAGGTTTGCCAGAATACCGTCCGCAGGGACGGCGCCGGAACTTGTGCTCGTTCCAACAATCCACATCTGCTCACGTGTTTCGATGACGTTCGGCCCCGTGTTCGAGACACTGCCGAAAACGGTCCCTGGCCAGGTCAGGTCGACATCAGTTATGTCGGGGCCATCCTGTCTGCTCCCAAAAGCATCAGGAAATGCGTCTGCGACTTGAACGTTTAGGACAACTCCTTGAACATTCACGCTGCCCGTAATCTCAATGGGGATCACTTGATTCGGCCGCTCCGGAAACAGAACATGTTGACCGATGTCGATCACCAGCGGCTCGGTTGCTGAATGGAGATTCTCTCCTTCGCCGTCTTGCGAGGTGTCCACAGCGAACTGAGCGCGGTTGTTAGATAGAAACCCGGCTTTTTCCGAAAAGCCGGGTTTCTGCGCGTCAATCGCAGCCATTGCGTAGTTGTCATCATACACCGTGATCAGCCTCAACCGGTCAAAGGCCGAAGTCGAGTTGTTCCGTGCGAGGATTTCGTCGTTCGTATCGACTCGCTGGTCGCGGTCATAGTCGTACGCATCATCGATGGTAGCCGGGGCAAACAGCGAATGCGGATGGTTTCGGGCTCCGATCTCGTCGTTGGTGTCCACGTTGGCCTCGACGGTCGAGTTGCCCGATTCGCCGATAGCGTTGCCAAAGTAGAAAACGTCGTCTTCAGCAAGCCCGGTGTTCTCCGTGGCCAAAACCGTCACCTGGAGCCATTGGCCGGAGATCGAACCGGGTTCTCGTTCCGGCGTATACGGGTCGTTGTCGGCCCAGATCAACGTGATCCGGTCCGCACCGTTGACGCCTGCACCGGGACGCACCGATACGCTTTGCGGCGCCGGCCCCGGATTCCAGCTACTCGGATCGTCATCATTTCCAACCCTGAAGTCAAAGTCTGCCGTTGTCGGTGTTCCGGTTAGACCGTCGATGTCGATCATGATCCCGTTCAGGCCGCGGCTGTAGCTGGTGTAGTTGGCAAACGTGGCCGTCTCACCGGGCAGGAGGGCCCGCTTGGCGAGTTCCTTTGGCAGACTATCGGGGAACGTGGGATCACCAGGATCCGGGCTTGACACGTGCGGAGCGATGGCATTGTCGTCGTCCGCATTGGCTCCGGAGTTGTTGCTGTCCCAGGCCGAGTTGTTGTAGAAGACGTGTCGAGTGACCACCCGGGCATCGATCACATCCACGAGAAACATAGTCGTGTCGCTTCCCAAGTCGTCGTCGGTGACGGTGATCGTTACCGTGAAGAGGCCCCCTTCCGAGTAGATGTGAGTCGCATGGACCTCGCCGAGGCTGGCGCCGACGGGCTCGACCACACTTGCCGATTCCGGCGATGAGCCATCTCCCCAGTCGATCGTTGCCGTATGGAGATCCAAGGTTCCCGCGTCGCCAAACGTCACTGGAGTACTCTGAAGGTCCAGCGATTCAACTCGTCGCAATTCCCGATCGGCTACGGGATTGATTCCCGGCGATACGTTGGAAACGCTCAGCGCTGCCGTCTCCGTATTGCTGCCCATATCGTCGTCGCTTACCGTCACGGTAATCGTGTAAGTGTCGGTCGCCGTGCCGCTGGGATCATCATCCAGGTACGGATGCATCTCGCTGATGCCTGTCGTACCGGCTGCATACGCGAACGTTTCTGATGGGCTTCCGTCGCCCCAGTCGACCTGGACGGTGAAGGTGTCAAGTGTGCCGGGATCAATGATCGTGCCGGCGAGCGTGGTCATACCATTCTCCTCGATGGACGTTGCCGACAAATCCACGAGGACCGGCGCGACGTTTGTGACCGCAATCTGAGTTGTCACGGGACTGCTGATCCCGCCGTGGCCGTCGATGACTCGCAGTGAAACGGTCCACGTGTCCGGCCCGTCCAAACCGGCTGCGGTGAAGCTGGGCGAAACGCCAAGCTCGTCACCGCGGGCGGCCGCGGCCCCTGTTTCGCCAAAGATCCCGTCCTGGTCCAAGTCCCACTGATAGTCGGCGATGCGGTCGTCCGGGTCCGGATCGGTGGAACCGGAACCATCCAAGGTGGTCGACGAACCTTCGGCCACCGTGTAAGGGCCACCTGCATCGGCTGCCGGCAGATTGTCGATTCTGATGGAACCATTACTTACCGTCGGAACGATCATTCCTTCCGTCGTCTGAAAGTTTGTATCGTTGTTGTAGGTATCGGTAAGCTTCAACGTCCACGGGCCGTCTTCTCCAAACCAGCCCGTGGTATCGATTGTTACATACGCCAATACGCCATCGGCTAGGACGGCCCCAGAGGTGGTGGCTGTCCCCACGATCCAGATTTGTTCGCGTGTCTCGATGAAGTTGGCCCCCGTGTTCGCAACGCCACCGAACACAGTATCCGGCCCGACGAGATCGATGTTCGTTATGTTGGGACCATCGTTGACGCTGCCAGGGACATCGGCGTAGCCGTCGGCGATTTGTACGTTCAACACGACTCCCTGCACGTCGAGGCCGCCGGAAACGCAGATCGGAATCACTTGTCCGGGCGTATTCGGTAGCAACACGTGTGCTCCTACAACGATTGCCAAATCATGCGCGATGAGCCGATTGCCGAAATCTGCGTCCGATAGTGTCTGGCCAGGATCGACGGTCACGTCATGAACGCCGTCGCCACCAGGGTAGGACTGCTGCCAGCCGGTCCGTGGTACCTCCGCGATGGTGTAGGTGCCAGGCTCCAAATCGCTGAACGCATAAGCACCGTTGGCGTCAGTCAATGCGGTTGGTTCACTCTCGCCCAACTGGCCATCGCCGTCCAAATCCAGATAGATCTGCCAATTGGCCAATCCCGGCTCGGCATCGTCCCACACTCCGTTGTCGTCCAGGTCGTTCCACGTGCTACCGCGGATCTCTGATAGCGCGAGGCCAGGGTTGGCCTGCAATGTGAATTGACGTTGTTCGGCTTGTTGAGGCTCACTCGAGTCATGCACGTTGATCGTGATATCAAACGAGCCGCCTTCGACGGGCGTGCCGCTGATGTCGCCCGTAGTCTCATCCAGCGACAGTCCCTCGGGCAGCGGATCGCGGTCGACATACAACGAAGAGACATTGGCAGCGATGGTCGTTGCCCCGTCACGCATCGAAATCGAAAAATCCGTGCCGTTGCCTGCCGACACGCCGATTGTCGGCGGGGGGCCGTTATGAGCGAGGCCGTAATTAAACTGAATCTCGCCGTTACGGTATAGAACTGCCTCGAAATCGACGGGCTCCGCCGCCGCGGTATACCTCCGGCCGTCCCAGCGGATCGCAACGTATTCGTCGGTAGTCGTCACGTAGATATCTTCTCCGCTGCCATCGGTGCGAAGGTCGTCCCAAAGCGGCGCGATTCGTACAGAAGACAACAGCTCCGTTTGTGAATTAAGGTACCTGGCGTCGGGGGAAGTGAAATCTAGAAATCCGTTGCTGCACACATTCACCGACGTGTATTCGGTGCCGTAAAATGGAAAAGACCACGGCAAAGACAGCGACCACGAACGGTCATCGGCATTCCATCCCATGGCAGTGCCGCCGCCTAGATAACCGGCCCCCGGATCGGTCTCGTCATAGATGCCCGCGCCGACGACGGACCAAGTGTACGGCGCTGCTCCGCCGTGGGCCTGGAGTATGACGTTATACGGCTGATTCAGCGCAGCGTCCGGCAATGTCACGGGGGTCACGATTTCCAGCCGTTCCACGACCACCAGCCGGAACGCGCGCTCCGCACTGGATTCCCGGTCGGTCGCTAGGATCGTGAATGTCGCATCGCTCGCGACGTCAGGCGTTCCGCTGATTCGTCCCGTGTTCTGGTCCAGCGAAAGACCCGGCGGAAGTGCACCGTCCACCAGCGACCACGTGTACGGTGGCGTGCCACCTCCGGCTTCCAGTGTGTGCTCGTAAACCTCGCCAAGGTACGCCACGGGGAGATCGTGCGGCGACACAATGCCGAAGTCTAATCCGGCTACTTCGACGGTGGGATCGCCCAATACGTTGTACATTTCAAAGTAGCGTCGAACCGTCTCGGTGGGTCCGTAATGCTCCAACAGGCGTTCTTTGGCTCGATTCCATGCGGAGCCGGTTTGCACGTGACCTTCATCGTAAATGGCATCAAATAGCCGCCTCTCGAGGATGTCGTCTGCGCCCCAGAAGCTGTTCACGCTGGATCCAACGGCGACTACGGCTCCTTTCTCAGGAGCTCGGAGCCACGTCTCCATGAAGGACTCGTCCTCGGTATAGGCACCCGTGACACAGGCGAAACTGGCCACGACGGGATAGGCGTCCACATTCGTGAGCCCGAGTACGTCGCTCTGGGAGAAGGGCGGACCATCAGCCCAAGAATAGACGCTGCCGTGGCCGGAATAGACGCCCAAGGCCGTTCCTCCATTGAACGAGTCGCGGACATCGTTCGTGGTTGCGCCGTACGTCGTTTGGTAGAGCTTGGCGCTGGTGTACCCTAATGGGTCCATGTGTGTAGAGACAGCGTAGTTGTGAGTCCCCTCGGATACTTGAGAATTGTCCACGCCTGCCATGAACGTGGCACGTTTGGTCCATGTGTCCGATGGCGACGTCTCGTAGGTGATGGTCTTCTCGATCACATCGCTCAACTGCGTTTCATCGGCTACACTGAAACGGCCCACCGGTATCTCGGGATACCAGTCGTCGCCGTCATCCATACAGCCGTAGTACAGGTCCGTCGCCGGGTTGTCCGATCCGGACCCGACGAAATGCGGAATGCGATCCGTGTCCCCGACCAGCAGCACTGCGTCCGGCCGCGTGGGCAGGCCGGCATACTGCGATCGGACGTAGGCACGAATGTCGTCTGCCGTCTCGCCAATCGTCGACGTGTCGGCGACATGGACATTCCAACCGCGACTTGACTTATGGGCTACGAACGTCCCCAACTGCCCGGCGAAATCTTCGTGCGCGATGATCAATAGGTTACCGGCGGACTTGGCTTCTTCGCTGGATTTGTGATTCAGCGCAATGTCTGCCAGCCAGCGGTCCTCGCGAGGCGAGAGCTCCGAAGCGGTCGCGTTTTCTCCTTCGAAACCGACATGCACGGTTAACGTATCGTATACCGTGATGGTCTCCTGCAGCGGGTTGTATGCGATCGGCGCAACTTCCAACATCATCAGCTTCTGCCCGGCCAAGTAGCCAGCCTGTACCACGTTGACGCGTGCCTCCGGCAACGAACGATCCGCCTTGAATGCCTCTGCATCGATCGCAAACGCAGCGTCCTCCACTGCCCCCGGCAATTTTGGGACGGGAGCCTGCACGGGGGCCAAAGGATCGTCGATTCCCAAGCCGGCCAGAGCCAGGGTTTCTGGCCGACCCGCCATCTCGACGCTCAGTGTCACCCCTTCCGGAACCGCCACGAGGCGCCGGATTACCGGAAGCAGTGGCTCGCCGATCGTGGCTGTGTAGCCTGCCTCTGGGATTGTCAATTGGGCGAATTCCGTGCCGCCTAACTCGACGTTTTCAACCCATACACCTTCGACGGCCAGGCCCAAGGTCAACTGTTCAGCCGTGGATTGAATCAGCTCCAGGTCGCTGGGCGTACCGACATTCATCGTGCCGTCAATGCCGAAATCCAGCCATGTTCTGAGCCCATCGTCCTCCTGGACTTCACATAGACTCGCCCCCTCGACGCGCCGGCACACGTTAGCCCAATCGACCGTCGAGCCAGCGTCTTGATGCCCGTCCTTGCCATCGACGCGATCGAGCGAAGATCCTGCTGTGTCCATGGAAGACGAGATCGTCATCATCGGCCAGGCGTGATCGGGCTCGGATACCGTCCTAACCAGATGAGCGGTAGCCACGGCCGACGGCTCCTCTGGCGCGGGATGGTACATGTACGGACTACCCGATAGCAACTGGCGGCTTTCCAACGGTTCGGGCAACAGCCTTCGCTGGCGGCGATGCGCGGCCACCTTACGCGATCGGCGTTTCTTCCATTTGCGAGACAACTCGGACGAAAGCGGTGTTGTCAACATAACTGGAACCTCCATCATTTGAAGACCTTGTGCCCGAGTCTTGAAACCCGGTTTCTTCGGAGAAACCGGGTTTCTAAATGTGCCAAGACTCCTGGTCGGGTGCCTACTCAGCGGCTGTTTGCTCTCCGCTCTAACAAGAACAACGAAGCGATTACCCGCGACTTTTTCCGATTCCCAGAGGCAGGGCAGCGCGCAGAAAGAAACCCGGTTTTTCCGAAAAAACCGGGTTTCTATTACGCGAGGTCAATCACTCGACCAATTCGGCCTCAACCACATCGTCTCTTGCATACGCAGAATTCCTTGGTGGCACGGCTGTTCAGGACGATCAGGAACAAGAGGTTGGCCACCATACGGGCCGCCGACACCGGCGAACCAGTAGACACAAGCGCGAGCAGTTCCACGACAATCGCCAGTGCCACAAACCCCATGAAGACGCAACGTGCCCAATTGAAACCATTCCAAAGAAAATGCCCCACGATCAGAACCGCCAAAGCAGCGGCGGCGATCAGCACCATGACGACCAGCCCGATGATCCCCAGGCCATCCGCGGTCCCGGCCGCCACGGGGTCTCTCGCAAATGGGGTGCCCTCCGTTGCCTCTGGCAACATAAGCGGCAAGATCACCATACACAGGACGAAAAGGGCCGCGATATCGTTCAGGACCACCAGTAGGCTCACGCCGAACGGCCGGATCGGCCTCGTTGTGGCCTCAATGACCTTCGGTTGAAATGCCTTGCGGACACGATCCGCGATTCTGGTATGCCTGCCAGAATACTGGGTACCCTGAGCTACGACAGCGTGTCCAACCGGAGCGGACGATCGTGCGTCGATTGATATCGGGATTCTGCCACGGCGAGGATCCAAGACGATTGGAGAAGTCATTGTCTCACGCTCCCTATTTCTGCGATGCCAAGCGAATCTTCAATGCTGCTACGGGCTGTGCCTCTCTGTAAGAAACAACGCTGCGATTACCCGCGACTTTGTCCCGTCCCCAAAAAAGCAGGGAGGTGCGCAGAAAAGAAACCCGGTTTTTCCGAAAAAACCGGGTTTCTGAGCGCGGACACAAACCACGCGGGATCGGCCCGTCAATCGCACTCAGTCAGGCACAGCCGGCACAGCGTGAGCTACGGACGACGGGCCTTCTGAAGAGAGCCAAAGGGAAGTTCAGCACAGGTTGCCTCAACGACAGGGCAGCACACAGATCCTGCACTGGGATCTGCGGCAGGTTGCTGTCCTACCTCTTTCCAAGGTCGCACTCTGCTGCAAGCGTTGCTAGAACTTCGACGGAACAGGAACACCATCGCTTCTCATGCCGAGAAGTTGATAGACGCCGACGTTCCCGTTTTTCGCTTCGGCTTGCCACGTCCCGAGATCCGCTATGGGGTTGCCGAATGACTTAGATTCGATCGAATCGGAAACAAAACGCACGGAAGCGTCGCACATGAGGAAATTCGCACCGCCCGAGTGCAAACTCGCAAATCCGTACTTACAGTACTCTGGAGCGGCTGGGCCCGTGGGCATCTTGGAAAGATTGTTGAGCGAATAGAGCGTCAGACCCAGAGTCAAAGACGTGCCACATTCGTATCCAGCATTCCGTGCAAGACCGACACCGCACCAGCCGCCTTCCTGGCAGCGTTTATCCCGCTCGCCCACAGCGAAAACATTACTGGTTCCGTCCCTAATGCTATGAAAGGATGTCCTGCTGTTGCCGTAGAAGACACCGAGCGTATCCACGCTCCTTGCTTCTTGCCGGTTTCCCGCCGAGCCGAAGTAATTGGATGCAGAGATCCTCCAAAAAGTCCACTGGCTGGGAGGGATGGAAGAGTTGGGAGGGTATCTTATGACCCTTCCATCGCACAGCGGCCCGGATGCGCTTGTGGGACAGAGGAATGACTTGAGTTCGGTTTTCAGTAGCTCCGAGCTCGGCGGGCCGGAACCAGCGGACGTTGTTGAACCAACGACTACCTCTTCCAGTCGATAGGTGTCCACAGCCAGACTCTCGTACAGCGACTCTTGCTCCAGGTAAGGCAGCAGGAACGTCGCCCATCCCCATTCGGGCTCGTCCTTCCCGAAGTACACGTAGCCCGGAGGAAAACAGTTGTGCGTGCCGTGGTAGTTGTGAAGCGCCACACCTATCTGTTTCAGATTGTTCTTGCATTGTGCGTTGCGAGCCGCTTCGCGGGCGGCCTGGATGGCCGGCAACAGAAGCGCCACGAGCAGACCGATTATCCCGATCACGACCAACAGCTCGATCAACGTGAGAGCCTTGCGATTAACGAGCATGATAGGTGCTCCTCGACGCGGAAGTCGTTGACTGAACCATGTTTGCTATTTCTTCTTCGGTTCCAAGATATCGTACTGCGAAGCGATGCTGCTTTGGAACTGATTATGCGTCATCAACTCACGTCGCCCGTCGGGTCTTTCGACGATGTAAACGAAGAATCTCTTGACTGCGGCCCCGCCATTCAACAAGTTGCCGGCACTTGTGAACACGACGGACTGATTGTTCGGCAAGACGGCCAGGGTCCACGCCGGCTGGTTGCGCTCGATGTCAAACACTTCGACGGTATTATCTCCGTTGAAGGCTGCCAAGTGGAGGCCATCCGATGTCCAAACTGGAGGAGCAGTTTCTGGATAATGGCCCTGGCCAAGCCGCGACAAGAAAGCTCCAGTCTTGGCGCTAAGCAGATGCACGAATCCCTCGTCGACTCGCACAGCAAGAATCTCACGACCCGGTCGCCAGGCAACGCCGCGATACTCCTTCGTATCGTCGCCTTGCTTGAATATGGGGCCTTCTTCCGCGTTCGCAGTTAGCAGACGAATCATCGATGTGTCAGTGCCACCGCAACCGGCTGCCAACCGTTCGCCGTCTGCTGCCCAGGACAGCCACCCGAAGCTGTGGTCTCCTTCCGCTTCTCGGTAGATCTTTGGCTTGCGCATCTCCCCCTTGAGGTCCTCCGGCAGGTGCCAAAACCTGATGTTTCGGTCATGGCTGGCAGACGCGAGCGTCTGTCGCTCCGGCTGCCAAGCGAGCGCATTGATCTCGCCGAAGTCGCCCTCCAACGTGCCCATCCACTGTGCTCCAGTCGCATTCCATAACCGAATGGTCTCGTCTGGGCTTCCGGAGGCGAGAGTCTGGCTGTCTGAACTCCAGGACAATTTGTCGACCCGATTAGAGTGGAGCGGCCCCAATAGCGCCGGCCCGGGCTTCTTCGAGGCTGGACGAAACAGCCGAACATGCTGGTCATCACCTCCCGATGCGATCCATTGTCCGTCGGGACTCCACGCCACCGCGCGAATCGCACCGGTGTGCACCCGGTGAGACGTTGTCAGGTTCGAGTCGCAGTTCCAGAAGCGAAGCAAACCATCGCTGCAACCGACAACCAGTTGCCGTCCGTCGGGCCCCCAGTCTGCGGCAAGGATCCGCGGTGTGTACCCCGTCAAGAGCCGGTACTCATCACTGTCCGGAGTCCAAAGGTAGATCGCACCAGCCTCGCAGCCCACGGCTACCGTCCGGCCGTCCGGAGACCAGGCAACAGAACTGACGTAGAGATTCTCGGGAACGGACTTTGCCTTAAATGTCTTGCCATCGACTTCCCAGGTGAAAAAGCGACTCGTCGTATACCCGCCCAGCAGAGTCCGGCCGTCCGGACTCCACGCAAGCGAGTGAGCCGCCGCCATCCAACTCTCAGGCGTTTGGACGATCGTTTCCGGCTCCTTGCCGTCTGGGTGCCACAACCGAATTCTGGTGACGTAGGGACCGCCCGCCGTCGCGATCAGCCTACCATCGGGGCTCCACGCAATCGGCCCGAGATAAGGCTCGTCGGCTTGAATCTTGGTGTAGGAATCCTGGTCATCTCCAGTCGCGTCCCAGATCCAGAGCGATCCGTTGTACCCTCCGATGGCAATCCGCCGTTCGTCGGGTGCCCAACTGAGCGACATGGGCAGGGTCGAAATTGCCAGACTGGCGGTCGGCGCTGCGGCCGCGGGATCCCAGATGCGAATGGCTGTGTCACGGGATGCCGACGCCAGTCGCTTGCCATCCGGACTCCACGCGATCGCCCTGACATCCTGCGTATGTCCTCCGAACACTGGACCCGGCGTCCCAGCATCCACGTCCCAGAGACGGATCTTGAAGTTCTTCTTGTTCTTGACATCCCGTGCGTCACCGCAGGAGGCGAGCCATCGTCCGGTGGGGCTCCACGCCACTTGGGAGACTCCGCAAGTATGTCCCGTGAATAGCCGGATTAATTTGCCACTTTTGACCTCATACACGCGCACCTGCGCGTCCTGGGAACAGCAGGCGAGCATGGAGCCATCGGGACTCCAGGCCACGGAGCGAACGGTTCCACGGGGATTGACGGTTTCGATTTGCCAACGCTGGATGCCCGGAAACTGTGCCGGCCGGGCAGCCAGCCCCATCATTACGTTGTCCGCCGGGCCGGGTTCCCATAACACTGGGGCGGGTGCCGGAAAAACTGGCGGCTTTGGATCAATTGGCAACAATTGCGCGCTGATCACCTCTTTGCCGTTACGAAAAATGCGAAACGCATAAGTGTCAGGCTTGAATCCAGGTTTGGTCACACGCAAGTCGTGTTGCCCCGCAGACACGGGGATCTTGACGGTGATCTGAACCGCCTCCGATTCTATCCTGCATTCCTCGCCATCCAAGATCACGCGGTACCCCGGTTCATTGACGCGCAACTCAATCTGGCCCTGTCCGGTGTTCAGGTAGACAACCGTGCCCAAGGCCACCAGAAGCACGCTCGCCGCTGCGAGCGCGAGCCATCGACGAACGGGTGACCGACGTTTCGTTGACGGGACTCCCGACTTGCTCCCGGTTTCCGTGTCTATCACTGCGGACGACCGGTACTCGTCCGTGGGCATCTCGACTCCGTCTGCACTGGAACAAGCTTCAGGGGGCGATATCGCCCGTGCCCAACAACCCGAAAGGTCGGCTTCCTCAGCAAAGGGACGCAAGACGTCGGCAACCTCGGCGGGCGTCGCGTACCGATCGTCCGGTTCCTTGGCCAACATGCGGTCGATCACATGCACCAATTCGGCCGGCACTTCTTTGCGCCGCTCTTGGATGGGCGGAACCGGCTCTTGGATGTGGGCCAATACCTTTCGCCGTGTGTCCGGATATTCGGGCCCTTCAAACGGTGCCTCACCTGCGAGCAGTTTGTAGAGCGTGCAGCCCAGACTGTAGACATCAGCACGAATGTCGACGTGGCGGGCGTCCAGCACTTGGTCCGGCGCCACGTAGTCCGGAGTACCCATCACTTGGCCCGCGGTTGTCAGGTCCGTGGATGAAATCTGCTCGACGTTCACTCGCGAAAGGCCGAGGTCCAGGATCTTAACGGAAGGCGCTTCGTCGCCAAAATCCCGGTTGCTCAAAGGAACGGCTTTCTTCGGTTGGTCGGCGAGTTCAGAAACCCGGTTTTTTGGAAAAACCGGGTTTCTTGTTGAACCGAAAGCCAGCATCAGATTCGACGGCTTGATATCGCGGTGTACCAGCCCATGTTCGTGCGCGTATTGCAGCCCAACGGCCGCTTGCCGAACCAGTTCACAAGCGTCGGCCACGGCCAGTGGCCCCAGTTTTCCGACCAGATTTGACAGGCTGATACCGTCAACATACTCCATCACCAGGTAGGCGATCCCATCGAGCTCACCGGCATGCATGGGGCGAACGATATATGGGTGATCCAACTGGCCGATCGCGACCATTTCCCGCTCAAACCGAGCCTGGAATTCCGGGTTGGCCATACGTTCCGGCCGCAGTACCTTCAGGGCCACCGTGCGCTGCAGCTTCGTCTGCACGGCTTTGTACACGGCACCCTGTCCACCACGATCAAGCTCCTGGAGCAACTGGAATTCGCCCCACTGGCATGGGACTTCTGGTAGACCCGTGTCCATGCCTTCGGCATCGACGCCTGCTGGATCCCCCTGCGCGAACATGGCCTTGACGCGTTCCAGTACCTTCAGTCGTTGTGGTTCATTGGCGAACGGGTCTTCGCCATCCCGGCAGCGCAGCTTGGCCACAACGGCATCCTCGGATTCGTCCAATACCTGCAGAATCTGCTGGCAGACCGTACACTGATCGACGTGCTGGCTGACGGTCTCGGCCGCATTCTCAGGCAGCGTTCCCACCAGATATGAAAACAACTCATCGTGGCTTGGGTGTTCGTCGATGGACATTTGGGTTGCCTTTCGCTGGAAAGCTCCCTAGAAACCCGGTTTCTCTTCTCAGGGCACTTGCTCCGCCTATCAAGAACAACGCGGGAGTTACCCGCGGATTTTCGAACGCGTGAAGATGCGCGGTGGGGCGCGTCGCAGAAACCCGGCTTTTTCGGAAAAGCCGGGTTTCTTCTGCCGATCAGTCTCCTTCGTCGAATATGCACTGTGCCACACGTGTATCCTCCCTTCCGATACCACTCTCCACAAAACGCCGGTAGTCGTCGACCGTGCGGAACACCGTCTGTGGCCAGTCACGCTTTGGCAACGTGCCTTGCCTTTGGCCGATGTATTCCAGCTGGAAAACTCCCAGTGCTCCGGACGGTCTACCAAGTCCGCGACGACGGGGTTCAAGTGAATGTACCGGGACAAGTGTACGAGATACTCTTCGCGGTCCACGTGAATCGCTCGAAAACGTCCCTGGAAAAGGGCTCCAACTCGCTCGTGGCGGCGGTTGATGGCTTTGACGTAGGACACTCCGAACCGATGCATGGCAGAGGAATAGCCGTCGGAGGTCAGCCGAACAAGCAGATGATAGTGGTTCGGCATCAGACAGTAAGCCAACACATCAGCATGATCGACGACGTACGTGCGCAACTGGCGCAGGAAGAACCGTTGATTATCCCGTTCGAAGAAGATCGGCTGTCGGTCGTTGCCACGGTTGTACACGTGATAGTGTTCGCCCACCGCAAACGTGATGTTTCGACGGGGCATCGCGGTCCCTCGGGAAAAGAAACCCGGTTTCTCGGAAGAAACCGGGTTTCTGGGTCGGTTCCCCTACTCGATCAGGTCATCAAGCTCGCTGCGCACAAGTCGCATCACTCGGTATTTTGCTTTGTACACGGCACCTGGAGTCATTTCCAACTTTTCGGCCACGTCCGCCACGGATTCTCCTTCGACGGTGACGAGCCAGAATGCCTGCCAAGTGCGATCCTCCACTCCCGCGCGGGCCAATTCGACGGCTCGATGTTCCAGTGCGGTTTCTTCCCCGGGCGGCGCACCAGTGATCGAAGAAGCCGAAAGCTGCTCGGCGATCTCTGCGAAACGCTGTTGTGCCCGAGTGCCGCCTTCGGCTCTTGGCTTGCCTCGCTGACGGCGTAGATGGTCGCGGATCTTGTTTTGGGTGAGCGTCCACAACCATCCCTGAAATGTATCACCGGGACGATCACGACGGAATTCCGCTACGTGCGTGGTAACGGCCTTGAAGACTTCTTGGCTGACGTCCTCCGTGTCCTCAGGGCGCAGACCGCATTGTCGGCACCAGCGGTAAACCAACGGGCCGTACAAGTCCACAAGCCGCCGCCAGCCCTCCGAATCGCGTGCCCTCAATCGCTCGAGGAGACTCGTTGCAGTCGAGCCGGAAACCCCGGCCGCCGATCGGCTTGAGCTACTGCCGTCCGAGTTCGTCACCGTTTGCCTCGTCGGATGTACCACGAAAGACGCATTGGCGGTCCGGCCCACAGGGCCGGAATCGAATAGGCGTAGACTATCAGGCCATTGGAGGCGCAGTCAAGAAATCCGTGCGAGGCGATGCGTGTTGACACGAAGATCCCTCTTGCGTAAGGGCCGGAATAGAAACCCGGTTTTTTCGGAAAAACCGGGTTTCTGTCTACCACGCGGTCCAACCGCCGTCGATCACTATGTTTTGGCCGGTCATGTAGCTGCTGGCGTCGCTGGCCAAGTAGACGACCGCTCCTTTAAGCTCGTGCGGCAGTCCCATGCGTCCGACGGGGCTGTGGTCGCAGAGTCGGTGGACCAATTCCGGCGAAATCCTGGGCGGTGGAAACGGGCCGGGGCTGAGGCAGTTGACGCGCACTTTGTCCCGAGCCCAGTAGACGGCCAAGTGCCGGGTGAGATGGATGATGCCGCCTTTCAATGCGTGATACGCCACCGGGCTGGCAGGGCATACGTCCTGGTAGGCCTTCGGGTAGGAGCCGACCAGGCCGTACATGGATCCCAGCATGATCACGCTGGCCGCAGCGCCGCGCTCGACGGCATGGCCGTGCAACAGGCGGGCCAGATGAAAATAGCCAGTGGCGTTGGCCAACTGGCGAGTAAACTGCTCGTCGGTCACGTTGGTCAAATCGTTGGCGAGCGGATCGTGGCCGTTGTTGACCAGAATGTCCAGGTCGCCGGCGAGCTCGATCGCACGCGAGAAACCTTCGTCCATGGAAGCTTCGTCCATGTGGTCCAGTCGGACCGCCTGGTGCGATGCGCCGCCGGTTGCGGGCAGCGAGGCGGCGACGGACTGCGCGCGGGACAGATCGCGGCTGCTGGCCACCACGGTCGCGCCGGCTTCGGCCAGCGCCCTAGACATCGCTCCGCCAAGATATCCGCTGGCTCCCGTGATCAGCGCTCGCTTGCCCGTCAGATCGAACAGTTCGCCGACGGACGGCTCCTTCGATTCGTTCTTCGTCATTCGATGTGCGTCCTTTTCCACATGCCGCCGTCGACCGAAGCCAACACAGCCAGATTCGTGCGAAGTGTCTGGGCGCCTTCCTGCAAGGAACAGGTGGGCTCGGCCCGGCCGTCGATCAGTTCCAAGAAGGCTTTGGCCTGTGCGATGAACAGGTCGTCGCGTTCGAGTCCCGTGACAATCTCTTCCTGCCATGGCGTATCTGGCTGGGTCATCCACGCCCAACGGTGTCGATGCAACTCGAACCGGCACGTTCCCTGTTCACAGGCGACCGTGATCACCAATTCGTTGGGGGCCTGATGTTGATTGAGGCTGTACGATGCTAACAGATCACCGTGCCGGGCGATCACGTGGACCGTGTCTTCCACGTTGACGCCGTCCAGCACCTGATGTGCGGCGTCGGCCACCAGACGATCGACAGGCCCGACGAGCCATTGACCCGCGTTCATCGAATGAGTCAGCGCGTCCTGGACGGCACCGCCGCCGGTGGCTCGGTCCGTGTAGTAGATCTCGCGATAGGCCGGCCGATAGGTGGGAAAATGTTGGCCGCAAACAGCCACCAGCTCGACCGGCCGCCCGAAACGTCCTTCGCAGATCGCGTCCCGCATCGCTCGCAATGCCGGATGGTGCCGCAAGACGTAGGCTACCTCGGCCTGCAGGTTTCGCCGTGTCAGTTCCCCGGCGAGGGTATCGACGCCTTCGGCTCGGATGCTCAGCGGCTTTTCGATCAACAGATGCATCCCGGCTTCGGCCAGGCTGATGGCCATGGGAATGTGCAGGTGGGCTGGCGTAGCGATCACGGCCGCGTCGTGCGAATCGGCCAGTGCCTCTCGCAGATCCTCGTACGTCTTTGCGACGCCATATCGCTGGGCGATCTGTTCGCGCAACTCGCCGTTGGTCTCGCACACCGATACGTTCGCTTGTCCCGTGGATTGGAAGCAACGGAGATGGCGTTCACCAATCGAGCCGACGCCGACAATTAGCAGGTTCTTTGCTTCAGACATCATGCCATTTCCTATTTCGCGGCGGGCGTGAAGGGGACAGTCCCATTTTCGCTCCGCAAAGCCTGCGCGAAAATCGGGACAGTCCCCGGCCGCTGGTACGCGATTCCCTATTTCGGTAGATCGACTTGTCTGTCAAACGTGAACCCCAACGGCGACATATCGCGTTGGACTTGCTCATAGCCGTTCTTGATCATCACGAAGTCGGCCTGATAGCAGATCAGCCGGGCGCCCATTTCCATCATCTCTTTGGCCTGTTCGACGGACATGGCCGGGCATCCCCAGTCCTTGCCGGCGCGACGAGCGGCGTCGGCGATCTTCCGCTTTGCGTCGGCGACCCGCTCGTCTAACATGCGGCCGGGTATCCCGCTGAGGATGCTGAAATCCCCAGGTCCCAACAACAAAAGGTCCACCCCGTCGACGGCGGCGATCTCGTCGGCCCGCTCGAGTGCCTCGGGCGATTCAATTTGTATGATGACGAATGTCTGCCGATTGGCTTCGGCAACGTATTCGTCGATAGGCATGGTCAGGTACGGCATGTCGGGATTCGCCCCGTCACATCCCCGGCGGCCCATGGGCGCAAACTTGGCCCAGGCGACCGCTTCGGCGGCTTCTTCCGCATCGTCGCAGCGGGGATACATGATGCCGTGAGCGCCGGCTTCCAGCATCCGCTGCATCCGCATGAACTCGCCCTTGGCGGGCCGAGCGATGATGTCGGCTACGCCTACTCGCGCCGCCCGCATCAACTCGGAGCCCGTCTGAAGCGTGTACGTATGGTGCTCCATGTCCATCCAGATACCGTCAAAGCCCATTAGGCTGACCATTTCGTAGACAGACGGATCGATCAGATGCAACGTGGTTACCAACACCGGTTCCCCGCGCCCGAGTTTCGTTTTGATTCGGCTTGCTCGCATAACCTACTGCTTTCTATGCAAATGTATGTTGAAGCTGGGACGCATTATAGTCTTCGTGAGTCCCAATAGTGCTTCAGCTTGTCGAATTCGTCGAACATGACAGCCGGTATCTGGGGCTTGACGTCAATCGCTTCCCATTCGCCGTAATCGAACGCGATCATGCCCCCCTGTGGCGTGCTCCAATGGCGAACGACCAGCCCCGCCTCGTCGCGTACTTCCTTCTCGATGCCGCGGACCAACGTCGATTGAATGCAGACGGTGGCCAGGAAGCATACTTTGCCGCGGAATTGCTCGCCGAATTCGACCAGCCCGTAGCTGCGAGTCTGCTGCATGTTCAGCACGTCCACGCCCAACTCGATGAACTTGGGCACGAACGAATTGATCTTGCCGCAACTGTGCAGGATCACATGCCAACCGCAGTCGTGGATGGCGTCGAAGATTTGCCGGTAGCGAGGCGCGAAGAACTCGTCCAGGATATTGTTGCCCACGAACGTGCCATCTTGCGTGCCCCAATCATCGGCCACAAAAAGCCCGTGGATTCGATCGCCGAAACGCCGGCGCAGTTCGTCGATTTGTTCTAACTTGAAATCGACGATCATGTCCAACACCCGGTGTGTGCGCTCCGGCTCGAGGTAGAAATCTTCCATCGTGTTGACAAAGCCGCGAAGCTTGTGCAATCGCGAAAACAGCACGGAATGGGCCGTGAGACACAAGTAGCGCCCGTCGGCTTGATCGATCATCGGCCCGAGCCGGTCGTAGTAGAACGGGTTGCGGGGATTTGGTGGTTGGTAGGTCTCCAACGCCGACCAGTCGTCCAACGGACAGTCGGTCACCTGGCCAATGTTCTGTAGTTCGGTCGTGCTCCAACCGCAGCCCCAGTCGTCCACCACGGGATTGTCGAAGAACCATCCTGCTTCGGCTCGATCCATTTCCCAGATGTTGTGCACATCGTCCGGGAAACCGGGCATCTTGTGGCTCCAATGTTGCCAGAACGGCAGACGCGGCGGATTATCGAATTCGATGGCACGACGCACGATCTCGACTGGTTTCATAGGGCCCTCATGTTAGAACGGCTTGGTGGCGTGGATGTCGCATCGCCCAGTTGTGTCGCGGTCTCTCTGTTGCCTGTTGTAGCGCGGTCTCACGACCGCGATACGGGCACGACCGAAGGTCTCCGGTGGTCGAAGGAGACCTGCGGTCGGGGCAGTGGGCAGGTCGGGAGACCGGCCCACAACCTGAGTCACGAGATTGGCCTGCAACCAGTATCCCACTTTCACGTGGGGTCATTCGGGGGCAATGACGATCTTCCACGATGCCTCGATCTTACCGTAGAGGTCGGGCGTTTCGTAGGCCAGGGTCGCCGTGAAAGTCTCTTTCTTGCCGGACAGTTGCAGGTTTGATGGTACTCGCCACGAGTACCCGCAGGTGCCGCCTCATCCAAAGGGCATTTTGCCGCTGGCCACCTGTTTTCCGGAAGAGTCGGTGATGGTCACCGTTGGATCGAGCGAAGCGTAGTTGGGAACCGTCACTGGGTTCCCCTGTTCGTCGGTGTAAGTAAGCTCCCTCTCCTTCTTCGTCGTGTCTTTGATGTCGCGGATCATAAGGTCAAGTTTCTGATCGACCAACATGGCCGAAATGCTGACGCTGTCGCCCGGCTTGAAGGTTTCTTCGGGGCGCGGGCTGATGAACGTGACGTTGGGCTTATTGGAGAAATCCAGGACGAACGGTTTGTCCTTGCGGACGGCGATGTTGAATGCCGGTTTGACGTCTGTTCGTTCCGTCCCATCCTCGGCCATGTAGTTGGGCATCAGAGAGACTTCCAGCCGGCCGAAATCGACGGTCAGCATCATGGGCTGATAGTTGCCTTCCGGAAGTCGCTGACGCGGCGTTTTCTCGGCGGAAAAATGCGAGGCGATTTCGCCCACAGTGAACAGGGATTCCCCTTCGGAGATTAACAAACCACTCGCCCCGAGCTTGTCGATATTTCGTCCTCCCGGACCCACCTCGAAGAAACCGTAGGCTCCCTGGTACGGTTCTACGAACAGCTTGTCGCCGGTGGGACTTGCCTTGACAGTGTACAATTGACCGTCGGCCTTCCGCATCATCGATAGCCATTCGCCTCCCCACAGAGAACGAGCCTCTGCTTTGCCATCTTTCGGAGTCAGATACAGACCCGTAGCCGGCCGGTCGAAGCGCCCGGTGATCAAGTCCGACTGGGCGAGCACGGCAGTGTACTCTCGACTGCCGATGCGTATATCGCCCTTACGCACCACCGGCAACAGGAATTTCATGTAGGCCATACCGCCGTACACTTCGCCGGTTTCGAGCAACGGCAAAATGCGCAGCGGCCGGGTTCCGACTTCCGGACCGTGGTCAAACTTGACGGTCAGATAGTCGAAAACCTTCTGATGTTCTCCCAGACTCACCGAAGTGGCGTCAGTGGGTCGCAGGCCTACGGGGGGCTCCTTCATTAGCGTCAGCGCTGGATCGTTTGTTAGGTCGAAATCTCGGTTCACATCGAAGTAAAGTCGGTCGTACTTCGGGGCTGGCTTCTTTTCGGTAGAACCGCCGCCGCCGAGACTCTTGGCCAGCGTATCCAACAGAGACGGGGATTCCTCCTTGGTCGCTTTTTCGGTTCCCGACGCGTCAATCACAAAATGGAATTGCAGTCCGGCGCCAGGGGCGAAGTAGCTTGCGTCGAATGTTGTTGTGCCGTACAGAGGCTTCGATGAATTCAGCTTTGGATACTTCTTAACTTCATCGCTGGGTTCGGCCTCGCAGAAAGCGTATTGGCCTTCCAGCAGTTGGCCGCTGAGTTTCTCGTTGTTCTTGGCTTCTTCAAAAGCCGACACCTCCCGCATTTCGAATACAGCGGCCTCGGCGGCGATGGCGACCGCGTTCTGCCAGGTGAGGGCGAGGACGAGAGACAGTCCGCCCACGACGATCATGCACGACTTGTTCATTGTTTCGCTCCTTCTGGAGGCAATTGTAGAGGATCCAGTCCTGTTTCGCCGCCGGATGCCTCGCGTCCGGTTTTGAGATTCACGAGTAGGTCGTCCGTCCGCCCGCTGATCACGGTGGTCAGTCCCGAAGTCTCACAGTTCGTGTATTTCTGTGGCACGGTCCAAGGAGGATCGCCTTCTTCTGGTGCCTGGCTGGGCGCGATTTCCATCCGGTGCGAGCCCGGCACCGCGCCGTCGTTGCCGTCAAAGCAAGTGAGCGTGAATCGGCCCATGTCACTGATTGCTCCAATGGACGCATGAGCCCCATCTTCAGGGATGAAAAGGATGGTCCCCGTTTTCAGTGGCTTGCCGTCGATCCGAACGATGCCCGACACCGGAACGCGATGGGGCCGATCGTCAGGGCCGTAGGCCACGAGCAGGCTGATCGTTAGGATCACAAGACTGATGGCAAGACTGGGATAGCGATAGCGGTGAAACAAGACGAGCGCGGTCTTCCAGTGCGATACCTGGTCTTCGTCCTCGAATTCCGCCTCGTCCTCGTCCGTTTCTTCCACTTCGGACTGGTCCGTCGCCTCGGGCTGGTCTTTCTTCTTGGCCTTCTTCTTGACCGTCGGTTTGCCTTCGGTTTCCGTTCCTTCGTTCTTGCGAGCGGCTTGGTCGGCCAGTAGCTCCTTCCAGTGGCTCTGCATGTGTTTGCGACTCATCGTATTCCCCTAATAGCGGCCGACGACCTCGCCTCCGTTTCGCGAAGAGAGCGCTCTCCAGACGTTGATGTCGACTCCCTCCGTGACAAAACGCGTCGATCCATCCACCAGGGTCATGTTGCAGCCGCCGGGATGGTAACTGCTGTACGAGAGTTCAACGACGGAAGCTGGTTGTGTGCGGTTGGGGGGGTAGTAGCAGGATCCCAGACACTGGGAAAAATCGTAGCCCCCTCACGTATCGAACTCAGGATGATAGAGATAGAAGCGGTGACAGAACCCGCATCCTTGTGTCGAGGTCGACAAGTGCTTCGCTTCGCCCAGCAGAAAAGTGGTAGACGTGCCGTCCGTGACGCTGGCGATGCGGATCGACGGTGGTGAATCCCAGCACTTGGCGACTAGCATGACGCCGTTCGAACGACTCATGTCGACCATCGAGAAACTGTGATCGAAGTCGTCGATCATCACGTCGCTGCCCGCGTTGCCGAGATAACTGGTGATGTATCGATCGCGGATGATCCAGTTCACCTTCTTGGGGGCGACTTCCGATGGGCAACGAAACGAGGGGAGTTGGGCGCGACTGAGACCCTGCAAAGTCAAACTGGCTGGATCGCTATCGTACCAGTTGCCCTCGTCGCTCCAGGGAATCGTGTCAAACAGCGATCGTTGTTCCAGCTCGGCTAAGATATGTGCTCCCCATGAATGCCCCCAAGGTGCATTGACACCGTAAGGGAATGACCTATGCCCGTCGTGGTAGTTCATCAGCGCGACGGCAAGCTGGTGTTCGTTGTTCGAGCAACTCATCCGCCGGGCCGCTTCGCGCGCCGACTGGACCGCCGGCAAGAGCAACGAGACGAGAATCCCAATGATGGCAATCACAACCAGAAGCTCGACGAGCGTGAAGCCTCGATTGCGATGCCGTAACAAGGTGTTGCATTTGGACATGACGTTTTCTCCTAACGCGGCACCGAGCCGCAACAACAGTTGGAGTTCACGCTTTAGCGTGTCTTCGAAGACACGCTAAAGCGTGAACTCCAA